>Ga0209630_10002846_pt1 | contig 16246 bp, 10 predicted proteins | sample COG_01_FD_184745 | JGI IMG/M metagenome (GOLD analysis project Ga0209630, IMG submission 184745) | Pelagic Microbial community sample from North Sea - COGITO 998_met_01 (SPAdes) (version 2) | ecosystem: Environmental > Aquatic > Marine > Neritic zone/Coastal water | place: Helgoland, sampling... | reverse complement strand
GCACGCCCTGGCTCGGAGAGACGCCATCCGCGGCGACGACGTGGACGTCGAGCACCCTGAGCGCGTGCGCCATGTCCTCGTACGCGACGCTTCCTCGGTTATCGAGGTCGAGCTGGCGGAGGAACGTGATCACGTACCGACGCGCTTGCGCGGACGCGTTCGGGGTGAACCGCTTCACCAGGTCGAGCAGCCGCGGGTACGACAACGCGCCGCCGCCGAACCCGGCGCGGACGTCCCTCTGGTTGCCTCTGACGACGTTCTTGAACTCTTGCAGCGCGCGCTCGACGTCCATGTTCGCGCGTTCCGCGGTCGCCTGGCTCGCGCTGATGATGTCTTTGATGCACGCGACGAGCTCGGGGTACGCGACGCGCCCGTCCGAGTTGGCGTCCACGAGCGTCCGGAAAAAGTGCACGTCCGCGCTCGACGCGCCGACGATGAGTTTTTGTAACATGCTCTCGAGCTCGTTCATCGTCAGGCTGCCAGTCTTGGAGCCGTCGTGCGCGTCGAAGATGTCCTTCAAGCGCGCTTGTTCGCGCTTCAGCGTCGCGTCCATGGTCCCGACCAAGTCCGCGGACGTCGGCGGGCGCGTCACGACGCCGCCGGCGAGCTTCCCGAGAGGCCGTAAAACCTCGTTCGGGGACGACAACGCGTTGTACACGTAATTCGTCTTCTTGTCGACCAAGTACGTCCCGCCCTGCACAATCTGCTCCGTGAGGACGAGTTGCTCGGGGGCTGCCGCGTTCGTCGCCATCGGCCGCGCGAACGTCACCGAGTTGGTCGACGGCGTACCCGGCGCGGACGCGAACGCGATCTTCACCGCTCTCAGCGCCTGTCTCAACTCCGCGAGGGAAATCTTCCCGTCGCCGTCCATGTCGAGCTTCGTGACGTGCGCGAGTAGGAAGCGCTTGTCTTGCGTGGTGAGGCGCGGGACGAGCTTCGTGAACATCGCGAGGAGCTCGTTCTGGTCGAGCTTCCCGTCGCGGTCCTTGTCGAAGTGCGCGAACACGACGGCGACGGTGGTGTTTTTGCTCGAGATGTAATCCTTCACCTTCTTGACGAGGTCGCTCAGCTCCGCGGAGGCGCCGGCGGCGGAGGCTTTCTGCCCGATCAAGATGCACTGCTTCAGAGATTCGACCATCTCCGGGTACGTCACCTTCCCGTCGCCGTTGATGTCGAGCATCGCCTGGAAGTACTTCTGCTGGCTCGGCTTCGCGCCGCCCATCACGGCTTGAAGGAACCTTCCGAGCTCCGACGCGGAGAGGACGCCGGAGTCGTTCGCGTCGAACGAGTCGAACGCCTCCTTCAAGTGCACGCGCTCGCGCTTCAAGTAAGAATCCAGCGCCTTGAACAGGTCATCCGCCTGCGGCGGCGCGTGCAGTTGCCCGTTGACGAGCCTGCCGACCGGCGACGGCCAATCCTTCGCCGTCGCGGGCTTCGAGTACACCTTGAGCGTCTGACGGTCGAGGAGGTACGGCGTGCCGTTGCTGACGAAGTGTTCGAGCACCCACTCGCCGTCCGTCCCAGCCGACAAGGACGCGCCGCCGGCTTTCATCCCGGGCACCTTGCCGCCCGCGGCGTGTAAAAGCCGGCGGAGCTCGTCGCGTTCCGCCGCGAGCGACGCGGTTCGGACGCGTTCGAGGCGAAGCGCCTCCGCGGTGGCGCCATCCTCGCTCGCGCGTCGCTTGCTGAACGACGGCGCCTCCTGCCTCTTCGGCGTCGTGGACGCGCGCGATTGCACCGGCGGCGGTCGCGCCCGCGCCGCTCGAAGCGCGTCGTCGAGCTTCGCTTTGTACTCCTTGCACAAGTTCTTAAAGTGCAACCCGCGCTCGTGCTCGCGCGTGAGTTTGCGCGTTAAATCCCGCGCCTCCTCCTCGAGCTCCGCGACTTTCTGCTCCGCGGAGAACAGCCGCGAGGAGGTGGGGCCGCCCGGGGTGCCGCCGCCGGTCGCGCGCTTGCTCGATAACGCGATCGTCGCGCGCTTCGCGGCTTCCTCCGCGCGCGCGAGCCGAGCGACGGTTTGCTTGAATTTCACATCGCGCTCGACCGCTTCCTTCTTCAGGCGGCGATTCTCTTGCTCGAGCGCGAGGAACTTCTCCTCTTCTACCATCCCGTTCTGCGATTGGACCTGCGCGTTCGCGTGATGTGAGGGGAACGGCGTCAAGACGCGTTCGAGTTCGCGGGATACGCCGCGCGTCGACGAAGACGGACGCGCGTCGGGACGGGGCGCGAAGAGGGGAAACAGCCAACGATGCGATTCATCCCGCGACGCCGACGCGAAGGACCGAGCGCGCGCGCGCGATGCGCACCTTCGCCGCGCGGGGGGTCGTCTTCTCCTTCACCGGAGTGTACTGGCGAGAGGACACGAGCGACTCGGTATCCGCTTCTTCGTACGTCATCGCGCTCGCGGGTCCACGCGCGGCCTCCTCACGCTCGGACGTCGTCGCGATGTGCCCTCTCTCGTTTTCGACGACGCGCGCGCACTTCCCCCTCGTTCGTGGAAAACGCGGCGCTCCGCTCTGTGCGCCGTTTAGGTATCACCGCCGCGGTCGATGCGCGACTGGTGTGCTGCTGCGGTCGGCACGCCGCGAACAATGCCGCGCGCGCGGAGGGGTCGCGCGTTATCGCGCCGTCCCCGGTCGCGGTGGGGACGGTCGTCGGTCCTTCCAACGGCTTTCTGTGATTTTTCGTTCGATTTTTCGTCTCCTTGTCGAAAGCGTTTTTTCCTCCGCGAGCCGCTCGCGTCGCCGCTCGCGAGGCGGACCGTCTCGCACTTCACCGACCCGCGCCGTGCGAGCACGCATCGTCGTTCACGCGCGAACGCCCTCCGCGCGGACATACTCGCCTCTCCGCGCGTCTCTCTCCTCGCATCGCGACCTACGATAATGGGCGCGCTCACGTTCGCGCAATCCGGTGGCGCGGTGCATCCCACCCTGGACGACGTCGCCGAGCTCGCGCTCGAGTACGGGTACGAGAAGAAGCCGCCGCGGCCGTCGCAATCGAAACCGTCGCAGCGCGCGGACATGGCCGGGTTCTTCACCGAGTACGGTGTGAAAGCGTTCTCGCCGTGGAGGGAGATGTTCGTCAGGGCGCCGATGCTCCCCCCGGACGAGCACAGGGCCGCGGTCGAGAAGGTGCGCGAGCGTTTTCCTCCGCCCGCGATTGAATTGAATTTGATTTGATGTCGTCGACGGAGCGGTCCCGTCGCGCGCGACTTCATCCCGTGCCTCCTCGATGCGCTCGCTTTCACGACGTATTCTCACTAAAATTTTTCGCGTTAACGCATTCAGGCCGAGAAAGAGGTCGAAGAAGTGGTCATCCCCGACGTCACGGACGAGGAATACGAAGAGGCCGCCAAAGAATTCGACGCCGTCGAGAAGAAGTGGAAGCTCTTCAAAAAGTATGCACGCGTCGAGTCTACGCGTTCCTACGCGCGTTTCTACCACACTCCGTGGACGACGACTCGGTCGTTCTAATCGCGTTCGTTACTAAACTCCTACATCTCATCTTCACGCAGACCCGGCGGCGCCGCGGTCAAGTCCGACTTGTACTACAGCTCCACGGGCGCGAAATCGCAAGTCGAAAAAGGCGACTGCACCGAGGAAGAGCCGCAGTGGGACGAGAAAGGCGCGATCGACTACGCCGGTAAGCTCGTGTGGGGCGGGTACAAGCAGCACCAGGGGAAGACGACCGCGGAGGCGAAGGCGATCTTCGTCAAGCTCCTGAGGGACGCGCAGGCGGACAAGAAGAACAACTTCTTCTGACGACCGCGCGGCTCCCGTCGCGATCACGCCTTGCGCGACATCGTTCGCTGCTTCGTCGCGACCTTGACGACCTTCTCCTCGACCTGCGAGAGCGACGACGATAAGTTAATACATGTACATAGAAACAAGGTCCGTGGTGGATTGTTGCGTGGAGAAATGAGACGAAAGAAGGAAACACGCACCTTGAGCCCTTTCCGTCGCCGCGTCGCGTCCACGAGCTTCCGCGCGATGTTCGGCCCGGCGTCGCCGTCTTCGCCAAACTCCTCTCTTTCCTCCTTTGTCTTCGGCGTGAAGAACGGGTCCACGTCCAGGTGCTCCCAGTGGGATAACATCAGCTGCGCGTTCGACGCCCCGGAGCTGCTGTGCCGTAACTCGTCCGCGAACCCGAACGACGTCGCGACGGGGAGGTAGCTGTGGATGATGAACACCCCGGTGCCCTCTCGGATGCTCTCCGAAATAATTTTCGCGCGGCGCTTCCCGAGGACGGAGTACGTCCCCCCCAACGCCTCCGACGTCGTCGTGATCACGGACAGATACATCGCCTCCACGAGCCGCGGACTCGCTTTCAGAACGCTCTGTCGAATCGCTTCCCGCGTCGCGGCGATGACCTGCCCCGAGAACGGACCGTACTGATCCTCCCCCGCGCCGTCGTCCGAGTCCTCGCCGCGGTCCGGATCGATTTTCGAAAACGCCTCCAGGACGACGTTCACGCCGAACAACGGCTCTTCGCACAGCGGTCCGCGCTCGGTCGCCATCTGAAACCCGGTCAGCGCGTTTCCCTCGATCGCGGCGACCGTCGCGGGATCGGAGAAGTTCACCAGCCCGCACTTGCTCCCGCTCGACGTCGCGCTCGACGGCGTCGACTCGAACCCGAACGCCCCGCCGACGACCGGCTTCCCAAACGCGCCGACCGCGCCCCCGCCCGGACCGTCGAGCATCTTCCCGATGCTCAACACGTTGGGACCGACTTGTTTCGGCCCGAGCGCCCACGCGGTGGACATCGCCTTCGGTATGACGCCGTCGAGACCATCGTCGTCGACTTTCACCGCTTCTAACGACGTCTCGAGCTTCTTCATGATCTCCGGCGCGAGCGCGGCGACGGCGTCCGCGTCGACGTCGTTGTGATGCGCGCTCAGTAAAATCTGCTTAAGCGACTCCGCGCTGTCCTCGATGACGCGCGGGAAAAAAATCGGCAGCGGTCTCGTCGTCGCTCGGATCGTGAGCAGACCGTTCGACGTCGTCGCCTCCGCGACGCCGATGGAGGACACGCCCTCGCGAAACGAAACGAGCGGCGGGGAGACTTTCAACTCCACCTTCGCGAACCGCTCTCTCAAGTCCGCGACGCAGCGCTCCAAGTGCACCTCCCCCGCGGCCGCGATGACGTGCTCGCCCGTGTCCATCAGCCCCACCTCCACGAACGCGTCCGAGCGGTTCAAAAGCCGCAAGCCCTCCAGGAGCGCGGGCATGTCCGCCACGGACTCGGGCTCGACCGCCACCTTCACGATCGGCGCGACTTGAAACATCATCATCCCCATCGGCGCGCACATCCGCGCGCTCGAGATGGTCGCGCTCTTTAGGACGTACTTGTCCAACCCGCCCACGGCGAGGATGTTCCCCGCGGGAACTTCGTCCACCTTGAACATTCCTCGGCCCATCATGAGGTACAGTTCCTCGATGACGATCTCCTGGCACGCGCCGTCCTCGGGCGCGGACGGGTCGTACGATTCGTTGATGACGTACGCGACGTCGCCGACTTTTAACGTTCCGGAGTAGACTCTTCCGAACCCCATGAACACGGTCTCTTTGCTCGTCGGCGGCATCCCGTGCACCGCAGACGCGGGAACCGCGAGCATCTTGCTGATGTACGCCGTCGTCGGGCACCCCGGGGTGGTGTCGCACGACGCCAGCGCCTCGCGCGCGGACGCGAGCTCCTTCGCGGCGGCGGGGGTGAGCTCCTCCTTGAGCGTCGGCGTCGGCATCAGACGGAACACGCGGTGCGGCGCGGACTGCACCGGGCTCGGGAGGGAGTGCGCGACCATCTCTAAGATCGTGGGCGACAGCGGCAGCCACGCTTTCAGGATCGCGTTTAACGTGTGCTTTCGATCCGTGGACGCGAGGTCCTTCTCCTCGACGTCTAATTTCAGCGACGACGCCATCTCGTTCAGACCTTTCCCTTCCGGGGGATACCCGTGCTTCTCCGCCTCCGCGGCGTGGTACAGCTTCCATATCGGATCCAACACGAGCTGCACGAACAGCGGCTTGAGCTTCCCCGCCGCGGTCTTCTTCCCGACGATCTTCTTGCTCTTTGGGTGGTAGAACCAGTCCCCCCACAGCCCTTTCTTCAGAGCTTTCGCGGAGCACCCGAGCTTGGACGCGTACATGTCCGCAAATGCGTCCGTGCGGAACGCCCACCCGTCCGCGGCGCACGCGAACGCGACGTTCCCTCGGTCGACGCAGAACGCGGCGTCGGAGTGCTCCGCCTCCGTGACCGCGTCCTCGAGCTCCACCTCGGGCTCGTCGCGGTCGTCGTCGCGCGCCTCGGACGACGTCGCGAGCAACGCGTCCGCCTGCGATATGAACTTCTCGGACACGAACGCGGACATGACGCCGTTTATCTCGTACAACAGGTTCCGCATCCGCTCGTACGCCTCCTGCGGGGTGTATCCCATCTCTATTATCAGCCGGTCGAGCTTGTTAAACACGAGGCACGGCGCGAGGCGCTCTTCGAACGCCTGTCGTAGCACCGCGTGCGTTTGCACGCAGATGCCCTCGACGACGTCCACGACGACGAGGCCGCCGTCGCTCAACCGCGCGGCGGTCGACACCTCGCTGCAGAAGTCCACGTGCCCGGGGGAGTCGATGAGGTTTATCAGCAGCGGCTCCGGCGCGTTCTCTCCGCCGCCGACTGGGAGCTTCGGGGTGTACAGGAGCGATATGGCGGCGGACTTCATCGTGATGCCTCGTCGCTGCTCGTCGTCGAGAAAGTCCATGAACCGGAGCTTCCCCGCGAGCTTCTGGCTTATGAAACCGTTGTGTGCGATGAGACCGTCGGACAGAGTCGTCTTCCCGTGGTCCACGTGCGCGAGGACGCATATGTTCCTGACGTTCTCGCGGTACTTCTGCATCCCCGCGAGGCGTTCGACGGCTTTCTCCATCGTGCCGTCTCTTCTTCACTCCGGTCACCCGACGCGCGGTCGTTTCTTCGCGCTCGCTCGCGACGAACGCGCTCGCGACCTCCCCGCGAGACACGCGACGACGTCGCACGCCGCCTCGGAAATCGCGCGTCGACGCGAGACGTTGTGACCGCGCGACGCCCTCGAGCGCGGTCGTTGCTCTTCGATTTCGAGCGAAAAAAAGTTTGGTTTTCTGAGGCGAAATCTCGGTCTTATCCCCGCACTTCCACGATGGCAGCGGCGTGCGTCACGTCCACGGTCTCGTTCCGTCTCGGCGGCAGCGGACGCAATGTGCTCGCCCCGCGGCAGCGCCAGCATCGCTTCCGCGCCGCGCGCGTCTCCACAGACGTCGTCGCGGACGCGCGAAGACGCGCTGACGAGGCCGTCTCGGAAAAACCCGCGCGCGGCAGACGCGAGTTCTTCCTGAACAGCAGCAGCGTCTTCGTGTTGGGCGGCTTATTCGGCGGGATGGTCGATAACTCCCGCCCCGCGGGCCTCGGCTTGCACCAGTACGGCGACATCGTGACCCTCGGACTGTGCCCGCCGAAGCCGAACTGCGTCAGCACCGCGGAGGATCTGAACGACGACAGCCACTTCGTGCCGTCGTGGACGTACAACCCGGAAGAACGCGCGAGGAACCCGGTGTCGCAGAAAGAAGCCATGGCCGAGCTTCTGGACGTGGTCAACAACACAGACTGCGACGGGTTCGAGGTGAACATCGTGACGAAACTGGACGACTACCTGTACGTCGAGTACAAAGACCCGAGGCTCGGGTTCATCGACGACGTGGAGTTCTTCTTCGAGCCGGGCGAGTTCTCCCGTGTTGCGTATCGGACTGCAGGGAGAGTGGAGAGCCCGAACAACGCGAAGACGCAGCGCGCGAGGATCAAGACCTTGAGGCTGGCGCTCGAGAAGAAGAAGTGGAAGTCCGTCGGGTTCTAACGCGTCTACTCGTAGGTTCTATTAATCAAGCTAGCGGGCTATCGTTCCGATCGTCGCGCGCGGCTCGCGAGTCGCGACTCCGTCTTCGACGCCGCGCCGTCCCATCGAATCTCCGTCGCGCCGTAGAAGCTCCTCGCGACGCCCTTCGGCACGGCCTCGATCGGGTTCCCGGTCACGTCCAACACCTTCAAGCTGCTGAGTTTCACGACGTCCTCCGGGATCGACGTGAACGCGTTCCCGCTCAGGTCCAGAACGCGCAGATGCTTCAGATCGAACACGCTGCTCGGGAGCTGCGTCAAACTTCGGGAGGGGGTGCGTCGGGGGGAGGGGGGTGGGGGAGATTCGCGTGAGTCGACGTCGCGTGAGGCAAACGCCGAGCACTATCGAAACGCACTTGTTGTCCGCCAAGCACAGCGACCGGAGTTCGGTGCCGTTCTTCTCTAACACGCGGCTCAGCCTGCATATGCACGCCTCGCCCACTTTCTCGCACATCATGTTCACGCACAGCAGATCCGCGCTGCCGCGGAGGTCGAGCGTCTTCATCGTCGGCGACCGGTTCGCCTCGATGAGCGACCTCGCGACTTGATAGAAGCGCCTCGCCATTCGCGACCGGTCGAGTTCACTTCGTCGACATGTGGTGGAGACGCGTGCGAAGCGACGTGTCCGAGTGAGGAGTCGACGCGACCGGAGCGGACGAAACTTCCCAGCTCGTTCTCTTCTCGACCGGGGCCCGGGCTGCCTCGGGCCGCGAAGTTGAAACGCATGGCAAGCGGTTTTTCGCGAAAAATGCCGCGGAAATTCACCGAAAATCAAACGCGAGAAGAGAGCGGGGACGCGGGAAACCAAACAACGAAAAAGTTTCGCGCCCACCCATAGCACGGACGCACATGGCGGGCCACGAGGCGGCGATGCCGCGTAGAGGGGCGAGGGTCCTGCCCCTCCTCCTCGTCGCGCTTCTCGGGGCGTGCCTCTTCACCCGCGCGGGCGCTCAGGACTTCACCGGGTTGAAGCTCAGCGACGGACTGACGGGGTACAGGAAAGTCTTCGCGTGGGGGAGCAATCGATACGGCGAGCTCGGCATCAACCACGCGGAGAAACAGGCGCGTCTCTTCTTCCACTCTGCTCGTTCGAATCTCTCTCGCGATGGCATCACTAAGCTGACGAGTGTCCCCCCGCACCCCCGATACGTTCACCCGCGCAGGCGTCGCAACCGAAGTTCGACGGCAGCGCGTGCGAGCCGCAGCTCGTGATGGCCATCGATTTCTCCGCGCTCGAGCAGATCGGCGCGAACCTCCAGAGGATCGTCTCCGGGCAGAATCACGTCGTCGCGATCACGGAGGAGGGCGCGCTGTACGTGTGGGGTAGGAACGACATGGGGCAGCTCGGTTTGGGCGTGAGAAACGCGGAGGATACGACGTTGCGGTTCGTCCCGACGTTGCTCGAGCTGTACAACGGGAACGGGCAAAAGCAGCCCGTGATCGACGTCGCGCTCGGTTTAGAGCACACCGTCGCGGTCGTGAAAGGCGGGCGCGTGTTCGTGTGGGGAAGCAACCGGTGGGGGCAGCTCGGGATCGACCAAGACCCGGACGTGGTGCCGTGGACGTCCATCCCGACGCCGATCGACATCGGCGGCGAATCGATCCGAAACGTCTCGAGCGCGGGCGGGCACAACGCCGCGCTGACGTTCGGCGGCGCGGTGTACACGTGGGGGGCGAACAACGAGGGGCAGCTCGGTCAGAGCGGATGCATCAGGGAGGACGGGATAGGGAACGACCCGTGTTTGAATTACGTCAAGAAGCCGACGAAGATATTCAAGACGAACGAGAATCGATTCATGCCGCAGATGAAACTCATCGCCGTTGGCGGACACTTCGCGGGCGAAGCCGCGGACGGGAGCTTGGTCTTAGACGGCGGGCACACGTTGGCGGTGACGAATGATAACGTGCTTTACGGTTGGGGGGATAATTTTCACGGTCAAATCGGTACGTTCCCGCGTCCAGGTTCCCGCGCTCCCGGACCGGAAGATCTGGACTTCTTCTTCCTTCTCTCTCAGCTGGAGGAACAAAAAAATTTCTCGTCGAAAGCGAAATTCCGGAAAATCAAACATCGAGGGAATTTTTTTTAACGCGACTGACCTTGAATTATTAAACCCCGAAATTTCCCAGGGAGCCGGCAGGAATACGCCAAGCTCGCGGATTACACGGACGTTTACACACCAAACAAGTACGACAACTACACGAGAAAGTACTACAACCGCCACGTCGCTCCAGTGCGAGTCGGACCTCTCGTTATCACGACGAGTATGCCACCGCCTCCACCGCCTCCTCCGAACCCTCCTTCACCGCCGCAGTCTGCTTCGATTTTTGCACCTCCGCCCCCGGCTCCTGCAGCGGTCGCGGGCAACCCCGTCATTATTGAGATAAAAACGGGCTCGTATCACTCGCTCGCGCTCACGGACGACGGAAACTTGTTCTCGTGGGGAGATAATTTTTTCGGGCAGTTGGGACACGGATACTTGTCGCTACAACAGGAACCGGACGCGTTTTATCAAACGCAAAACTATAGAGTGCCGGAAATGATAGACGTGCCGGAACGCGTGAAACATTGGGATTACGGAACGACAGAGGTTGTCACGGAAACAGTTGGAAATGTCACGAGAGAAGTGACTCGCAACGTCCAAGTCACGGGAAAAATCCGCTTGCCGGACGGAGGAGAAGACAGAATTATTCAAGTAGACGCCGGTTTTTTTCAATCCATCGCGCTGACGAAGAATGGGAATGTTTATGTGTGGGGAACGAACGCGAAAGGACAAATGGGCACTTGTGGTTGTGGTCCTTGCGTGCATGATTATGACGCCGCCGGTCAATGTGACCCTCTTGTAGGCGCTCCACCGTTACCTCCAGCTCCTGTTGCAATTACCTTCGGTGCTGCAACACCGGTAGTAACCAACCAAGAGACCTCCACATCAAATACAACTGCGGATCCTTACGCGAACTATTTCTGGAACGTCGGCTGCGAATGCAACTGCGCGGGACAAGGAACGTGCAAATACACACCAAGGGTGACGGGTACTCAAAGTGTAGACGCGGTGAACGAAGGAAAATGTGTCGGTTTTGGCGAAAACACAAAATGCGAGTGCGGGGCGCCGTATTTGGAGATGACAGGTTTCATTCACAAGATGGACCAGCCCATGCATTTTGTGAAGAGCACGGAGAATTTCAGATTCGTTTCCGTGGCGGCTGGTGGAGCGATGTTTGCGATGTCGCAGTCGACATGTCCTGCTAATGAAGTCGGGACAGAATGTTCAGGAATTGGAACGTGCAACGACCCGGAAGATGCGACTCTCGCGACTTGTGATTGTCCTTTTGGTACTTCTGGCCTCGCTTGTGAATTTGCTTGCCCAGTTGGAACGGCTGAGGATCTCGCACTTATTTTGGAGAACCACAACTCAGCGAAATTCCCAGACAGCGTTTACGAAGAAAGCGTCGATGGTGCAATCGTTGGCGAGCTTTGTTCTGGGCACGGGACTTGCGCTACCGGAAGTGCTGGTTGTCTGTGCGACGAATTTTGGTTCGGCGAAAGGTGCCAACATATGTGTCCTTGGGATAATTTGAAGCGCCCTTGTTCTGGGAACGGAACGTGCGTTTACAGTCCGGAAATCGAAGTCTCGCCGTACTGCGAGTGTAATCGGTGGCACACGAAAATAATGATCGACGACGGGAGTGGTTTCGAGGTTCTCGACGAGGAATTAAACGAAATAAACGCCGCGGAGTGCGCCGAGAATTTTCTCGCTATTCAGGAACCATCCGGCTGGTGCAGTTATCACGATAAAAACCTCGGTTTCGAACTCTGTTACCGGTCCGGTTTGTGCGGGGTTTGCGAGGACGGAGCCGCGCGTGTCTCCGTGCTCGCGGGTATTTTATTCTCGATCGCGTTAGTGCTGTTCGAGTTGTTCTAAACATTTTTCATTCCTTAGCCTAGAAGCTATTTTAGCTAAATTTTCAAAGAAAGAGCTCCTCCCCGCTCAGAAGAACAAAATCCAAAAGAAAGCCACGATAATCGAAATCGCGAGCAAGGTTCCGTACTCCGACAAAATTCGAAGCTGAATCCGTTGATCGCCAGTGAGCGCCAGAGCATCGTTCAAATTTTCTGAAATCGCGATCAAAAGCCGAGCCAGCGGTGGAAATTCCAGGTTCGTGATCGGTCTCGTGTTCCAGTCACCGGTGTACAAAGCGCGCGCGCCTTTGTCGAAAGACGCGCGTTGAAAACCGATGCCTCCCCTCCTCGACCGAACCCCGCCCGCGCCGTCCGAGGCTTTCGCGGATCCGTCCGCGTGCGCCCCCGGGCTCGGCGACATCGTCGCGGACTCGCCCAGACGCTCGAGACGAAACACCTTAAACGCCGCCTTCCTCAGCCTCGGAAGTCTCGACCGCAGCGGGTGGTTCGGACCGAGCGCGGCGACGTCGCGGTCCAGGCGATGCAACAGCGCGAGCGCGACTTGCGGCAGCCCTTCCTGGTCGAGCGCGAACATCGACAGCTTCGGAACGACCGCGGGATTCGCGTTCGCCGCGGCGCCGTACATCGGACTGCGCATCCCCGCGCGCGTCGCGATCGGGCTCGGGGACATCGCCCCGACCGCGTCCGGCGTCTGCTCCGGGGGATCCATCTCGAGGAGTTGACTCTTGACGTACGGATAAAACGCGTCGTACGGCGTCGGCGGCGGCGGCTCCGCGTTCGTCGCCGCGGGCGAGAACGGATCGCGGACGACGAAAGCGTTGTACGCTTCCTCGAAGTCATCGATCAGCTGCAGAACCTCCGGACACGACGCGAACGCCTGGAGGACGCTGAGCAGCGCCGTCGCGGTGCCCTCCGCGTCGACGGGGACGCGTTTGCAACAGAGCTCTAGGAAGTGCTTCATGAGCTCGTTGTAGAACGGGATGTTGTGCAGGACGTGATCGACGTCGATCGCGCGCTTCGTCGGTTGCCCTCTTCTGCCGCCGCCAGATGACGTGGACACGTTCAAAGGCGAAGTGTCGCCCAGGAAGCTCGGAGAGGAGTACTTCTTCTCCGCGGACGTCGCCGCGGCGACGGCTTCGATCCCGCGCGACAACGGCGAACCGCCTCCGCCGGATCTCGATCGCGACGGCACAGGGAAGCTCAGCGTCCACGGCGTGAGGTACGTCACCCACAGGTTAAGCAACGGACCGAGCCTCGCGGTGCTCTCCGCGGGCCAGTGCGTGAATGCGTCGCGCAGGAACGTGTACAGAGGCTTGAGGAGCATCTCCTTCGCGCGTTCGACTTCCTCGCGCGCGTCTTGCGTCGCCCCCACGCCCGCGGGCGACGATAACGGCGGCGTGCGCATCGACGCGCTCCCGGGCGTGAGCTGCTGCTTCGATATTGACCTCGGGGATCTCGGAGACATCCCTTCCAGCGCGTCCCTCGGCGGCGTCGCCGCGCTCGGCGTCCCTCGTCCTCCGCCGGCGGTCGGCGATGCGTCCGCGAACAAATACGTCGCGAGCAACACGACGGCGTTTATCAAATCCTCGTTCGGAGGGTTATACGTGTACTGCCGCTGCATGGACGACGCGACGACGCCGTAGAACCCAGCGTTCATCGATCCCGCGCTGCCGCCGCCGCGCTGCAGACCGCCGGGGGTGAACGGCGATCGCGCGCCGACGCCGCCGACGCTCGCGGAATCATTCGCGACGTCGCCGTCGGGCAACCAGAACTCGATGAATATGCTGACGAGCATCTCGCCTTGGCTCACGCTCCCGGAGCCGCGGTAGTTCGCCTCCGACGCGCGCGTCCACGCGCCGACGTTGCCGTTCCCCCACGACCCGTTCCCCGCGCCCGCGCCGCCTCGCGGGAGGAAGCAGCGGAGGTGCGACAGCAAGAGTTCGCGATACGGATGCACGCGCCTGGAGTCCCCGCCGTGGTATAAACCCCCGAGCATCGCGGCCGCGTCGGCGACGCGCCACTGGTTCCTCGCCGGCGAGCGCGAGTACCGTCGCCCGGTCCCTCGCGCCTCTGAGCAGGCGTAGTACGCGGACCAGAACAGGAAGTAGTGATACAAACCTAAGTGCACGGCGAAGCGTCCTTGCGCGTCGCGTTGCACGCACCCTCGATACGGCGGCTTCGCGTTTAAGCCCGCCGGGTTCGTTCGCAGGAGTCGTTGCGTGCGTTCCGGGAGGCGCTCGATCGGGAACGCGAACTGCATGAGACCGTCCGCGTCCGCGGCGAAGACGGCTTTCATCAGCGCACCCTTCGGGGACAAAAAGTCGAGCAAGATCGACGCCTCGCGCTCGCTCCCACTCGACACGGACTGGAGCCATCCGCTCGCGCCGTCGTCGAAGTTGAAGATCTGCCACAACAACGTCTGGTAGCAGTTGCTGAAGAACCCGCGGAGGTTGTCGCGGTTGTCGTCGAGGACTTGCAGCACGCTGTTGATGCGCGTGGACAGCGAGCTCCCGCGGCTTGAGAGGATTCGGTTCAACTCGTCGAACGTCGTCGGCTTCGCGCTCGCGCCTCCGGGGGAGGATCGTCCCCCGGTGTTCACCGTGAGATTCGAGCCTCTGTGGAGCCCGCTGACGCGGCCGTCGACGCGGCCGGCGGCCATCGCGATCGACGAGGGCACGCGCGCGGGTGGGTGCGGCAGCCGATGAAAGGATCATTGTCGTGGTGGAGAATTTCAACACTGCCGTGGGCGGCTGGGCGCGAGTGTACGTACGTGTACACGTACTCGTACTCTATGTGTTTTTAGTCCCGCGGTTTGATTTCCTTTGAATTCTTTTCTATTTTTCGCGGTGCCCACAGCCTCCGAAACCTCTTTTTGAAGCAGTGACGGCCTCGCAAATCTATTAAACTCGTCCAAAGTGTGCTGCTAAGGGAACGAAATACGTCTACGAACGTCGCCGCTCACACCACGGCGCGCCTGGGCGGCATCTGCGACAGCGGGTACTCCTCGTTGTCGTGCCAGCTGTCCGCCACGGCGCCGTCCGCGGAGTCGTCCTCCCCGCCGCCCTCGCCCGCGGTCGTTCGCTCGTCGTCGTCGCGGTCGTCGTTTTCGTCGTCCGCGACTTCCTCCGTCTCGGGGTACGCGCCGACGACCTCGGTCTCGTACATCTCCGCGCCGACGACGTCGACGTCTTCGTCCCCTACCTCCGCGACGACCCCCGCCGCTCCCTCGTCGCCGTCCGAGATCGCGGTGTCGTCCTCCCCCGACGACGACGGCCGCTTGTTCTCCTTCGCCGGCTGCCGCTCTCGGACGCTCGCGATGAGGCGACTGAACGTGTCCGACTTGGCGTTCGCCGCGCTAGCCGCGGTCGGCACCGCGCCGGTGAGGCCGTTCGACGCCGCCGCGGTCATCATCCCCGCGCGCGCTTTATCCCGCTCGAGCTTGTCCACGTCCCTGGCGACCTGCTCGAGGTTCGGGTGTACGCCGCACTCGATCGACGTGTTCACGCGAAGCGTATACTCTTTGTGACGCTCGATCATCTGCGCGCGGGTCCCGGCCGTGCTGAGATTCGCTTCCGCGAGGAGCTTCTTCAGCGGCTTATCCTTCATGATGTGGTACACGAGCTTCGGGAGCTTCGGAATCGCGGCCGCGGACGCGGGGCCGTTCGCGGAAGCGAACGGCTGAGGGTTCCCTCCCGCGTAGTTTTGGTTGCCGTTCCCGCCGGAGCCGCCCGCGCTCGCGCCCGCCTGCCCTTTCGTGAGGCAAACGTCGATGTGCGAGTTCATCAAACCCTCTAAAATCATGGAGGAGCAGATCGGGCACTTTTGCGTTTGCCCGCGCCCAGAGCTCCCGGGGGTCGTCGCGTTCGTCGCCGTCGCGTTTCGCCTCTCCCCGTTGGTCGCCGCCGCCGCGGCTTTTTTCGCGCGTTTCCGCGCGATGCCCCCCCACCGCACGTCCCCGGCGTCGTCGTCCATCTCCTCCGCGGTGTCGTCGAGCAGGTCCACGACCTCTGCGCGCAGCGCGTTTCGCGAATCGTTCGCGTTCGTCGCGGGTTGGCTCGAGGGATCGTACTCGGACTCGCTGACGGCGTCGTCGTCCTCCTCCTCCTCCGCGTCCGCGTCAAAGTCGCCGTCCCCCCCGTCCTCCGCCGTCGCGGGCGTGGGTTCTCCTTCGTCGTCGTCGTCGTCGTCGGGACCGCCTTTCTCCTCCTTCTCCTCCATTTCCTCCTCCTCCTCCGCGGCGACCTCGACCGCGCGCGCCCTCCGAGCGCGCGTCGTCCTCCCGCCCGCGCCGCCGCCGCTTCCTCCGCCGCTTCCTCCGCCCGCCGCCGCCGCCGCCGCCGCCCTCGCGCCCGACCGCGTCTTCTTCGCCGCCGCGGCGCTCGTCGTCGTCGTCGGCTCCGCCGCCTGCGCGCT
>Ga0209630_10002845_pt1 | contig 16247 bp, 19 predicted proteins | sample COG_01_FD_184745 | JGI IMG/M metagenome (GOLD analysis project Ga0209630, IMG submission 184745) | Pelagic Microbial community sample from North Sea - COGITO 998_met_01 (SPAdes) (version 2) | ecosystem: Environmental > Aquatic > Marine > Neritic zone/Coastal water | place: Helgoland, sampling... | reverse complement strand
ATCAAAGAAAATACCGCCAATTCCTCTCGGTTCTTTTCTGTGAGGCAAATAAAAATACTCATCACACCATTTTTTATATTTTTTATAATAATTTTTATTATGACGATTACACATATTTCTTAAAATCTTGTGGAATTCTTTTTTTTCATTTATATCTATTTTTGAAGGTGTTACATCCATTCCTCCACCAAACCAATCTTGAGTAGTACAAATATATCTTGTATTAAAATGCATAGCAGGAATTAAAGGATTTTTCATATGCATTACTACTGAGATACCAGATGCCCAAAATTTTGGATTTTTTTGAGCCCTAAATATATTTTTTTGAAATTTTTTTGGAAATTTTCCATAAACTTTAGAGAAGTTTACTCCAACTTTTTCAAAAATTTTTCCATTTTGTAAAATTCTATATTCACCACCACCCTCATCTTTTTTGCTATTTCTTTTCCATGTAGTTGACTTAAACTGAAGTTTATTTTTTTCAAGCTTACAAATATCATTACAAAATGCATCTTGGAGAGATTTAAACCAATTACTAGCTAAATCCTTTTTTATTTCTAAATTCATATTAAATTAATTTATTTTGTTTTAAACTTTCAGCTAAAATAATTGCTACTGATGATGCAATATTAAGTGAACGTTTATTATTTTTCATAGGTATTTTTAATCGATCTTTAATTAGTTGATGAACTTTATCAGGGACCCCAGCACTTTCTCTTCCAAATAAAATTGTATCATTTATACTAAACTTGAATTTTGTATAGGATATAGATGCTTTAGTGGTCATCAATACAATTCTTTGATTTTTTTTAAATTTAAAAAAATCAGAAGAGTTTTTATAAAATTTGATATCTTTTTCATCCATATAATCCATTACAACCCTCTTAAATCTTTTGTCATTTAACAAAAAACCACAGGGTTCTATAATTTCCAATTTTGCTCCAAGACACGCACATGTTCTGATAATAGCAGCTGTATTTTGAGGGATATCTGGTTCAAATAATGCAATTTTAGGGCCAAGATCAATGAAATTATGTGTCATTCTATCAGTAGTAAAATTAGTATTTTATATTATATGAAATCATATATTAAGTAGAAAAAATCAATATTAATTATATTTAATTAAAGTTGCATATGGCAGAAAAAAAAACCAATAGAAGAGACTTCTTATTCACAGCTACATATGCTGTGGGAGCAGTAGGGGTGGGTGCAGTAGTTTGGCCTATGATTGATCAAATGAATCCTGACGCTTCAGTTAAAGCTTTGGCTAGTACAGAGGTAGATGTTAGTTCTGTAACTGCAGGAAAAACAATTACAGTTCTTTGGAGAGGTAAACCTGTTTTTATAAGAAGAAGAACTCAAGAAGAAATTGCAGAAGCAAAATCTGTCAAAATAGAAGACCTGAAAGATCCTCAAAAAGATGAAGATCGAGCTAAAGATCCAGAGTGGCTGGTAATGATCGGAGTTTGTACTCATTTAGGATGTGTCCCCCTAGATCAAAAAGGTGATTATAATGGTTGGTTTTGTCCATGTCATGGATCACATTATGATACATCAGGAAGAATTAGAAAAGGCCCAGCGCCGACAAATATGGAAATTCCTAAATATGAATTTATTAATGCTAACACAATTAAAATTGGATAAATAATAATGAGTGACCACGAATATACACCGAAATCTAAATTTGGAAAATGGTTTAATGACAGACTGCCGTTACTTTCTTTAGCAAGTCATCTGACCGATTATCCAACGCCAAAAAATTTAAATTATTGGTGGACTTTTGGTGGAATACTTACTTTTTGTCTAATAACTCAAATTGTAACAGGACTTACGCTAGCAATGCATTATATTGCTCACGCAGACATGGCATTTGAAAGTGTTGAGCACATCATGAGAGATGTAAATTATGGATGGTTAATTAGATACATACATGCAAATGGTGCATCTATGTTTTTCTTAGCAGTTTATATTCATATTTTTAGATCTTTGTTTTATGGATCTTACAAGTCTCCAAGAGAAATTATATGGATAATAGGTATCATTATTTATCTATTGATGATGGCAGCAGCTTTTATGGGCTACGTCCTTCCATGGGGACAGATGAGTTTTTGGGGAGCGACTGTTATAACAAACTTATTTAGTGCAATTCCTTTAGTGGGTGAGGGAATTGTAACGTGGTTGTGGGGTGGTTATTCAGTTGACAACCCAACGTTAACAAGATTTTTTACTCTTCATTATTTAATTCCTTTTTTAATTTTAGGATTAGTTGTACTTCATATTTGGGCACTTCATGTTCCTGGTAACAATAATCCTGTTGGAATTGATATTAAAAAACCTTCAAAAGATACAGTTCCATTCCACCCTTATATAGTTATTAAAGATGGTTTTGCATTGCTGATGTTTATGATTGTTTTTGCTTTTTTTGTTTTTTATGCGCCAAATATTTTAGGTCATGCAGACAATTATATAGAAGCAAACCCATTAGTTACCCCAGCACATATTGTTCCTGAATGGTATTTACTTCCTTTTTATGCGATTTTAAGATCTGTTCCTGATAAACTTTTAGGAGTTATTGCTATGTTATCTGCTATTTTAATTTTAGCGGTTTTACCATGGTTAGATACATCAAAAATTAGATCTGCTGTATTTAGACCTTTATACAAACAGTTTTATTGGATTTTAGTGGCTGATGTTTTAATTTTAGGTTATGTCGGAGCAATGCCTGCAGAAGGCTTGTATTTATTGATAGCTAGAGTAGCTACAGCTTATTATTTTTTACACTTTTTGGTAATTCTTCCTGTTTTAGGATTTAAAGAAAAAACTCTTCCAATACCTTTAAGCATCACCGATCCTGTTTTAGGAGGGGCCCCAAATTTAGCAACTGCAAAAAATAAAGAAAGTTTAAAACATTAAGTGAAAAATTTTTTAAAAATATTTTTTCTAATTTTATTTCTTTTTGGAATTCCCTTTAAATCTCACTCTGCTGAAAAAGTTGAATATCTTAAAACTGATTGGAGTTTTAAAGGTCTATTTGGTAAATTTGACAGAAGCTCATTACAAAGAGGATATCAAGTTTACACAGAGGTATGTGCATCATGTCACTCTATGAAATATTTGAGTTATAGAAACTTAGGTGAAAAAGGGGGACCAGAATTTTCAGAGGGGCAGGTCAAAGCAATAGCAGCATCTTTTGAAGTAAAAGATGGCCCTAATGCAGATGGTGAAATGTTTTTAAGACCTGGAAAGTTGTCTGATAAATTTGTGATGCCTTATGAAAATGTTAAAGCCGCTCAAGCTGCAAATGGTGGAGCATATCCACCAGACATGTCCGTGTTAGTTAAAGCAAGAGGTGGTGGAGTAGATTATATCTATTCATTGCTACAAGGTTATGAGGATGCACCAAATGGAATGATTTTAGATGAAGGCGTACATTATAACAAATACATGTATGGAAAAAAAATTAGAATGGCTGCCCCACTCTCTGAAGGTCTAATTGAATATGGTGACGGAACGGAAGCAACAATAGAACAAATGTCAAAAGATGTAACAACATTTTTAATGTGGGCAGCAGAGCCTCATTTAGAATCTAGACATCAAATGGGCTTCAAAGCAATTATGTATTTAATTATTTTGACTATTTTGGTTTATTTTAGCATGAAAAGAATATGGTCACGTGTTGAAACGGAAGTTTAATACATCGCCGTCTTTTACAATATAATCTTTTCCCTCTAACCTCATTTTACCATTTATTTTAGAATTTACCCAACCGTTGTTAGCCACAAAATCATCATAAGAAATAGTTTCAGCTCTAATAAACCCTTTTTCAAAGTCAGTATGAATCTCTCCTGCTGCTTTAGGAGCTGTACTGTTTTTTTGAATTGTCCATGCTCTAGTTTCTTCATGACCAGATGTAAAGTAAGTATCTAATTCAAGAATGTTATAACCTTTTTGAATTAACATATTCAATCCAGTTTCTTGTAAACCGATCATTTCCATATAATTTTTTTTTTCACCAACATCTAATTCATTAATTTGATTTTCAATATCAGCCGAAACTATGAGAGTATTTTCTTGACCAAATTTATTAATAAATGCTTTAGTATAATTATTACCACCCTTAACACTTTGCTCATCCACGTTACAAACAAATATTTTAGGTTTTAATGATAATAGACCACTTTGATTTAGTTGTTTTCTATCAAAGTCATTTTTTAATATAGAAATATCTTTATTATTATCAATACAATCCAAAGCTATTTTAAGTATTTTCAATTGTTCCTCTTCAATATTTTTTTTATTATTTTTTTCTAATCTTTTTTGTATTGACTCAAGATCTGCAAGCATCATTTCAGTTTCAATAATTTCAAGGTCTCTAATAGGATCAACATCTGGATTTACATTTTGAATATCATTTGAGTCAAAACATCTAATCATATGTATAATCGCATCTACCTCTCTAATATGTGAAAGAAACTTATTTCCTAAACCCTCACCCTTAGATGCACCTTTTACAAGCCCGGCTATATCTACAAATGAAATGGTCGTATTAATAATTTTTTTTGATTTTGATATCTTGGCTAGATTTTTCAGTCTATTGTCTGGCACTGGAACAACGCCTACATTTGGTTCGATAGTACAAAAAGGAAAATTGGCTGCTTGTGCCTTACTTGAGTTTGTTAAGGCATTAAACAAAGTTGATTTGCCAACATTAGGTAGCCCAACTATTCCACACTTTAAACTCATTATTTATTATTTACAGTACTAGAAAATAAATCTAATTTTTTTTCAACAAGTATAGAAATCGAGTCTGTTATATTTTTTAAAATTTTTTCAATTCCAATTGTTTCATCCTCATCAAAATTTTGCAAAACATAATCAGCAATTTCTATATTGCCCTTAGGTTTTCCAACTCCAATTCTTACTCTTGAATAATCTTTACCGATAAATTTATCAATAGAAGCAATACCATTATGACCAGCACTAGATCCCCCAAATTTCGCCTTTATTTTTCCAAATTCAACATCAAGGTCATCGTGAAAAACTATTACATCTTCTGCATCAATCTTAAAGTATTCAATTAGTTCTCTTATGCAAACTCCTGAGTTGTTCATAAAAGTTAAAGGTTTAATTGCATAAACTTTTTCATCTCCAATGTTTCCTGTGGTCAATAGACCTTTAAATTTAGGTTTTTGTTTTGAAAGGCTAAATTTTTTATTTATAGAGTCGATAATTTTAAAACCTACATTGTGCCGATTATTTTCGCTGTCCGGCGTTGGATTGCCCAATCCTACAAATAAAAGCATAAATAATTAGAATTAAATTTTCAATTTTGATTGATTATTTTTTTTCTTCAGCAGGCTTTTTGTCAGATGGTTTTTTATCATCACCTTCTTTTTTATCACCTTTTGCTCCCTCTGCAGCTGGTTTATCTCCATCTGCTGATGAAGCTACCGCTCCTTCAGCTCCTTCAGCTCCTTCTGCACCTTCTGCTGCCTCAGCCTCAGCTGGTTTTTCAGGTTCTTTCATTACAGTTGGCGCCGCTAAAGTAGCTATTACAAAGTCTCTTCCTTGAATAGTTGGGGTAACCTCAGAATCCAATTTTATTGATGAAATTTTAAAGCTCTCACCAATATCAACCTCATCAAGATCTATTGTTAAACTCTCAGGTATTTTTTCACTCGGACATTTTAATTCAACTTTTCTTCTTACTATATTTAAAACACCACCTCTTTTTAAACCTGGAGATTTTTCATGATTTATAAAGTTTACTGGCACTTCAATTTTAATTTTGACACCTGGTAATACTCTTAGAAAATCTACATGAGTTGGTTCGTCACTCAAAATATGATACTTTACTTCTCTAGGTAAAACATTTTGAGTTTTACCATTTACATTTAAAGTAATTATATTTGATAAAAAATTTTCTTTTTCTATTAAAGCTTTCAGAAATTTTTTAGATACAGAAATTTTTTGACTCTGATCTTTTCCACCATAAATAATAGCTGGAACATCACCATTGTTTCTAATGGCACTTAATTGGCCTTTGGTTGAGGTATCTCGTATGTTTGCTTCTAATGATTTCATAAAACAGGGTTTTTTAACGCATGTCCGTAAATAATCAAGGTAATTATTTGAATAAATCTGATACAGAAGTTGAATTGGATATTCTTTTAATTGCTTCACCCATAAGGCCAGAAATTGGTAAAACTTCTATATTTTTAACATTTTTAGTTTTTCCACCGTTATCAATTGTATCTGTGATTACTAAATTTTTAATTACTGAGCTTTTTATTTTTTTTACTGCATCACCACTCAAAACTCCATGAGTTATATAAACATAAACTTCTTTAGCGCCCCTCTCTTTGAGCGCTTTGGCTGCATTTACAATAGTCCCACCTGAATCAATTATATCATCGACAATAATACAAGTTCTATCTTTAACATCTCCAATAACATTCATTACTTTAGATTGACCTGGTTTAGGCCGTCTCTTGTCAACAATAGCTAAACCAACATTAAGTAATTTTCCTAGAGCTCTTGCTCTCTCGGTTCCTCCAACATCTGGAGCTACACAAACAATCTTTTTACTTTTGATTTTCTTTCGTGCATGTCGAGCAAATATTGGTGTTGCAAAAAGGTTATCAACTGGAATATCAAAAAAACCCTGAATTTGTCCTGCGTGCAAGTCAACAGTAACAACTCTATCTGCTCCCGCCTTGGTGATCAAGTTTGATACTAGTTTTGCAGAAATGGAAGTTCTAGGAACAACTTTTCTATCCTGTCTGGCATAACCAAAGTAAGGAATAACAGCTGTTATATTTTTTGCAGAAGATCTTTTGAGAGCATCAATACATAGTAATAATTCCATTAAATTATCGTTAGCGGGAGATGAAATAGATTGAATTATAAAAATACTATTTCCTCTAATATTTTCATTAATTTCAACATAAACTTCTCCGTCAGCAAATTTTCTTATACTTGAATTTACAAGCTTTGATTTCAAATATTTTGCAATATTTTTACTGAGAACTTTATTGCTATTTCCAGTTAATAATTTCATTGAAAAGTTTAATTAATCATAATTATTGAAATATTTCTACCATAATCATCATGTTTTGAACTTAAAGCTTGTCTTGCACTAAAATAATTATTTTTTTTATTAAAAGTATCTGTATTTTTCATATCTAGATTTGTTATTTTGTTTAATTTTAGTTGTGATTTTACATAATTTGGAAGATCAAAATAAATTATATTATTTATATTAGTAAAAAAAGTTTTGTTTTTTTTATCCCTTTTAAGAAATTTTTTCTTAAAATCATTTTTTACGTTATAATTAGTTTGCCCAATACATGGACCAATGGCTGCACAAATATTTTTTTTATTACAGCCTTTTTTTACCATAAAATTAATTACTTTGTTTATTATTCCTTTAAAAGCACCTTTCCATCCAGCATGAATTGCTGCAATCATATTTCTTTTATTATCATGTAATAAAATTGGAACACAGTCTGCTGTTAAAATACCAATAGGTATTTTTGGTTGATCAGTAATAACAGCATCAGCTTTTATTTTTTTTGTATCAAATTTAAAATTTTTATCTATGAATACAAATTTATTACTATGAATCTGGTGAAGTAAAAAAATATTTTTAGATTTTTTACTAATTTTATCTTTAACAATTTTTAAGTTAGCTCTTATTTTGCTTTTTTTATCTTTCGAACCCAGTCCGCAATTTAAGCTTTTGTATATACCAATTGATTTACCACCAGCTCTATTAAAAAAACCATGACTAATATTTTTTTGTTTGGATAATTTTTTAGATGTAATCAATTTTAAAAACCTAATTTAAATTTATTTTTTCTATTTTTTATCAACATAACTTTAAACAAATTGCCCATTTGATTCTCATTAATTAGTCTGTTTAGACGATAAAAAATGTCTGATTTTTTTAAAAAATTGAGATTTTTGGATATTTGTTCTGCCCTTTGTTTAATTCCCATTTTTAACAAAAATTTTTTTTGTGTAGTTAAATTACTTTCCAAATTATTAAACTGTTTTATAAATTTTTTAAAAAGATTAAAATTTATATTGTGAGTAATATCTGTATTTCCAATATTACTTAAAATGTGGGCAAATTTATGATTTGATATTGCTTGAAGAGTATCTTTCATTTTTTTTTCAGTGTATCCATAATCTATTAACAAAAGTCCTCCTAAGTTTTTTTCTATCATTTGACAAACGTCTTTTAAATATTTCAATCCAAGCTCTGAATACTCAATAAAATTTTGCCCATATGATATTTCAAAATTAATTTTTTTTTCAATTTTTTTTAAATCAACTCTTTTTTCAAAAAAAAAAGCATTTTCTTGGTTCTCTAAATTTACAAATCTTTCGAACCATTGCCCTTTCTTTTTTTTGAATTGCTTAATTGCTATTGCATCAAAAAATTCATTTGCAATAAATATGGTTGGTATTTTCTTAATTTCATTAATTTTAGAAATCCACTTTATTTTTGTATTAATCAATTTTTTTTTTTGTAACCTAATTAATGATGGACTTTTTTCATGAATAAAAAAATTACATGAACTAAAAAAATCTGGAAAATTTCTAAAAGTTTCAATAAGATCTTTCATCATTTCTCCATTTCCCGCTCCTAGCTCAATCAGGTTAAATTTTTTTGGAGACCCTAAGCTTTTCCAGAAGCTAACAGTCCAAATAGCAATCATTTCAGAAAAAAGTCTAGAAATATTTGGCGCAGTTATAAAATCCCCTTCTTTACCAAAAGGACTTTTTTTCATGTAGTATCCAAAGTTTTTATTATAAAGAGAATAATTTATAAATTTATCTAAAGAAAAATTATAATTCTTTTTTAATTTCATATTTGATTATTGTTAAATAGATTCCAATTGATAAGAATATAAAACTAATTATCTGCCCCATTGATAAATTAAAAAGTAAGTAACCTAATTGTTCATCTGGAACTCTAAAAAACTCGATTATAAACCTGAAAATTGAATAGAATATTAAAAATAATCCAGAAATAAATCCTGGTGTTCTTGAAAAATTTTTTTTTCTAAAAAATAATAATATTAGAAATAAGATTAAACCCTCAAAAAATGCCTCATATAATTGAGATGGATGTCTTGGTAGATTATCTACTTTAATAAATTTTACTGCCCAGGGAAGATTGGTTTCTATCCCATATAACTCAGAATTAATAAAGTTAGCTATTCTCCCAAAAAAGATTCCAATTGGGGATACTAAAGAAACTATATCCAAATAAATAAAAGTATTTTGATTATTTTTTTTTGCAAACCAAATACTAACAATTATAACACCTAACAACCCTCCATGAAACGACATTCCACCTTGCCAAATTTTTAAGATATCAAATAAATTATTTGAATAGTAGTTGAAATTATAAAATAAAACATAACCTAGTCTGCCTCCAACTATAATTCCTAATATCAAATATGTTACAAAATCATCAAATTTTTCCTTAATCATATCGTTAGAGATAAAAATTTTTTTGCTCAAAATCCAACCAATTAAAATCCCAAGCACGTATGCCAAAGAATACCAACGTATTTCCAAAGAAAAAAATTGAATTGCTACTGGGTCAAAATTATTAATGAACATTTTAAATTAAAATATAAATTATAATTATAATAAGTTACTATATAAATATATGAAAAATTCAAATTTTGTTATTGATAAACTTGCTAAATTGTTTGAACAAGGCCTGATTTCCTCAAAAGATCTTGCAAATGAATTAATGATTATTTTAAAATCAAAGAGAGATGAAATTGTTTTCAAAATGAAATTAACAAGCAAAGATGAATTTCAAATTTTATCAAAACGTGTTGAGAACCTTGAAAAGAAGATTGAGCAATTAAAAGACCAAAAAAAAAGAAAATTTAAACGGGTAAAAAAATCTTAACTTCGAGTCCATTCATTGAAGACTTATCAAGTCTGATGTTTCCCCCATGAGATCTTATAATATCAGATGCTATAGAAAGACCAAGGCCAACACTAGCTTTTGCATCAGCTCTACCTTTGTCAATTTTATAAAATGGTTTAAATACTTTCTCATATTCTTCTTCAGGGATGCCAGGACCATTATCTTCAATTTTTATAAATATGTGGCTAGCACTTTTATTCAGTTCTATATTTATTTTGTCACCATATTTAATAGCATTGTCTATTAAGTTATTTATGCATCTTTTAACTAAGTTTTTTTTCCCATTAATTAAGACGTTTAAGGATATGGTTGTGGTAATATTACTATTATTATATTTTTTAATTATTTCATTTATTAAATCACTGAGATTAAACTCTTCATTTTTTTCCAAGAAAGTAGAACTAGTGAACTGAAGATATTCATTAAGCATTTTCTCCATTTCATTAATATCATCAGCTAATTTATTAGCAATTTCTTTGTCTTTAATAAAAGAAGTTTGGAGTTTCATTCTTGTAAGAGGTGTTCTAAGATCATGACTAATTCCTGATAGCATTTCAGATCTTTGATTAAGATGTCTGACAATTCTTTTTCTCATTTTATCAAATTCATAACCTGCTTGTCTTATTTCAGCTGCACCTGATGGCTTGAACTCTTCTATCTCTTCTCCTCTACCAAATCTTTCTGCAACTTTAGCCAGGTTTGTGATTGGCCTAGTTTGATTTTTTAAAAAAATCAATGAGACTAAAACCATTATTATCGCAGGAACAGTTATCCATAAAGCAAATATTCTTGCTGATGAGCTAGTTACTCTATCTTTAGGAATTAAAAATTTGAAATATCCAGACTGGTATTTAATTCTTAAGTCAATTAATTCTTTATATATTGTTGTGTCAAACCAAAATTCTCCCAATCCAAATTTTGATTTTAGTTCTCTTCTGAGTGTTCTATCAACAGGGCTAAACCATCTTTCAGAAAATTTGAAATCAAATTTTAGATTTTCTAAATACTCAATATTAAGATCTTGGTAGATTGAAAAAAGATTAGTGATTTCATCCTTATTATAGATCTCATCATTATACACTTCAATAAAGGTACTAATTTCGTTAACCACTGCTTTAGTCATACCTTTATTAGTTTTAATCCATAGGCTGTCAAAGAAGACAACAGTAATTATCAACTGTAAAACTATTACAGGAACAGCCACAATTAGTAATGCTCTATAAAATAATCTTTTTGGCAAAATATTTTTAATAAATTTATTCAATCCATAAAACATATCCCGCCCCCCTTATTGTTTGTAAAAATTTTGGATTTTTTGGGTCTATTTCAATTTTTTTTCTTAACCTAGTTATAATAACATCAATTGATCTTTCTTTATCTAAATCAATCAACAAACCTATATCTTCTCTTGAAAAAGTTTTACCAGAGCTATTTATCATTTTTTCAAGTATTATTTTTTCAGTATTATTAATTTTATATTCAGTGTTATTTCTAAAAATTAATTGTTTATTCAAATCAATCTTAATATTTTCAAATTCTATGACTCGCTTGAGATCAATTTTTTTAGTTTTTAAAATTAAATTTTTAATTCTTAAAATCAATTCTTTTGGTTCGAAAGGTTTTGGTAAATAATCATCCGCACCAATTTCTAATCCTGCTACCCTTTCCATTGCTTCACCTTTTGCAGTTAATAAAATAATTGGTGTTTCTAATTTTGTTTTATTTTCTTCAATAAATTCTAAACCACTTTTTCCAGGCATCATTATATCTAAAATAATTAAATCGAATTTTACTAGTTTGATTTTTTCGTATGCATTTTCTGCATTATGAGCAGTGGTGACTAGATAGTTGTTTTCATTCAAATATTTTTTAACTAAAGTCCTGATTCCATCATCATCATCGACAACTAAAATGTGAGCAATAAAATTATCCATCAATTATCTTTTTTAAAACATTATCAAAATTTATAACCTCTTCAGAACTTGAATTTAGAAGAGCATTGTAAATCCTTTTTTTTTGAATTTCAAAAATTTCACTAAATATTTTTTGGCCTTTTCCATTTAAAAAGATATGTTTAATTCTTGAATCTTGTTCATCTTTCCTAAAATTAACCAGTTCTAATTTGATTAAATCCTTAAGAACTCTATTCAAACTTTGTTTTGTAATTTTTAGCTTTAGTATTAACTCTGATATAGAAATTCCTTCATACATAGATAATAAATGAATGACTTTTTGATGTGCTATACCCATAGAATATTTATTGAGAATTTTTTTAGAGTCTGAAAATGTTTCTCTGTAACTTATAAACAATTTTTCAATTAATTCTTTTAATTGATCATCTTTGAGATATAAAAGCTCTTTCATTTTTGGTAAGTTATATTGACATATTATAGATACAAAGATAATTTTCAGTAATAATTTTTATTTCATAACATGATACCTTACGATAAAAGATCAGGCAAAATATGGTACAATGGCGAATTGGTAGATTGGTCAGATGTTAAAGTTCATGTATTAAGTCATGGATTGCATTATGCTAGCTGTGTTTTTGAAGGAGAGCGTGTTTATGATGGATCTATTTTTAAACTAGAGGAACATACTTCGCGACTCTTTCATTCGGCTAAAAGAATGGGTTTTGAAATTCCATATAGTGAAGATGAAATTAATTCTGCTTCAAACAAAATAATTTCAACTCAAAAAGTAGAAAATGGATATGTAAGACCGGTTGTATGGAGAGGAAGTGAAATGATGGCTATCTCGGCCCAACAAACAAAGATTCATGTAGCAATAGCAACTTGGGAATGGGGATCTTATTTTGATCCTAAACTTAAAGTTGAAGGTATCAAATTAAATATTTCAAGCTGGAGAAGACCGGCACCTAACACAATTCCGTGGGATACCAAAGCATCAGGGTTATATATGATTTGTACACTTTCAAAACATGAAGCGGAAAAACAAGGCTACACGGACTCTCTTATGTTGGATCATGAGGGAAATGTTGCTGAAGCGACTGGAGCAAATATTTTTTTTAAAGATAAAGATGGAGATTTGCATACACCAGTTCCAGACTCTTTTTTAGATGGAATTACAAGAAGAACAGTAATTGGAATCGCAAAATCTAAAAACATTAAAGTTCATGAAAGAAAAATTAAACCTGAAGAACTAAAAAATTTTGTTGGATGTTTTTTAACTGGGACTGCAGCTGAGGTTACGCCAGTTTCATGCATTGCTGAAAATAAGTTTAAAGTTTGTGAAATAATAATTGATTTAAATGAAAGTTACCAAGCTTTAGTAAAAAAGAAAAAAGCTGCTTAATCTTTATTATCCTCTGAAATTGCATGGTCAATTCCTTTGCGCATATATTCATAACCTGTAAAAAGAGTAAGGGCAGCAGAAAGCCATAAAAAAATAATCCCAATTGTTTGAGCATTATAATTTTGAAAATTAATAATTTTATTTCCAGTTTCACCCGATAGTAAAAGTGCAATTGATACCATTTGTAAAACTGTTTTTAACTTAGCAAGATTAGAAACTGGTAATTTTATTTTTCCTTTGGCTAAAAATTCTCTTAAGCCTGAAATCAAAATTTCACGTGTTAAAATAATTATCGCAGCTATTACCTCATAATGACGAATAGTTCCATCCATAACTAATAAAATAAGTGCAGTCGCTACTATAATTTTGTCAGCAATTGGATCAAGTAACTCACCAAGCTTCGACTCCTCACCTAGTAATCTTGCTAACATACCATCTAAAAAATCAGTGAAAGATGCCACAATAAATAATATTAAAGCAGTAAGATCTCCATAAAAACCAGGCAAATAAAATGCCAACACAAAAAATGGGACAATTAAAATTCGACCAACAGTTAAAATATTTGGTATTTTCCTAAGCATATTTTTTTATTCGTGAAAGAAGTTATATATCTTTTTTGCAACTTTTGCCTCAACACCTTCAACTGACTTAATTTCATCAAGACTTGCAGACTCCACTGCTCTTGCAGAACCAAAATGGTTTAATAAGGCTCTTTTTCGAATAGCACCTATTCCATTTATTTGGTCCAGTAGTGACTTTTTGATACCTCTGGCCCTTTTGGCCCTATGAGATGTGATGGCAAATCTATGAGCCTCATCTCTAAGACGTTGCATAAAAAATAGTGTGGGGTCGTTTTTTTCAAATTTGAATGATTTTCCATTATAAAAAAATGTTTCATCTCCACTATTTCTCATTTTACCTTTTGCAATAGCAATCATTGGCAAATCATGTAATCCAAATTCATCTAACACTTCTTTTGCTGATGAATATTGGCCTTTTCCACCATCAATTAATATTAAATCTGGGAGGGTTAGATAGTTGCCCTTTTCAAGCATAGCTCTTTTAAATCTTCTTGATAAAACCTCCTTCATCATCGCAAAATCATCTTGTTCAGAACCTTTGGTCTTGATATCAAATTTTCGGTATCTTTTTTTAACAAAACCCTCATTTCCAAATGTTATCATTGCACCAACACTATTTGTTCCTTGAATATGACTATTGTCGTATACTTCAACTAAACTAATACCATTTTTTAAGTTAAATTTTTTAGCAACCTTTTCAAACAAGTCTTTATTGTTATTTGTTTCATAAATCTTTCTATTTAAAGATTCTTTGGCATTTTTTTCTGCCATAGCAATTACTTTAGCCTTAGTTCCTTTTTTAGCAGTATTAATAGAAATGGTACTATTTTCTTTTTTGCTTAAAGTTTCTTCTATTAACTTTTTGTCATTAATTTCAGCATTAATTATTATTAATTTTGGTACACTTTTATTCTCATAAAATTGCATTAAAAAAGAAGACATAATTTCTGAAATATTTTGATCAGGATCATGTTTTGGAAAATAAGCTTGATTTCCCCAGTTTTGTTTTGACCTATAAAAAAAAACTTGAATACATGTTTTGCCAGACTCTTTATATGCAGCAATTACATCTGCATCAACTAAGTTTGCCTCATTAATTCTTTGTGAAGATTGAATTATATTTAATGATTTAATTCTATCTCTAAAGATTGAAGCTTTTTCAAAATCGAGTTGTTCGCTTGCTGCTTCCATTTCTTTAGAAAGATTTTTTTGAATGTCTCTAGATTTTCCCGATACGAATTGAATTGCTTGACCAACAGATTTTTTATAATCATCTTTATCTATATATCCAACACATGGACCTGAGCATCTTTTTATTTGATAAAGAATACAAGGTCTTTTTCTATTTTTAAAAGTTCCGTCATCACAAACTCTTAATTGGAATATTTTCTGAAGCATCTTTATAGTCCAATTCGCAGTTCCAGCAGATGCAAATGGGCCAAAGTAAAATCCTTCTTTATCTTTTTTGCCTCTATGTTTCACAACTCTTGGCCATTGGTCTTTTTCACCAATAAATATGAATGGAAAAGATTTATCATCTTTTAGTAAAATATTAAATTTTGGTTTATGTTTTTTAATTAAGTTTGCCTCTAAAAGTAAAGCTTCACTTTCATTGGCTGTAGTTGTTATTTCTAACTTAAAAGTTTGGGACAGCATTCTTTCAGTTCTAATAATATGATTTTTCTCAGCTATATAACTTTTTAGTCTATTAGGAAGGTTTTTAGCTTTACCCACATAAAGAATATCATCTTTATGATTAAGCATTCGGTAAACACCAGGGCTTTTAGGAATTAATGGAAGTTCTTTTTTAATTACTTCTTTTCCAAGTTCAGAACTTTTCATGACTTCTTTTTTTGGTAATTTGGATACCAACAGAGGTACATTCTTTTAAAATTTCTAATTTTTCAATTTTAAGCATTATTTTTGCAATTCTTTTGTCTTTGAATAGTTCATCAAATACAGCCTCAGCTAAAGTTTCTAAGAAGTTATAGTGTTTCTTTTTAACTAGTTTTGTAATGAGTTTCACAACTGTCCCATAATTTACAATAGATTTAATATCTTTGTCATTTGTTGGCTTTTTATCTTCATAATCAATCTCAAGACTAAATTTTACTTTTTGGGGTTTTTCTTTCTCAAAATCATAATAGCCAAGTTTTAAATCTAAAATTAATTCATTAATGAGAATTTTTTTCTCATAATTAAATAAGCTTTTAGATTTGTCAATTTTGACAATATTAAGATTATTTTTTTTCATTCTTTTCCATTCATAATATCTGGTGTTTGCCAGTTTAAACTTTGTCCACTATCAATGGCAATTACCTGTCCAGTAATAGAACTGTTTTTAATAAAAAAGTCAACTGCATTACAAATCTCCTTAACATTCACTTGTT
>Ga0209630_10002839_pt1 | contig 16265 bp, 4 predicted proteins | sample COG_01_FD_184745 | JGI IMG/M metagenome (GOLD analysis project Ga0209630, IMG submission 184745) | Pelagic Microbial community sample from North Sea - COGITO 998_met_01 (SPAdes) (version 2) | ecosystem: Environmental > Aquatic > Marine > Neritic zone/Coastal water | place: Helgoland, sampling... | reverse complement strand
AATTGCAGATGTTTTTGTGATCAGCCATTACGTAAAGTACGTCGTCTGTAATGTCTTTAGGGTGGGAAGTCGAAAACCGCACGCGTAAACTAGGGTCAACATTGGCAACCATTTCAAGTAGGTTGGCGAAATGCACGGAAGTAGCTTTTTCTTCTTCGCTTAATTTTTTAAATTCTTTCTTTGGACCTCCTCCATACCACAAGTAACTGTCAACATTTTGACCCAGTAAGATGACCTCTTTGTAGCCTTTGTTTACCAAGTCTTGTGCTTCAGCAACAATGGTTTGAGGGTCTCTACTTCTTTCTCTACCTCTTGTAAATGGTACAACACAGAAACTACACATGTTGTCGCAACCGCGCATAATGGATATAAACCCTGTTACCCCATTGCTATTTAATCGCGTTGGTGTGATTTCGGCATAGGTTTCTTCTAACGATAACAGCACATTGATGGCCTTTGATCCACCATCAACTTCTGCGACTAAGCTTGGTAGGTCTCTGTATGCATCAGGACCCACAACAATGTCAACCAACTTTTCTTCTTCCATGAGTTGATCTTTTAACCGCTCAGCCATGCAGCCCAATATGCCAACGATGAGTTCTTTGTTTTTCTTCTTATTTCCTTTAAGCTGAGACAGCCTTGTTCGTATTTTTTGTTCTGCGTTATCACGAATAGAACAGGTGTTAATGAAAACGATGTCGGCGTTCTCCTCGGTAGGAATTGTTTCATATCCATTCTCGGCCATTATTGATGCAACTACCTCACTGTCAGCAAAGTTCATGGCACATCCATAACTCTCGATGTATATTTGTTTGTTGTTGATATTACCCATTATGATAGCTAGTGCTAAGCCCACAAAGATAATCGAAAGTGTGACAATGTGTCAGCATTCGAGGCATGTTTGTCGAAATTTATACTGCTATTAACGGCATTTTTTCTGACAGCTTTAAGACTTTAAGAATCACTATACTTCCAGCCTCAAACAAAAACATAGAAGAATGAAAAACGTAAAACAATTACTTTTAGCTGGAACGGTATGTAGCATGCTTGTTTTTAGCGCATGTACGGATGACACCGTGGATCCCGTAGGTGGAGGAAATACCACTACTAAAACTTGTAAGGTTACAAAAACTACCGACAGTGATGGGGATGCAGTTACATTTACTTACGATGGTGATAATTTAGTAAAGGTTGTTGAGTCAGACGGATACACGTATGATTACAACTATGTGAATGGTGAATTAACTGAAATCGTAGAAGATGACGGAATTGATAAAATCAATTATAAAATTGTTTATACAGCCGGAAAGGTATCTAAAGTGAGTCTGTATTACGGGGCTGATTTTGATAGCTACTTTGACGTGACTTGGAATGCTGATGGAACATTGAAAAACGTTGAAGAATATGTAGTAGATGATCCAAAGGATAAGCTTTACAGGAGCCTTGCATACAGTTATGCGGACGGCAGAATTAGCACAATTAAAGAAATAACTGATGCGAACGAAGATGGAGAACTTACTGAGGCTGATGACGATGTGTTAAACTATAACATTCTTGTTGTTGACGATAAGAAAAACCCGTTCTATGGTTTGCCGACCTACCTTATTGATTTTACAGATATGTTGTCGTTGACCAAAAACAATATCAACGCGGCAACGCTTGAATCAGAAGGGATTTCTATTCCAGTTTCTGTGACTTAGGAATACGACGAGAATGATTATCCGTCACGTTCAGTTGCATTTGCGTTTGGAGATTCAACAGTTACAAACATGACTTACATGTGCGATTAATACAGTTGCACTGATAACAAAAAGCCTTCTACCTTTGGTGGAAGGCTTTTTTTTGCCTTTTGATATGAAGTTTAAGATAGACATACCTATTCAAAATAATCCGGTTTTAGATTATCAAATCCCTGTTTTGGCCATTGGATCTTGCTTCGCTGACCGCATGTCTGACCACTTAAAGAAGGCGCAGTTTAGCGTTTTGGCCAACCCATTTGGTACATTATACAACCCAGTGAGTATGGCTCAAAATCTATTTGGATTGACTATGAAAAACGACTTGGTGCAGAATAATGGGCTTTGGCATTCTTTTCGGCACCACAGCGATTTTTCTAGTGCAGATCAATCTGCTTTGGTTGAGAAAATGCAAGCAACAGATGTCAGCGTTGAGAAGCATTTTGCCATTTCGAAATCGACTGTTTTGGTCACATTTGGGAGTGCTCAGGTGTTTACATTTGAAGGTGAAATCGTTGCAAATTGCCACAAATTGCAATCCAATCGTTTTCAAAATAGGTTGTTGCAGGTGGCTGAAATCGTAAATTCATGGACTGCCCTGTTGGCAAAATACCCTAATCACGATTTCGTCTTTACTGTTAGCCCGGTACGGTACATGCGAGAAGGGATGCACCAAAGCAATCTCAGTAAATCAATTTTGTTATTGGCTATCAATCAGCTAGTTGAGCAGTTTGAAAATGCCATGTATTTTCCAGCGTATGAAGTTGTGATTGATGAGCTTCGAGATTACAGATTTTATAAAGAAGACCTTGTACATCCCAATAATCAAGCCGTCAACTATGTTTGGAGTAAAGTAAAATCACACTTGATGACAGAGCGCACTTTGGCCATGATTGACGATCTCGAAAAAGTGGTACAAATGCAACAGCATACGTTGCTTCATCCAGAAAGTGAGCTAGCTAAGAAGTTTATCGCCCAGAAAACAAAAGCTGAAATTGCTTTTGAAAGCAAATATGGTATGCCGATTGGGTCGAGTGAAGACAGGTAAACATTGCCTTTTTAATCAAATTTTACTTAAATTTATACCCGGATAAAATATAGCCAACTATGCCACGATTTGCGGCACTACGCAGACGTATTTCACTATTTGTTTTATGCTTAACCCTAGGTTGCTTGTCTGCGACTGCGCAAAAGCCATCAAACGACAGTTGTCAATCCGTTATAGATATACCACTTGGTGCGGGAGGGTTTACCATAGGGACGTTCCAAAGCGATTCAATCAGTGTTGATAGTGCTACGATTCAAGTTGGAGAGTTTTTTCATTCTTCCTTAATTTCATCAGGAAACGATAAAAAGTCCATTTGGTACAGATTTTATATACCGGCAAGGCGTGGAGTTAATATTGAACTAAAGCAAAATGCCAACGCGATTGCGACCAAAGATGTTGGCTTTACCACATATTTGGCCAACACCTGTATCCCAACAAGTACAGATGCAACCAACGCAAAACTGACAACATTAAATCAGTTTGGAAGTTCATTTCATCCATGTATGGATCCAGGATGGTACATGGTGCAAGTGAGTGCAAAAGCCCGGGCCATGGGTAAGGTGTATTTAGAAATTACGACTAATTTTCCTCACGAATATCCAGCGGTTGTAAACGCTGAATACGATGATCAAGATAGTGCATATGATTTTGGTGATCAAACAGTAGGCAAGCTCGGCTCGCAAAGTAAATATATCGATTACGAACTTGGTTGTTACACCATCAACGACTCTTTGGAGTTCTATCCGGATTTAGGTAGCAATTATCTCGCGTATAATCAAAGCGCATGGTTCGTTTTTAAATCAAATCAAGATCATGATAATACGCAGTTAAAATGGCAACATGTCTCTGGTTGTGCAACCACAGATACAATGGCCTATCGGCTTTTTAAGGGTGATTGCAGGGGTGGTGGGAGTTTAACATTGTTGGATTCTAGTTTTAGTGACTGGGCTGCAGCGAATACCTGCTATACCAATTGTAGTGAAATTGTTCGGGATTATAAATGCTTGTTTGATTCTGGAGAGGTTTATTCCATTCAATTGTTGTATCACAAGGACGACATAAAGAACATGCGGTTTACAATTGCAGACCAAACAGCGGCATTCGATTCTAGTAATAACAGACCGACAACTGCATTTGCTAGAACCGTTGGCACGATTAGTGGAAATAATGCACTGAATGTGGGTTTTGGTTGTGGTTCCTATATCAAAGACAACAAGTGTAGTAATGCCAATACTGATCCCATAACAATTGGCGGTTTTACCTATAACTTAGCACAATGGCTAGATTTTGAGTTAGACCAACAATCAAGGTTGTCGATGCAATTCACCTACGGGTCTAATGGTAATTACAAGCGATATCAAAACCTTGCCTTCCGGCTTTTTAAAGATACAGTTACGTCAAGTTGTGGCGACATAGACACATCGTCAATGCTAATTGCCCAATCCGGTAACGGGACCTACTTTTTGGATTGTTTAGAGCCTGGAAAGTACACGATACAGCTTTTGGGAACGGACTCAATTCGGGATTATTCAAGCTGGCCTTGTTCTGGGAGCATGCATCTCGGGGGCGATTATCGGTTGTTCTTAAATCAGAGTGAGCTTCCAGTTGCTAACCGTTTTGCTTTAACCAATAGTGGCGAAGGGGACTCACTCAACAATTTAAATGATTTACCAAACTTTACAACCATTACTGGGCAACTTGATACGGTTTCTTGTAACGATGCAATTAGGCCATTAGAGGTATGTGATACGATTCACCGAAAGGCCATGTATCGCTCCTTTAAAATTGGCGATGCAAACAATGATGGTACTGCGGATAGTGGAATGCTTTACATGTCCAACTGGCAAAGAGGTTATCGTGGCTACCCATACTATGACTATAATTCTTGGCACCGTTTGTATCGAGGCAATGCGATTTCTTTAAGGGCAAGCCAAAGCGTTTCTTCCTATCCGGATTCATTGCAAGGCTTGTCGGCAATGCACAACTGTTTAGCACAGTCAAGCACTGCTGCAAGTGCGTGTTTAGAGCCAGGGGAATACACCTTAGTTTCCTTTTTTGACGATGACGTTATTGGCTATACAGAGCAACCTAGGTTTCAATTTTATTCTGCCAAACGTAAATTCAACACATATACAAAAGCAGAGTTCTTAGATAGTATTGTGGGGTATGGTACAACAACTGGGGAGTTAGATTCCTTTACCTGTAAGACAAACCCAGATACTATTGATGGAATCACTTGTGGGAAACGTAATGCGTATCATGTTTTTTATCTTGATAGTCAGATGGTTACAACGATCAACATTGGCTATTATCCATATTATTATGGTCAATGTAAGTTTAGCCTGTTTTCAGGCGATATAAGAAATGGAAAATCAGGTTTACAGCTTTACCAAGATGGCTTAGACTGGTCGTGTACAGGTTATACCCGGACAACTTCTGATTGTAAACCATTAGTGGCAGGTTGGTATACCGTAGTGGTAAGCAACGATAGAGATATTAGTTACGATTCAACAAATCGTGTGGCAAATGCTGACCATCGTTGGTTGTTTACCTATCCACATCGAGTAATAGTAACAACTAGAGCTTCTGCCATTGTAGCTCCCAAATATTACCGGCCATCAAAAGCTGCGTTTATTGATAGTTTGGTAAATAACAATCAGCCATTAAGTTACGATTCGAACTATAGCAGCATAGCGGGTACCCACCTTAACCTTGCTAAGTTTCAGTTTCCAACAGAAACACTAGAGTGTGATTTGGATACACCCTTGAATCACCATCCAAAATCTACCCTGTGTGACACGAATACCACTGATATCGTTTACTATACTTTTAATCTGGCCAAGGACGCATTTGTTCGTATTTGGGGTAATGTGTCAGGTGGCACATGGGACATGAAGTTGTTCGACTTTGACGTTCGTAAAGATTCCGCCAAGTTGGGTACTGCAACACCTGTTCAAGATTGTAATTACAGTGCGAATCATTTGGAATTTTGCAACCTTCAATCTGGAACATATTCTATAGTTTACTATTGTAAGCGAGCAGCTGGGTCGCGAGCAAGTGTGAATCCAGTCATGCACATTGATAGCGTGGCCTATTCCCGTTTCGACAACGCTTATAATGCCTATGATTTTGGCAAAATACCTGGAGGCGGTAAGTTTTATGATGGAAAAGTAGGAGACGTTCACCCATCAGATACGGTGTTGCCTGCGAGTCATGATATGATTACATGTCGCACTGGAGCCCAAAGAACAGATCCTACAGGGATGTCGTGTTACAACCACGTCAGCCCATACGTATATTCAAAAGATTCCAACGCAGGTGTTTACTTATATGATTCAACATATTACCGCTATACCGACAATACAACCTACTATCCATGGAGTTACCCAGCCAGACGTAATCTTTGGTACACTTTTGTAGTAGAAGGTAGGGGTAATGTTACCGTGGATTTGAAAGGAAATGTGTCAAACCTGCTCTATCAGCATACCAATTCCATGCGATTTTCTATCTATGAATCGGATGAAGATGGAACACTTTCGTTTGCGAACCTAAAGTCTAGTGGAAAAGTCGATTCAACCTATACCGATGGGTTAACCTTTGTCGATAAAGATTATTATTACTGTTATTATGGGTCAGACTTGTCTGCCACATTCCAAATATCTTCATGTGAAAAAAGTCAAGCAAGGCGTTACTATGTGTTAGTGGAAACATCAAACTATTACAACAACAACGCCCTACCAAATGTAAATCATAACGTTTGGTTGGAAATAAAATACGACAGTTTAAACATCCCCGATACGGAGTTTGACTTTTATTCATCGGCCAATCAAGTAAATGACAAATACGGTAATAATACGGTATTTGCTCCTGAGACTTTATACGTAGGGGACTCCACATATTTTGCTGGTGCAACATTAGATTCTACTGATTATAGCAGAACATATCCATACAGTTCATGTTCGGATCCAGCAACAGCTGGTACCGTATGGTACGAATTTGATGTCGATTCTACCGGATACTTATACTACAATTATGTATTTAGTTACCTCAGCGGAACAACCGTATTAAAGAATAAAGGCTACGACCAAAATCGAATACGAGTTTACAAGTCTATTGTTGACGGCGACTCACTTGCTGGTTTAGAATATGTTCCAAGGATTACAACCTCAGGTACTTATTACTCCTTAATGGGTAATAGTTATTCGAATTACATATGTGTCAATCCGGGAAAGTACTACATACAAATCAACAGGTGCAGTCAGCATGCGTGTAGTGATTATGTCTATCCGCAATTGGTCTTTAATTACCATACAGGTGATTTCTGTGAAACAGCATTGCCGCTCCAACTGGATACTATAGCACAAACCTCATTTAGATTGCTGGTGAACTGTCATACGATTGGTACTGATTTCGGGGAAGATGGAAGTGATATGGGCTGTTTGTACGGTCCGAAAGATTATAAGTCGAGCTGGTTTGTTGTTGACTATACAGACACAACAAAGGTCGATTTAGAATTTAAACTAGGAGAATATACAGATGCTACAGCAGGTGAAATTCGGTATAGAACTTTCTATGGAAATTGTAAGAGTTTAACTTCTGGACCTTGTAACAACAATGCACTAACAACGTTTACTTTGGATTGTATCAGGAAGGGGACTTACTATGTTCAAGTAGTTACTCCAGCAGACGCCAAAGGTGAAATTGAACTGTCTGCTGAAGCCAAAGAAAACACCGATACAACGTGTAACCCCGTTGATATTTTTCAACCCAATGCAGCGTTTTACTATAACACGGGCTGTCCAGAAAACGTAATCAACTTTGTCAATACATCGTCGAGAGGAGATTCAATACGTTATTTCTGGGATTTTGGATATAACGGTTTAAAAGACACAGCCATCAATCCCACTGTAGTTTATCCTGCATCCAATCAAGAGCAACAATTCACTGTTAAACTGGTCGTTGAGCAAATTGCCCACGGCAGTAAAGACTCTATAGCAATTGTAATTGATGTGCCATTCGCTCCTAGTGTGGAGGTATTAAACAACGATACAAACCTATGCTTAGGAGACAGCGTTACATTGACTGGAACCATTTCGCATGGAGACGGAGTATGGTCTACTGGAGATTCAACTTCATCCATTACGGTGAAAACAACGGGTATGTATTTCTATGAAATGCAGGACAAACCTCAGTTACTGCTCAACCCAAGTTTTGAGGAGGATGTTACGACACTTGGATGGACGGCAAGTGCAGGAACTTGGACAAGGACAGGTAGTTATGGCCCAAGGGATTCTACCTATGTTGGTTTTGGCAGTCATAGTACAGCAAGTGCCACAGGAGTATTAGAAATATATCAAGATATTGATGTAACTGCAGACTCCGCAGAAATAGATTCGGGTGTTGCAAAAACGTCGTTTACCGGTTACATTGTTGGCCATAATTCATACGAAGATGAAGGTCAAGTCATTGTGCGGTATTTGGATGCTTCCAACAACTTACTTGGCATTTACCAGTCTGGATTGAAAAATTATGGAGCAAGCTGGTCATATCTCGAACACTCGCGTACGACGCCTAAAAACACACGAAAGATTAGGGTTGTTGTACAAACCAACAAGGTAAATACAACAACAAAAACCAGCTACGCCTTCTTTGATCATTTTACGCTCAAAATGCGAAGTGCTTGTGAATATAAAGACAGTGTTTATGTGCAGGTCAACCCGTATCCAAAACTTGATTTACCTAGCGATACAACAATCTGTCCGACCGACTCTCTATTTGTTGCTCCAAACATAACATACGATAACCCTTACGTTGTTCAGGATTCAATGAATAAAGTGCTATCCGGTGAACTGAAAAACGCAGCGACACATACCGCTTCCAATGGGTATGTCAACTTAACCTCTAATACGGTCAATGCTGAAAATGGACAAATTGAATGGGAAGATTCTACGCTTTCCATAAGAGATTCGTTTACCGTTTGCTTTGATTATTACTCCTCTGGTAAAAACTACTACGCGCTTTATTTCTATATGTTTGGGCATACGACACCCACCAACGAAGATTTTGCATCTGGTGGATATTCCATTGCATTTGACAAGCAAAACAGCAACCAGATTCAGACGGAATGGAATAATGGCAGATTAAATACGACCTCTTCGAATATCAATCTAGATAATGGTACTTGGCGCAAGGTTAAGATTGTGTACAACAACCAACGGTTTGACATATATATCGATAACAAGCTTTATCTTTCGTATACCGATGCGGGATCAAGGACGCAAGCAGGCTTCAAATTTGGGATAGGAGCAAGAAGCTATTACTATAACGAGTACAGGGTTAGAAACTTCCATGTCTCGAAGAATAACCCAGAATTGGTGGTTGTTACGCCCACAAATGAAAGAACGTATACCTACAATTGGAGCGACGCCAACGCAGACTCAAATCGATATATTTCTCCGGTAAAAACGGTGAAATTACAGGTGATTGACAAGTTTGGCTGTGCGAGTAATTACGACTCCATAACCGTAAATAAACATCCTACCAAAGACAGTTTGTTTACCTCGATAGAAAATATTTGTTCACTCTTAGATTCATTTCAGCTAACCAAGCCAGATTCATTAGGTTTTTACTTTGGGCATAGTGGCGTTGATAGCAGTGGTTTGGTTTTGGTCGATTCCACAAGCTTTGGTGCCAATACTGTTTACTTCTCTTTGCTTGATACAAACGGTTGTTTGGTTCTCGATACTGGATCCTTTGTAGTAGATTCAATCCCTGTTCTGATTTTTGATCCAGTAGATACTTTGTGTCAAAATGATACCGCGGTTCAAATAACATTGAACTATACGGATGGCTACTTCTATGGCGGTAGCTATGTGGACTCGGCTGGATGGTTTACACCAGGTTTAAGTTCACAGCGAATAAACAAAGTGTATTACCGAACCAATTCCACGGATTGTGAAGCCATTGATTCGATTGAAGTTTTTGTTGACTCGCTTCCAGACGCAACGATACATGCTGCTGGGCCATTCTGTGAAAACGGAGGTATTCGGTCACTTTCAACTCAGAATTCAGGAGGTTTATTCGGTGTGACTTCTTATCTTGATTCTGTCGGGAATTTTGATCCAAGAATTGCAATGACGGGCAGTCACGTGGTTGTGTATAGTTTGATTGATGGAAAGGGATGTACAACATCAGATTCCATAAATATCACAGTTGATTCTATACCCAGCGCAGCGATTATTGCAGCAGGGCCATTCTGCGCAAATGAATCTGTGCAAACGATAACACCAAATAATGTCGGCGGACAGTTTTCCTCAACGACCTACATCGATACGATCGGTCAATTTAATCCAACCATAGCTGGCGCAGGTAGTCATACCATATATTATACCATTACAGATGGAAACGGCTGCACAAGCACGGATTCGGCAACAATTGTTGTCGATTCATTGCCCAATACAGCGTTTACAACGAATCCGCCGTACTGTGAAAATGGGGCAATTGATACGTTGCACGCAACAGTAAACCCTGGAGGTAGATTTTATGGCGGAGCTTACGTGGATTCTGCTGGAGAGTTTAATCCATTTGTCGCCAAAAAAGGGAGCCACAAGGTGTTCTACACCTATACGGATGGTAACGGATGTTCTTCGGTGGATAGTGCTGTGATTCAAGTCGATACAATTACCCCGATCACCATAAATACCGCAACACCTTATTGTCTTGATGACAGTATTCAATTGGCTACAGCTACGCCTAATTTCGGAGGATTTTTTAGCGGTGGAGGCTTCATAGATTCTACTGGAAACTTAGATCCATCGGTTGCCGGATATGGTAGTCACAATGTATACTTCACACAATCTAATGGGCTTAATTGCACAACCTATGCGTCAACTGTCATATTTGTAGACAGTTTGCCAGATGCGTCAATCAATTCCGTAAGTCCACGTTGTGAGAACGCGGGTGTCTTTTCCATAACCACCGTTACTTCTGGAGGTCGGTTTACACCAACTTCTTATCTTGATTCAACTGGACAATTTAATCCAGGAATCGCTTTAGCGGGTTCTCATAAAATCTACTATACGGTTGTGAATAGCAATGGGTGTTTACGAACTGACTCGACGATTGTTGTTATTGACACCGTTCCTAATGCTTCGATAAATGCTGCCGGACCGTTTTGCGAAAATGCAGGCATTCAATCAATCACCACCAACAATGCTGGAGGACGTTTTAGCGCAACCAGTTATCAAGATACCACAGGGCGTTTTGATCCAAATGCCGCACAAACAGGCAGCCATGTGATATATTATTCATTGACCGATGGTAATGGCTGTAGTAGTACAGATTCGGCTACGATTGTTGTAGACTCTATCCCTAATGCTACGATCAATGCTGCCGGACCGTTTTGTGAAAACGCAGGTATTCAAACCATCACAGCTGTCAATGCTGGAGGACAATTCAGCCCAACCACATATTTAGACACTAGCGGACGATTTGACCCAAGTGTGGCAAAAAGTGGAAGTCATAAAATTTATTATTCATTCGCTGACGGGAGCGGCTGTTCTAATAAGGATTCTGCCGTCATCATGGTAGACACCATACCTGATGCATCTATCATAGCTGCCGGGCCGTATTGTGAAAATGCATCCATACAAACGATTACCGCCACTAATGTTGGAGGTCGGTTTACCCCAACGCTTTATCTGGACACTGCAGGGCAATTTCATCCTAGTATAGCCAAAAATGGAAGTCATACGATTTACTATACCTTCAGAGATGGGAATAATTGTGTAGCAAACGATTCTATAACCATAGTGGTCGACTCTATCCCAGATGCATCTATCACTCCTGCTGGGCCGTATTGTGAAAACGGAGCTGTGGATACACTAAAAGCAGCGATAAATATGGGTGGACGCTTTTATGGCGGAACCTATATAGATACGGCCGGTGTATTTAACCCATTTGACGCAAAAAAAGGAAATCATTTGGTATACTATTCGGTAACAGATGGCAAGGGGTGTAGCGGATTGGACAGTATTTATATTCAGGTAGATTCAATAACGCCAGTTACGATTAACACCAACACACCATATTGTGCAAACGATACCATAGATCAGCTTACGTCTACACCAAATGCAGGCGGGTTTTACTCAGGTGGTACGTTTATAGATTCATCAGGCAAATTTGATCCAAGCATAGCGGGTGCAGGTTTTCATAACATATTCTTTACCCAAATTAACGGGTTGAATTGTTATACATATGCATCGACCGTTGTACAAGTTGATAGCATTCCAGATGCGTCGATTAATGCGATAACACCTCAGTGCGAGAATGGCGGCATATTTAGCGCGACACCAGTCAATTCAGGTGGGCGGTTTATACCTACGACCTACCTTGATACAGCAGGACGATTTGATCCAGCCATCGCCAAAGCCGGAGTTCATAATGTAATATATCAACTGGATGATAGTAAAGGCTGCATCGGACGCGATACGATTGTGGCTGTGATAGATTCGGTACCAGATGCATCAATTGCTCAGGCTGGCCCATTTTGCGGAAATGCTGGCATTAAAACCTTAGCAGCACGGTATAATGCAGGAGGTAAATTTGGACCTCTTCCTTACATGGATTCCGCAGGTAACTTTAATCCATTAATCGCAGCCTCAGGTACGCATAAAATATATTACACGTTTACCGATGGTAAAGGATGTACAGGGAATGATTCTTCGACTATTGTGGTAGATACCTTGCCTGCGGCTACAATTGTTCCTTCAGGACCATACTGTCAAAATGCTGGCAGGCAAACCCTTTCAGCTGTTACGGCAGGAGGGAAGTTTACACCTTCTGCGTATTTAGATACAGCGGGTAATTTTAATCCAATGTTGGCAGGTGTAGGCCTATTCAAGGTGTATTATACCTTGGATGACGGCGCAGGGTGCACGAACACAGACAGTGTTAATATTGTTGTAGACTCAATACCAGATGCGTCAATCATTCCAATAGTACCCCAATGTGAAAATGGAGGCGTGTTTACCATATCAGCGCTAAATAATGGTGGAAGATTTTCTCAAACAGCATACCTTGATACGGCTGGGGTTTTTGACCCGTCGATTGCCAAGTCAGGCAGTCACAAAGTATACTATTCTATTGTGGATGGTAATGGCTGCTCGAATACAGATTCAAGTATCGTTGTTATTGATAGCATTCCAGACGCAAGTATTAATACCCCTATACCACAATGTCAGAATGGAGGTTTGTTTACCGTGACCGCTAATAATATTGGTGGACGATTTACACCTACCGCCTACCTTGATACCACAGGACAATTTAATCCAGCCATAGCCATGCGAGGGAGTCATAAAATCTACTATTCCTTTGTGGATGGCAATGGTTGCTCCAATACAGATTCAACATTGGTAATAATTGATTCAATTCCTGACGCAGGTATTACTCCGGTATCACCACAGTGCGAAAATGGAAGCGTGTTTAACCTTTCGCCGATTAATAGTGGTGGTAGGTTTGCACCAACCAATTACATAGATACGACAGGACGATTTGATCCAGCGCTCGCAGGGAGTGGAAACCACAAAATTTATTATTCCTTTACGGATGGTAATGGTTGCTCCAACACCGATTCGGTGGTAGTGATTATTGATACAATCCCAGACGCCTCAATAACGCCATCTGGTCCGTTTTGTGCCAATGCAGGAATCCAGACGATAACTCCTGTTATCAATGTTGGAGGAGGTTTTAACTCAACGGGATATTTGACAACTGCTGGCGTCTTTGATCCTCAATTAGCAACGGTGGGCACGCATAAGTTACTCTACACATTTACAGATGGAAACGGGTGTTCAAACACGGATTCGACAAGTATTCGTGTTGATTCTATTCCAGATGCCAGCATCAATGCCTCGATGCCACAATGCGAGAATACATCAATTTTTACAATCACCGCAGCTGTAAACCCGAGTGGGCGATTTACACCTACGGCCTATCTTGATACAGCAGGACGATTTGACCCAAGCATCGCGCAAGCGGGCAACCATAAGGTTTATTATTCCTTTACAGACGGCAATGGCTGTTCGAACATGGATTCCATAGACATAACCATTGAGGCAATCTCGGATGCTGGATTGCCAGCTGTAGGCCCACTTTGTCAGAACGTAGCTGCAACGCAAATCAATCCAATTACATCTGGAGGAAGTTTTAGTGGCGGGGCCTATGTCAATTTGACCGGACTGTTTGATCCGAGTTGGGCTGCTATAGGCGCAAACAAGGTGGTGCATACCTTAACCAATTCAGCAGGATGTACTTCTTCAGACTCTATTGATATTGAAGTACTGGCCATTCCAACCAATACCATATTGCTTAATCCACATGAGGGTTGTGAACCTTTGGGTGTTTTTGTTTCAAGCGAACGTGCAGGAGGTGAGGATAGCGTGGTTTGGTTTGTCAATGGCGAACGAATAACCGATAAATACAATTTCTTTGGAACGTATAATCGTGGGATGTATCAGGTACGATTTAATGTTTACGGGTTAAATGGATGTAACATACAACTGGATACGTCATTTGAAGTCTTCCCCAAACCGGTAGCCGATTTTACGTACACACCAACGGAAATTTATATATCAGATCCGGATGTCCAGTTTACAGATAAATCCACGGCCAATGTTGTGGCATGGAACTGGGATTTTGGCGATACGCAGCTCAGTAGTTTGGAAAACCCGAATCACGTGTATGCGGATGCAGGAGAGTACCTAGTGACGCTGTTTGTGACTAGTGATCAAGGTTGCTTAGATACAGCAGAACAAACCTTGATAATCAAAGATGAGATATTGTTGTTCATCCCAAATGCAATCAGTCCAAACAATGATGGTGTTAACGATGTTTTTAAGGTTGTTGGATTGGGTTATACCAATATCGACATTACCATTTATAACCGCTGGGGTGAGCAGATTTACAAGTCTGATGATTTCAAACAATGGGATGGGACGTATAAAGGCGAAAAAGTGCAAATGGGCGCTTACGTGTATATCATGAACATAGTCGACAATCGTGGTCGGAAGTATCATGAATCAGGAGAGATACAGGTAGTACGTTAGCTTTATACGCTAGAATTTCATAGCAGTTATTGGTGATTTTTTTAAAATAAAATGCCTTTTAAATGAAATATTTAGTACTACTAGGCCTTATGCTGGGCAACACAAGCAAGCATATCGTATTTGATTTTGATAAAAACACAACCATCGACAAATGGATAATCGTTGATGATGTTGTCATGGGTGGAAAGTCATCCGGAACCTTTGCCATCAATAAAGATGGCCATGGTGTGTTTCAAGGAGATGTGTCTTTAGAAAACAATGGTGGGTTCTCTTCTGTGCGCTACAGATTTGAAAAAATCCAGATTGGTGGTGCAACAAAGGTATATATCAAGCTGAAGGGCGACGGCAAGAAATATCAATTTAGAGTGAAGTCCAATACTGGCGACTATTATTCATACATAACGTCTTTCAGTACCAACGGTAGTTGGCAAGAGATAGAATTAAAATTAAAGGATATGTACCCTTCGTTTCGTGGCAGGAGGCTTAACAGTCCCAACTTTTCGAACGATTATATTGAAGAGGTGGCGTTGCTCATTGGAAACAAAAAGCAAGAAAGCTTCAAGATATTGTTAGATAAGATTGAATTGCGTTGAAACCTGACTGCAGCACAGTATGTAAGCAAAAGGGTATTATTGCTCAGCGTTTACTGATGAATACAAAATCAAAATATTCCTTTTTATGAAAGCAACTAAGCATACCGTGACGATAAGACTATGTGTTTTTGCACTTACGTCATTAATTTTCAATGGCCTAAGCGCACAAACGGGTGATACCGTTGATATGTATTATTACAAGAATTCGCTTTATAACCACTTAGAAACGGGAAACAGCGAGGCAACAGCAAGTACAAACGTTGGCAATTGGATAGCTCGATTTACTGAAACGACCAACAATCCCAAAGTTGCTACTTTAGGTTCAGTATTTGGATTTTTCCCCCAATGGAGTGTGCCGCCTAAAGCACATAACTTCCATTCAGAAATATCAACACCGCACATGCAGAAATGGACCGCTTCTTGGGATGGTGTGAAGGAAATTGATTTGCTCGGCTTTGTTCCTGACAATTTCGATGGTCAGGCGTTTGATCCCTCAGATACGACAAATATGGGACAGGCGTACGTCACTAAACTGCTCTATCTAATTGATGAGTGGGCAACAAATGCACCAAATGCCAGCAGACGTTATGTGGTGTATGCAGGTTGGCCAGCATTAAACCGATATGGAGGGACAAATGATGATCCAAGCACCTTGACGGCCACGGCAATTGCGAACTGGCATACATATGGGCTCGGTGATTATCAAGACTGGATGGAGTTGCTGGTAACGCAGCTTCAAGCAGCAAGGCCAAATCTCGATATACGGTTGCACAACATCAGTAAA
>Ga0209630_10002836_pt1 | contig 16276 bp, 29 predicted proteins | sample COG_01_FD_184745 | JGI IMG/M metagenome (GOLD analysis project Ga0209630, IMG submission 184745) | Pelagic Microbial community sample from North Sea - COGITO 998_met_01 (SPAdes) (version 2) | ecosystem: Environmental > Aquatic > Marine > Neritic zone/Coastal water | place: Helgoland, sampling... | reverse complement strand
ATGTAGGCGTTGTTATAAATTCATTCATTAGAAAGGCAAGTCATCATTATTTACTTGGTCGTACTTAAAGTCATCTAAGCCATCGCGCATATCAATAAACATACGTGCTGCCCTAGCAATTTCATCAGGTGTCATTTGACCTGTGGCCGTAACGACAAGTTGCAAGTAGTTAATTGCTGTATTGATAGCCCATTGTCTGCCAATACGTACCTGGTCTTCAGCAGACTTACCCCCACCTCCTTTGCTTTGCCATTCTGATTTGGGCTTGCTTAGTGACATACGTTTGTTGCCTTGCTTATCTGTCCATTCTTTGGTCACTTCGCATTCGTTGCCTACTTGCCATCGTGTTTCGCTTTGTGCGGTTACAATTGCGCTACGTTGATCGTCTAGCAGCACTTCGAAATTGAAGCAGTCCACTCCTTGGTCATTTTTCCAAGGCTTGCCCCACGACTGCATTTGAATAATTTTGCTCATTTTAATTATGTTGGTTAAAGATTTCTTCGTTGATTTTATCCCATCGCAAGACGTTTAACAAGTCTTCCGTCAAACTGGTTATATCCATGCGAACGCCTGAATCGCTGACTAACTCTATTTTTTCTATTTCAAATTCTTCAGGGTCAGGCGGCACATCGTAATCGTTCGATGTTACTGACCGATAATAATTATAAGACACTTCTAAATGTGTGCCTTCTCTTACGTCTATATAGTGTGTCATTACTTAATGCTTTCTACTAATTTGTGTACTCCTAGCATAAAATTGTCTGCTACCGTCTTAGCGTGTACTTGTCGTAGCCTTGTATAGTCTGCTAGTTTAGCCTCGCATTTCTCAAGCAAGGCCTTTACTTCTGCTTCCATTGCAGGGTCATCACCTGATTCTTTCAAACCTTTGTGCAATTCATAGAATACCTCGGTTCTATCAATCCAGCGGTACTCTCTGTAAATATCTATCGTGTTGTTTTTCATGTTGCTTACTTTTCAAATCTATAACGCGGTTGTTTCATGCCTTGTGTGAACATCCCTACTTCATCCCATCCTAATAGGACGTAACCTTCGCATTGAGGATTAGCGGCATCAAATACTATTAGGTCGGCTTGACCTAAATGTTGAACTTCTGTTTGCTTGAACAGTTCTCTTTCTGTGTATATCATCGTGTTGTTTTTCATAACGCGAATATAGTGTAAAGTAATCAATAATGCAACATTTGAATTATTTAGGCACAAAAAATCCCCACCTCGTTAGGCAGGGATTCAGAGAAAGAACACGTAAAATACGCTTACAAGTTACTTCTTGCCTCGGTTTTTTCCAAAAACTACTGCTTGCAAAATCCGTGACAAAACATTAAAAATTTTATCGTCGGCTTTTGTTTCGGTTAAGGCAGTATAACTTGATCCTGCCGTGATTAAAATGAGCGCAATTTCGCTCCAGTTCGATAGTAGAAAATCCATCTTTATTTATTTAAGAATTTATATTTTTCCTGCACGTTAAAGCTAGGGCAGGCTTTGCTTGAATACTCATTATGTCCATGTACAGATAGTTCACCAAACACGACACGTAAGGAATTTACTAAATGCAAAAAAGCTAGTTCTTGCTTCATGGTCATTGTGTCTGTTGGTACTAAATTTTGATTAAGTCCCCCTACGTATGCGACACCTACGGAATCATGATTTTCTCCTTTAACGTGCGCACCTTTTTTTCTTATGTCCCTTCCTGTTGCTATAAACCCATTAGCATAAATCACGTAGTGATAACCGATTTCTGACCATCCCCTTTTTCTGTGCCAATGGTCAATGGTTGTTATGTCTAATTCTTGCCCTTCCCTGGTAGCCGTGCAATGCAAGATAATTTTTTTAAGCTGCCTCATAGCAAATAAAGCACAGATAAAAGCAAACCGATTACCCCTACGACTACCAAGTAAAAACTATCTTCATATTGCCTTCGTAGTTTCATGCGTACATTGTTGAAATGCGTTTGTCGATACCGTAATCTAAAAGAACACGAGAACCCCTATACTCGCCCCAATTTTCTAAACGGTACAAGTCACAGTTAGTAATGTCGAAAGCGGGAATAGTAGCTTTAACCATTGCAACAAGTTGCGAAGGTATTTCGTTAGTAGGTGCGATTCTCCGCATACAAACAAACCCACCAAACGACCAAAGCAACGGAGCAAGATAACCGCTTCTTTTGTAATCCTTCCAAACCTTCCCTTCGTTTATTCCTTGCAACCATCCTCTGCGATCCAATGGAATTTTAAAGGCTTTTGTTTTAGTCAAAACAACTAAGCGAGTAGACATCTTAATCTGCATTCATTCGATTCCTTTTTTAGCGAGTAGCAATTTGATTTCGTTTACGCCTTCAAGCAAAACGTCTAAGGATTGTTGCACTCTCGTTTCCTGCTTCTCTAAACTAATCAAACGGCTTTTTACTTTAGTCAGTTCGTTTTCCATCTTCACATAAGTTGCGATTATCCCACCGACTGCACCCACCGCTACGCTAATCAATTCGTAATTCATGGCAAAAGATCCTGTATCGTTTCAATTTCTTTTTCAGTTAGTCCATCTGAGTCGTGCGACAACTGCATACCCACAAATACTGCCTCACTATACGTGCCTAAAACGTGCGTGATAAACAACTCCGCACCTGTGACTTGGACCACATTGTCAATCTGTTCTTGTGTGTATTCCATTATCCTAAATTGAATGTCTCTGTTTGTGTCAACGTTAAAACACCTAACGTAGTTTCTTCGCCTGCGAATGCTCCCGTGTTACTTGCCATGATTAGGGCATAGTTTGCAGACGGGTTACTGTAATTCTTAAATGTAACACTTGTCATTGTAGGCAAAGTGGAAAATATTGTCGGGTCAAAATAGAAGCCTGCATAATTTCTTGCTGCCGTAGGAACTGATAAGGTCCAATGCCACGAACCTAAATTACTGTCAAAGGCTTTCCATTTGGCGTAGGTTGTATTATTATACTCGTAATCGCTGTCAACAAAATAACCGTTAGCCTCGCCGCTAGTAGTACTCGTTAAATATTCAGGGTAAAATGTTCCCGTTTGTCCTGCGCCTGAATAGACCCTAAAATTATATACGCCAATCCATCCCGTACTTGGGGTTGAGCCGTCTTGACTTCCATAGACACGCCAATATCTAAATGAAAATGCGCTTTTTGTATAGCTGCCCGTAGCGTCTGCACTTTCTACAAAATCCCCATACTCTTGCGCAGTTACTGTTACTTGTCTAGCCGTAGCATTAGCAGCGTCAGCATCTATAATAGGTATAGTTGACGAGGTACTTACAGTCGAATAAACAGAAGCCCCGTTTAGAGTAACTACCACCTTAAACTGTGCATTGGTATATGATGCCGCATTAGTAATTACTACTTCGTTATTGAAGTACACATTCGCATCTAAGGTAAATGTTGGAGTAGTCGTAGCCGTACCACCCCCTCCTTGAGTAGTAAAAAAACCATCTACGTTGTCTATGTCCGCTGTTGGGACTCCTGAAATTTCTGCCATAATTAACTAATTTGTATCCAGTCTTGAGACGGATTGAAATAAACCAATTGTTCTCCACCTTGTCCCGTACCTATGTAATGTCCTACTACCCTTGAGTAATAATTTTGAGTCGTTGGTGCTGTAGCACTAAACGCACCACTTGCTCCGATCCATAAAGCACCGCCTGCTGTTGCTCCGCTAATGGAAGCAACTGCATCTACCATACCTTGTAAAACACATACACCGCTGCCCGTGTGAAAACCTAAAAACTTTTTGCTGTTTGCGTTGCTCGTGTCAGCTAAGGCATCACCCATAATATCTACGACTTTATTAGATGCAACACTTACGCTTGTATTCATCAGCGTATTCTGCCCCGTCAATAGTTCGTCCTCTTCGTATTTCGTTGTTAGGTTATTAAGCGATGTTTTGTCTGCCGCGCTCATAGAACCTGCCGCACTTGTAGTAGCTGCTGTGATACCGATTACAGGTGTCGTGCCTCCCGTGCTTGTAATAGGTGCTGCTCCCGTTACAGATGAAACACCCGCTGCGGGAATATCACTCGTCAATGCTAAAGTGCCTGATGTAGCAGGAACGTTGTAAAGCGTGTTGCCTGAGTTTGTGCTGCGAAATTTAGCCTGTGCATTGCCTGTACCTTCAATGGCTAAAAAACATCCTAGCTTAACAATTAGATTGGCTTCGTTTGCAACTGTCGTTCCGTCTAAGTGAAGCGCAGTAAACGTTGTGCTGCCCGTTGCATCCGTAGCTACAGTAAAATCTATATCGCCTGGACTCGTTTCTGTAACGTCAATTCCTGTTACGCCTGTCTTTAAATTTGCCCCTGTAGCCGTTAACTCGATTCTTCCTTGCGTTGCAGTTGTTCCGTCTGCATATACATTTACCGCCGTACCATTTCTAAATTCTGTGTATAGCGTAGTTAGTCGCGTATCGGCTATGTACTTACTTGTAGCCGTATCGTATGATAAAACGATATTGTCCGCAGGTGCAGCTGCGTTAACGTCATCTATATCATTCATCTCAAGAACTACTACACCTGTTTGTCCATTGACAGAGTCAACCGCACCCCCACTAGCTAAAAGGTTGCTGACCTTAATTTTCTTACTTGTGCCTGCTGATCCTCCTGAAGTATCGCCTACGTCTACAATGTGTAAAACGTCTGTACTGTCAGGCGTTGCTGCTAACTCCGTTAAGTCGGTTACTTTGGTTGACATCGTTTAAGTATTTCTGAAGTTTCAAATGATTACGCGTTGTAATATCTAATGCCCAAAGCTGTTGCAACTGCTTTGAGTTGATTGTTCGTGGGAATTCTTGGGTACACGTTGAGTCCTCCAAAATAATTGCGTTGAGATGGTGAAAGGTCAGCCCCTGTATTTGATGTGTATTCAGGAAATGAACCGCTGTTAAACTGAAGATACGTAATCATACGCTGACGGTAAAACATACCGATTTCGTTTGATTGCTCTACAATAACTTTAATGTCTGTAAGGCTTGCGGCAGAACCTTGTTCTGATCCGTTTACTACTACGCTATTGTTTGCGAACTTCATACGCACTACATAGGCAACTTCCGTAAAAGCAAGCTGCACCAAACACGGCTGTATGTAATCGTTTAAAAGCGTTGCGTAGGCTTCGTTACCAGGATTTGCTACTTCATCAGCATCAATCAATGCGCTAATTTTGTTTTCTAGTTCTGTACCTAAAGCAGGTAAAATCCATCTGTCCTGTGCAATCTTTATGTAAGGCTGCAAGAGGTTGTCATCAACCGTGCTTCCAAGTGCTGTATCTCGCTTTAGCTTGCTTGAACTTATGTATAGTGTAGTTGCCATGTTGTTTAGTTGTATGCGCCCCTTGATGGTGTGTCAATCGGTGCAATATATTCTTCTCCTTTTTGTACAATGTCAGGGTTGTTTCCAACTCGTTCCATTACATCATCCCAATTTCCCTCAATTTCTATCATCTCCATTTCTTGCGGCTCACCATCAGGAGCGTAAATAAAAATTTCCCGCTGCCAACCGTGTCGACAATAAATTCCACCTTTCCATTCAAAAATATCGTAAGGCATCGAAGGCTTATGGAAAAACTCAACGTTTTCACCATACATTTCTTCAATGTCTTCATAACGATAGATAACACCTGCGTTTGATAAATCCATCATGTCTACGCAAAAGTCCCTGCTCTCGTTGCTTTGGGCAGGTGTCGTAGCCGTTTCTTCGTAGCGATACCTTACGGCAAACAGATAGCCATCTCTACCTATAATATCCCCGTAATCAGAAACGTTTTCTACGTCTGAATATTCCGCGTAAAAAAAATGTTTTTTAGCGTGTAACATCGCGTCAATACCATCGCTACCTACAGCCTCCGATTTTACATGATAATAATCATCGCCCAACCTTGCATCCAAAGCCCTCATGCGCTTCTTTAACTCAGAGTCTTTTTTTTTTAACTGCGTTTCTGCAATTGCCTCTTCTTGTACCTCTTCCTTCTGTACTTCTTCGATTGCGTCTACGCCTTCCCTAAACAAAGCATCTGCTACTTCAGGTGTAAATTGCAACATCTGCACTAAGAATACTTTAGCTTGATCAACTGTAATAAGCCCTTCTTGCACTTTGACTAAGACATCAACCGCGCTTCCAATTTGCCCGCCATCATAACTCGCATCTTTATCTGAACTATCGCCTGCTGCTACAGGATTAAACAAATTATCTACGTCTACAAATGATGCAGGCTTCATAGGTGTAAAGTACAATTCGAGCGTAACGTTACTTGCCGCAAAGACTGGTCGTAAGCCGTCAAGCAATAGACGTTGGAAAGGTAAAATGACTGTGTTATAGAACAAGTCATACGACTCTTTCATCTCATCAGCATTGTTTCCAAAACCTCCTCCTGTATCGCGCAAACCAAATAGCAACGGAGAAGTTACCCTATGCGCTGACAATACTTTTTTATCGCATTGCTCACTTAGATAGTCAAAGATTTGGTGAGCATCGGATATATTAAAACTTTCAACAGTTGGGGCGGTGTCTTGTGAGTCATTAAACGTCATCAAGATTTTACCTGCGTTGTTCGCCCCTCCGAACTTGTTATAAACTAATCGCTCTAATTCAGCACGTTCTTCTTCTGTTGGTACGCCCCCAAAAAAAGACATAATGGTACTAGGAAAGAAGCCCTGAGAAATTGTGGAAAGATGGTAGTCGGATAAATCAGACGCTATTTGCGCCCAATTTGTGCCTGCTTGATAATCGGGTGCGCCATAGTAAAACGATAATGGCGTATACATTTTGATATGCAAGCATTGCGAAGGCGCAGTTCTATCGTTAGTATCGAAAGCGGGAATGACTAAAGGCTCTTCTTGCTGTTTGTCCCAATCCTTTTTATGATAGAACAAAGGGATATTATCTTCATCGTCAGCTATGCCGCATCGGATAGTCGCTGCTGGCAGATGGTGTACACGGCTAACCGTAGTTCGGTCTTGACTCCAAATGATATTTAAGTAGCATTGACCGTATAGCTTTAGGTCAAAGGCAGCTTTCTTTAAACACGATCCATCGCCAAAAATAGAATTTACCTTTAGCCATTGGTCAACGTGTTTATCTTTTCCAATTGCATTCAAGCCTTCACCATAAATCATTTCGCTTGCGCCTTTAATGATTGCACCGTGCATACTTGAACTAGCAAAAAGTTCTTCTAAGTAGTGTGGGTAGAGATTGTCAACGCCCATATCAATCCACAGCTTATTCTGACTCTCTCGAAAAAGAGGAACGTTAGTAGCTTGATACTGTAAAATTGAGAAGTTCTGCTTATTCATTGTGCGTATACGTTGTATGCGTCTGTATCGTTTTCTTCATACGGCGTGTATGTCGATTCTTCAAAGGCAGGTGTGCTTGAAACAAACGCAAGACGTTTAGCGTAAGTTACATTGTTTGCATCATTTTTGACTGTCAACAAATACAAACCTTCAACAAGTTTTGGACTAGCCGCTATTTCGATTTCAATGGTCGTATACCTACCGTTCGCTGCCGTAGGCGTAACCGATCCAAAAGCCGTCAACTTACCAGTCAATTGATTTACGATTGTAACCCTGACGTTCGTTAATGATGTAGTGTCATATCCATCTAGCTTTAGATAGAACGATTGGTAACCTGCATCGTTGGTAAGTTGTATCATTTCTGTCTTTTGTAATGAAAAAAAGGGGGAAGGCAAAGCAGAACCTTCCCCCCCTTTCCTCTAACCCAAATTTATACTACAGTTACACCCGTTACCCCACTCAATGGACTACCCACCGAACCTGGTGATGCAATCCAAACAGGGTTTGATTCTCGTCCTGAGAAGTCAATAGTGTAACCCGTCAAATCTGCAAAGGATGTCCCCGTAACAAGGTTGCCCCCTGTTACGTTACATCCAAATTCTGCACCTAGCAACCATACATTGGAATTGTTGTCTTCAACCCAAATGTTAGGCCGCCCTTGGCACAGCGCGCGTATATCAGCAATATCTGTAGCATCCAGCTTTTGAAATGTCAGAGATAATGCTTGTTCGAAAAACGTAGTTCCTGCGGCAGGGTCACTTGCGTAAGTGACTGTCATAGAACTCGTTTCGGGGCGAACGTCAAATTGATAAAAATCTTGTGCAGCAATAGCAGTAACTGTATCGTTAGTTGCTGCTGTCCACGTAGCGTTATTAATCATGTCTGCATAGTTGCCTATGTATACACGGCTAATCCCGCCGACTTGATCTTTACAATCGACTATCCGTCCGCTTGAAATATCGCAAGCCATACTTTACTTATTAAGCAAGAGTATAAGTACCTACTACGACATCACCAGGAATTCCTACCTGCATTCCTGTTCCAAATCGCATAGCGATTTTAACCAAGTCAGAACCTGAATACATCCAATCGTCAATGTACTGTGCAGTAGTGTAATCCGTGTTCAAGTTTGAACCTACTACCAAGTTCTCTACATAAGTAAGAATCAAAGCATCGTCAAACATTCCAGGACATACATAAATTGGAATACCTAGGTATTGCAATGTATCAAACGCTTGGTTAGTAGACTGCAAATTCACACCTTGTTGTTGACCTGAAAGAGCCAGACCTTGCATATACGAACCTGCTGTTTTTGGTGAGCAGTAGAAAGCAACGTCAGTACGATTCAAGATAGCAGGGCAGTTTGTAAGCGCATTGTTGTACACTTCTGAAAATGCACCAGCTGCACCAAGAATATTAGCTGCATCAAAACCAAGAGCCGTAACTACTTCTTCATTAGTAGCCGCTGCACCACCTAAGATTGAAGCCGCGTATCCTGCGGCATCCAAAACCCCATCATTTGACAAAAAGCCTTTTTGACCTGCTGTCATTGCTCCTTGCCAAATACCAACTTCAACACCCTGTGCAGCATAGCCTGCAACGGTTGCCATAGTGAAGTTTACAAATTCAGGTGATCCCGCTGTCATAGTCTCCCGTGCGCCTGTCATACCTGCCCACGTTGGAAGCAAAGTACCACGGCACAAAGCCTCCATAACTGCAAGGTCTGTTAGTTCAAGAACGCGCTCACCAAGAGTCAAGGAATCATTGTCATTCCATGCACAGTTAGCAGCTTGAATTACACCTGTAGATGACAAGCTAGAAATTACTGCTTTGTTTTGGATTCCGTCAATCTGACGAACAAAACCTTTGTTTAACGTGTCAGCTAATTTAAGGGCTGGGGCAACGAAAGGCGCAGCAAGCACACCTGCATACGTAGTAGCAGGATTAACCGTTGGCCCATCGTTAGCAAATCGACGGCGTACTGCGCGATTTTGTACTGTTGGATAATTATGTTGCATTATCGGTAATTATTAATCATCTCCAATGCAGCCGCTGTTGGCGCAGTAAGATTTGGTTTGACCTTGGATTCAGACAATTGCGTTGGCGCAGTTCGTACTCCACGGGTAGCAGGTGCTGCCCCGAATTCGCGTAGCTGACTACGCAAAGCACGGTTAGAACGCTCCAAGCGATTCAATCGTTGTTCCATTTCCTCCGTAGCGGATAGTTCACGGCGCATAGGCCGTTGTGAACGCCCACGAGAAAATTCTGCTCGTCGGCTTCGTCGGTTTCGTCGTTGGCGTGAAGCCTCGACTTTTACTTCTTCACTCACTTCTTCTGTGATTTCTTCGCCTTCGCCTGCATCGATTAAGTCCATAGCCATCGTATGCACAGCTTCAGCTTGTTCTGCTGACAGCCCCATGTCAACTAAAATTGATACAAATTGATCGTGGGAGTCGGGGCTTTCTTCCACGGTTTCTTCAGTCACGGTAGTTTCTTCTTCAACGACTACCTCGTCTTCTGCGAATTTTCTGTTACGCATTTTTTTAAATATATGTTGGTTGTTAATACCCATAATTGGCTTCGTCTAAAATTTCCATAAACAAGTCAAAGTCCCTCGGCAGAAGAATACCTGACGGCTTCATCTCCTGAAAAATAATCATTGCTCGTTCGTAGTCTTCCTCTAAAATCGCTTCTTCCACAATGTCTAAAGCGTGTAAAAAACTGTCCTCAAAAAAATAGTCGAACCGAAATTCACGTAGCATTAAAAGCAATTCTTCCTGACTCGTGTTTGTCCAGGTAGACCAAATTCTATCGATTAAAGGATTCATCCGTAGGTGTTGTAGTATTTACGCTTTAGGTACGCTGTATAGAACTTGACCTTACGCTGATTTAATTCTACTACTTCCATCTCCGTTTCTTCGACTGCATCTTCAACTGCCTTTACTTCGTTATCGTACTCTGTCAATACGCCTTCAAAGACTTCTAGTTCTACGCCTGCTTCAGTAGTGTACTTACCGTTAGGAAGTTCAGCAGGCAATCCTTCTTCGTCAATTTTAAACACTACGCTTCCCGCCGTAAGATTTTCATCTTCAGTAGCAATCGTAAAGCCTTCACTTAGCGTCACCTCTTGGTAAAATTTACGCTTGACAGCAAACCACAATTTCTTAAATACTTTTTTCATAGATAGCGACTTACTCATTTCTTCTACTTTATCTGAGAAATAGCCCTCAATGCTTAAGCCTCGCAGCTTGCCTTCTTTAATCTCGCTCCACACTTCATCGTTAGCTACCTGAAGTTTTACCATCCATGTTCCTTCAGGAACAGAAAACCCGTATACTTTGCTTTTGTCTAGTTCAGGGTCTTCTACGATCCAACTTTCCACTACGCTTACATCGTCTACTTTTTCAAGATGCTCTTTAGTATGGTCGTTAGTTCGGTTCTGCTTTAGAAACAACTCACTCGCTAATTTGACTGTTTCCTTACTGAAGTACACATCGTATTCTTCATCGGTATTTTCGTCAATCCTAGGAATGTGTTTGTCAGGAATCAAAGCTGCCCCCACTACTGTACGTTGGTCTTCGTCTACAGCGGCTAAACTCATGGCACGTGTATTGCCGTCCTTGCTAAAGAAAACAAAGTTCTCTTCAATTGCAGGAAACTTTACCAGGCTAATTGCCTCTACTCCCCATGCACTCGAACCTTCTTCAATAAGTAGTTCAACAAGTTTGCGCTCCATTTTTTAAAATTGCGATAAAAAATCAGCTATATCTCTAAAGCCAGTCATATCTAAAGCATCGATTAGTTCATCTATTACTTCGTCTATGTTGTAACCAACGGCACTTGTAACGTGTGACGCAGCGTCGTAGGGCATATAGGAATAATCAATGTTCCCAAATGCTTGTTCTAATTTTCTGTTTTCAGAATGCGCATTTGCATCTTCCAAACAAGAATAAACTACACCTAGTGCTTCGCTTTGCGTTGCACCGCTTAAAAAATTTTCTAAAACCTTCATATCTCTGTTGTTTACAATTCTGTTACCGCATTCCATCCATACTCTTCAGCAAGTACTGCGTATAAATCGTCTCGGTCGTAACGATTTAAATCTTTAGTTGTTACGATTACGCCATTGTCAAAACGCTCTACATTTTCAACCATTTCCCAATACAAGCCATCACTCGTCATCATTAGCAAATCGATTACATCATCTACAGATTCTTTGCCAATAAACATATCTACGGAATACTTCATATCTCTGTTGTTTAGTAAATGCTATTTAAAAACATATCGCGCTCAATTAAACCATAGTCAAACAAAAACATTTCGATTTCTTCATAGTCCCTTTGGCGTGTCGAAGTGCTTATTTCAGGCATTCCGTCTTGTACCATATCAATGTATTCAGATTGATTGATATAACCCCCTTTTTGACCGTTCACTTCAATTGTAAAAGTTCGAACCATAAATGGATAGCCATAATTTCCCCCTAGATAGGCTTCATCAAAATCGGTTACTAAATTAAATTCCATATCTCTGTTGTTTAGTAATTAACAAGTACGCCCAAATCGTTTGGCCCATATCCTATTAGCCCACCGTCTTTAGGGTTGTCAAAGAAGTAGTTATCTATTTTTCCCCTTCGCACATACGAATCAAGTATATCGTGCGCTACATCTTGCACCCAATCTTGGGCATTAAAAATTACGATATAAATGTCTGTTGCAACTTCAACGTCAAGGCCATGTGATTCTAAATCGTCTGCAATGCTGTCTATTACCATATCTCTGTTGTTTAGTAAAGAGCCACAGTTGCTACATCTTCATTTATGCTGAGAATATCCCAATCCATAGCATTCCCAAGATTTATACAGTCATCACAAGCTGAACGACAACTATTTTGAAAGTCTTCAAAACTTAGAAATAGGTTGTTTTCTACAACTAATTGTAAATCGTCGTATTGGGTAACGTAAGTGCTAGTAACACTTACTTCGTTGTCTGCGAAGATTCCCTGTATTTCGTCAATATTTCTATCTGTAAATCTCATATCTCTGTTTTTAATATTGTGCCGTAAGGTTTAGCAACGCCTCAATCCATTCTTGATCGGAAGTAAGCATAGCCTGAGCGTGTGCATCATAAAGCAAATCTTCCACGTAAGATACGTTACCATCGTATGCGTATTCTTCAGCGTTTTTCAGCAGCTTATTTAAGTGACCTACTGCGTTTATATCATCCATGCGAACGTTACTAATCGCCATAGCCAAGCCTTCAGAGCCTTCGCCCCATTGCTCATAATAATCCATGACAATACGATTCTTGTTCATTAGAAATTATCTAGAATCCTATCTTGTAATTGATCCTTAACGTGTTCTGTAATTTCCCGCCAATCAATTGTTGACGTTGCGTTACTTACCATGTCAGAAATAATACCGCTACTAGGAATTTCATTATCGACATAATCGTAGAACATTTCTTCAACATCTCGTTCGCTTACATCTTCAGGCTTATCGCCATTTTCAAAATAAGTTTCTGAAAACAAATCGATGTATTCCCAAACGGCTACAAGCCAAGTAGCATGATTTGCCCAACCGTTATAACCTAATTCTGTTTTTTTCATGACTTTGTTCTGTGTCTATAATATACATATAAAAGACTGTAACACCAACCCGTAAAATTAAAGGGTAGTCTTAGAAGCTAATTGTGATGCTTGCATTGCTTGCCCTTCTAATTGACTTTGTACTACGTAGGCTTGCATCCCTGGTGATTCTAAACGTGCAGGCATAGGTGCTGTACTTTGCGTGTCAAAGCCTGAGCGTGTTTGACCACCACCGCCGCCTACACTACCTCCCGATGTCCCTGCTTGCGCTAAGACTCCTTTAATACTTGCAAAGCTACTAAGCACACCGCCTACCATAGTAGTAATAAGAACGGCTAAAGAGATAGGGTCTTTTGCTGTTTCTGATGCTCCCCTTACCGCGTTAGCCATTGAAATAGCTTGGTTAAGCAGAATGTCTGCCACAGCCAATGTTTTCTGCTGTTGGCTATTCTCTTCACTTAACTTACCCATTTGCTTAGCGATTCCCATTACCCCTTTAGCTAAGGCTTGTCTGCCTTGAATCTCTAAGTCAATTACCTCTTGGCTGTCTTGAATCTCTTTTTCATTATACTTCTTTGCTATAGCATCTTTTTGTTTTTGAAATTCTTCAAATGCTTCAAGTACCAAAGCGTCATTTGTGCCTGCTAATTCTTCTCTTCTTTCAAATTCAGCAAAAGCCGCTTCTTCTTCTAGCTGCCTATCGGTCAAGTCTTTTTGCCGCAACTCCTCTCTCAGTTGTGCTTCTTTGTCTAAACGCTCTTTTTCTTTAGCGTCCTTTTGGTCTTGTGCTTGTTGGTCTATAGCCGCAATATCCATATCATACTGTTGCTTTAGAACTAACAACTGACTTAACGTTGCACCCCTAGCTTTTAGTTCTGCTTGGTCGGCTTCATACTGCAACCTGCGCCTTTCCTTTTGTTGCGTTATGTCATCCTCAATCATTGCTAGATACATATCTTGCTGTATCTGAAGTAACCGATCTGCTAAGTATTGAGCATCATTTTCTTTTTTCTTAGCCGCATCATCTCGTTCTTTTTTTGCCTTAGCTTCTGCGTCTGCTTCGTTTTTGTTTCGTCGTAATTGATAGCCTGCGCGTGTATTTTCTAAACGTTGAAGTTGATCTTCTGCTTCATCAATTGCTTCTTGTCCGTCTTCCGCAATTTTCTCTGCGTCCAAACCAAGCAATTCCGTTCCCGCATCAAGGTATGCTTGCAGATAATCAGTTCCTTCATCCATTAAACCAAGCTGTGCCAACGCCGCTGTGATTTCATCTATAGCACTAAGAGCATAAGTAATTGGCAATGACAGCAGAGCAATCATAGCCTGCGCCACCTTTTCAGAAGTTTCTGCGGCCTTAATCTGCTCTTCTTGCTGCTGCTTCAACGAATCAATCAGGATTCTTTGCGCTGCTATTGCCTCGTCTGTAGCGGCCATACGCAATGCTAAGATGTCTTCTTCCGATTTTCCTTGCAGCCTTAAGATGTTCTCGGTTGCGCTTATCGCGTCTAGCTGGTCTTTTGCAGCTTGAACTAACTCTTTATTTTCTGCTACTAAATCCTCTGTTTCACTTGATGCCCTTGTTAGTGCTGCTGTAATATTATCCCAATTAGCAACTAACTGTCCTAAAGCGACAACGAGTAAGCCAATCCCCGTAGAAGCAATAGCACTTTTTAAACCTTTGAATCCTTTACTAAGCCTTCCAATTGATCGCTGAGTAGATTTAAATTGCCGTATTGTTTTGGTTAAACTCCTAGGCAACAAACCCCCAAATAAATCTGCTACTCCCCCCCAATCTTTTTTAGCTTCCCTACCACCCTTTCCAACTTTCTTTCCTGTTTCTTCTGCTTTTCCCTGTAACCCATCTAATGATTCTGTAGCTTTTTCAACAGCACCTGTAACGTTGTCTTTACCAACTAGGTTAAAGTTCATATCCTTGCTCATCGGTTCTTCAGTATTAAGTTAATTTTTTTCAGCGCACTAACGTTTAAGGCGTATCGACCATACCAATGCAACCATATTTTTTTTCCCTTTTGCTCTTCGTCTTGCGCTAAACGTATAGCTGAGGGAATACCATATCCTATCGCGTTAATCCAATATTTCATTATTCGGGATTTTCAGGAAACCAACCATGTTCGATCATATACGCCTGGTCACGTACAGTTGTAGTGCTTGGGATGATAGCCCCAAACGGGAATGACTGCGCGTTTAAAACGTAACTAGAAAGTTCTCGTATTTCTAACTCACTTAATTCAAGCATAAGCGTAACTAGCTTCTCAAGCGTAGCCAATGGGTTAACAGCTATAGTGTACTCCGTGTCTACCTGCAAAGCGAATTGAATGCCGTCAGGGTGTTCGATAACGCCGAATACCGTCCCATCCTTTTGATACGGTTCTTGCGTAACCAACGGCGCGGTAATGTTGTACAGTTCGCGCGTGATGGATTTGGCGCGTTGCTCGCTTGACAAAGTGAGTTCGGGTAGGACTATGATGTATCCGTTCATCAGTAGATGCTGTAAAAGGTGTTGATGTTGGACTCGATGTTCGTGCGGTTGCTGGATTGGTCGGAAGCGTATAAAATCCACTCCTGTATGCTGCCATTTATATAAAATGAGTTGCCTTTTTCCGAGCCTAAATGCGTCGATGCCCCACCAATCGCTGTTTGCGTGTACGACAAACCTGTGTTTATTTGTGAACCATTCACGTAGGATTGTCCGCTACTTGGTGAAACCGCGTAAATACTTTGGAGTTGTTGAGCTGTTCCGCTGTGCATAGTTCCTTTCCACGAGCCGTCAAAATATACACCTCTCGTACCTCCGCGTCCGTCAAAAACGAGCCTGCCCGTGTCAGAATCAAATAAGAAAGAAGCGGTTGCAGAGTTTTGAGTTACAGCGTGCAAAGAGTAATTGCTTGCGGTTTGAGTCCAAGTTATATCGAATTGACTGCTAGACCCATCAAATTGCACCGCAGGCTTCCCGTTCTCCGTCACCACGCCCGTCACGCTGTCGTAAATCTTTGGCTGATTCGCCGTGTTGGTTTGCGTGGCGTCATTGGAATTGCCGCTCTGACAATACCACGTCTTGACAAAGCCGTCCGTACCTGAACAGAACGAAGCGAGTGATACCGTATCAAGCTCTCCGAAGACGTTGAATGCTATATCTTGCTCGGCATTGTCTGACGACCTACGGACGCGGATAGCGCTACCGCTGTACGAGCTTGAGAGCTTGCGGAGTGAGTAGGCCGCCGCCGCTCCTGAATACGTGTCGAGTAGTGGCGTGTTTTGGGTGAAGTAGTCGCCGACGTTGGATTCGATGCTGGTGTGGTTTGCGTTCTTATTTTGATTCCAGTAAATCAATTCCTGCATTGTTCCATCAATCCAACCC
>Ga0209630_10002834_pt1 | contig 16283 bp, 33 predicted proteins | sample COG_01_FD_184745 | JGI IMG/M metagenome (GOLD analysis project Ga0209630, IMG submission 184745) | Pelagic Microbial community sample from North Sea - COGITO 998_met_01 (SPAdes) (version 2) | ecosystem: Environmental > Aquatic > Marine > Neritic zone/Coastal water | place: Helgoland, sampling... | reverse complement strand
TGTTTTGAGGTGTTTCTTTACAGTGAAAGAGAAACTGTAAATTTATGTACAATCTTAAACATCAAAAGCTTGTCTTTATAATGGCCCAAAAAAGTACACCCCTTAACGTCGGATAATCCGACACTATTTAGCTCAATGAATTAACGTCGGATAATCCGACACTAAAATTAATTTAAAAACTGTATTGACCATTACACCGATATAGCTTAGAAAGACTTATCGGCACCGTGTCGGTGTCGGTTTAACCTTTTATTTCGGAGACTAATCAAATGCCAGCTACTCAAAAGAAAACCACAAAAGCAACCGCAACAAAAACACCAGTTCGCGCAACAAAAATCAAAACAAATAAAAGCCAGCGCAAGGCAAAAGCCGAAAAGCCTGACTTGAAAACATTGAACGCAAAGCTTTTTGATACTGTTATTGATAACACTGAAAAGCTTGCTCAAAATGCAAAAACAGGTCTGAGCTATTGGAAAGCCATTGGCGATAGCATCATTTCAATTCGTGCAAATTGGATCGCTGCAGGGGGAGACATCAAAGCACGTGGCGAAGCGAGCTTTGCATCTTATCGTGATAATAGTGTCATTGGCTTTATGAGCAAACAGGATGTTTCCGACGCTATCTTGATTGCCCAAAATTGGGCAGTAGTCACAAAAATTGACAATACGGAAAGCTTGAACGGCTTAGGCGTATCCGCTTGTAAGAAAGCTATCAAAGCGGCTCAAAAGCCGACGCAAAAGCAAGGTCCAGCGACTAGCGCGACCAGCAAGAAAAAGGCCGACGCAAAAGCCGACACTGGCATTGATCTTTCAAGCTTGATGAAAGACCCTGCTGCATTTGGTGAATTGATTGGCAAGCTGGTCAATTCAAAATACACCGACGAACAAAAAGCCGCTTTTGTTAAAGCTGCAGGTGAGCATATCATTATCAAGAAATAACGTCGGATAATCCGACACTAATCACGCCCCGCAAGCTTTACGGTTTGCGGGGCTTTTTTGTGCCTATTGTTTCACGTGAAACATTCCTTCACACACGCGCCTATACGCATGATAGTAATGGGATGCCGTCTGGTTTGACATAAGCGACACCCTGTGCTATACATATTGCAAGGCATCGTTAACGTCGGATTATCCGACACTAATTTATGTGGAGACTAAAAGAATGACTGAGTTTGGCAAGATATGTAATGAAGCTAAGGAAGCGGCTATAGTACGCCGTAATGAAGCGTTAAAGGATGTTTATGATAACAATCCTGATATGTTGTTGTCGGAACTAGCCCAAATTGCAGGGGTATCTGTACCAGAACTAAAAGAGATTTTAATGGGAGGTGACTTGTGAGGCCAGATTATGCAACTGCTGAAGATTTCGCTACATGGCGCAGGAACGCAAGCGATTGTGACATTCCTGCGCTACGTCATATCATTAAAGATTGCCATAACGCTGCACGTGCTATGGCAGATCACAATGTAGAAAAAGAGGGGTTTTATATTGACCAAGCCTTGACCTATTCTGATGAATTGCGTAATAGATTAGGGGATGATTCATCGTTTAGATCACACTTGATTTGACTTCTGCCTAGTCCTATGCTATCAACAGGTATAGGGCTAGTCATGGGCTAAATTGATTGACCCGCTAACGTCGGATTATCCGACACTAATTTGTAGGAGACTAAAACTATGACACTTCAAGAAATGTTTGATAAAGCCGTGGCACACTTTGCCGATATGGATCGCCCCTCTATGTCTACACCCTCAGAATACGGTGGTACAGACTGTGCATATCGTGGGCATGAAGGAAATAAGTGCATCGTTGGTGCATTTATTGATGATGAACACTACAAGCATACCTTTGAGGGTAAGGGTGTTTTGGAGTTTGCAACTATTAATCGTTCTTGTGGGGTTCAACCTGTACTTAACGCTGTGGCTGCATCTATGGGCGTTGAGGCTTTGAATGACGAGCAAGGACAATTATTGTACAATCTGCAACTAATACACGACGATAACAGTGATGGATTTGACATCAATGATGCTGATTGGTATAACGTAGTTGAGCCATACTTGATTGAATTAGCAGAAGATAATGGCTTAGAGTATAACGTCGGATAATCCGACACTAATTTATGTGGAGACTAAACAAATGTATAAACGTGATGTAGCTGAGATAAAAGACTTCGTTAGGTTCGGTGGGCCTGATGCTTTGGTAAGTGTTGTTTTGTTTGTGTTGCTCACAATACAGGCAGGGTTAAGCACAGTAAAAGGTCAACTTAAAAAGGTTGACGAGGATGGCTTTCGTGCTAATTGTTTGTGGGGTAAAAAAGCTGATGGCTTGCGTTATGCCAGAGACAACAAAGACTTTTTGTATGGTAGACTATACAAGATAATTCAGACGCATGGCTATGCATCTACTGAGGGGTGCGTTGCAGCTATTGAGCTATTCATCACCATCCCTAATCTTGGGCTAGTAAAAGCTGCGTTTGTAGCTCAATGTTTGGGCTTTGACGTTGCATGTTTGGACAGTCACAACTTGGCTAGGTTTGGTATTCCTGTATCTCAGGTAAAAGATAACCCCAAAGCTAAGATAGAGACACGACGTAAAAAGTGGGCGTCTTATGTGCAGCTATGCCGTGACTTGGCAGACACAAAAGATTGTGATACTGCAACCGAGTTCTGGTGGAATAGCTGGTGTTCTTACGTTGCTGGTAATATTGCCAATCGTAGCTTAGACAGTGGCGATATTGTGTCACGCTACCATGTAGAGTGCATCGTTAGATAACTTGACTATTGAGTGCGCCTTGTGTATTACTAACAGGGCGTACTGAACGATCAAGTTTAACGTCGGACAATCCGACACTAATTACTAGGAGACTAAAAATGTTTGACACTTGGGATCAAGCCCTGCATATGCGGGACAAGTTGCATGAGGTCAGCCACTTGGCTGATTCTCTTGGCGCGTTGGCAGGTAATATTGTTGATGACTTTGACAACCACAAAAGATGTGCTACTGCTGAGGCACAGTTGAGAAAGACCCTAAAAGAGTTGCAATCTACATTGGAAGGGCTAAACCTATGAATTGGATAATTGTATGTGTAAAAGATGAAAATTTATGTTGGTCTAACAGTTGGGGTTGGTGTTCAGAAACTTATGACACCTTTACGCAAGAAGAAAGAGAAACACTAGACCTTCCCATTGATGGTCAATGGTGGGCTGTATCATGGAGTATTGCATAATGAACAAGACACAACGCCTTCATCGTGAAATCATGGGTGAACTCATGCAACACTTGAGTAAAAATGATGCTGAGTATTTTGCTAACTGGCTCTTGACACACTACAAGATTGGTGAGTATAAAGATGTTCAACCACTTAACGTCGGACAATCCGACACTAACTCTTAGGAGAATAAAACTATGACACGGAACCTACTCGGCAAAAGCCGCAAGACAAATACCCCTTATGCTATCTTCAAGGGCTACGGCCCCTTTGGTAATACTGAAATGCGTTTGCTTAAGACGTATCAATTACCTGCAAAAGAGAAAGAGAACCCCTATGCTAGGTGGTTTGTAGCTGTAAAGACTGACATGACGTATGGATCATATGACATGGGTGACAGCTACATAAAAGAGGCCGTTATGGGTTTGACCCGTGTCTATGCTCACCCTCTGTACCTTGAGCAGTACGGTATTGAGGAGGGAGTTGTTCAGCTAATGCTACACCTGCATAAACGTGACCGCTACGCTAGGCGTCCAGATAAGTTCTGGCGTAGCAAATGGTTAAGAGAAGTCACCAGAAGTTTCACTTTGTTTGACATAGAGAACCGCTTCTGGTATAACAATATCACACCAACTAATGAGGAGACTAAAGATGAAGTATACACAAGAACAAATAGAAGCAGCCGTTGAAAAGATTGTAGGTGATTGGGATATTGAAACCCTAATGACTTTCTGTATAGATGAAACGGTCTATTACTATACTGGCAAAAATGTATCTGAGGAAGAGATTGACCTTTTAATGGAGGATGCACAATGAAGATCACCAGAACATCACCCCTGACAGGTAACACTGCCACCAAAGAGATTAACGTAACCGCTGCACAGATTGCAGCATGGGAGAACGGGGAGTTGGCACAGTCAGCTTTCCCTGACGCCTCCCCTAGTGAGCGTGAGTTTATTATGTCAGGTTATACTGACTTTGATTGGGATGAAATGTTTCGGGAGATAGATGATGAGGGTTGAGATATACTTTAACTTGCATAAGAAAGTTTTCTCTATGCGGCACAAAGGCAAGGTGATTGCACATGTTTGTAAAGCTACCCTCAAAGATGTATCTTTTGTTGTGCAACCTGCTGGTCGTGCTAAGGTCTTGCTTGAGGGTAAGAAGAACGTACACGCTTTCGCTAGGGGTGAACTTGTTGATCAGATACCTATAGATGATAACAAGCTATACAAGAAGCCTAAAATTGCCAAGTACAATCCTTACAAGGCTGCTACCTTTGTTGACAAAGATGATGAGCCTTTGTATAACAGTGATGTGGCTTACCTTGGATTACATGGTGAAACAGATAAGCCTTTTATACTTACCTTCAATGAGGAGAGAGCTAATGCTTGAAGCTATATTTTGGGATGAGTGTGGAACCATCCAAGTAGTAGAATATAACGTTGCCGACACTGAGATTGGTGACTTGATTGACAAGCACCCTGAGTGGAGTTATAGGTATTCACAGGAACCCTACGTTCCTTCTGAACCTGACTACTATGACCCTTACGAGGGTGACTATTCTTAACGTCGGATAATCCGACACTAACTAAGCAAACCTATAAGGAGACTCTTCATGTTTGCATGTATCGCCACTAAGCCCCTCAATGACAACACTTACGGTTGCCGTTTCAACCTTCTAGGCATCAAGGGTTTGACCCGCCGCCGCAAGTTCAAGAGCCGTGGTATCGGCATTGATCGCAAGGGCTGCATGACTGCAGTTCACTTCTTCAAGCGTAGCTGGTACATTGAGAAAAAATCCAATCGGACTATAGGGCGTCGTGACCCTAACCCTCGCCGCTTGCGTCACTTTGCTGGCTGATTGTTGACTTTGGCTACCCCTGCTGCTATACAAGTGGCAGGGACATTTTCCTTCACACATAGGAGACTACATCATGGAATTGACTGACATTAAACAAGCAATGCTTGCATTAGACACTGCTGACCTCAATGATATTATTGACTTGGCTCATGAGCTAAAGACCCTCAAGGGTAGGACTAGCCTCAAGGTAGGTCAGGACGTTTGGGTAGTACAAAAGACCAAGCGTACTGCTGGCATCATTGAGAAGATCAACCAAAAGAAAGCACAGGTGCGTATGCGTGGCTCTATCTACAACGTACCGTTCAGCATGATTGAGGCAGCGTGATGCAACACGTTATTTCTTTGTACGACTACACAGGTGAGGCTCTCAAGCCTTGGGCATATGCAGGGTATACCTGCTATGCCTTTGACATTCAGCATGACAAGGTTGAGAATGTTACACACTATTCTGGTGGTGGTTCTATTCATTATTGTCATGCTGACCTGCATGATTTTAGTACTCACAGTGATCTGTTCTTTCGTTTCAATGGTCGTAAGGTAGCATTTGGTATGGCCTTCCCTGTTTGTACTGATCTGGCTGTATCGGGTGCAGCGTGGTTTAAGAAAAAAGCAGAGGCTGACCCCTTGTTTCAACAGAGGGCTGCACAACACGCCATTGATTGTGCGGGTCTGTTTGATGATCTTGGTTGTCCTTACTTCATTGAGAACCCTGTATCTGTATTGGCTACCAAGTGGCGCAAGCCTGACCATACGTTTCACCCTTACGAATATGGTGGTTACATTGCTAAGAATGACGCACAGCATCCACGTTGGCCTGACTACATTGCAGACCGTGACGCCTACCCTAAGAAGACTTGCCTATGGACAGGCAATGGCTTTGTGATGCCGCCCAAGGTTCCTGTTGAGCCTGAGACAGGTCACAGCCGACAGCACTTGAAGTTAGGTGGCAAGTCTGCTAAGACTAAGAACATCAGAAGTGCCACACCACGTGGCTTTGCAATCGCTGTCATGGCAGCTAACACACAGAAGGATACTACCAATGGGAACCAAGATAGATCACGACAAGCTGTACAAGATACAGACCTACTCGTTTCATGATGCAGTCATTACTGTGACTGAGGCTTGCTATAGTCGCACTGAGGTTGACCCACCTACCAAGCCTAACAAGTGGGGTCATACACCTTCTCCTACAGTACACGCTGATGGCTCTGAGCATTACTACAAGTACAACCATTGGGAAGAGGCTATTGCTGTAGTGCCTTTACACTTTGACTACAATGATAACCTGACTGAGGCTGACAAGATCAAGGTAGTGCTTGAGACTGTTGATGCCTTACAGAAAGCGTATGCTTCATACCCTGATGGAGAGATTAGCATTAGTTGGTCTATGCGCCGTAATTGTATCAATCAAGATTAACGTCGGATAATCCGACACTAATTTGGGGAGTAACCAATGAACATGCCAAGCAATCAATACAATCTAAAACACATTACACCTCTGTCAGAAGAACGGCAGAGGTTAATGGATGCAGTAGAAGAGTCACAGTGGGAGGGTGACTTGCACATGGCTGACCTACTCAGCACAGAGCTAGACTTAGTTAATCAATGCATAACTAAGGGGGAGCTATATGCACCCCTTTTTTAAGAGTGTAGGTAACTTTTTACTCTACGTACTAATCACTATCGTATTCGTTAGTGCAGCAATAGGAATGATGTAACATGCCACCCAAACAAGAAGAACTTAAAAGTACACACACTATACGCAAAGCTTGTGACTTCTACATGCGTACACCTAAGTTCTGTGCTTTGGGTGGTAAGTCACAGTATGACTACAATCGTAACTTATCGTTTGCTTGTAATACATCAGTACAAGGGGGTAAGTATTTAGGTAACATCAAACTAAAAGACATACAGTTTTCTCATGTAACTGTAGCGTATGATCTTTGGCGAGTTAAGCACGGTGTGAGGGCTGCTAACTATATAGCTACCTGTCTAAGCATTGTGTTTAACACAGCCAGAAGACACAACGCACTACTATCAAACCCTGTGTCGTTGCTTGATCGTGCCAAGCCTAAGCCTCGCAAAGTCAAGTGGACTACACCTCAAGTCAAACAGTTCCTTGACACAGCATACAGTAATTGGGAGTGGCGTAGCATTGGCTTGATTGTACACATGGCGTTTCATTGGGCGCAGCGTATAGGTGACATGCGTTTACTTGAGTGGAAAGCATTAGACCTAGACAAGGGTGTGCTAGACCTAGAGCAAAGCAAGCGTGGTGCAGATGTTCACCTACCTATACAGGGTGGGTTGTTACCTATGCTACGACAGCAGAAGGAAGACTTTGGGTTCCTACCTTACGTAGCACCTAGAGTTAGGGCTAGGGCTGGTGTATATACGCCCTACGATGATGTTGAGATTTGTGGTTTAGTTAACAGTGTCAAGGATGCTGCTGGCTTACCTAATGAGTTGACAGCTATGGACTTAAGGCGTACAGCTATTACACAGATGGTTGAGAAGGGTGTTGATGTTGTGGGTATCATGCAGGTAAGTGGACACAGCACACCACAAAGCGTTGCGCCTTATTTGGTTAATACATTGGCAGGTGCTACTGAGGCACTGTCTAACAGAGAGGATGACTTGATATGATGAGATACTATGTAGAACTACGGATGAAACCTGATGATCCTATTTACCCTAATGTTTCTTTTTATGTAAAAGGCTGGTCAATAGAGCAGGTAAGGGATATGTTTTGTGAAGAAGATATAGTTGCAGTAGACCAGACAGATTGAGGCTAATATGATGCACAAGTACATAGAAGATTTAGACTTAGGGGAGGGTGACACTGTAAGAGGTGATTGCCCTGATTGTGGTGGTAAGAATACATTTACTGCTAACAAGTCAGGCGGTGCTGTCCTGTATAACTGCTACAAGCTAGGCTGTAAGATCAGTGGTGTTCACACTGTAGGTATGACTGCTGCTGACATACAAGCTAGGATGCAGGAAGTAGAACAAGATAAACCTAAACCAAAGGTAGAGATTATGGAATTACCTGAGTACGTTGTGCGGAGTGGTAGTGGGCTTGATGCATTTAGAGATAAGTGGGACTTATGGGATCAAGGCTTGATGTATGACCTCAAGGATAAACGCGCAGTGTTTCCTATCTTTATAAACAATGTTCTAATTGATGCTGTAGGTAGGGCTTTAGCTGGTGCAGAACCTAAGTGGTTGCGCTACACTGGCAAGGCTAACTACTTCATTGGAGGTACAGGCAAGACTGTAGTTGTAGTTGAGGATGTTATCAGTGCTATCACTGTAGCCAAGCTTGGTTTCACAGGTATGGCTATCCTTGGTACATCTTTGAGTGTTGCACATATGGAACAGTTGGGTAATTAGGCTATCCTTGGTACATCTTTGAGTGTTGCACATATGGAACAGTTGGGTAATTATTCTCAGGTTATCGTAGCGTTAGACCCTGATGCTGCACACAAGACCTTGCGTTTTAGACAAGAGATAGAGGCTTGGACAGGTGCAACCACTATTGCATTAAGGCTTGACGATGACATAAAGTATCGGGTAGAATCGGATATTGAGCAGTTGAAGGAGTTCCTATGACATGGATAAAAAGAGAAGACCTAATCCTATGGCTAAGGATTTGATGAACCCCAAGTACAGACCTAAAGTTATACCTGACAAGAAACGTCCTGCCATTCGTAAGAAGAAGCACAAAGGAGATAAAGAAGATGAAAGCTAGAGAGGAATTACTTAGAGAGATTGGCGAGTTAAAGAAACGCATTGAGCAACTTGAAGCACAGCTAAAGATTTGGAAAGGCACAGCACCGTGAACAACTATGTATATACAGCCATTGGACTTGTAGTCTTTTATGTAGGACTAAAAATGTTTAGTGGGGGCATGAAATCTATGGGCAACATAGACCACTTGACTTGGTTCTTAGGCAACCCAATCTATATGTTCTTTGGGTCAATCGTTATGACACTGGCGTGGCAGAGTAGTAGCCTTAGTACTACAGCAATCATTGCTTTGGTTGCATCAGGTGTACTACCCTTACCTGCTGCTGTGGCTGCTGTGCTTGGGGCTAACATAGGTACAACAGGTACGATCTGGCTGGCAGGACTGCTAGTGTCTGACGGTATGCCCAAGGGTGACACGTTACGTATAGCCATGATACACACTGGCGTTAATCTTTTGATGGCACTAAGTCTGTTGCCATTTGTAAATCACATAGCTAAGTATGTTGGGAGAGTAGGGTGAATGATGAGGAATAAGTCTGTAGTTTATTACTCACAAGTTACGCTGCAACGTAACTATTTAACTTTTACGCCATAGCGTAAAGAAAAGGACAGGAAAATGAGACAGCACATATACGATACGTGGACACTAATCATGGACTCAGATAGAAGTCCACTAAAGAATATACCTGACAACAATGCCCGTCACTTAATCTTGCAGATACTTGCATGGATGTGGTGCATTGTGTTTAGCATTTTCTTGGGTAGCTATCTTGTGTTTGGATTGACAGCAATAGCGCATGTGTTACTACTGGCTGCAATAGCTGTAACTGTAGGTACATTTGATACTGCCAACAGGAATCCACAGATGTTAAGTGATGTAGCTAAACGTCTTGATGGTTACAATGGTAGACGTAACAATGGGGAGCATGACTGATGATTAAAGCAACATACATAGACCACATGGGTAGTGACCTGAGTGTAGTCAATGCAGCACGTGTATCCTTTGGTAAAAAGAGTGAGGCACTTGGTACATCAGGCGTAGTGGGTGAGCCTATGACACCTATACTTAATGACCCTGACAAGAGGTTGATCAAGTACCTAGCCAATCATAGGCACATGTCACCATTCGGTCATGCCTTTGCCAGCTTCCATGTCAAGGCTCCAATCTTTGTAGCTAGACAACTGGTCAAGCATAAGTTCTTACGATGGAATGAGGTTAGCCGTAGGTATGTAGATGATGAACCAGAGTTCTATGAGCCTGATGTGTGGCGTGGCAGGGCTGACGATAAAAAGCAAGGCAGTGCTGGTGCTGTAGAGTCCGTACCTGTTGGTGCTTTAAAGGTTCAAGGGTATTGCCTAGCTGCTTACCAAGACCTATTGTCTGGTGGTATCTGTCCAGAACAAGCACGTATGGTGTTGCCACAAAGCACCATGACTGAGTGGTATTGGTCAGGTAGTCTTGACGCCCTTGCAGATATGTGTAATCTTAGGTGCAAGGAAGACACACAGTTAGAGACTAGGCTAGTAGCTAATCAGATATGCGACAGTATGCATAAGCTATTCCCTTTGTCTTGGAAAGCATTGAGAGGACTATACGGATGATGGAGCTATCTCTAATTAGAACCCTACACGATCAGGAGTTCTATGAGGATCACAAGGGTATCAAATGCCCTGACAAGTTGTTCACTAAAGATGTACGAAAGATCAAGCGTGTCTTAGATAACGCTATGGATAAGTATGACCGCACTATATCTACCTCTGAGCTAGAGGCTTTGTTCTTCTCTGAGTACAGCACCATGACTACAGCCAACAAGGTTTTGTATGAGGGTCTGTTTGCAAAGCTACGTAAAGAAGTACCTATGTCTACGGACGTAGCCTCTGATGTATTGTCTCGCATGTTTAGGCAGCACGTAGGGGAGCAAGTAGCTAACTTAGGGTTTGACTACGTTAACGGTAAGCTTACGTCCCTTGAGCCACTACGCCAAGTGCTAGAGGCGCATGAGGATAACTTCATGCCTAACATGAATGTTGAGTGGGCTGACATTGATATAGATACCATCTTAGAGGCTGGTACTAAACAGTCACAGTGGAAGTGGAACATACCTAGCCTAGCAGGGCGCATAGAAGGCATCAGCAGTGGACACTTTATCATTGTAGGTGCTAGACCCAACACAGGTAAGACAAGCTTCCATGCGTCTACTATTGCCTCACCTAAAGGCTTTGCAGAGCAGGGTGCTAAGTGTATGGTACTGTGTAACGAGGAAGAGTATGTACGTGTAGCTGAACGCTACTTGTGCGCTGCTGCTAGTATGGATACAGACGAGATTAAGTCTAACTATGCGTTGGCTGCTGCGAGGTATAAGAAAGTGCGTGATAAGATTAGTATGTTTGACAGTACAGGTAAAGACTTAGGGTGGGTAGAGAACATCATTAAGCACAGCAAGCCTGACATAGTTATACTTGATATGGGTGATAAGTTTGCCTTAAAGACTAGCGACAAGTCAGACGTATATCTTAAGGCTGCAGCTATCCACGCTAGGAACATAGCTAAGAAGTATGACTGTGCGATTATATGGATGAGCCAGTTGTCGGCTGATGCACAAGATAAAGTTTACTTAGATCAATCCATGTTAGAGGGGAGTAAGACAGGCAAGGCAGCAGAGGCAGACCTGATGTTGTTGATTGCTAAGAACCAAGTTACTGAGGGTGATGATGAAGACAATCAACGTCACATTAACGTAGCTAAGAACAAGCTAAAGGGTGGATGGCATGGGGTTGTCCATTGTGAATTAGACGGGGGTAGGTCACAGTACCTAGCCTAATGAAAGGAATACAAAATTGAGATTTGTATTAGATGTAGAAAACACAACAAAGAAACGTAATGGCAAGCTAATGCTTGACCCTTGGGAAGAGGGTAACTTCCTAGTTAACGTAGGGGTTCGTGACGTTGACGATGGCACTGAGGCTTTGACGTTTGATTTACAGCACAAAGAGTACGTTGATCAAACAGGTGTTGAGTCCAAGCGTATCCAAAAGATACTAGACCACACTACCCTGCTGATTATGCACAACGCACAGCATGACTTGGCTTGGCTTTGGGAGTGTGGCTTTAAGTACGATGGGCCTATATGGGATACCATGTTAGCTGAGAGTATTTTACTCAGAGGAAACAACCTAGAAATCTCACCGAAAGGTGTAGCTAAAAAGATATCTTTGTCTCTTGAGAATACTGCCATCCGTAGGAACTTAGACTTCCAAAAAGATGACACCCTCAAGCGTTACTTTAAGGATGGGTACAACACTGATGAGATACCATTATCAGAATTGACTTTTTATCTTGAGGCTGATTGTAATACCACGGCTTCTCTGTTTCACTCTCAGGTTGCAGACTTCATGCTTCCTGAGTCACAAAGTCTTATCAAAGTGAGAGACATTACGTTTGAGGTATGTAAGCTTCTTACACGTATGAAAGCTGACGGTATGAAGGTAGACCGCAAAGCTTTAAATGCAGTGCGTAAAGAGTTTGAAGATGAGCGTGGCACTATACAATCCCGCCTACAGATGCAAGTTCGTGAGGTTATGGGTGACACACCAGTTAACTTAAATAGTCCAGAGCAAATGTCTCAAGTTATCTTTAGCCGTAAGCCTCACTCCAAGGATGATTGGCCTAACTTGTTTGATAACTGTAAGAACCTTGCAGAGTTAAAAAAGATTGTTACCGCCAACAGTGATCTTCTGTATCGCACTGAGGCGTTTACTTGTCCTACTTGTGGGGGTAGCGGAGAAACATATAAGTTAAAGAAAGATGGTAGTAAGTATGCAAGACCTAACAAATGCAAAGATTGTGATGGCAGAGGGTATCAACTCAAGAAGCAAGAAAGAATGGCTGGCTTTGGTTTCTTCCCACCTAGCGCATCTTGGGTTAGTGCTAGTGGTTTTTCTACAAGCAAGGATGTACTAGACGTACTCAGAGCTACAGCTATGGACAACAACATGGATGTAGCTGTTACGTTCCTTGAGGACTTGAAGAGGCTTAACGCTGTGTCTAGCTACCTGTCTAGCTTTGTTGAGGGTATAGATACATTCACCAAGCAGGACGATGTACTGCACGTATCACTAACGCAGCACATTACGTCTACTGGTAGGTTTAGTGGGCGTGAGCCTAACATGCAGAACATGCCTAGAGGTGGTACGTTCCCTGTTAAGCGTGTCTTTGTTTCACGTTGGTCTGGTGGTAAGATTATGGAAGCAGACTTTGCACAGCTAGAGTTTAGGGCTGCTGCATTCTTGTCACAGGATGAGACAGCTATGGAAGAGATTAACACAGGGTTTGATGTACACTCTTACACTGCACAGATTATTTCTGATGCTGGTCAACCTACTGCTAGACAAGCTGCCAAGGAACACACCTTCGCCCCTCTCTTTGGCGCGACAGGGTACGGCAGAACTAAAGCGGAAGCTGCATACTACACGCACTTCATTGACAAGTATAAAGGTATAGCTAAGTGGCACAAGAAGCTAGGTGATGAGGCTATACGGTTCCAGAAGATAACCAATGTATCAGGTAGACAGTATGCATTTCCCGGCACTACTAGAAGGGAGAACAATACACCTACTAACTTCACTAGAATCAAGAACTACCCTGTCCAAGGGTTTGCTACTGGTGATGTTGTACCTGTTGTGTTGCTTGAGATTGACAAGAGGCTTAACAGTATGCGCTCTTGCATAGTTAATAGTGTCCATGACTCAGCGGTTATAGACATACACCCTGATGAACAAAAGGAGGTAATCAATGTCATTAACGATGTTAACGACAATCTTAATAGTATCATTGATAATTACTACGGCATAAAGATGAACGTACCACTACTTTTAGAAGCCAAGATTGGACCGAATTGGCTTGACACTAAAGATGTGATATGATATAACTGCGGTTCTAATTAAGCTCAGAAAGGATATATAATGAGCAATGAGTTGAGTACAATGATGGCAGGGGCAGACCTTGCTGCAGCTATGGGTTTCAGTGCAGACACCACAGAGGTATCGGCTGGCCCAAACCTTGCACGTTTAGCACAGGTACAGGCTCCTATTATGCGTGAGCAAGTAGATGAGGATGGTGAACTAGAAGAGAAGGTAGTTGTACCCTTGGGTGCTTACAAACTGACTGATGCAGAAGGTAACACTGTGTATAGTCGTAGTGCTACTATTCGTTTGTTTGCACAGCGTCAGCAGTGGACACAGTGGGATAGCGACAGCAACACCATGAACAAGACTGTCATGGCTACTGTGCTTAAAGGTGATCTTAAAGATACCAAAGGTACGTTCAATCTTGGTCGGCCTAGTAAGTACGTTAAAGATTGGGAAGCTTTAGATGAAGATACTAAAGCAATCATTCGTAGCGTTAAGAACACTAAGGTTTTGTTTGGCAAGGTTAAGCTAGGTAAAGTCATTGATGAGAATGGTGTAGCTATAAAAGGCTACGACTCAGAGATTGACTTTACGATGGACGTAAAGAATGCTGACAGTAAGCGTTCCTTGGATGCAGCACTTAAAGATATTGTATCTAAGAAGCTGTTACCTATTGAGCATACGATAACACTTGCTGCCAATAAGGAGACTCTGCCTACAGGTAACAAGTATGCTACTATGGTTGCTACCTTGGGTTCCAAAACTAAAATGGTTCCAGAGGATCACGGTACAGTACAGGCGTTTGTAGACTACATTGATTACGGTAATGAGTATGTACTTAGTAAGTGGAAGTCTTTACGTAAGCCTGATGTACAGGTAGACCCTGCTACACTTGACGCTATCGTGCAAGTAGAAGAAATCCCGTTCTAGGATGGACTACGAACACGCTGCTGAAACTCCTGTACGGATACTCATGCGTGATGCTACTTTAGGTACTGCAGAAATGTCAGAGGCGGTAATTAATTCCGTTGCCTCTGATGTATCAGCGGGACTAGACAAGCAGTTTAACGGTGGGCCAAGGGATGCGTTCAGACTTAGAATGTCCAACATAGGACGCCCTAAGTGTCAACTCTGGTTTGAAAAGAATATGCCTTACGTTAAGGAAGACTTACCAGAACAATTTATGATGAACATGATGCTAGGTGATATAGTTGAGGCTGTATTTAAAGGCATCTTAAGTGCAGCAGGGGTTAAGTTTCAAGACAACACCAATGTAACACTAGACTTAGGCGGGGGAAGAAAGCCTATCAAAGGAGAGTATGACTTATTGTTAGGGGATAGAATAGATGACATTAAGAGTGCATCCGACTACTCCTACAAGAATAAGTTCATAGACCTTGAGACACTACAGGCTGACGATCCTTTTGGCTATGTAGCACAGCTTGTAGGCTACGCTACAGCAGCAGGTAAGAAGGTAGGTGGCTGGTGGGTAGTCAATAAGAACAATGGACACCACAAGTATGTCTCAGCTAAGGACGTTGACGTTGATGCTGTACTGGATAAGATACGGGAAACGTATGATTACTTAGAGAACGATGAGCCTTTTGAGCGTATGTTTACAGATGTACCTGAGACATACCGCAAGAAACCATCAGGCAATAGAATATTGTGCAGACAGTGTAACTTCTGTTCATTTAAGTCTGCTTGTTGGCCTGAGTACAAAGAACTGCCTTCTAGGACTTATCAAGGTAAACTAACACCACCTAACGTGGCTTACACGCAAATTAACGATAAGCAATCTAAATATATGGGTTCTTCTCATCCAAGAAAAAAAGCAGAAGATGCCTAAACTAAAAGAGGAAAATACAAATGCCTAAAGTAACACTAGACAATGTTGAATATGACTCTGATAATTGGAGTGACTCACAATTAAAATTGTTAGCAGAACTACAGTTTAGCTCAACGATAAAACGTCAGCTAGAATTTCAAATGGTTTGTAATTCTTTGATGGCTCATACTTTAATGGAGCGTTTTAAGGGGTCACTAGAAGAAGAAGATGCCTAAACCTAAGAGGCGTCACCTTAAAGCCAAGTACAGGAGTGGTCTTGAAAAACAGACTGCTCTTGTTTTGTCTGAGTGCCAGAAAAAAGTAAGGTATGAGTTACTTAAAATAGAATGGGAGGACTTACGTTACCGTACTTACACGCCTGACTTTCAGCTAGACAACGGTATCTTTATTGAGACCAAAGGTATCTTTGACAGCGAGGACAGGCGTAAACATATAGAAGTAAGAAGGCAACATCCTGAGTTAGACATACGATTTGTATTTAGTAACGCTAAAGCAAAGCTATACAAGGGTGCTAAGAGTAGATACTGTGATTGGTGTGAGAAAAACGACTTCTTATACTCACACAGGCTAATACCTCAAGAGTGGTTGACAATGCAAGGAAAGTGTGTTACACAGACTAAGATACCACTTAAAACAAAAAGGAAGACTTGATGCCATACGTACTAGAAGATGACGAGATTGCAATACTAATCAAGCCTATGGGT
>Ga0209630_10002832_pt1 | contig 16289 bp, 15 predicted proteins | sample COG_01_FD_184745 | JGI IMG/M metagenome (GOLD analysis project Ga0209630, IMG submission 184745) | Pelagic Microbial community sample from North Sea - COGITO 998_met_01 (SPAdes) (version 2) | ecosystem: Environmental > Aquatic > Marine > Neritic zone/Coastal water | place: Helgoland, sampling... | reverse complement strand
GACTTTTGCTAGTAAATATGTCCAAGAAATATCATTTGAAGAAATGCTGAAGCCAGAAATTGTTAAGCTTTATGCCAAACAAGCAACTGGTGAAAAGTATTTGGTAAATCCTCACAAGTAAACAATGAATAAAATAAACTGCCCTATTACTAATTCACTTAAACTAATTGGAGGTAAATGGAAGATAGCAATAATTTATAATTTAATGAAGGGTCCAATAAGATTTGGCGAGTTAAAAAAAGTGCTTTCGCCAATCACCCAGCAAATGCTTACAAAGCAATTGCGAGAATTGGAAAGAGATAAGGTAATAAACAGGAAAGTTTATGAAGTTGTGCCTCCTAAAGTCGAGTACTCTTTAACTGATATGGGTCTGTCTTTAAGACCTGTATTAGACTCTTGGTGTAAATGGGGAAATGAAAATCAAAAATTAATGCAAAACATAATTAACAAGTAGGTTTATAGGATATGAAAATTGCAGTTGTAGGAATGGGTTATGTTGGATTATCAAATGCAATAGCGCTAGCACAAAGAAATACTGTCTCTGTATTAGAAATATCTTCAGAAAAAGTTGACCTCTTAAATGATAGAAAATCACCAATAGTTGATAGCTTGGCAAGCAAATATTTAAAGAAAAAATCAGTAGATATTTCTGCTACAACCAATGCTGAAGAGGCCTATAAAAATACTAAATATATATTGGTATGTACTCCTACAAATTATAATGAGAAAGATAATTCCTTTGATACTTCATCAATTAAATCTGTTATCCGTGATATTAGTAAGACAAAATTTAAAGGTACTATTATTATCAGATCGACTATACCTATAGGTTTTACAAAAGAGATACAGAAAAAATATAAGAATCTAAATATAGCTTTTTTTCCTGAATTTTTAAGGGAAGGTTCTGCACTTCATGACAGCCTTAATCCATCTAGAATAGTTTGTGGATCTAAACATAGTCATGCTAAAAAATTTTTAAATCTACTTATAGATTGTTCTGCAAAAAAAAATATTCCAACTCTAGTAACTGATCCTAACGAAGCAGAAGCAATCAAACTATTTGCAAATACATATTTGGCAATGAGAGTAGCTTTCTTTAATGAATTGGATAGTTTTGCTCTATCTAAATCTTTGAATACAAGGGATATTATTGATGGTATTTCTATGGACTCCAGAATTGGAAATCACTATAACAATCCATCCTTTGGTTACGGAGGTTACTGCTTACCAAAGGATACAAAGCAGCTTGCTTCAAGTTATGACTCCATACCACAAGAATTAATTAAAGCGACTGTGATTTCAAATAAGAAGAGAAAAAAGTTTTTAATAGATCATTTAAAAAATCATTCAGCAAAACGAATAGGTATTTATAAGTTAGCAATGAAACAAGGTTCAGATAATTGGCGTGAGTCTGCTGTTCTTGAAATAATTAAGAAATTAAAAATAGCTAAAAAAGAAATTCTAATTTACGAACCACACTTTGATGAAAAAACTTTTATGGGGATAAAAGTTTTCAATGATTTAAATGAATTCAAACGAAAGTGTGATTTAATTATTGCTAATAGAGTTGAAGATGGATTGACGGATGTTGCTAATAAGGTTTTTACAAGAGATGTGTTTGGGAACAACTAAGTCGACTTTTTCTTATCAATTATATGAGTTATCTTCGAAACTAGATCACCTAACTCAGGTTTATTAGCTTTTAGTTCTTCGATAGTCAGTCCGTCTAATTCATGAGGAAATACTAACCAATTGTCAGTTTCATGAATATAGTAATTAGGCTTTCGATCTGTTTTATTTTTATTGGGTTTAAAGTATGGGGTCGCAATTCTAATCTCGGGTGTATTTTTTTTACACGCTTTTTTAAGATCATTGACGACTTGATTGATAGATAAACCAGTATCATAAACGTCATCAACAATTAAAAGAGAGTCTTCAGATTCTAACTTTTTGATAACATAGTTTAGTCCATAAACTTGAACTGTTTTACTACGTTCATCCATTCCTGCATAAGATGAGGTTCTTATTGCGATATGGTCTGACTTAACACCCAAAACATCTAAAAACTCCTGAACAGCGATTCCTATTGGCGCACCTCCTCGCCATACTCCAACTATAAAGTCAGGTCGAAATCCACTTTCATAAACTTGCCATGCTAGTTTAAAAGAATCTTCAAGTAATTCTTGAGCCTGAATGAAATTTTTATCCATATGATTATTTTATGAAAGAGACTATGCCATGACAATAGCATAGTCTCATTTGAATTTATGTTTGAAGTTGCTTAGTAATTAAAATTGTTTGCTTAGACGAGCCATAAACTGACGAGGAGCAATATACTCAAGACCAGTAGCTGCTACACCAAATACATCGGTCATACTTGAATTAACACCCTCAACTCCAGTTGCATTCAATAGCATTAGGTCTAATCCCCATGTATCTCCAACAAAGTTATAGCTAGCTGTTAAATTTAATATGTTGTAAGCCTTAATATTATCTACTAAGAGATTATTAGATACTCTTTGTTGGAATTCACCTCTTCTTACATACTGAACAACCCCAGTAAATTCTGTACCTGATGATAAAACAGACTCATATACCATACTAATATCAGCTGTAAATTCAGGACTCTTTGCTAATGCATTACCTTTTACATTTTCTTTTAGGTTGTAACGTAGATCTTCTTGTCCAAAAAAGTATTGATACGCATCTACATTATCTAAAACATCATAGTCAGATGATACTTCTGAATCTAAAAAGGCTAAATTCATATCTAAACTTAATGAATCAGTTAATAGAGCAGTTAACTCTGCTTCAAAGCCTGTCATTTCAGATTCAGGTATGTTGGCAACACCACCTCTGTATGGATCTGGGTCAGTTGCTTGGAACTGAAGGTTTTCATAATCATATGAAAACAAAGCTAAGTTAGCCCTAGCTCTACCATCAAATAAATCTGTTTTTAAACCAACCTCAATTGCTTCTATATTTTCACTCTCATAAGTTTGAAAAACCATAGCAGGTGCTACGGGTCTTCCAGCAGCTATATCTTCAGCCTCTGTATATCCATAAGTTAAATTGCTTCCACCAGGTTTAAAGCCCTGTGAAAATGATACATAAGCCATAGTATCATCCGATAAATCGAACTCCCCTACAACTTTTCCAGTTACCTTATCTACATCACCAGCTGCTTCAAAAACGTCAACATTATAAAAGTTTGCTACATTTGTACTAAATGTATCTTCTGAGTAACGAATACCTGAAACCAATCTAAAGTCTTCAGTAAAACTGTATGTAGTTTGAGCATAAATAGAATATGACTCTCTGCTTGGAAATGCATCAGTAACAAAATCCCACTCAGCATCAAATACAGCAAAACGTCCAGGTATACCATAGTCATGGTCATAACATGATCCAGATACTGCATTTGAGTTTGAACATTCATAAAGAATGTTTCCATCATTATTGTTATCTCTATAGCCTCTAATATGATTTTCTATATCATGTTCCATGTAAAAAGCGCCAAGAGTCCAGTCAAGCCCCCCAAATAAAGGCTCATTAGAAACCAAGTTAATTTCAAAAGTTTTTGTTTCAACTATAGAAGATTCTGAGTTGTATTCAGCTCTTTGGTAGGTTGCATTAGGACCCAAACCAGGTATTACTTTTACCAAATCACCATAGTTATGTCTGTCATTATCTCTATCTACTGATATATCATCTTCTTGTGAACTTGCCATTACTTTAAGATTTGCAAATCCTAAATCTGTTTCATAAATAGCCGCAACTACTAATGAAGTTAAATCATGTTTTGATAATGAATCTTGATATAGCTCTCTAGGGTCAGAAGATACGTCATCAACACCTTTCATTGCAGAACCATTTCTATCGACTTTGAAATACTGCCCAAAAAATCTCAATGATGAAATATCATCAATTTCTAATAACCAATCACTTCTTAAGCTTATATTGCTTGCGTCATCAAGATCTTGACCTGTAACAAGGTTTTTTGTGAAGCCATCTCTCTCAGTTATAGAAGCTGAGAATCTAGTAGCAAGCTTTTTGCTTAATGGAATATTATTTGATGTTCTAAATTTTGCTAGGCCATATGTCCCCATAGTAAAATCAGCTTTACCACCATAACTATCAGTTGTTGGTTTTTTGCTGATTACATTAATCGCTCCACCTGTTGAGTTTTGGCCAAAAAGAGTTCCTTGAGGTCCTCTAAGCACCTCAATACGCTCAACATCTATGAAATCTGTCTGTAAAGAGAATGGGGATGCAATAAAAATACCATCCATATGGAATGCTACAGAAGGTGCAGCAATAGCATTTTGATTCGTTTCATTTCCAACACCTCTGATGGAAATAACAGTTTTATATCCTTCATTTTTTGCAACTGTAACGCCGGGAACGATTCCACTTAAGTCAACAAATGATGTAATATTTTTTGTATCTAGATCTGAGTCTGTAAGAGCTGAAACAGATTGTGAAATATCTTGAAGGCTCTCGCTTCGCTTTTCAGCTGTGACAATAACATCTTCAATAAAATTCTGTTGAGCAAAGGACTGCTGAACAGTAAAAATAGTTAATGTAATTAGAAAATACTTGTTTATAAAACGATACGGTTTCATTATGTTTCCCCAGCATAATTTAAATTATGCAAATATAAGTTAATATTAATAATTGACATGCAATCTGAATGCCAAATAAAAAATTAAATTGTTTTTTTATTGTTAATAAGCTTATAGTTTGTGTGCAAAATCAATACTTAAAATTATTATGGAATCAATATTAGAAAGAACATTCAAACTAAAGTCTAATAATACTACTTTTCAAAGAGAAATGTTGGCAGGTTTTACAACTTTTATCACAATGGCTTACATAATTTTTGTTAATCCTCAGATGATGGCTTCTAGTGGTATGGATTATGGGGCTAGTTTTGTAGGGACATGCCTTGCAGCAGCAATTGCATGCTTTGCAATGGGTATTTACTCTAATTGGCCTGTTGGTCTTGCTCCAGGAATGGGTTTAAATGCCTTCTTTACCTATACTGTTGTCGGAGAAATGGGATATTCCTGGGAAGTTGCACTAGGTGCAGTTTTTTTAGCTGGTATTTTATTTGTAATTATGAGTGTTACTCCCTTGAGGCGCTGGATGCTTGATAGCATTCCCATGAACTTAAGAATTGCTATGGGCTCTGGTGTGGGTCTTTTTATAGGATTTATTGGTTTAAAAAGTGGAGGAATAATAGTTGCTAATGATGCAACTTTTGTGAGCTTAGGCAATTTTATGAATATAGAAACTCTTCTTTCAGCAGTAGGATTTTTATTAATAGCTGTTTTATCTAACAGAAAGGTGTCTGGATCAATAATAATTGGTGTTCTTAGTGTCACTTTATTGGGCATTTTTTTTGATTTAGTTCAATTTCAGGGCGTTATTTCATATCCACCAAGTATTTCTCCAATTTTCATTAAATTAGATATCTTGGGAGCATTAGATCTTGCAATGATAAGTGTCATTATTTCTTTCCTTTTCGTTAATTTATTTGATACTGCTGGTACTCTTTTGGGAGTTGCAACAAGAGCTAAGCTTATTGACGAATCAGGTGAGGTATTAAATCTAGATAAAGCATTAAAGGCTGATAGTAGCTCAAGTGTTCTTGGTTCATTTTTTGGATGTGCACCAGTAACTAGTTATGTTGAGAGCTCAGCAGGTGTTGAGGCAGGTGGAAGAACAGGTCTTACCGCTGTGGTTGTTGGTTTCTTGTTTTTGATAGCTATTTTCTTTTCGCCACTAGCAGCGATTGTTCCTGCATATGCAACTGCTGGAGCTTTAATTTATGTTGCCATATTAATGCTAAGCGGTATGGAAAAACTAGACTGGTCAGATTTAAGTGAGCTTCTTCCAGCACTGATTATGATAATTATGATTCCTCTTACCTTCTCAATTGCTAATGGGATAGCACTAGGCTTTATTTCATATGTAGTAATGAAGATCTCTGCAGGTGAAATAAAAAATATTTCATCAGGTGCATGGTTTTTAGCTGTAATTTTTTTAGCTAAATTTATATTTTTACCATAAGCAAATTATTTTAATCTTCTAGGACCAGGAAAAAATCTATTTGTTTGTTGTTGGTATTGTTTATAACCAGGCCTCTTTTGAGCCGAGTAGTATTCAGATGGGACTGCGCCAGTTGTATAAACCAAAGTCTTGTACATAGCCCATGATGCATAAATCAAGCAAGCAAGTGTAAGCCATAACCCATCGTTATAATCATTACCAAATAGATTTAAACTTATAGGGTTGATAGCAAGCAATGACGGAATTGCTGCAATTAAGACGCCATTCCATACCATCCACTCAGCAAAATAGTTAGGATGCCTACAAAAACTCCACAATCCGATATTGCAGACTTGTTTTTGCTTACCTTCTTTTTTCATCTTTCTAAGAAATGCAAGTTTTTGATAATCAGCAACTGACTCCATGATATATGCCAAAATAAAAATCACTAAACCAACTAATTCGATCAAAGAAAAATTTCTAGAATCATTTGAGGCTATTAAAAATACTGGGAGTGCTAAAAATGATGCATTTGCTAGACCTTGAGATATAGCATCAATTTGCAAAGCCAATGAAGTATTTTCTTTACCCTCTTCTTTCCATAAAACACGCTGATACTGATATCTTGGAAATTCTTTATCTAACATGCCAAGTTGCCACATTTTTAAAGCACCAAGACCCATGCGAAGTCCAATAACTATAACTACACCACTAATAATTAAAGATCGAAGCCAGTATCCCTCGCTGAAAACAAAGCTTATTAATCCAAGTAATACCAATCCCCATGGCCACCCAATATCAACATAGCTCATTCGTCCTGTTTTCCAAAGAGGTATGCAAACCACCAGAGTAAAAAGAATAACTTGCCCTGATAAATTTATAAGACCAATAGTATGAAATGCTGATGTGGATAAGAGTATCAACAAAACAAAAATATATGGATAAAGAGGTCGAAAGTAATGCATAGTTATTTTGTTCCAGTTAATACGAGTGTTCCTTGCCAATCCTTATTTTGGTTAGCTCGCCATGAAGTTACATTTTTTAAGCCAGATGCTTTAAATATATCTATCCATTCAGGTTCTTTTAACATGAGCATTGGCGTGCCAACTTTTTCTTGCCAAAAATGTGAGTCTATATTCTCATAATAAAGATCTATGCCAGCTATAAATCTTCCACCATTATTCAACCATGATTTTGCAATATTATTTATAACATCTGTAGGATTTTCTAAATAATATAAAACTTCCATAGAGTGAATCAGGTCATATTTATTTGGTGATTTAAAACTATTAATATCAGCAGTTATGTATTTTTCTTCGGCACCTCTAGAAATAGCAGCTTGAATCATCTGCTCTGCCCCATCGATCCCAACTGCCTTATTGCATAAATAATGTTTAGCTATTTGCCTTACAACCCAGCCATTTCCGCAACCTAGGTCTAAAAAACTGAAGTTATTTCCAATATCGACTCTTTCTTTTAATGCAAAGTCGGTCATATTTTGAACAGAGATAGTATGCCCATTTTGCATACCAATATCCTTACCCTCTTCTAACCATTGTCCAAATACCTCAGTAGCACTTCTCATATTAAAATATTCTGGTTAACTCATCGTTATAGATATTTTTCCAAAATGTTTATTATCTATTTGATGTTGGAAAGCTGCTGCTAATTCAGATAAGTCGAAAGTATCACTTATCACCGGCTTAATATCAGTTTTTTCTAAGTAATCAATCATAGCCAATTGAGAATCTTTATTTGCCATTGAAATGCCACTTAGCCTAATTTGTTTTAAAAATATCCTTGGCAATACAATCTCACTAGCGGACGGTCCACTTAAAACACCAATAAGAGCAATATGACCTCCTAGCTTTGCGGATCTTACAGATTCTGCAAAAGTACCACCGCCACCGACTTCTATGACATGATCAACCCCTTCATTATTAGTCTTAGATAAAACCTCTTTGCCCCACTCAGGTGTATCTTTGTAGTTTATAAGCTCATCAGCGCCTAAAGCTTTAAGTTTTTCTAATTTTTCTGCAGAAGATGATGTTGCAATAACTTTTGCGCCCATAGATTTAGCTAGTTGTAGTGCAAAAATAGAAACCCCTCCAGTACCTTGAACCAAAACTGTTTCTCCAGCCTTAAGTTTGCCATCATCAACTAATGCTCTCCATGCAGTAAGGCCAGCGCATGGCAAAGTAGCTGATTCTTTTAAATCAAAGTTACTGGGAGTTCTTGTAATAGCAGATGCCTTAATGGCAATACATTCTGTTGCATATCCGTCCTCATGATCTCCAATAAAACTTAATAGCTCATACTTAGGTGGACCGCTTTGCCAATTTGGAAAACATACACTCATTACGTGATCACCAACTTTCCACTCAGTCACATCAGAGCCAACTTCTATTATTTCTCCTGCTGCATCCGACAAAGGAACCCTCTTATCGTCAGTTGGAATAGCTCCAAGAGCAACTAATAAATCATGATAATTTAAGCTACTTGCTGCTACTTTAATAAGAACTTCATCAGATTTTGGCATAGGGACATCAGCATCACAGACTAATATATTTTCTAAACCACCTGGTTTAATTAGTTGTATTTGTTTCATTTATATTTTCTCCTTTTATTAAAGCATATCAATTTTTTGATTAACAATATCTTTCAATAATGGACTTTCTGCAGACCTTGCAAAGGCCTCATCAATACCATTAAATCTTTCCTGGTTAACTTGGCGGTAATTGGGGTGGGTAAAGATATATAACTCTCCATGATTAATAGCCTCAACAACTCTTTTACCAACAATAGAAACATCAATACCATCTTTCACCATCTGTTTTGTTTGTTTTGAAAAGCTGCTTTCATTTTCAATTTGGTAGTTTTCTGATTTGTATTTATCTGGTCGATTTCTTTCAGAATCATATATGCGAGTTTGAACAAAAGCAGGACATAGAACAGATACACCAATACGTTTATCTTGTAGCTCTGCAGCCCAACTTTCAGACAACGCAACTACAGCAGCCTTGCTTGCTGTATAGGCTCCACTATATGGAACCCCGCCCATGCCTGCCATTGATGATACATTTAAGATCCAACCACCTTCGCCATGATCCTTAATAAGAGGAGTCATTACCTTTGCGCCGTAAACAACTCCCATTAGATTTACTCCTAGTGCCCATTGCCAGCCTTCAGTTTCTTGATTTTCTATAGGTCCTGAGTCGCCGCCGACACCTGCATTATTAACAACTATATGAACCTTACCAAATTTCTCTATTGCTTTATCAGCAACTGACTTCCATTGCATCTCATCAGCTACATCTAATAAAGCACCCAAAACAGGAATTCCTAATGATTCCAGTTCAGTAGTAGATTTGAGTAGATTCTTTTCATCAATATCAGCAAGAACTATATTCATCTTTTGCTCACCTAATGCTTTAGCAATAGATAAGCCAATACCTTCAGCTCCTCCACTAATTACTGCAGTTCTTCCTTCAAATTTAAACATTTTAAATATTTCCTTCCATAGAATTGATTGATTTTTTGTGTACTAACATTGTAGTTAAAATAAAGACTATGTATATAATTAAGCAAGCTAATAACAACAGGGCAATATGAAAACAAAAGTTATTTTAAGTATATTATTTTTTACAAGTACAGTATTTTCAGGCTATAAATATGAAACCATATTAGATAATTTAGATGATGCTTGGAGTATAGTGTTTCTTAGCGAAGACAGGGTTTTATATACGGAAATGCCTGGAAAACTAAAAATTGCCTCTTTAACAGATAAATCTATAACCAATATTAATAATGTTCCTAATGTTCAATATGGTGGCCAGGGAGGATTATCTGAGGTAATACTTGATCCCGAATTTAAATCAAACAATATTATTTATTTTAGTTATTCAGCTAAAGATGCAAATGGTAAATCAACTTTGTTTTTGTCATCAGCTGAGCTCAAAGAAGATGCATTAATTAATAACAAAGTTTTATTTGAGGCCAAGGCACCTAGAAGATCACCAGTCCATTTAGCTGCAAAAATTGCTTTTTTAAACGATGGTACTATTTTATTGGCTAGCGGTGATGGGTTTGATCATCGTGAACAAGCTCAAACTCTAGATAATCATTTCGGTAAAATTATTAGGATCAACAAAGATGGTTCAGTGCCAGCAGATAATCCTTTTATAAAGGACGAGAATGCTCTTCCTGAAATTTATTCTTATGGTCATAGAAATATGCAAGGCCTTGTTGTAACTTCCTCTGGAGATGTTTATGAACATGAACATGGTCCTCGTGGCGGTGATGAAATGAATTTAATAGAGCCAACATTGAATTACGGTTGGCCAGCAATAACATATGGAATAGATTATTCAGGTGCAGTGATAAGTCCTTTTACAGAAAAAGAAGGTATGGAGCAGCCACTTCTTCATTGGACACCATCCATTGCTCCTTCAGATATGATCTATTATGAGGGTGACATATACCCTGAATTGAAGGATAGCTTTTTAGTAACTGCATTGGTTTCTAAAGATGTAAAAAAAGTTACTTTTATAGAAAAAAATAATATTCAGGAAAGTCTATTTTCTGAATTAAATTCAAGATTAAGGAATATACAATCCTCTCCAAGTGGGATAATTTATTTACTGACTGATGGGCCTAAAGGTAAATTAATTAAAGTTTTGCCTAAAGAATAATGAACATAGTAAAGTACCCATTTGCTATTTTATCTGCAGCATTATTTACAGTAATGTTAATTACCCCTATTTCATCGGTATCAAATCTAATTTGGCTAACATCTACTGATATGCCTGTAAGATTTATTACTTGGATTGAAGTCATTCTATTTGATTTTCAAAGACTGGGAATTGCGTTATATGCTGTAGTTATTATTGGTTTTGGTATAGCTTTTTCAGTTGCTGGATTAATTTCTAAATATAGTTCTTATAGTGGAAAGTATCTATTTGCGGTTGCGGGAGCTGTTGCCATTGGAATGGCATTATTTTTGATGGTTGAACTCTTATTTCAAACACAACTATTAGGTGGTAATAGAAGCATCATAGGTAAGATACTTCATTGTGTAGCTGGTTTTATAGGAGGTTATTTCTTTTATTCTCTTGTTTCTGTTCAAAGAAGTTATACCTTTATTATTAGGTTTTTAGGTATTTTATATGCCTACTTAATATTAGGCTCAGCACTTGGATGGATTTTTACACCAGTTAGTACGGCTGCTGATTTTGGATTTGTATTAAATGAATTATCTCAAGCTGCTCAAAATGCTTTACTAAGAGATTTCACATCCTTTTTTGTTGCAACATTCTTATTTATGGTTTTGGGTGTGATTACCTTAAATCCAATTTGGTTTTTTTCAGTTGCAATAATTTATATTGGAGCTGCAATATTTAACTTAATTGCTATTTACGTTCACGGTACAAGTTATAACCAAATATTTATTTTTGAATTTATCTTGGGTGGTTGGCCAGCTTTCTTAGGATTAACAATTGTTTTAAAGGAAGATAATTTTTATTCTATTCGCACTCAATAGTTGCTGAGGGTTTGCTTGAAATATCATAAACTAACCTGTTGACTTCCTCTATTTCATTCACGATTCGATTAGAGACATTCCTATTAATTAATCAAGAGGAGTGGGAACTATAAGCACCTTACCATTTCTACCGCCTTCCCATGCACGGGTGACAGCTTGCTCAATTTGATCAACTGTAAAGCGAGAATCAATGTTAGCTTTTAAGGTGCCATTTACAATCAAAGGAATTACCTGCCCAAAAGCTTCTTGTTTATCCTGCATAGTTGCTGTCTGATACCACTTATAAAGCCAGAAGCCACGCAGGCGAGTGTCATTAAAAATAACTTTTCCTGTGTTAAGACTAGCAGGCTTGCCTGATAAAACTCCATAAGTTACTAATGTGCCACCATAACCTAAGCTGTCTGCTAGACGACCATAAGTATCGCCACCAACAGGATCTAGTGCTAACACAATTGGTGCATTATCTGTTGCTATAGCTATTTGTTTAGCAAGATCTGGTCCATCAATTAAAACAACATCTGCACCTTTGGATTTAAGATCATCTGCCAAACCTTCTCGGCGAACAATGTTTACGGTTTTAATACCACGCTGTTTTGCCAACTGAATAACATAACCGCCAACTGCAGAATTAGCAGCACTTTGTGCAATCCATTGACCTTCTTTAATATCTTCGAAGGAGGTAAGCATTAATAATGCAGTTAATGGATTCACAGCTGACATTGCAAGCTGCTCAATCACCTCAGCACTAATAGGTCCTAGGTCAGGTAATGGCAAAAAACCTTCAGCTGGACCCACTAATTCTTCAGCCCAGGTACTTCCGCTAGCAAGAAGTACTAACTGGCCAACTTTTAAACTCTTTACTCCTGATGATATTTCCTTAACACGGCCAACGCCCTCACTACCAGGTCTTGCAGGCAAGACAGCATCAACACCATAATTTCCAGCAATCTGTAATACATCAGAAGGATTAATAGGTGCGGCTAACACCCGAACTCGAACCTCTCCTTTATTTAGTGCACGAGATGCTTCTGTTTTAACTTCGAGTACATCAGCAGGATTACCTATCTGGCTATAGCTAACATATTTAGTTTGAGAGTTATGCTCATGGCCAGAATGATGGCCAGACATTACAAAAGGGCTAAAAACCAAAATAAGTGCAAAAGTTTTAATAATAGATAAGTGTTTCATGTTGATGCTCCGTTAGTTGTTTGTGAAGTTTATAGATAGATTAAATTGATTAGTATTACGATGCCTTAAACAAATCCTGCATGCAACCTTATGATTGCAAGCCGGTCTTTCTATTCTATAGGTTTTTAGATTAAGGTTCATTGCGCTCAAACCATTTTCCAAGATAAATACCGACCAGTGCCCATAAGCTGGCTATTCCGGCACCAACTGCAGCAACTGCAGCCAAGCCTAATCCTAAACCTTGTGTAAGTCCTGTAAATAACCAAGCAGTAAGCATATCGCCACCTCGATAGGCAACAATATCAATAACAGGCTTTGCTTTGAAACGAGTTTCTTGATTAACAAGCGTAAATAACATTTCACGGGCAGGACGAGTCACCGCATAATTACCAGCACGGCGGATGACCTGCAATACCACAACTACTCCTAATAAAGGAGAAATTGCCAATACTAGCAGACCGATACAAATCATTATTGGAACCATGGCAATAGTTACAGGCATACCGAATTTCGTAACAATGCGGCTTGTTGCAAATAGCCCAGTAGAGATTGCTAAAATATTTACTGCAAGATCCATTTGAGCCCAAATAACAGAACGTTCAGGGCGACTAAAATCGCTCAATAAGTTTTTTAATTCGAAATAAACAAATGAGCTTATGCCAGTATATAAAAAAATAAATAAACCAATCGATAATAGATATGGATTAGAGAAAAATATTTTAAAGCCTGCAAGTGGATTTCCACCAATTGATTGATTGGAAATAGGTATATCTAACGCCTCATTATTTAATTCTTTTGCCTTCAATGATTGGAGATAAAAAATAATTGGAATTGGAATAAATAGCATCATGCTAGCGATAAGCATCAAGTTATCAATACCTAAAGAAACTGAAAAAAATGCAGTAATCGATGGTCCAATCAGACCGCCTACACTAGCACCAACAGCAATAATACCGAACAACCTGCCTGATTGCTCTTTACTGAATAGCTCTGACATAAAGGTCCAAAAAACAGAAATATGAAAAAGACTAAATACGCTTACCCAAACATAAAATGATTTATCAATTACAGTTCGATCCTCAAAAACAGATCCTAGGGCATAAAAGATAATAAATGATATCGCAAAAATGCCGTACATAGTTGGCACCAATAATCGAAAACGAAACTTCGAAACCATAACCCCATATAGCGCTACGATTGCAGTGCTAATAAAGAAATTTAGGGTCCACAGCCAACTTACCTCTGAATCTGTCCAATCACTAGCCATAGCATCGCGAACTGGTCGCAAAATGTAATAGGCTGACATCAAGACGACCACAAATAAAAATGAAAAAATTACGGCTTTAACTTCTTTCTCTTTAACCTTAGAGGCAGTTTTTAAAAAATTTATCATTAGATTTCTGATCATTTTGCACCCTCTCAGTTATTAATAACCTCTTAGGTACCAAAATTAAGGGCCTAAAAGTTTTCTACTAGCTTTGTAGATATTTACACAATATAGATATAGGTAAAATAATAGCAAGTAGGCAAACTAAACATACTGGTATATATAACCATACCAATCTCCTATAAATTTAGTGTTGCTAGTACTAAATGAATGAATATAGATCAGATTTTTTTAGGTTCATGAATTTGGCTTGCCAATATTACTGCAACAAGAGCTAAACATCCCATAATATTAAAAGCTACAAAATAAGTATCTTGAAAACCTATTAGAATGCTTGTTACCAATACTCCTATTGGTTGAAGTGGGGAAACAATTGGGGATGCTATGCCTCTGACTTTTCCAAGATTGTGTGCTCCAAAAGTTCTTAAGTAACAAGTAGTCATTAAGGGTGTTGCAGCACCAAAACCTAAACCAAATAAGAATGCACTTAAAAGAAATATATTTGGCTCATTGAAATAAGTAATGCCAAAGATTCCAATTGCCTGAAGAAACATTGCCATCATTGAAGGGTAAGCAGCTTTCATTGTATCTATAAGATATCCGAATAATATTTTTCCCAAGACTCCTCCAAAAGCAGCTAAAGAATAGGCAAAAACATATTGTTTAACTGGTAAGCCAAGAAGATGCCAAGTTTCTTCTAGCCCCATTTTGCTCGCATGGACAGGTAAGAAAGTAAGCACACCCATCATGGACATAAATTGAAAAGCAAATGCTAAAGAAATCATCCAGAAAACTTTTTGTGATATAAGATCTGTTGCAGTTATCTCCTGAGGCAATGGTTCTTCTTCTTTATCTATTTTTATGCCATCTTTAACTTGATTAACAGTCTTTGGATCATCAATCACAGTAATAAAGATAAGAGGTAAAATAAAGAATAGGACTATAGAAGCAAAGATTACGTAAACATTACGCCAGCCCACTAAATCAAGCAGAGGATCTACAATTAAAGGAAGCGCAACTCCTGAAAATGAAATACCTATTGCTGCAATACCTAGTGCTTTGCCAGCATTTTTATCAAACCAATTTGAGATTAATTTAGATACTGCTAGATTTCCCATCATTACTGATCCTAATGCAAGAATAGTAAGATAAATCGTTAGGAGCAACCAATAAGAATTTATGAAGCTTAAAGAAAAAAGCCCAACGGCGTATATTACAGCACCTATCATCATAATATTTTTAACAGAATACTTATCAAGGGCGCGCCCAACTATAATCGCTAAAATTGCAATAGGTATAAAATAGAATGCGGAAACCATTCCCAGCTGACTTTCAGTCACCCCTAGTTCTGATATTAGATAAGGCCAGAAAACTGGAAAGCTATAAAAAAGAAAACCTACTACAGTGAATTCAATGGTGAGACCAGTAAATACCATTCTCCAACCAAAAAACTTCATTTTTACTACTTACTCCCACTCAATAGTTACGTTACTAAAATATCTAGCAAACTCAATACTTTAAAGGTTTCATAATTAGACTTTGTAACTTCTTTGTAACTATTTTTATTCATTAATCAATTTTGTAATTATGTATGTTCTTGTTTTTATAGTATTTGTAGCATCTGTTGTTACAAATTTTGTAACTCCTTATCTCCTATCATCAATTTTTTTATTCAGACTTAATATACTTATTTACTACATAACCCCAAGGAACAAAGATCACCGGCAATATCACAAGTAAAAAAGGGAAGATCATCCCATCTGTTGTATCAGATGAAAGGTTGCCATCTAGGAACAATGGGAGAGCAACTAAAATTAACCAAATAGTTTTGTAAACAATTTCAAGCAGCATTATTGGGATCATTTTCACTGTGTGAAAAATTCCAACAACTGCAAATATTGTAAACGCACCCCAGACACTCCAGTTCATTGCATCACTTGAATCCCACCTTTGATCGTAGGTGATTATATGAGTCCAAACATCCATAGCCAGAAATGTAGCCATCAAAAAATAAATAAATCTCATCCCATAAATATTGATAGGACGAATCCCATCAAATCGTTCATGATTTTGTTCAAATAATTTTTTCAATCTTACTCCCACTCAATAGTAGTCACAAAA
>Ga0209630_10002831_pt1 | contig 16293 bp, 17 predicted proteins | sample COG_01_FD_184745 | JGI IMG/M metagenome (GOLD analysis project Ga0209630, IMG submission 184745) | Pelagic Microbial community sample from North Sea - COGITO 998_met_01 (SPAdes) (version 2) | ecosystem: Environmental > Aquatic > Marine > Neritic zone/Coastal water | place: Helgoland, sampling... | reverse complement strand
TGGAGGGTTCATGCCCGCCGAACCATATGTCCAGAGAATTAAGTCGAAACTTGCTTAATTTATAAAATATTTGCCATTATAATAAATAATGGCAAATTCAAAGTTTATTAAACTTATTAAAAAATTGAATGTACGTATGAGTGTGCGTAGGCCTATTCTACGTAGGTCCCCAAGAGTTAGACTCTGTCAAAATTCACCTGATCCGTTCGAGCAGCCCAAACAAGAACAGAAAAATAGTATAAAGAAATTAGTACGCAATCATAAATGATAGTTTTCTGTAAAAAATTACTACCTGATATATTAAGAATTTGGACGACTAAAGATTGGGACCAAGTAGGAGATTTCGATTTATTTAATGAAGTACTAGACGAGTTCATAGAAAAAGGTAAAAAGTTTATAATATTATTTTCAAACCCAAACGTTCCAGAGCTTGGACTGCCCATGCCTCCCATTACATCCATACTATATGTAGTTGCAAAGCTTATGATGATGAGAAGTAAGCTACTCGAAGGGGTTTATTTCAATGTAATTCATCTCCAGGATGAAGAAGCGCGTGATAACATGAATTTTTTACTCAAGTACTATACACCCGCTAACGAAACGCATGTAGTAGAATCAATGAAAGACGCTACAGAGATAATAAACAACCATTTAAAAAAAAAATCTAACTAAACAGCCACTTTTTTATGAGCTTCATAAAAAATATTTAACCAAACTTTTTATTAGAATTTTAATTTTTCTTCAAAGCAATTCGCAAGTGGTTTGAATAATACTGTGGTTGCAGCGGTCCCCATATGCTTGTACTCAATCTTGTCAAAGTCCCCTCTAAACTGGTGGATGCTCAGGTACCCTCCAAACTTTTCAAGCAATCTCCAGTGAGGAGCGGGGGGTGGGACGCTAACACCATCTAGACCTCTTACTTGGTTGTACATTTTATAAATAAGAAACGATGCTTTATCATAGTCTGGGTCTTTCTTATGAGCATCTGCCCACGCGGAGCAGCAGTTCACGCTGCAGAACATTCCGTCTGTGATATAGGCGCATTCGTTTGTTTCTATATTATTCTGGTTTTTTTCTCGTAGCGTGTATTTAGTCTTTGAAATAGAGGAAACATATGAGTATGTGTCGATGACTGCATTAATACGTAGAGGACACCCCCACGGGGGAGAGTCGAACGCGTGCTGGCACCACCAACACCACCGGTTCGTCTTGTCAAAGTCTACAGAGCATATCGTACACACCTTGAGACGCTTGGCTTCGTCGAGGAAAGTCATTTTTTCCGGCTCTTTCTGCTTGAGATGCGTAGTCTCACGCAAAGTCGACAGATCAGTCGTATTATCCGGGTGAATGTGAGACCTGCTTGGAATATTACACGACGAACTTATCCCATACTTAGTATTTATGCTCATCACATCCACGCCTTCTAACGTAAATCTGTACTTCGATTTAGACTTCCGCTTCGTTTTTGTGTCCGTCATTATTTTAATACTATAAATTAGTCTTAAAATCATTCATTTTTTATTTTTTATACTTTTTAATAAATGGGAAACATGTGTTCTAGTACTGATATTGAAACTAGGTTATTTCAGCCTGCTCTTAGTTATACTCTTCCTCCACCAATGGAATTTTTATCCAGTGAACCTTACTATTACTACTACTCAGATGGAACGCCGATTGCTTCGCGAAAAAGTTCTAGTTAGAGACGAAACCCCTCTGCCTCCTTTGAGTTCCCATTTCTTGCAATCCCATTTAGGTTTTTTACCACGGTTCTTAGCTTCTCTTGCTTTTGCATAACATGCAGCTCTCTGTTTTTGGTTTACAAATGGCATTTATTATAAATAATTTATTATAAAGAAACAAATGACTTACCCTTTACAATTATTTCAAACGTTAGACCGCTACGCTGACAATATGGTTAATGAAGATATTGTGTATGATTATATACGTGCGTTGTGCATTTATATCGAAGGAGAAGAGTGGGAAGGTCATATTAGTGAAGATAAGTTTCTCGCTGCGCTAATTTTATTTGACAAATTAGTCATTGACAACCCTGAAATGCGAGGAACGAAGAATCCAACTGAAGAAGCCTATTATATTCGTGAATTATACTCTATAGCTCGGGTAATCCTCCCGACCCCTAGAGCATTTCGACGAATTCGTTTTTAAATTTAATCAAAATTTAAAAAAAGAAATTATTTATCGTTTTATTAGAAGTCTGCATCCAGGCTAAATCCCTCATCATCTTCGACGCAAATTCCGGCCTTTGCGTAATCTGAGGAGCGTGCCTCGAAAAAATTGACCTTCCTCTGCATAGAGAGAAGTTCCATCCATTCAAACGGGTTGGAATCTTTATAAAATTTGTCATATCCTAGGGCGTAGAGCAAGCGGTCTGCACAAAATCGGATATACTGGCACATGGATTCGGAGTTCATTCCGATCAGGCTGACCGGGAGGGCGTCGGACACAAACTCGCACTCCATTTTGACGGCCGAGTCCATAATTTCGTAAACGCGTTCCTTGGGAAGCTTTTTGACGAGCTGTGAGTAGAGTAGACACGCAAAGTCGCAGTGGAGTCCTTCATCCCGGCTGATAAGCTCGTTGGACGTGCATGTGCCCGGGAGCAGTCCTCTCTTTTTGAGCCAGTAGATGGCGCAGAAGGAGCCTGAGAAGAAAATTCCTTCTACAATCGCGAATGCAACTAGTCGTTCTGCAAAGCTAGCGTGATCTCTGTTTGTCCATTTGAAGCACCATTCTGCCTTCTTTTTGATGATAGGCACAGTTTCGATTGCCCTGAAAAGCTTTTCTTTCTTGGCCTTGTCTGCAATGAGGGTGTCGATGAGTAGAGAGTACACTTCGCTGTGTATGGATTCTATCATAACCTGGAACCCGTAGAAGCATCGAGCTTCTTGGGACTGAACTTCGTCCATGAAATTTTGAACTAGGTTTTCGTTCACAATGGCGTCGGACGCTGCAAAGAATGCGAGCACGTGTTCTACAAAGTGTCGCTCATTATCCGTTAGTTTTGTTTCGAAATCTTGTCTATCGGCGCTGAGATCCAGCTCTTCTGCAGTCCAGAATGTAGACTCGTGTTTCTTGTACATGTCCCAAATTGGCTTGTTTTTAATCGGGAAGAGCACGAGCCGTCCAATATCTTCCTTCAGCAGAGGCTCAACGAAGGCGTCCTGACTTGTTTCGTCGTGCTTGGACAAGAGTCGTTCTACCATCGATATATCAGAAGTCTGGATGGCTGCAATCTTTTCGTAATTCTTGTAAATTGTAAAATAAGGGATTTTTTCCCCTCCCATATTCCGGAAAGCGTCCCACGCCTTTGAGTTGTTCCTATCAGACACGTCCATAGTATAAAATTCTACACTTTTACACTTGTCTGAGAGCTTAACGTATCCAGGAGCAATCTTCTGACAGGGAGAACACCAACTGGCTCCGACTTTAACAATTTTCACATCGCTTGGATTGTTCCAGATTACGTTGCGAAGATCTTCTTCCGACTTAATTATGTGGATTTCATTGTTCGTGTTCATTGTTGAGTGTATTGATATTTTATTTAAATCAATTTATACAACCATTTTTGTTGTATAAATAAACTATGGAATCTACATTAAAAATGGAACTTGACAATATGGAACGCATTCTGGACCGTGTGTCGCCGTACTTACCAAAATCTGTAATAGAACAGCTCGAAGGCCACGAAATCTCTGCCCTGGACAGCATCAGACTACTTTCACTTTTGCCAGCGGACGCGTTTGAAAATTTTCCAGACATGCCGAGCACCGTGCTCACATTCCCGAGAGACCACAACCGGCATTATTTCCAGTCTTCGGAATGGTTCTTTCTTGCTTTGAACTTGAAAACTGTAGGAGACGAAGATATGCCGAGTAGACGTATTGGTGCGCTGGGCACAATCGTAGGACACACGGTTAATCCTCAAAACCCAGCTACTTTTGCCCTTGAGAAAACAAACCAGCTGTTCAGACACTCATTCCAGTTGACTACGGGGGCGACTGACAGCTCTGCGTGCGAGCACTGGTATATTAATGACAAGGGAGGATTTATTGGCGATTACCGCCCCAGCGTGCACGATGAATTGCCGGTGCTTTCGTTTGGAGAGTCTGTAGAGCAGGGACTCCTCCCTTATGGATCCTCGCCGCAGTTCGATGATGAAAGTGAGCTAGAGGACGAGTTGGACGTAGAGGATCGGAAACAAATGAGATGGTTCATGCAGGATGAGGAGTCGGGGGCAGAAATAGACATAATTTTGACCATACCGGATGACGTGCAACTCCTTCTCCAGGGATCGAATCTTACGGGAACAATTGTGAAACCAGATTTGGGATTAAACTGGATGTACTACTCGTTCCCGTACCTGGAAGCGCGCGGAACCGTCACATTCCCCGCCAGCGAAGATACCCTCCAGAGCACGGTAGAGGTGTCTGGTGCAGGATGGCTAGACCATCAGGGAGGCGTAGTAAAGTCCAAAAAAGGACTGCCTAAGCACATTGACGAATGGAAGACCCTGCTCGGCATGGAACAGCATCGTATGGCATGGATATGGACGATGGCTCAATTTCCTCAAAAAAATATATTTATCACCGGAGCGTGCGCCCCTATTAATCCACGAAAGGTGAAAAAGGAAGCAACGTTTACATGGCGCGGGTCGATCACGACCAAAGGTGGAAACACCGTCTACTACAAGGACGGTCAAATGACAATCAAAGCAGTCTACCAATCACCTTCAATAAAAACGATATACTACCCGACTGAAATTGAGATTGCAGTCGGGAATCAGGTGTTCTCCATCAAAAGTATATGCCCGGACCAGCGCGCGTTCCCCGCAGACCAGGGTGAAATTTACGAAGGGGCGTCTGACTCCCAGATTATTTCCGATAGTAAGACTGTCAAACCCAAAGGAGTCGGGTGGATCGAGTGCATGGGGTTTACAACCGAAAGACAGCTTGAAGAATACCAATTGTCTAAACTTGAAATTGCCCCTCTTCTGAAAGATCTTCCTACTATTCTATCAAACGCCAACTACTCGATTACCAACCAGACGACGACCGGTCCGATAATTGTGATTATTTTTATATTCGCGATGATTGGAACGGGAGCGTACTTAAGATTCAAAAAATAGAAGAATTTATAAGTAAACCAATCATTTAATTCATAAAAATGAATTAAATAATCAACTTAATATATTACAAATGACGACTACAGATAAGCTACGAACCGATCCTTCCTTTTATTTGTCACAATTAGCGCGTGACAAAGACAAATTTCGAAAAGGAGGCGTTAATAGGCGGTACCCGCATTTTTCTCACACGCATTTTACAGCTGGGGACGAGGAACAGTTTGAAACGTACAGGGAGCCTAAACTTAAGAATGCCGCTTCGCGTGTCGGAAGTACGAGTTTGTCGACTGATTCCAAGTTTCATGCAGACATCCACCCCATGTTTACCGGCAATTTATCACGCCCGGTAATTACAGACACATTTAAGTATATCTTTCACAAATTTAAAAAGGGAATCTATGTTAAATTTCGAAACGGCAAGTTGGTCACCTTCCTACCGTTCTCAAATGCTTATTTTGTAAACGAGTACTCGGACAAACTTAAGTCTGCATCTGGCAACATGAGTATGTTTCGAAAAATTAACCATGATTCTGGGTACAGGTTTAATTCAAATAATGTAAATGGTCGAGTAGAGACGTGGTTTGCAAATAATTGTTTGGTGCGGTATGAGTATCCTGTTGCTGAAAACGACACTAATATTCCGGCAATTCGAGATTTCCTAGACGTGCTGTCGAGAGAGAGGGACATTCCTGATGTAGATTTTTTTATCAACAAGAGGGACTATCCTATTCTTGCTCAAGGTAAATATGAACCTTATAACCATCTATTCGACTCTAAGACCTACCCTCTAGTGTCCCACAAGTACGACAAGTACGCGCCGATTTTATCGTTCAGCACCGCTGCTCGTAATTCCGACATTCTTATACCTACCATCGACGATTGGATCCGCGTCGCTTCTTCTGAGAGCCGATTTTTTAGAAAGGCCAGTAATGACTACTGGCCCCCTTCTGAAGAGGTAGGGTGGAATGATAAACGCGGCACGGCCATATGGCGGGGATCGTCTACCGGATCCGGTATTACGGCTGAGACTAACCAGAGAATCAAACTGGCAAAAATTGCGCAACGGTTAATGCTTACTGGATCTAGCGTAAGCATAGACGCGGGTATCACGTCTTGGAAACGGCGTCCGCGAAAGCTGGAAGGTATGAAAGGGCTGTGCACGATCGATGTCAAGTCGCTCAAACTAGAGTTGGTGAACAAAATTCCGTTTTCTAAACACGCCCAGTATAAGTATATCATCCACGTAGGAGGACACGTCTCCGCCTACCGTCTGGCAGCGGAATTCAGTCTAGGGTCAGTAGTAGTCATCGTAGAGGGCGAGTACAAGTTGTGGTTTCAGAAATTTTTAGTAGAAGGCGTGCACTACGTGGGAGTTAAAGCTGACCTCTCCGATCTTGTAGAAAAAATAAAATGGCTGCAGAGTCACGATGACGAAGCGTGCAAGATTGCAACCCAGGGGAAAGCCTTCTTCAACAAATATCTTCAGAAAGAAGGTGTCCTAGACTACATGAGAAACACTCTCATTAAAATTAGCACAAGGATGCCGCTTGACGAATGGGTTGACGGTGTAGAGGATGTACATTATGGTATGAGTATGCCTATGTTCGATACAAGCAATTTACGTATTGACAAGGAACTGAAAAGGTCAAAAAAGTCTGTAATCTACACGGCCTTCTCTGGAGACGACAAGCGGTATGCGATGAAAAAAATGTTAGAAGATAATTCCCTGATGAAAGAGTGCCGTATAGGATGCGAGATTGTAAATAAGTTCAAGTCCGTACATTTTGTTAAGACTGTGGGTGTAGATACGTCCGGACGTACTCTGATAACAGAATATATAGAAGGTCCAACGCTGCTCCAGTGGATTCATGGAGATGAATTTGATTCCAACACGCTTGGGGAATTTATACACACCATCGTTTATCAGATTAAGCTATTCCAAACCCGTAACAGATTTATGCACAACGATCTGTGTCCGACGAACATTGTGATCAGAAACGGGATTCCAGTGATTATTGATTTTGGAAGATCGAGAGGAGTTTCAGACGCAGGGGAACTTATATCATTTAATCTGGACAATTTTATACCGGGGCAAGACATTCTGCATCTAGTCATCACAACCCTTTTTCACTTGTGCAGGCGACGCGACGCCCTATCCCACATAGCTTTTATCAAAGTATTATCCAAGTTTATAACAAACTCAAATGTAAACCTTGATTGGGTTAAGCGATTTACCGAGCTGGAGTCTAAATTTTCAAGGCTTGTTTCAGTCGGGCAACGAATTAATTTAAGCATAGACTACGCCTTGCAAGTGCTCAAGAGTTGGAAACAACGATCTCCATGCACATGCTTGACCTCCATATGGGTGTCTGAACGGGAGATTGACCAAAAGTTGAATTGCATCCGAAACCCAGATAGAAAATTAATGGCAACGTACTTGTTACACACATGGGCCAATATACGCGCTACCCAAGGCAAGCACTTGATTGATAAGTTAATAAAACTTACATTGAAAGAAGTAGCTATTCTGGAAACGTGGGACCTGGATTGGTTAAAGTTGGGGTTGAAGAAATTGTACAGGGCAAACCAAGGCGATAAGAAACTTTTCGCGGACGTTGCGACAGAATTTGACACTCTCATAAAATTTAACCCACCCCGCAAATTATCAATTTCGACTTTTCGAGAATTAATGGGATGTAGCCAGATGAACGCAACTACCATAGTTGAAAAATATTCGATTTTTCTGGAATTTAAAAAAAATCTTTCGTATAAGAAAATATGTTTGACTCAAATAACGTAGCCGTAATCGGCGCTCTTGCGCTCGCAGTCGCAGCATTTACTATTGGAATGTCGGAGCATCCGACATTGGAACACTATGGTCAGGTCCAACTTCAGACTCGCGCCGTTCCAACGATGGCCACAAGTCTAGGCGCAGCCCGTAGAGGGCAGATGGTGTCTGCTCATCCTTCTATGCTATCGGCAGTAGCTGGAGCAGGTCAGATGAGGCCTGCGCGTGAAAACTTTACGCAAGCATCGGCTAGGCCCGCCGCTATTGGCACCGGTCCCCGCATGCAGGCGATGATTGCTCCCCGCTTTAATGGAAACGCGCCCCTCCCGGCCTCTATCACATACAAGCTGCCTAGCGTCGAAAACATGGCATACAACCCAAACACTCCCTTCACCGCCTCCAGAAACACGGCCCAGACCGCTCTTGGGTACGGATCCGGAACCAGAGAAAGATTCGACATGGCTGGATCCGCCCCAGTCGGAATAGACGGATCCATGATGGTTAACACTGCCAACCCTTCGCTCCTCGCCCCGGTTCTCTCAGGAACTGCGATGGGAATCTCAGGTTCACAGCTCGCGGCCGACGCCGGCGAAAACCCGGTAATCTTTGACCGCTTTATCACAGCGAATCTTAACTCTCGTCTTCGCTCCCAGGGCGACAAGATTCGCGGAGACCTTGCCATCGCCCCATGCAACTCAGGGTGGTTTCAGGTCAGCGCGAATCCGTCTTTGGATCTCGAACCTGGCGCACTCGCTGTTCTCGGAGGAACCTTCAACGAACAGGGCCAGTCGGTTGCTTCCCTTGTCAATATGTCTTCGGGTGGTGCGCGCACTGCCATATCGGGTGTAGACATGACTACCTCAATCAACACTTGCCTCGCCGGTGCAGGCAATGATGTCACGGCCGTTGCTTTTCCGTAATTAAATTTATTCTACAGTTTTCTAAATTTTTATTTAGAAAAATTCCAATATATAATAAATTGAATATGTATTGTACCCTCGCAACTATGAATAGTAATAGAATAAATCAGCCAGAAATATTTTACGCACTACCACGTGCTTATCAGGCTGATAACATCGCTCCTCGGGCTCAAGTCGAAAACACCGCTTTTAGAACCGAAGACAGGAAAAAATTTAACACACCTGCTCCTGCAGGTCTAGACTGGCGCACTATAGAACCGCAACGACAGCCTTCTCAGTTTGGCCCCCATTACTGGTACATGTTGCACAGCATGGCCTTGAACTACCCTGTAAACCCGACGGCGTTTGCAAAAACAAAAATGAAGGCATTCATCGAGGCGATTCCCTTTCTCCTTCCATGTCTCAACTGCACAGAACACGCAAAGGAATTTATGGCGAATGCAAACATTCAGGAGGCGTTGAACGGCAGGAAAGATCTCTTTACTTTTTTCTGGAATTTTCACAACCTAGTGAACACGCGTCTTGGAAAGCCTGAAATGAGTTTTGACGAAGCTCTAAATCTGTACAAAGGATAATTCTAGTACACCTCGTTTTTTATACTAAAAAAATTCTAATGTAACAATAAATGTCTAATTTAAAAAAACGGCGTTTAAAAAACAACAAGCTAGAAATGAAAAATGAAACTCATTACCCAACACTACAAAGACCGTTTCACAAAACTTTGCTTGATTGCGCAAACACACGACACGGACAAGTGCGCTATACGAAAAGAAGGGCATCGCGGAGATATGGATCCCGGACACTCCCATCCGTATTCTGTTTTTTATCACGACTTTTTAAAAGATAGAGCAAACGAACCCTTGAACGTAGCTGAAATTGGAGTGCTCACCGGCGCCAGTTTGAGGATGTGGAGACAATTCCTCCCGGAAGCTACGATCGTAGGATTCGACATTCATCCCAAGTACTTGAACATGACGAAAGACATAGACAATGTCAAAGTCGATATTATGAACATTCGATCAGTCCCTAGCATAAACGACGGTCTCGCGAAACACGGGCCGTTCGATTTAATCATCGAAGACACGACTCATTTATTCGACGATCAAATCCGCTTCATCAACGAAGCGCACAAGCATCTCACGCCCGGCGGACACATGATCATAGAAGACATTTTCAAAGATCGTGATTTCCGGACGGGACAATCACACGCGCCTGAAGAGTACGAAAAGCACATCTTACCGGAAGTCGTAGAAAAATTCGAAAATGTGTTCATGATTCATCTTGATCACAACAATCGTCGTTCAGGAAAATGGAACAATGATGGACTTATCGTGTTTCAATCGGCAAAGCCGATCTCGGATGAATCGGCAAAGCCGATCTCGGATGAATCGGCAAAGCCGATCTCGGATGAATCGGCAAAGCCGATCTCTAAATGATCAACACGTTAGTCCTAACGCGTTCACAGACTGTGTATTCACGCCAAACAACATGTGTAAAATTATACCCGCTACGAGCGCGCCTATCGTAGTTAATACTAGAGGCCATCCTGTGACGGCTGTTATGAAAAATGCTAACACAATTGTCAAAAAGTAATCGACCAAACTAGTTCCTTTAAATTTGATGGCATGCACTCCTTCTCCCGGCTTGCCAAAAATATCCCTGAATTTTGAAAACGGACAAGTACTCATTTATTATGCTTTTTATTATACTACTAAGCTTTTCCGGTAGCAGCCGCTACTGCGGCCTGCCAATCAGCTTGCGTTTTTTTTTTGGGCTTTTTATACGGACTCTTACCTTGACTCCCGATAATGAGGGGACCAATCTCTGCTGGCAGTGCCAGCCTGGCGAACATTGTCGAAAGTAACGATTATTTTATGAATAATAAATGAAGAAGAAGTATGTTAACACTATCATAATTGCATTTATATTGACATTAGTAATACTCACCCTCGCTGCATCCTTAGTGTCACGAAAAATAGAACCTTTCGAAATTCCAATAATAGAACCTGTATGGGCGTACTGGGAAAAAAAGCCAGGCGAAGAGATCCCAGCCATTGTAGAAAGGTGCTATAAGAATTGGAATACAATTGGAAACATAAAGGACATTAGATATCTCACACCTGAAAATTTAAACATGTACATTCCGCCACGAGAGATATCCAGAATCGAAAGATCTTGTGATGGCGACCTGGCGGTCAAGAGCGATTTTATTGGATTGTATATCATTGCAAACTACGGCGGGACAGTGATAGACGGGACCGTCTACATGCATCAACCCTTGTCGTCCTGGCTTCCAGATGTAATCGGCGCGGCTCCGTTCTTCTGCTTCGATGCTACCCGCTACGGCAGCATATGTCCAGAAACATTTTTCATGTACGGAAAGAAAGGTAGTCAAGTTGCATCAAGATGGTACGAGCTCGGCTTGAAAGTAGGCGCTTCTGGAAAGAAGGGAAGAGAAAAGTTTATTTCCAAGATGAACAAGGAATTTCCCGGAAAACTGGACAAGTTTCCAAAAGATAATTACCTGTGGATGTACATGGTAGGTAAGTATATGTTGTTGAGGTACCCAGCGCTGGGCGATCAGCTGAACATATATACATCGGAGGACGACCCGTTGCGCACAATTGCGGAAGCTAATTGGGAAACTGACCCAACATGTAAGGCTCTCACGTCTAAACAAAGTACAAGAATTACAAAGCTAGATAACGGCTTGTGGAAAAAATGCCCCATCGAAATTGTCCCTGTATAATTATATTTTATTGAAGACAGCCTGCCACACGTGTTCGACTATTATGGCCATTCCGCAGACAAAAATGAGAAGGTTGAACCACGGCTTGCTTTCCTTAAATTGAGACCACAGTGCCATCCCAATAAGCGCGAGTCCGACTGCAACCGCAAAAATGTCGGTCCATATCGTCGCGGAGAAGCTGCAATTGCTTTCCTTCGGAATAGACTTGGACATCATGAAGTAGTAGCCGGTGCCGACCGCTGCGCTAAGAGCTCCCGCTAATATATATTGATTAATAACTATATACGTATTAATTTTTCATAGTTTGAAAAATTACATATTTATTTTGGGCAATAGTCTTCCTCTAGAGGGATGGATGGATCAAATATGCCTTTTTCCTCGGCAATTTTCAGTAGTTTATCAAATTCTGCATGAAACGCAGGGGTGTGACCAACATCATCTTTGTTCAGGACGTGAGCCAACTCGTGCAGGAGAACGTAAATGAGCATATTTTTATCATACGTTTTTCCGGTTCTCTTATCCTTCAAACACAGGAATACTTTCTTCTTGTTCAATGTATAGGACTGGTCACCTTCTACAATTTTTAGCTCTTTACAAGGTGGGTAGACTTTGGACACTTCTTCTACGAGTTCATTAATTATAGGATTAGGTTTATCAAACATTTCAAATATCTTTGAGGTCGATGTTTTCCTCCATTTCTGAAACAGAAGATAACCCAGAATTATAATAGTAATAATAACACACGCGTTTAACCAATTCATTGTGCTTTATTTATTTATTATTTATTCTTCTTATATGATTTCCCAAGAATTCCCGGGAGCTCAGTCAAGTCCAATGACCCTGTGCCTCGTGGCCTGCGTCGTATATCGTCTTCAGATTCGTCCGAGTAGTCTTCGTCGTCAGAGCCCTTCAACGAACAACCTTCCAAGTCCTCCTGGCCTAGGTAATTGCACACATTTCCTTCACCAATGAGCTCGTATACTTTGACAGCCTTTGCTTCGTCTGAATCTCCTTCCTCAAATCCAAAGTCAATTTTTTTCATCCTGCCATCAAATTTATTTGGATCGTAGCGAGTGTTAAGGTTAATAAACATCATCTCTCGGGCTGTAGACAGGGAAACTCCATTAATATCTATCACAAACATACCAGTGTATTCGGGTGCGGCAGACCAGTCAATTTGGTCTAGCTGCTTGGAAAGAAACAAAAGGTGAGATTCATTGTCTGCTATTTCTATAAAAGTTATCCAGGTTTCCATATCATCTGCATTGGTTTCTGCAAAGACAGCATACTTAGATTTGTGTTTTTTTTCCATTTTTATGTCCTACTCCTCTCTATTTAAATCAATCGGCTAGAATGATAAATGTATATAAAACTAGTATGTGTTGCAACTGACAAAAATTCGTTCCTCGAGGACTGGAAAGAAAGCGCCAGCGCGTGGGGGTATGATTTTGATGTTATCGGGATAGGCCACGTATGGAACGGCTTTCAAACTAAACTAGACCTAGTTTGCGAGTACTTAGCAAATGTAGACCGAGATTGTGTAGTGGCTATAGCGGATTCGTACGATTTGCTTCTCTCGGGCCCCCCTTCAGAGATGCTTGATAAATATATGAAGCTGTCAGGAAACGGGTCGTGTCTAGTAGTAGGGGGAGAATCTACGTGTTTTCTTAACGGCCATAAGCATAGTCAATTTGTTAACAACCCCGTATACAAGTACGTAAATGGAGGATTTGTAATAGGCAGACCTGCCCATATAGAGGAAGCGTATGAATATATTATCATAAAAACACCCTACGACGATCAGCTTGGTATGGGCATGTACTTTGACGAGTTTCCTTCTAGAGTTGTAGTCGATGGAAACCAGGAACTGGTAGCCAATACTAGGTCGACTGAGGAAATATACTTAATAGCGGATGGAAGGGTAAGGCACTCGATTACAGGATCTAAACCGGTTGCCTTGCATTTTCCTTTTTTATATCAGGATCTAGGACGACGGAGTGAAAAATTCCGGTCCCATATCATATACGATTACAAGCGTGCATCACGCTTGTTTTACGTAAAAGGCTTCATCAAACACATAATCAAGCATGGATATCACAATCCAGTTTACAAGCCCATAATAGCCGGAGTGTTAATTTTAGGAGTAATTTTAGGAATAATTGGACGTCGACTTAAACATGCTGCCACACAGAAACAAAAGATAATGTCAGATTCTCAACCTCAATTACACGTAGCTGTTGAAAAACCAAGCAACGGTTTGTTTTCACATTTTTCTGTATACCATATGTCCGCAGAATTGTTGGCTCTAGCGGTAGTCTTCTTCTATATTAGATTTAATAATACGAAGCTCCAGAATAAAATTAATAGATTGTCTACTAGACTAAACGACCAAGAAAAAGAAATTGAAGAGCTAAAAAAATCAATTGCATCTCTTCTTGCTCACGATGATGACGAGGAAGAGGAGGAGGAGGAGGAGGCGTACGATGATGTTCAGATAGAGGAGGTAGAAATCTCTCCCAATCAATTTTCTAGACAAATTTTTATCAACGACCCTCCCAAGGTTCACACTTCCAAGGTAAGAAAGCCCGTTATTATTCAACACAAACTAGCCCACCCCAAAATAATTCACCACAAGAGGGTTGAGAGACCCAGGGTAGTGCAGAGATCCAAGACCCTGCAGAGATCCAAGACCGTGCGGAAACCCAAGACCGTGCAGAAACCCAAAACCGCGCAGAAACCCAAAACCGTGCAGAAGGAGGCAGTTGTTGAACCTGATGTAACAGAGGAAATTGAAGAGATTGATCTCGATGAGATCCTTCAAGAAGAACTTTCTGAACTTTCTGAAATTGATTAGGTTTTTTTGAAAAAACATTTTTGAAAAATAATCAGAGATATTACTGGTCAAGAACTATTTCATTTTTTGTTCCCGGGTTGTAACATTTCATTCTTTAATTTTAGTAGACAATTATTATTATTTATTTTTAAATAATAACTTAAGAACCGCAAGCTACACATTCCTCTAGTTGTGCTTGGTTTACCGTAAATTGGATAGCATCGACCTTCGGTCGACTTCGCAAATAATACATACCCGTCTTCAGACCCCTCTTCCACCCATAGAAATGCATACTAGTCAATATAGCCTTTGTCGGGTTAGCCACAAACATGTTCAAGCTCTGACTTTGACAAACAAATGCGCCTCTATCAGCAGCCATGTCAATCAAACACTTTTGTTTAATCTCCCACACAGTTTTGAAAATATCCTTGCTCTCCCTTGGCAGCCCTTGAATTTTCTGAATGCTCCCGCCGTTAGCCATAATTTGGTTAAGTGTGTTTGAGTTCCACAAGTTGTGTTTTTCCAACTCATCGTGAAGGAAGGGATTGACTACCGGAAACTCCCCCGCCAACACCCGGCGAGCGTACAAGTTTGACGTGTACGGCTCTACACACTCGTTGTTTCCGAGAATCTGCGACGTGCTGGCTGTAGGCATCGGAGAAATAAGAAGAGAGTTGCGAGCGCCGTGCTCCATCACCTCTGTTCGAAGAGACGTCCAGTCGAAGCGGTCGGTAGGTTTGACGTTCCAGAGGTCAAACTGGAACTCCCCCTTCGACAATGGAGACCCTTTGAAGGTTTCGTAATGCCCGTTCTTCTTTGCAAGCTCTACAGACGCCTTCATGGCTCCGTAATAGATGGATTCAAAAATATCCTTGTTCAGCTGCCTGGCGTCCTCACTTTCCCACGGCATCCTCATCTGAATAAAGACGTCCGCCAGTCCTTGGACGCCGATTCCGATCGGTCGATGTCTCATATTTGACGTCCGGGCTTCCTTTACAGGATAGTAGTTCAAATCAATTACTTTGTTCAAGTTATTCACGCACACTCCTGCAATTTCCGCCAGCTGCTCGAAATTGTACGATCCGTCTTCTTCTATAAATTTAGGAAGAGCAATAGACGCCAGATTGCAAACTGCGATTTCGGAAGGTGAAGTGTACTGTATGATTTCCGAACAGTTTTGTGTAAGGATGCCCCCAAACATACCTTGATTGCGCAACGGTTCCGTGAAACAAAATGTATCACTAGGGGTCGGGTCGACACTCACGTTTTCAACTTTAGTAAAGTGGAGCGCTGAACGCTGTGGTGTAGATGACGTCACATCTAATCGACGAGGATTGAAACCTAGCGAAATAAGGTGATTTACACCAGCAGAAGCGATGATCAACCGGTGTGTCGCCGAACATTCGTACCCTTTCTTTCCGCCTTTGCCGTCCGGAAGAGTTTTTAATCCCGCCTGGGAACCAGGTCTAACTTTTGAATGCACACCTACCGTTTGCAGCATCAACATAATTTCAACTAGAAAATTTCGGTGAATGCTGCACGCTTGAACAGATTTCCCTTTCCCGCCCGTATGCTTGATCACGGTACCGTCTCCGTCGAGATAACCGGCCAGCCAGTCTAGTTTGTCGGATAGTTTGGCTTCAAATGGAACTGTGAACTTTTCCGGCATATCGACAGGAAGTTGGTAGCGAATGCGATCACAGTCAATATTTTCGCAAGGATTTCCTATCCAATTAATATGATGTTCAAGCTTTTTCTTGTCGCCATATAAATCAAGATATTTTACAATCGGTGAACTTTGAGCTCGACACATGCCATCTGTTCTGGCTTCTAGAGCGACTGTCCCTGCGCGCAGATGTC
>Ga0209630_10002830_pt1 | contig 16298 bp, 26 predicted proteins | sample COG_01_FD_184745 | JGI IMG/M metagenome (GOLD analysis project Ga0209630, IMG submission 184745) | Pelagic Microbial community sample from North Sea - COGITO 998_met_01 (SPAdes) (version 2) | ecosystem: Environmental > Aquatic > Marine > Neritic zone/Coastal water | place: Helgoland, sampling... | reverse complement strand
CATACCTTGCAAGGTTAGGAGCACCACCTCTAATAGTTCCTACGAATACAGGTGTGTTATCGGGAAAGTCTAATCCACTTTGTTTTACTGCTTCATCTACTGCTATCATACTTGTAATAACAGTTGGGTCTAACCACTTTCTATCTTTTGTTTTAATTAAATGATCGGTATTCACATCATCATAGTTGGAGTGAAATGCTCTTTTAATTTTAATAATCCAATCACTAAAATGTCCTTGAGGCCTATACTCTTGGTTAGGCACTTCCAAGTTTTTTAAATTTGTTATGTTTTCTTCTAATGTGTTTCCTAATGGGGAAACAATTCCAACTCCAGTAATTGCTAATTTCATTATGATAACCTCTTAATTGCTATGCCTTTGAAAGGGCCACCAACTGGATGTTTGATACTTAAAAAGAAATCTCGTTCGTATGTTCTTCCTGCACCATCAAGAATTCTAAACATATCCCATAATGGTTCATTTATTCTTGCATAAATTATATCAAATACTATCATTACACCGCCTATTGGCAGTTTATTAAATGTAGCACACATTTTACTTAACATTCCTTTACGCTCATGTTCTTGAAATCCTAAACTAATAGGAAATGGAAATATTACTGCTAGGTCGGCTACAAGATCATCACCTTCGGCACCAATTGGATTGCTATCTACATTTACTATTCTTTCTGGCAAGTAACTTGCATCAGTAGTAAGACTACCGTAAAAAGCATCTGATACTGGTTCTGGATCTTTTGTAAGATCAATTTCTGTAGTTGCACCATTTGGATAATGCATAGTAGTTGCTATAACCTCTCCGGCTTCATTGTAATTTACAGTATTTGGTAGTTGAGGGTTTTGGTACACTCTAGGGTCGTTTTCTACTGTTTCCCAAAAATCGTCACAGTATAAGAAAGTATTTGTAAATGTATCTTGTACAATTATTTTTGGAATGTTTGCATCATTATTAGCATTATCTATAATAAATTTTGCAGTTTTACCAGTTCCTGCGTTGTCCTCTTTTAACAATATTATTTGATCTGCGGTCATTTGGTCAGCAAATATTTTTAATACTGCGGCTTGTTCCATGGTAAGAGTACCATCAGCAATATCATCCCATATGAATTCAGTAGTATCTACTGCTCTAACGTCTGCTTCTGTGGGCAATGTAAAGGCCATAAAAAACTCCTAATATTTACAACTATTTAGTGATAAAAAATTGGAGTTTTATTATTTTATGATAATCTTTTAATTATAGCAATATCGGCACCAGAACCATCTACTTGAATGAACTCTGTTTCGTATGTTCTTCCTGCGGAATCTTGAGCGGCAAGCATAGTCCAATATGATTGATTTACTTTACTGTATATCATGTTACATACAACCATTGCACCATTTACTGATAATTCATTAAAACTAGCACACATAATATTTAAAATGTAATCTTGTGTCCAAGCCGCTGGTATACCAATGTTTACCATGTTTGGAATAAAAATAGTTAAATCTGATTGGAAATCATCAGATGCTGTGCCTAAGGCCGTGTCAGCATGATTTTTAATTTCTGCCATATTCATATGTTGCTGGAAATCTAATGAAGCCATTTGTGCTGAATTCATTGCTGTTACATTACCTGTCATGTCAATGTCTGCGGCGGCACTATCGCCTAAAATTGTTGTGTTTACATTGGTAACATTATCATCATCGTCTAATGTTGCTGTAGCAGTCGGTAAACGATGTTTAAAAACTTTGTCGTTATTGCCAGATAATGTAAAGAAATTTGATGTGGGTAAGACAGCATCAAGCCATTGATCTGTGGTTACTATTGTAGGCAACACCGTGCAATCTGCAATAATAAATTTTTCTGTTTTTCCTGTTGATTGGAAATTACTTCTAATATGCACGGTTTCACTAGCACTCATCTGATCGATAAGGTTTTTGAATACCGCGGCTTGTTCCTCAATAATAAGGCCTGCATCGTCAGAGGATAAAGTGTATCCACTTACATCTACGTTGGCTATTTGAGCATTTGTTGGTAGGACAAAGTCTGTCATGTTAAATCTCCGTTGAGCTTATATACTCTTTATTTATCATCTATTGTGATAATTTCTTTTATAGTAGGAAATTCAATAGCCATAGTTTGTATTTGTCCAATATCATATGTTCCTACTAGTTCACCTAATCTAAGACGTCCTAATCGATATTCCGGAGCCATATAGTCTATATAATCTCTAAGATTATTGCTTTCACACCAATCGTAATAATCTTTTATTTTTTGTGCGTCTACTTCTGGTGTAGGACCCATATGTGGGGCAGTCATAAAATTTGCGGCAATGCATGGTGTTAGTTGTGTTTGCTGTCGTAATTCTCCACTTGCTACTAATTCTGTATCGTTTGTCCAGTAACAAGCACCTAAGTCCTTGCCAATAGTATGGTAGTCCATTTCTAATACACCCCATAATGCATGTGGCATTCTCAGTAAATGGTCATCATCTGTAAAATCAATATCAAGTTCTGTTGCTTTTACACATTCTTGTTTTGCAACCATAAAAACTTGATCTATTTCTACAGGACCGCCTTCTAACATATGAACTAATATATTCACACGTTCTAATAACTCTTGTGTTCTATTTACACCTGTACCATGCTGTTCGCTATACAGTTGAAATATTTCATGTAATGTATTTAACTTTTTAACTTGCTCATGTGGTGCTACTGCTAAATCTAGTTTTAATGCTAAATCTATTTCACAGCCATCGCACTCAGCATTGATTTCATCAATTACCCAGTTCATTTCTTCTGCAAGTGTTAGTGTGGTTTGGTCTGATTGCTTTTGACGTACATCAATCCTACCGTACAACTTACTAGCAGGTTTAGTGTATTCTAATAAATTAAAGACTTTATCAGCAGAGTGAGTGTCGTATAAACCCCACTCTATTAGATCTGTTTTGGTTTTACTCTCGTTTTCAAGAACTAGTTGGACTTTCTTCATTTTGCATTCTCGCGATTTCTTCTCGTCTTACGTCCCTTACACCTGTTAAGTATGAAAGCATTGATTCAGAATCACTAACATCAAAAGGATCACCTGCAAAATTATCTGTTTTACCTTCTTCACAGAAGATCATTTCAACTCTACCGTTGTCAACAACCATAGAATATCTCTGACTTCTATCTCCAAAGTCTACTGCTCTTTTCTGAACCAGCATACCCATTAGTCGAGTAAAGTCGCCGTTACCATCTGCAATAGGTTTAACATTAGTGCAACCAATGTTATCCATCCATGCATTCATTACAAATGAATCGTTTACACTTAGACAGTACACTTCATCAACGTCTTGTTCTAAGATATCATCGTACTTTGCTTCGTACCCAGGTAAGTGTGTACTAGAACATGTTGGTGTAAATGCGCCAGGTAATGCAAACAGTACAACTCGTTTGCCTGCAAAAATGTCTTCTGATGTTTCTGTTACCCAATCGTAATCAGTTTGTCCTTCTGGAATTGCTCTTTTGTTCCAAGAAATGTTTGGTATTGTCATTTCAATTGCCATTTATATTCTCCGTAAATGTATGTGTGTATTAGTTATCAAAAATATCTTCAACATTAAAGAAATCTTTGTAATCTTTTAATGCTTGTTCTGTGTCAGAACGTGTTGTATTGTCTAAAAAGTTATCAACATAATAAGTACTTTGATTCCTCATAAAGTGTGATGTAGATAGATTACTTAACATAGCAAATATCAATTTTCTATTGTGATCTACTTTATCTTGACACTTTAACCAACGTTGATGTAATTCAGCAAGTGGTACCGTTGATATCTGTTCTATCTGATCTGCTATCATTCTCATACGTTCGCCGTTGTCTATTACACTATCGTAACTTTCATCTATGCCTAATTCTTCTGCTAATGTATAAAAACCTAATTGTTTAAATGCATCAACAAATCCTGGTTGGGCATATACTACTAACGCCTGGCCATGTGCCATTGGCTTTAGTACTTTTTCTGTAAAGAAAAGATTCTTTTCGTCTAGTTCACTTGTACTTTCACAAGTAAGCCAGATATAAGCATCGTTGTCTAGTGGCATAAACTTTGATTCTACATCACCTATAAATGGTGCATCTCCCTCAATAGTTTTACCTAGTTTCATTTCGCTTACAAATTTGTCTACTAATTCTTGATTTATGTGTAACACAGAACCTTCATAGAATTTTTTCATAACAGTTTGAAAAAATATTGTTGTGTAATGATTTCTAACTTCACCTTCACTTGGCGATGCACCTTTTCTGTTAGGATCTATGCCAAATAATCTTAATGGAGGGAAGGCACTTATAATATTCTTATATGCTTTTATACGTCTTTCCCATAAGAACCAAAGTAATGCTACTCTGTTCTCTACTTCTCTACGATTTAAAAACGTAAATGTATTTTGTTTTTGTTTAGTGTCTACAGGATTTAAATGATATTTTTGATTGCTTAAAGGATCAGCAATACGTTCTAATTGAATTGTATCCATATGTCCTAACATCCACCAACCTACAATATACTTTAATGGTATTTCACCATTGTCTTTAGCATGTTGATTTACAACGTCTTGTCCTGCAAAATTATTTCCTAATATCATTACTCTATCTTCTGGGATATCATATAATGCCATTAAGTTATAAAGTATTTCTAGTGAGTCTTTAATAGTAGGACTTTCATCGCAAAAACTAATACATAACGATTTGTCTATGTCATTAAAGTTTTCAAAGTAACTAATTAGAAAATCTATTTGCTGATCTCTAAAACTAAAGTCTGTGTATAAGTTTCCTGCAGAATCAAAGTTTGCATATCCACTAGTAGGAATAAAAAATTGTACTGCTATAATCTTTTTATTTGGGTCTTTGTTATTAAAAACTTCTTCAGTGAATCCACGTAATTTAAAAACAGGATGATTTGATTCGATTAAAGGGTGTGTGTGGCCAGACAAGTTGCTTTTAATTTGCCACATGTCGTATTGATCTATATCAGGGTCAGCCAGATCTATTATATCGCCGTGTGCTGTTTGTAAATTGCGTACATCTATAGTCACACTACAAGTTCCTTAATCAATGTATTAAGAAATAATATAATGCCTACACCATTTAACAACATCAATGCTCTGTCCTTCCACAGTATGCCTACTACCATCCAACCTGTTACACCAATAAGACTTAATATTAAATCATAAAACTGTAATCCTTCTACACCTCTAATACTCATACTGCTTAGTATAAACACACTTGCAGTCCATTTAATATACCAACTTAGGTCTTGCTTAGGTGTTGCACTCTTTTGTATTCTTTTAGAATGCTTTATTTCACCTACAGTAAATTCTTTACCTTTGCTTGTTGTGATTATTACTTCATCTAGTTTTTTGCTGTGTGCCGGTACTTTCCTACTCATAGTATTCCCATCTGATATTTTCCTTCATCGCTAATTGCATCTGGGTTCCATGGTGGATCAAAAGTTAGAATAACTTTTACATGATTTAAGCCATTTACTGCTCTAGTGGCAAATTCTATTTCCATTGGAAGTATTTCCGCGGCTGGGCAGTTTGGTGAAGTAAGTGTCATTATAACTTGACAGTCAAACTCTTTGTTTACTTCTACATTGTATATTAAACCTAAATCGTAAACGTTTAAGTTTATCTCAGGATCAAATACTCTTTTTAAATTTGCTATAACTAAGTCTAAGAGTTCTTCTTGTAATGACCTAACTTCTTCAGTGCTGTCCATAGTCCCTCTACAACTTGTACACAATCGTGTTCATTATTATATGGTGCTGAACTAATTCTTAGCACCCCGGTATCTGCTTTATTATATCTTCTGCTGGCTGGTTGAGCACATAAATGCCCTGTTCTAACACATACTTTATTAAAATTTAAGTATGATGATATATCACTTGGATTTATACCTGGTGTTACAAAACTGTATACACTACGTGGACCAAGTTGACCAATTAGTTTTAGTTCTTCGATATCGAATAATCCTTTGTCGTTAAGCATGTTAAAAAACTCTGCTTCACACTCTTGAATATCTTTATATCCAATATCTTGTATCCATTGTGCCGCGGCTCCTATGGCATGTACTCCTGCTACATTTGGTGTACCTGCTTCTACTCGTTTGGAGTCTGGATATAATGAATACTTAGTGAAGTCTGCAAAACTTACAGTTCCCCCACCTATGTCATGACTGCCTTTTGCAAGATCTAAAAATCCACCTCTGTGAAATAATACACCTGTGCCTGTACTGGCATACATTTTATGCCCACTAAATACTAGCCAGTCAATATTATTTTTTGCTACACTAAGTGACTCGTGTGCTATACTTTGACAAGCATCTATTATAACATCACATTCATATTCTTTAGCAATTCTTGTCATGTCTTGCCATTTTAGTTTTATACCAGTTAAGTTGCTTTGTGTTAAAAACGAAACAATACTACCTGGGTTTTCTTTTACTGCGTTTGTAAAATCTTCTATACTTACATCACCATGATCACTGCCTGGTACTACAACTATTTCGTATTTGTGTTGTAACCAAGGTAGTATATTACTGTGGTGTTCAAGTTCTGTAAGTATTACTTTGCGTTTAGTATCTTTGTAGTGCCTAGCAATTATATTAAGTCCTTGTGTTGTACCAGCAGTAAAACTAATTTCTGATACATCAGCCTCTATAAGATCAGCAATTTGTTGTCTTGCTGTATCAAACTTATCGCTGGCTATACTGCTAGTTTCAAAGTCACCTCTGTGAACATTTGCTCTGTAGTTATAATGATAATCGCTAACTGCCTTAATTGCACTATCTACTGTTTGACTACTGGCGGCATTATCTAAATATACTAAGTCAGAGTATGCTAAACTAGGAAAACAATTTCTTATTTCCTTTATTGTTTTTGCTTTATTATAAACATTTAACATAAAAAACTCTCTACTAATATTTCATTGATGTTATCAACGCCTCGGCTTTGTAAATAATATTTTTGTTTCTCATCTATATTACTAACAGTACAACCATGTTGACATTGTATTTCTTTTGTTTTAATATCTAGTATTGGCCTTGTATGCATTTTAGTATTTTTACTAAGCATTAAATTTTGATTGTTCATTACACCATCAAAGTTAGTACTTAACGCACCAACATCATACCGACCAATAAAACTAGTGTTGGCATATTCATTGCCAACATTTTTAACATCTATGTTACTGTAATTATCAACATCATTACTAATCTGATGTATGAACTGGTGATAATCATTTCCTTTGTGAATATTGTTTCTACCTATGACTTCGACTTTGTTACTAGACGAACTATGTATGTATAAATTTTCTTGTGTATATTGACTTCCAGTGTTCGTAGATTTTATTTTTAGTTCACTGTTAGGGTGGCAAATAAATACACTATCAAACAAACTCCAACCACCTGCATCTTTTGTTGTTCTGTCTATCTCAAGTTTACTACCTTCTCTTAAAATATAAATGCTGTAGTTCATTTGGCCTGCTGTAGTTCTAACTTTTTCTTTAAGTTTAGCACTTACATTATGTTGTATATCAAATATAGTTGTGTTAGCATTTAACGAACCAATTGAACTATTATTTAAATAATTTACCACTAGTGGATTTTTATGATATGCTTCCTTACTACCTGTAGGAAAAATCATTACATTTACAAAAGGACTAAATGCGTATGTGGCATTTGTAAAGTTAGTTGTTTGTTTAATGTACTTAACGTATTCTTTTTGTTTAGACGTATTGCCTATAACAGTATCAAGTATTCGCAAACTTGGATTGGAACCATGTAGATTGTTAGATGCTAATATTGTACCGTCTACTAATACTAGTTCATTATTTTTTTCTGCAACCCAAGAAAACTCTTCGTGCATTGCATTTCTATGTATTCTCGGTGTATGCTCTATATTATATAATTTATGTAGGTTTGCAAAATTAAACTGCTCGTCTTTTGGGTTTGGCAATCCTATATTTTTGAGATACTTTAAATTTGTAAAGTATGGTTTTTCAAATACTTTATTGTAAGACATAACAACATTACTAGATTCTATTCCATCTAATAAATCTTCTGTGGTGAAGTTGAACAACTCATCTAATTTGTAATTGTCAGTTGGTATTGGTTTTGCTAAGAATACTTCTGCAAATAAATCTTTATACATTCTCAAACCCACTACTAAAAATTTTGTCTGCTAATGATTTATCGCCAATTTGTACACCGTCTTTTTTAAGTAATACAACGGCATCTGGATTTAAACCATCAATGAGTTTTTCGTAGTGAGTAACAACAATTAAAGTGTTGTTTTCATTTTTCCAATTAGATAGTTTTTCTGTGAGTGACTTAATACCGTCAACATCTAAACCACTATCTGGTTCATCTAGCATTGCAAGTTTAGAGTCTAGCATGAGCAGTTGTATCAACTCATTCTTTTTCTTTTCACCACCACTTGCATCTGTGTTTAAATTTCTTTTATCCCATTCTGCGGGTAAACCTAATTGTGTACTTATATCTCTGAACTTATCTAAGTTTTCTTTTAAATCAACTGCCTTAATTTTGTTTGCTTGTTTTATAAACTGGAAATTACTCAATCCTGGAATACTAGTAGGTGTTTGGAAACCTACAAAAATACCTAATTTTGCACGTTCATCAGTTTCTAGTTCTGTTAGATCTGTGCCATTAAATTCTACTGCACCAGATATATCTAAATCCGGTCTGCCCATGATACCATGTAGTAGTGTGCTTTTACCTACTCCGTTGGCTCCCATAACAACATAAGTTTTACCTTGTTCAAAGGTAATATCTACATTGCTAAAAATATCTGTAATACTGAAATTTTCTAGTTTTAACATGAGTATATTATATACTATTCCTCTGTGCTTGTCAATTTGTTTATGTAGTTTTCTGCATCTATTTTGGTTTTGAAAGTACGTTCAGTACAAACTACGTTTGCATCATCGTATTTAACTGCTCTATATATTTTCTTATCACTCTCAAAATGTGTTTCAATAACTTCCCACTTCATCCTACTGCTCCTTCTAATGTAACGCCTAATAATCCATTTGCCTCAGCGGCAAACTCTAGAGGAAGTTTTTGAAAAACGTCTTTACAAAAACCATTTACAATTAAGTTCATTGCATCATCTTCACTTAATCCTCTACTTTGCAAATAATACATTTGCTCTTCACTAATTTTACCAGCACTTGCTTCGTGTTCTAATACAGCAGATTCATTTTGACATGTAACATACGGTAATGTAAGAGCTCTACTGTCTTGCAACATTAAACTATCACACTTAGTATAGTTTCTGGCATTGTGAGCACCTGGGTTTACTTTAACTGAACCTCTATATGTATTTGTACTATCTCCAAAACTGATACCTTTGCTTATAATAGTACTCTTAGTGTTCTTGCCTAAGTGAATCATTTTAGTACCTGTGTCTGCTTGTTGTTTGCCTTTTGTTACAGCAACACTAAAGAACTCGCCGATACTGCCTTCACCTTTAAGTATGCAACTTGGGTACTTCCATGTAACAGCACTTCCTGTTTCAACCTGTGTCCAACTTACTTTGCTGTTTTTACCTTTACACATACCACGTTTGGTTACAAAATTAAATACACCTCCAAGACCATTCTCATCTCCAGCATACCAATTCTGTACTGTTGAATACTTTATCTCAGCATTATCCATAGTCACTAGCTCTACACACGCCGCATGTAACGTGTTTTCATCGTATGCTGGTGCTGTACACCCTTCTAAGTAACTAACGTAACTGTCCTCATCTGCTATAATCAGTGTGCGTTCAAACTGCCCTGTATTACGAGCATTTATACGAAAGTATGTGTTTAGTTCCATTGGGCATCTTACACCTGGTGGTATATAACAAAATGTACCGTCTGTGAATACAGCAGAGTTCAATGTAGCAAAGTAATTGTCTGTGTAAGGTATTACACTACCTAAGTACTTTTTAACTAAATCTGGATGAGTTTGAATTGCTTCACTGATACTGCCAAATACAATACCGTACTTTTCTAATTCTGCTTTAAATGTTGTAGCAACACTAACACTATCAAATACTGCATCAATGGCTACTGTGGGTATAATACTAGAATCCTTTTCTATGCCAAGTAGTGCATCACGTTCATGTAATGGTACACCTAACTTTTCAAATGTATCTAATATTTCTTGTGGAATATCTTCTTTATTTCTAGACTTAGGTGCTGAGTAATAACTTAATGCTTGATAATCAATTGGGTCGTAATTTAACTCACTCCAATCTGGTTCAGTCATTCCTTGCCAATGTTTAAATGCTTTTAGTCTAAATTCAAGTAACCACTCGGGTTCCTCTTTAATAGCACTAATGTTTCTTACAGTTGACTCGTCGAGTCCTGGTGGTAAACTAATTGAATCAATATCGGTAACAAAGCCTTCTTTGTAATTTGTGTTATTAAAATTTTCTATTGTCATTCCACTCGTTCCACTTTTAGTTGTAATGGGTGTCCTGACGCTCTACTAATAGCAATAGCCTCTGTGCATTTTTGATCAGCAATCTCGGCATTATAAGTTCCAGCAATAGCACTTCCTTTATCATGAACGAGCATTGTTAGATCTTTTGCTGTAGTAATATTTCTATTAAAAATTTCTATTAGAATTCTAATTACAAAGTCCATTGGTGTGAAGTCATCATTAAATATAATGACATTGTAGTTAGAAGGATATTTTAACTCAGTTCTTACTTTAGTTTTAACTTGTTGTCTTGACATATTTTATTTACTGTGTGGTGGTAATTTTGTTTCTATGAACCATTCATGTTTTTGCTTTACCGGATTAAACTTCTTTAATTTTAACTTAATATTTTCAATTGTCAACCTTTTTGTTTTAATTGCGGTGTAATGGTAGGTGTGACTATTTCTAGTTTCACCTTCTGGGATCATATATACTATACTTCTTCTCTTGTCTTTCTTTGCCATAATCTACTCAGTAAAAAGGGGAGACGGTTTCTCCCGCTCCCCCTATATTTACCTATAGATCTACTTGATTGAAATCTTTTGTGGTTTCATTGCATCAGGAACATTCTTGAACAATGAAATTATTAAAATACCGTCTTCAAGTTTGGCATCTTTAACTTCTACATACTCTGCTAATCTGAAAGTTCTAACAAAGTTTCTTTCGGCAATGCCCTTATGTAAAAATTCTTTATCGGAACTGTCAAGTACTTCAGACTTACCAGTGATTTTTAAAGTACCATCTTCTAACTCAATGTCGATGTCTGCTTTTTTAAACCCTGCAACTGCAAGAGTAATTTCATAAACGTCATCAGCACCTTTTGAGATGTTGTACGGAGGATAACCAGATGTATTTACAAATGAAGGTTCGTTAAAGAACTCATTTACAAGTTGGTCGAAGCCAATTGAGGCTTTATAAAGTGGGGAAAGTGTGTCGGTCGTGACACGGAATTGTTGTTTTGCTACCATGATAATCTCCTTTAATTAAGCAAGTTTATATTCTATTTTCCTAAGATGTTTAAACCCATATGGCGAATAAACAAATCGCATGTGAGGTCGTTTCCGTTTGTGTGTATCTGTATCTCCTCACCACACTTGTTACACTTCTTGGTTTCCTTTGATGTTGCCATCTCTGGACCTTTGTTGGGTAACCTAAAAATAAGTAATGCTTTGTTAGTAAACTATCTAAGCGGTGTTACTCATTCTAACCTCTATTACTATCAAGTTACTATCATCCGTAGTAGACGTCCTTCACTTACGATCTGGTTGCCCTTACTTCGATTGCTCCCTTCGTTTGCACATCGAGGGCAATTTTGATTTACAGTAGACTTTAGTTTCTTACGATTCTATTGCCCTTGTATTTCTAAATTGCAAAGTTATTTATATAACTTACACTTATTATAGTGTTTTTTTGGTAAAAATCAACCTATTTTTGCAAAAAACTATAAGTATTTGCATGATTTTCCATAAACATGGCATGAAAGGGCGTATTGGAAATAGAAATATAGAGATTCTAGAATTCATTCAAGAGCAAATTCCAGAATGGCATATCATTGATACAACCTATCAATTTAGAATAAAAGCAGAGTACAAACAAGATACATCTAACATGTATATGTATGAAGAAACTATGCCTAATAGAAGGTTGCTAGTACATCAACAGGACCCAGGTGCTTACTTAGAAAACAATGAAGTCATAGACCAACTAGGATTTACAAAATTACCATTGCTCAGTGATACAACATGCGATTGGAATTTTTGGGCATGGATGTATAATCTAGAAAAAGACTATTACAACTTAAAGCCAATACCAATGAACCTAAAGGATGATTTTAACCACTTCATGTTCTTTAACAAGAAAGCACCATTGCATAGAAAACATGCCATAGAACACATACTCAAAGATAAATTAGACAAGTATGGTGTAGTAACAGTAGATGATGGTGACATGTATATGAATTTTGAAGGTAATGATCCTACTACAGCAGATGGTGGGCATGGTGGCAGTCAATTATTTACAACAGGTAGGGCTGGTCCAGGAGATGGTGGGTTAGGTAACAATGATATATGGTCTAATACCTTCTGTTACATAGTAGGTGAAACTACTCATTCTGATAGATTTCTTAGTGAGAAATCTTGGAAACCTATAATAGGAAAAAGACCGTTTTTACATTTACATAAAGAAAAAATTAAAGTATTGCAAGATATGGGGTTCAAAACATTTAGCACTTTATGGGACGAGGAACGTGATTGGTTTGAAATATTAGGAGAACTGTGTACACTTGATGCACATACCTTAAATGTTATGTATGATTCAGTGCAGGATATTTTAGATTACAATCATGATTACTTTTTTGGAGAGTTCCAGAAAAACAATTTAGCGGCTTTAAAAAAATATATTTCTAATCTGTGAGAGCGTCTTTTATATAACTAGATAAATCTTTAATAGGCAACTTATCGCTGAACTTTAATTTAAACATCATCATATCTTCTTTAGTCCATGGTCTAGTTCTAAGTGATGCTTTTGCAACCACATTCACATACAATGTCATGCCATCCATAATAGCATCGTCCCAAGGACTACCATAGTTTATTTCAAACTGATAATCAGTGTCCATACTCTCAAACCATTTTCTAAAAGGTACAAGAGCATTATGAATACCTGCTTCGGTTATCCATTCGTTATCTGCGTCATCACTACATGGAGCACAGATTAGTAACACTGAGTCTACAGTATTCTCGTGAATGTTTTTTTCTAAGAAGTTCTTTTTATTATCTGCCATAACCGTTATGATTTGTCTTCGCCATAACGTCCACGTTCACGATTGCCATCACTGTTAAGTTCAGTCATATCCTGCTGTTTATGTTTGAAGTTTTTTTCTTCTTCCGGTTTTTTCTTACCCCAAATCCTTTCCCAAGAATCTGCATAAGTCTTGTTATCACCGTCTACTTTGCTTTGAATACTGTCGCCAGTAATATCATTTTTTGTTGCCATGTTCCTTAGCCTGTTGTTGTTTACGTTCCTCTGCTGATTCTAATACAGCATTACAATGAGGACATTTAAGATCTAGCTCTAGCAATTCTGCTATTGCTTTATCTTTAGCAAAACTATTGTTGCTCATAGTTGGAAATACGAATAAGTTCCGCATCCATTTCAGGGTCATTCAAGTGTCCTTTAACATCTGGGAAGTCTGCATTATAAAACAGTTCATCTCCTTTCAGCAAGGCTACTTCCCAAAGACCTTTAGGTCCACCATAACTATATTTATGTTTAATTACACTAGCACCGAATCCATTCTTGAATTTATACACATGTTGAATTCCACCATGCACAGGCTCATTTATTTCAAACGATTCTAATAAATGGCTATCTCTAATACTCATTTTACAAATTCTAATTCTTTTGTCCAATTACGTTTATTACTCTCATAACTAGGACTGTTTTGTTGGCATACAATAAGTCTACCACCATCCATATCTAGCCTAATGCTGTCAGTAACAAAGGTACCGCCATTCACATCATGCACCACAGCCTCAATGCTACCGCTCTTGTCTTCTGAGTGCAAGTTTTCAATCAATTTAATCAGTTCTTCTTTTGTCATGCTGTATTTTTAATCTCCTCATCGATCATGCCGTCTAGCCACATGTGTCTATAATCTTGTTCTATTAGTTCAGGCTCTACCATGGATAACATAATAGCAATACCTATCATTACTAATACAAAACATATTACGCCAAACATTGCCTTGCCTTCCATATGCAGTTCGTCTGCCTTTTTAAGTTCGTCTTCAGTCATGTCATTTGCCTATATGCTTAACTTCGTTCTTTGGAACTACTTGGTATGCACCCTTGTTGTATGCTGGAGCAATAGTGTATGTGGAACTAATCTCTAGTTTTTCTTTCTGCCATTCTGCGTTCTCACCATCACCTTTACTAGTTGTATTTATGGTAGAACTACTAGGATATTTCTTGTTGAACTCTTCTATTTGCTGTTGAGCATAAGACTTTGGTGGTGTGTATGTACTTCTATCTAGTCTAACATCACGTTTAGTAGTTGTGCCATGACAGTAATCAATATACTGCTGGACAGTATCATACCTCATGTCGTGCATGTTATTCTGCTTTGCCCACTTGTTATGCTTTCTCCAACGTAATTCAAACTCGGCCATCTTGGCTTTAGTCATCTTAACTTTACGTTTGCGAGTATTTATAGTACTCAAGCCTTGTTGTAAATGCATAGTCATAATTATATTATAACACCTAAAGTTGCTTTTGTCAATAACTCTTTTTCGCTTTTGTATTCGCCAACTAAGTAGTCACCAGCCATAACATCAACTAATGATAAATGACCTTCGTTAGTACTACCGTCTTCTAGTATTGCTCCAGCATGTTGATTAGTAATTTTAAGTGTACCGTTAAGTATATCTTCACTAGGAACAAGATACATATTCACTTGGTCTTTACACACTAGCACACAAAGAATATAATCAAACTCTTTTGCTTTTGTTTGCTGAAAACTACCGTTGCCACTTTGGGAAATATCTGCAAATGATAATGCACGTTCTTCAAGTAAACTAGGAATGGCTTGATACTTTTTACCTTTGTTCTTAGGCTTGCCACTGGCCGCTCTAATTACTTTAATTTCTACTTTAAGCATATCACCATCTTTTTCAAGTAGTCTGTCAAAGTTACTAGCCTTACAGTTGTTTTCTTTATAAAAGGCCTCGTAGAGCTTCTTGGTGTCTTTGGACTTGGTTAAAATATCAGTAAACTTATCTTCTACATACTCTTCTACAGTCTCACCAATACCTGTACCGTAATTAGCATATAAATTGTAAAATGGAAACTCTGCAGATTTAATAGATTCTATTACTTGGTCTAACAGTTGGGGACTAGTCTTTAGTACATTAAAGAATTCTAATGTGTCTCCTGCTGTATCCTCTGACCTGTTGTAACCAATTGCTTCTAAAACATGTTTGTCTAACATTATTTAATCACCGTTCTTAAGACTTCAACTATTACTTTACCATACTTTGCAAACCAACCTTGGTCTTCTGTCATTGCTAGTTCAGGCATCAGCATAAGTGCTGTTTCTGTTCCTAAGAATGCATTGCCAATTAGCAAAAATCCTGCACTAGACACTAGCAAGTACATATGGTCGTTATCTCTGAAACTGTGTATAATAATCAACAAGGTTCCAAATATCATTGATAGGTATGCAAATATTTCCATGTCAGGATTGCTTTTACCTAATGCTACAGTCATTCCAATAAACAAACTAGAACAACCTATAATTTTCAAAGTAGACTGGATAGCACCATGTACTTTTTGTTTTTGCCTTTTAGTCATTTGTCAAATTATGCAGTCTCTTTCTGCTTATATTCTGCCATTGCTTCACTAATCATCTTACGATACTCGCCCATCAAGTCCCAAGCTCGATAATCGCCTGTTGCTTGAATGTCAAATCCGTAACCTGACTTAGTTGGCTTACCTGCTCTAAACTCTTCAGTAACTGGACCAAACACTATTTTGAAGTATTTGTTCTCATAGTAGTCACCACGTTTATCGCCTTTGATCCAAAATGCATCATTGTTATTAGCAACTGGAGTTAGTTTAGCACCTGTACAATGTACAATAAACTTCTTTAATTGCTCTGTGCTCTGATAGTCAGTAGCAAGGACAGTTGTGTTTCTATCTTTAATCATTACACATTCCTCACTAAGTTTTCGTTACCATGGTCAATGATGTTACCTTGCTCATCTCTGCCAGGAGATGTT
>Ga0209630_10002820_pt1 | contig 16341 bp, 16 predicted proteins | sample COG_01_FD_184745 | JGI IMG/M metagenome (GOLD analysis project Ga0209630, IMG submission 184745) | Pelagic Microbial community sample from North Sea - COGITO 998_met_01 (SPAdes) (version 2) | ecosystem: Environmental > Aquatic > Marine > Neritic zone/Coastal water | place: Helgoland, sampling... | reverse complement strand
CGGAAGCCATCGGGCACGCGGAAGCCATCGGGCACACGGAAGCCATCGGGCACACGGATGTCATAAGGCACACGGAAGCCGTTGCCCTCACAGCGGAAATAAAATACAAAAACACGGGGTTTTGCGATTAATCGGTGGGTCATCCCATAGACGAATGAGCAAGCATAGGCGGAGCAAGCATAGGCGGAGCAAGCATAGGCGGAGCAAGCATAGGCGGAGCAAGCATAGGCGGAGCAAGCATAAGCGGAGCAAGCATAAGCGGAGCAAGCATAGGCGGAGCAAGCATAAGCGGAGCAAGCATAAGCGGAGCAAGCATAGGCAGGGCAAGAAGTAAGAAACGCCACCAACGATAAAAGAGAAAATATTTAAATAATAATATATTTAAATATTTATTTCATAAAAAAGTATCCTCCAAATACGACCATTATCAGTCCAATTAGTTTATCCGTTGTAAACTTTTCGGGAGAATAGTATAACCATATACTTGTCACCGGCACGGAAATAATAAAGCTACTGATTCGCATCGTGGAAACTCCGTGAAATTTAAGGAACTCCAGTCCTAAATAACTTCCGCCAATACCAAATACAGAAAAATATATAAACAACAAATAGTCTGTAAAATCAATACTGGAGAAGCTTTTTTTCACTAATGCTGGGTCTTGAGTATATTTGTATATTAATATTAACGATAGAGATAATAATATAGCTAAAGTTTCGATAAACAATATAATAATAATATCATATTTTTTTGCAAATTTCTTTTCCAGCGTGTTGTTATACCATCCAATAAACGCCACAATAAACAAAAATGTATATAGCCACATTTTACTTTTCAAAATATCCATATTCTAATCTATATTATAACAACATAATAACTTGTGTATGATCAAATTCTGCGTCAGAAACGGCGTCATCTTCGCCACAATATCCACACCACATACAATCAGATTTTATTCTACAACTTCTTCTAACAAGACCGTCGTCTAAATTATGTAGGTCACATTCCCACCGCCCACCAGTTGAGATATTCGATTTAAATGTGCACCCCGCCGGACAATGTGGTTTTGGAACCGGCAAGTCCGACCCATCTACTCTCGACTGTATCCATTTTTTATAATTTTCTGAGCGGCGACTCCCACCCTTACATAGAGTTTTGTATGATGGTGTGGGCGGTTTTGGTCTTGTACTTGTTGCATCAATGTGCTTTCCCGAAAGAGTTATTGTTTTACTTAACATAGAATGAATAGCAGGCATCCCTTCTGTTATAGAATTTTTCTTTACTACATATTGCATAAGTATTGCGAACGCCAGAAGTATCGCGAGTCCCGCCAAAATCGACAATCTATTAAACGCAACTAATTTATTTTTTGAAAAGACGGAAGCATATTTCATAAAATAAGTGCAGAAAATTATATAGGAAAAATTGAAGAGTTAATAATAGAGTAGATAATGGTAAAAATAATGAAAATCAAGCCTATGCACTCTTTCCGCCTCCTAAGTTTTAATACTTATGACGAAGCGGTAAAGAGCGAGGGAGATGATAAAAGTAATCAGAAAAAGTTTGCGATTCAAATGTTTGGAATAAACGAAAAGGGTGAGACGGCCTCTATCTACGTAACAGACTTCACTCCCTACTTTTATATTAAAGTGGAGGGCGAGTGGGATGACTGCAAGATGATGATATTCGTATCGCAAATCAACGACGACCTTGGGAAATACTACGATAATAGTATAGTGAAAGCATCATACGTAAACAAGAAGAAATTGTATGGGTTCGACGGCGGAAAAGAGCACACGTTTATTCTTATTAAATTCACGAGCGAGGCGGCGATGCGAAAGGCAAAAAATCTGTGGTATACAACAACTATTACAAATCGCGTGTATAATAAGGTTCTAAATCCAGCCGGTTATCTGTGCCGGGAGTGCTCTACCCAAACATATATTTACGAAGCACAGATTCCTCCACTTCTTCGTATGTTTCATATAAAAGATATTAGTCCGTCTGGTTGGATTGGTTTGCCGACAAAACTGACCACAAAAATTCCTAAAAAATTCAGCAAAACGAGTTGCACACACGAGTTCTCTATTCATTACAAACATATTGTGTCTCAGTCCGATAAAGAAACGGTCGTTCCATACAAGATATGCAGTTTTGATATTGAGGCGAGCAGTAGTCACGGCGACTTTCCTCTGGCGAAGAAGGATTACAAAAAACTGGCGACTAATATTGTAGATGTGTGGAAGGAACATACGAAAGAATATGACATCGATAATACGCAGGGGAAACTTTTGCTGAAACAAATTCTCAAGACGGCATTTCAGTTAAAAACCGACACAGTTGATAACGTGGATATAATATATCCCAAATATCCTGTTGATGAGGATATATTTATCACGGCGTTCGATAGCTGGTTTGATACCGATATTTCCCGATACGACGGAAACGCTGACGGCGACGACGATGGAGAATGCGAAGATATATCCCAAGACATCGAAGCAAATGCAGGAGAAGAGGGAAGGAATAACAACGAGGTGGAGGCAGACCAATGCAATTATTGGTATAAAAAGAAGAAGAAATATAATCGTTGTTCAGTCAGCGGAAATGTAGTGGATATGTTAAACAATCCAAAGATATGCCGCGATATTAAGATTACCGTAATAAATAAGTCTCTGAACGACGGCGAATGCTTATTTCCCCCGATCGAGGGAGATAAGGTAACATTTATCGGCTCTACATTCTGGAAGTATACTGAATCGGCACCATATCTGAATCACTGTGCTGTTCTTAATACGTGTAGTGATCTGCCGTCTATTAATAATACTGTAATCGACTCTTACAAAACGGAGAAGGAAGTTCTCGTCGCGTGGCAGCGATTGATTCAGGAGGAAGACCCTGATATTGTCATCGGGTATAACATATTTGGTTTTGATTACCCGTTTATGTATCAGAGGGCAAAAGAGCTGAATTGCGTGGATTCGTTTATCGAGTTGTCGAGGATCAAAGGCGAGCGTTGTCTTAAAAAAGACTGGAAAACAAAGAAGGAGGGGCTCGAGGAAAACACGATTTATATCGCGAGTGGCCAGCACGACCTTAAATATATTAAAATGAATGGGCGGCTACAAGTCGACCTATATAATTATATTAGACGAGATTATCAGCTTATGATGTATAAGCTGGATTATGTATCTGGGTATTTTATCGGTGACCAAGTGAAAAAGATTGAACACATCGACGACATCACGAAGATTTATAGTAAGAACCTTTCTGGGTTGGAGAACCACAGCTTTGTTAACTTCGAGGAGGCTGCTCACTCGGTTGACCAATATAAAGACGGAAAAAAGTTTGAAGTATTCGATATTAATTACGCGGAGGGGACATTCTGTATTAATGGGACGGAAACACCCGATACCAAGACAAAGCGCGTCAGGTGGGGAATGGCGAAAGACGATGTCACTCCGCAAGATATTTTCCGAATGACAAACGAAGGACCTGATGAGCGGGCAATAATTGCAAAATATTGCATTCAGGATTGCAACTTGGTTCATCATTTGTTGCGCAAAATCGACGTCATCACCGGTTTTATTGAGATGTCCCGACTTTGCAGTGTTCCGTTGAATTTCCTTGTGATGCGTGGGCAGGGGATCAAGCTAACTAGTTATATTGCTAAAAAATGCCGTGAGAAAAACACGCTTATGCCTGTTATCGAGAAGGGCAGCAACAATGAGGCATATGAAGGTGCGATTGTATTGCCGCCAAAGTGCGATTTGTATCTCGAAGACCCGGTCGCGTGCGTGGATTATAGTTCCCTTTATCCGTCGTCGATGATTAGCGAGAACATCTCGCACGACAGTAAGGTAATGACAAAAGAATATGACTTGAGTGGAAATCTAGTAAAAGAAACGGGCGAACGCAATGAAGCTGGCGAATATATCTATGATAATCTACCAAATTATAAGTATGTAGATATTGAATACGACACATACACGTGGCGGAAGAAAAGCTCGCTGCCGGGCAGTGCGGTGGAGAAAGTTCACATTGGAAAGAAGTTGTGTAGATACGCGCAATTTCCGGAAGGGAAGGGCATTATGCCGTCTATTCTCGAAGAGCTTCTTAAGGCGAGAAAAGATACAAGGCGGCTTATTCCCGGCGAGAAAGACGATTTCAAAAAGAACATTTTGGATAAGCGACAGTTAAGCATTAAAGTAACTGCTAACTCGATGTATGGTCAGACGGGCGCGAAGACCAGCACATTTTATGAGATGGATTGTGCAGCATCGACCACGGCAATCGGCAGGAAGTTGCTCACATACGCACGGCGTGTTATTGAAGAGGCGTATCATAATCTGGAAGTTGAGACAAAAGATTATGGTAGAATTATGGTGAATGCGGAGTATGTATATGGCGATACAGACTCGGTATTCTTCAAGTTTAATCCGACTGAGTTGGATGGGACGAAAATCATCGGACAAAAGGCGTTGGAGATTACGATCGAGCTTTCTCAGCTGGCGGGAGCTCTCGCAACTAAATTCCTGAAGAATCCCCACGATTTGGAATATGAAAAGACGTTTATGCCGTTCTGCTTGCTTTCCAAGAAGCGATATGTGGGTATGTTATATGAGCACGACCCGCATAAGTGTAAGCGTAAATCAATGGGGATTGTATTGAAGCGCAGGGACAACGCTCCTATCGTGAAGGACATCTATGGCGGAATTATTGATATTTTGATGAAAGATAAAAATGTGGAGTCGGCGGCGAAGTTTCTAAAAGATTGTTTGCAGAAAATTGTGGATGGCAATGTGGAGATGGATAAGCTAGTGATTACAAAATCTCTGCGTTCGGGTTATAAAAACCCTGACCAGATTGCGCATAAAGTTCTGGCTGACAGGATTGGTAAGCGGGACCCGGGGAGTAAGCCCAGCGTGGGGGACCGTGTTGCATATGTATATATTAAGAATAAGAATAAGAAGGCACTTCAAGGCGAAAGAATTGAAGTTCCGGCGTATATTCTAGATAAAAAACTCGAAATTAATTATTCGTTTTATATCACAAACCAGATTATGAAACCGGTCCAGCAGGTATTTGCGCTGGTGTTGGAGCAATTGGCGGATTTTAAGAAGCGAAAGGGACATACGTTGCGTAAATGGAAGAAGGAGTTGGAGACCCTTCGTCGACTACATCCTGACCCGGAAACATATAAAAAGAAGGAGGACGCGGTTCGCAATAAGGAGGTGAAGGCAATGCTTTTTGAAAAATATTTGCAACAAACAATGCGGGATGGGAGTCAGAGTATAATGAGTTTCTTCGGCCAATAAGAGATATTGCATTTAGTAAGCCGAACTCGAATAAATCTTGTTTTCAATAAGGAACGCAACGCCCATTCCGCTCCCAAAACCGAAGCCATATAATATTTTTTGCCCAAATACTTTAAATGTTTGAAGCATTATATATATATTAATATTTTAACCGAATCTATTTAGAAATATAATTAAGTATTACATTATGGGTTTCCTAAGGTTTATTGTCGCAGCATTATTCGGTATTACGCACATTTATTCGCAGGACATCCCGGTGTATATTGCATTACGACAGCAAAACATTCCTATGCTGGAAGATAAATTGCGACAGATTAGTGATCCGGTGTCGGCTGAATATGGAAAATATCTCTGCGCGCCACAAATCCATTCTATCGTTGACCCGCCGCATCACGAACAGCGCGCGGTTCTCACTTGGCTGAGCGACAACAATATACAAGACGCGGAGAATCACGGAGATGCGATAAGGTTTTCTGCATCATATCCTAAACTGGCGCACGTGTTTAAAATCCCTGAGGGGGGAATATCTAAAAAGAAATTATTGGATTATTCTATTCCACTAGAACTTTCTCCAATAATCGAATTTGTTGAAATGGAAATTAAACGGAATCCTCTCAATAAAAATAGTCAGTATATTTCTCGCAATCGCCCCGTTTCTAATGGAGATACGGATGAGCGTTTTTTCGGGAGGGAGCCACTTATGTATATGTATAATGTTTCCACCGAAAGCGTATCACACTCGGTAATAGGCGTTCTTGCCGAGTTTCAAGGTAATGGCGGATTCTTGCCCGCAGATTTAACGATGCATCAGGCATCTAATAATCAGTCGGAAAATGATGTCGTCAAAATTGTTGGCGGTAATGTCGGAATAGATATTGAGAGCGTGCTGGATGTTCAAATGATGTCTCAGGCGGGGAACGGGATGGAGATGTGGTTTTGGGATACGCCATACTGGCTGTTTTCTTTTGCTGTAGATTATTTTAATTCTCAAAATATAGGGAATATTATATCTATGTCGTGGGGTTGGGCGGAAGATAGTCAGTGCGATATCATAGATTGTTCGAGTGGATTAACTTCAGAAAAATATGTAGAGAGAGTCAACACCGAATTTTTAAAGCTGGCTCTTAGGGGCGTCACTATTGTGGTATCGTCGGGCGATGCAGGTGCACCTGGGCGTACCAACGAACAATGTGGATATGGTAGACCGATGAATCCCGTATTTCCCGGTTCAAGTCCATATATCACGAGCGTTGGAGCAACATATGTCCCCTATAAAAACGCCACAAAAAATGCGACAACCCCTCTTTGTCGTGATTTTGGGTGTATTGTCGGCACTGATGAACGTTCTATTAGCTTTGAGCACGTGGGCTGGACTGCTGGAGGAGGGTTTGACCTATATCTTAACGAGACTCCTTGGTGGCAATCAGATGTAGTGCGTAGCTATTTGGAGTCGGGTGTGGCGCTGCCGTCTAAATCATTATATAATAGTAATGGGAGGGCTTATCCTGATCTTACTGCGATCGGACACAACTGTCCAATTTACGTGCAAGATGAAATGCAGGGAGTAGACGGCACGAGTTGTTCAGCACCAGTAACAGGAGGTTTATTGGGACTGGTTTCAAATCATTTATGGAATCGTTATCATATTAAACTAGGATTTGCTAATCCGCTACTCTACTATATACAGGCAAATTGCGAGGATTGTTTTCGCGATGTTACCGTTGGGCACAACTGGTGCACCGAACAGCAATGCTGCGATAACGCAACCAATTTTGGATTCACCGCAACAAAGGGGTATGACCCTGTAAGTGGTCTAGGCTCTTTGAACGTGGGTAAGATTGTAGATTTTATAGACGAGATGCTTTAATATTTGGTTCTCTTTTCTAAGTTTTCATCATAGATTTATTCATAAAATATATCCACATATATTATATGTCTCTCTGTAAATATAAGGATATCTTCGGAAAGCCCGGAAAGGGTGCGCACGCCTACCGTATTTTTAACATAGCAATAGTTGATGTTATATTTACATTATTAGGTGCCTATGCGGTGATAAAGTATTTTAATACTTCGCCCGGATGGACAATATTCGGGGCTTTTTTATTAGGAGTAATCGCGCACAAAATATTTTGTGTAAAAACTACACTGAACTCGTTGATTTTTAAATATATTAAATTATAATAATATTAAACATAATATTATTATGAATATTAATGGCGTTGAACATACTAGATGTAAATATACCACCTGTTGAAGATAATATTTGTATTATATGCCACGACCAGTTAGATACAGCTCAAACATATAAATTACCCGAATGCAACCATACATATCACACCCACTGTATTGTGACGTGGTTTAGACATAGAGGGTCTTACGATTACGATGAGTATGGACGTAAGATCCAGGTAGATGGGAAGTGTCCCCATTGCGGAAATAACGGAATAAATAATGTTGTCCCGTCGGGAGTGAAAACTTACTGTTCACATAGAGCTCGATGCTACTTAAGTCCAACGGAACACGCTAGGTTTAAAACAATAAAAAGGGAGGGGAAAAAACACGGGGAGTCACCCATTCTTAATAAGCTATTTGATAAGTTAGATGTAATGGAAAAAAAACTGAAAGATGCTACTTTATCCGACTCACTTTTTAAAAAAAAAATAACGACAGACGCCGTTAATTATAGTGAAACGAAAAAAATAATTAGACAAAATAGGAATAAATTGTGGGGTGCGAGGAGGAACGTGGGTCGTATAAGAAAAGAGATTTCGGCCTTTCCTATTGTTCCTTTAATTATACCAATTCCTATAGATATTAATTAATATTTACTCGATCGCGTACCCACCTAGTCGTGCTGCAATAGACGTCCCAATAACAATCCACATAGTGGTGATTGTATCTGCACCCCGGATAATACACCAACGGAGGGCGGTGCAGTGGGGGCTTAGAACGAGGAATGGTGTGGCGAGAAATCCCATAAATGTATATGGTGTGCAATACGCTGCGTATAGGTGGGCCGAGGTGTAATGAATAATCATCCAAATAATATAAATACCGATAATGTTCCACACCGCGCCAACATATGGCCTGCATTTCATAGCGCAATCACGAAAGTTCATAATATATTGCAATAATTATAGGGGATTAAAGTCTTTCAATTTTTTTATTAATCAGGAACACTATGCTGCCTACAGATTAATCGGATAGGGAATCTGTAAAATTCTCTAATATATTATCCGAACGAGTAATAGGTCCAAATATGGGCGCAGGCGCAGCAGCAGGCGCAGCAGGCGCAGCAGCAGGAGCAGCAACAGGAGCGGGAGCGAGAGTGGCGGGAAGAAGAAGAGAAGCGGGAACACGAGCGCGAAGGGCAGCAGGAGCAGCAGGAGCAGCAGCAGGAGCAGCAGGAGCAGCAGCAGGAGCAGGAGCAGGCACTTGTGCGCTTGTCCGAGTATTTATTAGTAAGTCTTGTCCAATATCGTTATTACCTTCTGGCGAATACCTATATTGAATCGAAATATTTTCGGACGCGTCTGTTTGGTTATTTTCAAAATAATTCGCAAATTCGGTATTTATAATATTAACCAGATTATTCATAGTAGTCTGATTCATAGATGCGTCTTGTGCGCTATTCTGTGGTGCGCTATTCTGTGGTGCGCTATTCTGTGAAATATCAGTTGTATTTGAACTGCAGTCTCTAATATCAAACCTACATACGGGGCATCGAACACTTCTACTAAACCACTCGCGTAAGTTGCGAGGCGTAAAGATGTGCCCACAGTGATTAATTTGCATAACAACGTCGCTGGGGTCAATCGCATCGTGGCTTATAGGACACGTGTTATTTATAGGATTTGTTATACTGGAGAACAAAACTTCTCTTGTCGCATTTGTTATTTGTTGCTCCGTAGGAATGATAGAAACGGGTGCATAAAATTCGAATTGAATGATATTATTATCTAGCGCGCCTCCAGGTTGCACCAAATTTCTAAATATGTCCGTTATTCTATTCTCAAGTGGGTCTTGTGTGGCGGTTGGATTGGGTATGTGTGCGGCGCTGCGTGGTCTTGCTCGGCGGGGAGGGGGGATATTTCTTCCGGGAATTATGTTTCTCGGGACATCTGTAAAATTTACAGGAGGAGCCCTGCGATAATTTCTATATGTGTCGTCGACTTCCCCTCTCATAGTTGTCGCGTTCGAATTATTTATAGAGCGCCCGATGTGTGGGTTCCGAAGAAGTGTACTCATATTTCTTTCCTGAGAGGCCATTATGGAAAGCATATTGTCCATAATATTTCTTGACGAGTGGATATTATCTAAATAATTTGCGGAGGTATTGTTAAGAAAATGTTGACGCTGACGGAGACTATCTCGTAGTGATCGCGTTGTTCCGTTATCCATATTTATAATAATAAAAGATGTTTAAATAGAATGAAACAGTTTATACTATAAATATATGAGTTTGTGCGCGGAATCATTGCACAAAAAATATAGCGGCAAGGGATTAACAGGATTAGCTAATGTCGGAAATTCGTGCTACTTAAATTCGTGTATGCAAATATTATCACACACATATGAGCTTAGCGATTTTTTAAACGAAGATACCTATAAAAAACGTATCAACAAAGTATCCGACTCGGTATTGCTAATAGAATGGGATAAGTTGCGAACGATGATGTGGTCAAATAATTGCACGATTGCTCCGTGGGGATTTGTTAAAAGCGTTCAAAAAATCGCCCGCATTAAAGATTTAGAATTATTCACGGGTAATTCGCAAAACGACATCCAGGAGTATTTATTGTTTATTTTAGATAGCTTTCATAACGCAATAAGGAGGGAGGTAAACATGGAAATAACCGGGAATGTAGTAAACACCACAGATAAGATTGCAATTTCTTGTTATAATATGATGAAGGAGATGTATAAGAATGACTATTCCGAAATACTAAATATATTTTACGGAATTCACGTGTCTGAGATAACATCTATAGATGGCAGAGAACAGCTCGGAATGAGCCCCGAACCCTTCTCGGTATTAAGTCTTTCCGTTCCGGACAAGGAGTGTCCCACGTTATTTGATTGCTTCGACGAATATTGTAAAAAGGAAAAACTATGCGGAGAGAATGCGTGGCATAATGATAAAACGAATAAATATGAAGATGTGATGCGCGGTATCACATTTTGGAACTTGCCAAACGTATTTATTATCGACATCAAAAGATGGTCTTCCACCGGCCGCAAGATAAATAAAAAGATCCATTCCCCTCTAACCGACATCGACTTATCTAAATATGTAAGCGGGTATGAAAAAGAAAAGTGTATATATGACTTATATGGTGTGTGTAATCATATTGGAGGAAGTGGCGGAGGTCATTATACTGCATATATTAAAAACGCAAACGACAATTGGTATGAATTTAACGATACTAATGTGAAGATTATAAATCGGGCGAGGGTAGTTAGTGAGAACTCTTATTGTTTCTTCCTTCGTAAAAAAAAATAACTAAACATATATAATGGACGTTAACTTAAATTCTGCAACGGGAATACCCTATATAAAGTCACCATTTAAATTTGGAAGAAATGAAACCGCCTTGATCGTTTTAGTTTTTGTAGTAGTAACATTTTACATAATGTTTTCATCTTTAGGAGGTTCTGGGGGAGGGGGGCAAGTATCTGGTCCACAAACATCTGAAAAAAATGCTTTAGAAATCCTATTATGGGTCGTGTTTATTGTATTGATATTGTTTAATGGGTTTGCGTATTTCTTTAACATCGATATTACAACAAGTTTGCAGGATTTGTTTACAAAAACACCGGAAATAGATATATTAGTAAACCAAGATAGTATAATTGGGGAGGGTAATTCGAGGGGTGCAGGTGGTGGCGACGGCACAGGTGGCGACGGCACGGGTGGCGACGGCACAGGTGGCGGCTCGTCGACACCGCCCCCCACAACAGCAGCACCCGCAACCGCCCCACCCGAGATTATGAAAGGAAAGCAAGTATTTCACATACCCGGCAATAAGTATACTTACCCCGATGCAACAGCAATATGCAAAGCATACGGAGGAAGATTAGCAAATTATAAAGAGATAGAGGCTTCGTATGAAAAGGGTGGAGACTGGTGCAGTTATGGTTGGTCGGATAATCAACTTGCATTATTTCCCACGCAATATGATAAGTGGCAAAAGATGCAGAAGATCGAAGGTCATATTCACGATTGTGGTCGCCCCGGTATAAACGGGGGATATATTTCGAATCCCAACGCTAAATTTGGAATAAATTGTTATGGGAATAAACCCAAAATCACTGATGAAGAGAGCACAATAATGAAAAATAGCTCGCAATTTCCTCAATCAAACAATGAGGCTGAATTCGATAAAAACGTGGAAAGATGGCAACGTAAACTTCCCGAAATATTAGTTGCTCCATTTAATCATACGAATTGGAGCAGCATATAAATTATAATATTTTTTTAGACTAAAACTAAATAAATATTATTTAAACGACCGTAGCAACAATCCATCCAGAAATAACCAAAATAATAATTAAGAATATACACATTATTTGACTACAGTCTGTTTGTATTATATTATCTTCGTTATGTAATTCAAAATAGTCGTCGTCGGGTTCGTATATATTATCATCGTGGTTGTTAGTTCTAGACGGCGGAGCATAACGATACAACTCATATGGAGGGGGTGGCGACAATGCACGAACGTGTGGAATATTACCATTCGTTATCGGTATATGTATAGGTGGTGGCGGCACCATTATGAAAGAATCGCACATTAAACACGTTGGGTTATTACATATCCATTGATATATACACAACGGGTGTACCAAATAGCTGCACGTGCATTCTTTAATAATTTCGTGTATACTATTCACCTCTATTAAATCATTATCCGAAGGATTAGCATTATCCGAAGGATTAGCATTATCCGAAGGATTAGCATTATCCGAAGGATTAGCATTATCCGAAGGATTAGCATTATCCGAGGGATTAGCATTATCCGAAGGATTAGCATTATCCGAAGGATTAGCATTATCCGAAGGATTAGCATTAGCATCTGAAAAATGTTCGCTCATGCATATAATACATTCTACGGCGGGACGTAGATTATTCATTATAATTATATATTACTTCTAGTATTCTATACTATGTCCGACGAGTCTTATTATTTTTAGAAGAAGTTTTTTTACGTTTAGTATTGTTTTTCTTAGCCGATTTGTTTTTAGACGACTTTGTTTTGTTAGGCCTATTCTTTTTCGTTTTTGACGTTACGGTTTTTTCGGATGCCATCGAAACCAATCTGTTGTATAGACTGTCTTGCACAGGGTCGACGTCTTCGTTATTAGAAACCACGTTTTTTGTAGATATGTTTTGTTGAAGATACAGTAATCCGGCAGGAACAGCTAAACCACTGAGGATACTACTAACCGCGGGAAGCCCGCCACCAACTTGTGGTCCAGTATTTTGGTTCATCACACTAATCGCGCTCTCGCTATTCTGTAATAGATAAGAATCTATCTCGAACCCCGCTGCTGTAATATTGTTGTTATTATCCCTCGCATATACTAAATCGCTTGCGTTTAATGACATATATATACATAATATATATGTTTTTAATATAAATTATTGTGAATATGTCCTTTTAATTTCAGAAACGTATTTACTATCTCTCGTTTGTTTAATATAGTTCATAATTTCCTCAACTTTTTCAGAATCATCAATGAAACGACCTAAACACCCTCCGACGTGTTTTAACGATATCGGCGGGGATTGTTTTGTTTCTACAAAGCGGATTTTTCCATCCGATATCTTTACGGTCGCGTTAGATAAATTTTGCGTTTCCACGTAGTTCATTATTTGGGAACCTATATCATTTCGCTGATTGCGTAGCTCTCGTGCTCTATTGTTTACTAGTCGAAGTTGATTATCAAAGGAAACCCATCCTTTAATATGGTCCTCAAATGTCATTATAATATATGCTTATAAAATATACTTATAAAATCTTATTGTCTGCCCGACAATTTCGCCAGAGAAAAATAAATATGCTTAAATGTAACAAAAAGCTAACGATAACAAATAGAAGAGAGAGATAAACATATGGGTAAATTTGAACAAGAACTTCATTAATCGTAGGGCTTAATATTTTTTTAATTTCATATTTTACGTCTTCTCGATGCAAGATTTTTAAACAGCTTTCTAGAAAAGTTTTAGACATTATATTGACAATTTATAATTTAATACATCGTTTAATTTATAAATGCGTGAAATCCTTATGTAAATAATATCTAAAATTTATAATGAACATATATGATTTTAAAAAGCCTTTTATTTTCAATAACATAACTTTAGGTAATCCGCAACCAGTTCAAGGAGGTTCATATTTTACTAAACTTAAAAATGATGATAATCCTTTATATGTTCAACTTCCTAAATGTATTACTAAGCAAGGTGTGAATATTACAAAAAAAAATAAATATTGCGACCTTATGTATGAGAGAAATGACGAGGATAAATTAATAGAATGGATAGAGAATTTAGAGAACAGATGCCAGGTTCTAATTGATGGGAAAAAAAATATGTGGTTTCATAACGAGTTATCGAGCGATGACATTGAGACGATGATGTCTCCAATATGTCGAGTATATAGGTCTGGTAAAAATTTATTAATTAGAGTATTAATTGAAAAAAACAAACAAACCGATGCGGATAACTGTATTGCATATAGTGAAAGCGAGACCTTGGTAAATTTAGACACTCTTGAACCACATCAACATATCATTCCGCTAATATGCGTTGACGGAATAAAATTTACATCAAGAAGCTTCGAAATATGTATTTCATTACATCAAATAATGATTTTGGATGAAACCGTCGTGAATAATAACAAATGTATGATTTCGAGAACGGCGAGATACCCCTCCACCGAATCTATTGAGACAAGTAGTTTAGGAAAAGACCCGGTGCTTATGCCCCACTACGATATGTCGCCACCAGAACACAATCGAGAAAAACAATCGGAGGAACAACTTGCAGGGGAGGAGCTGGTTGCAGGAGAGGAGCTGGTTGCAGGAGAGGAGCCGGCTGCGGGAGAGGAGCAATCTGAAGGAGAGGAGCAATCCGCGGGAGAAGAACAATCTGCTGGAGGGGAGCAGGCTGCTGGAGAGGAGCAGGCTGCTGGAGAGGATCAATACGCTGGAGAGGAGGAGGAACAATACGCTCGAGAGGGAGTGAACGAGGAAAAAGGATGTTTTCAGAATAAGACTAATAATTTAGGAAACACTGATATCGAAGAGGTTGAATTAAGCGTTGATAACGTTCGGGACACTATTGATCTTAGAAGGTCGGATGATGTTTACAACGATATTTATAAAGAGGCTCTTCGAAAAGCTAAAAAAATGCGAGTTTCCGCGGTAAATGCATTTCTTGAAGCAGAAAAAATTAAATTGAAGTTTAACCTACGCAATATAGATGAATCGTCGGACTCAGACGAATCCGTTTTAGAGGATTCGGATTAAGTATAACATTTAGGGTAAAGATATACATTAATGCCTTCTTTAAAAAAATATTTTATTGTTCATTTTATATAATGGCAACGATGAATAAAATGATGTCTAGTATGAAAAAACACGGGTTCTTAACACTTTTAGGAGTTTTGATTTTGGCATACGCATTAAAAGAATTTTCACATCGCAAGGGTTCTTCGTTTGAGGGGGTTGAGGGTTCTATGTTTAAACAGTATGTGGATAAGGCCGAGTACGAAGTAGGTATTTCCAGCCCCCCCACACAAGCACCCGGCGCGAGTGCACCTAGACCGGCTGGCCCCGAAGGCACAAACGAGGTTCCATCAAATATTACAGGGATTAACTCTAGCACACACGGATTACCCCCATCTTGTTCAGCGAAGCAGGTTGTTGACCCCAGCGAGCTTTTGCCGAAGAATACGGAGTGGAGCAATTTAGCGCCTCAGAGCGGGGGTGGCGGAAATCTACAGAATGTAAATCTTTTAAAGGCTGGGCATCACGCGGGAATTAATACTGTGGGAAATAGTCTCCGCAATGCTAACCTGCAATTAAGGTCAGAGCCACCAAACCCACAATCTAGTGTAAGTCCGTGGCTCAATACAACTATCGAACCGGACCTTATGCGTGTGCCGCTCGAGCTAGGATGCGGTGGTCAATAAAAATTAAAAGGCGATTATTTCGCATAAATAATATATACTGTTTACAATCTTAGTATATATTATATGGACAATAACGACACAATATCTTTTACGAAGAGCGTCGCATTACTTGGGGGAGTTGGGTGTCTTACGTTAATGCGGTCTAAATCGGTTATGAAATTTTTCAATAAAGACATAATGTTTTTGCTATTTCGGTATATTATACTTAATGTGGTTTTCATCATAATATATTATTATGTATGCAACGACGAGAGAGACTGGGGATATGAATCAGGAGACTATAGCGGAAACAAGCTATTTTATAGCGCATATCACACATTTATGGTCTCTACTACTATTGGAGATATACACCCAAGGTCGGTGAAGTCTAGGGCGGTTACGTTGCTCCAGTCAATGTGCGATTTTTATTTATTTGGAAATATTATTTACTACTTATCGTATAAGGAGGTAAACGGATTTTAATAAAATACTCTGAATCATTTTAAATATCACTTAATTATAAATAAGAATGACCACTGCCGAATATATGTTAATTATAATAGGCCTTATTGCTTGTGTATATATCTATCATACTTCGGAGTATAGTCAACTTAAATGCATCATATCCAACGTAGACGGAAATAAATACTGCGTTCGGGAAAGAGAGAAGTTGGAGTTGGCGGCGGATAGGTTGGCAAATGTGAACGTGCGTATGAAGAAAGTGGTAGAACACTGCGGGTCGTCATATAAAAATCAAGATAATGTTAAGAGACTGGTAAAGGGTTATAATCCAAAAAAAATATATGAGACGCTGCCGACAAGTAAATACACCGCATATAGCGAAAATAAA
>Ga0209630_10002816_pt1 | contig 16361 bp, 13 predicted proteins | sample COG_01_FD_184745 | JGI IMG/M metagenome (GOLD analysis project Ga0209630, IMG submission 184745) | Pelagic Microbial community sample from North Sea - COGITO 998_met_01 (SPAdes) (version 2) | ecosystem: Environmental > Aquatic > Marine > Neritic zone/Coastal water | place: Helgoland, sampling... | reverse complement strand
GTGACACCGGGAGTGCACGCCAGCTATGCCTTGGACTTCGAGTACGGCAACGAGCGATTCATGCCCAAAACATTAACAGCGGGCATTGCTGCGGATGCTTTTTTAACTGCACCTGAGATATTTGCAGACCGATTTGAACAGAACAACCGCCTGTTTGTCACATTGTTTGCGACGTTTGAAATTGGACGAAATTGGACCCGCTGAACCGGAAGATAGAGATGACTACGCCTACCAACCCCCCACCGAATTCCACACCTCAGCGCGTGCCAAAGCCGAAATGGCTGCGGGTTAAGTTGCCAACTGGACAGGCGTATAAGGAGGTCCGCGATATCGTGTCCGAGCATAAGTTGCACACGATTTGCGAGAGTGGCCACTGCCCAAACATGGGGGAGTGCTGGGGAGCGGGAACCGCGACCTTCATGATTCTTGGGAATATTTGTACGCGGTCATGCGGATTTTGCAATGTTGCGACGGGCAAGCCTTTGGAGGTGGATGCATTTGAGCCAGGGCGCGTAGCGCAGTCCGTGAAACTCATGAAGGTCAAGCACGCGGTTTTGACTTCGGTGGACCGCGATGATTTGCCCGATGGAGGCAGTGAAATTTGGGCTCAAACGGTTCGGGCTATCCGGCACCAAAGTCCAGAAACGACCCTTGAAACCCTGATTCCGGATTTTGCCGGAAAATGGGAAAACCTCGCACGGATCATTCAAGTGGCGCCAGAGATTGTCTCGCACAACTTGGAAACCGTCCGGAGATTGACCAAAGAAGTGCGCATCCAGGCCAAATACGACCGCAGCCTCGAAGTGCTGCGACGCCTGCGCCAAGGCGGAATGAAAACGAAGTCAGGAGTCATGCTCGGCTTGGGTGAAACGTTCGACGAGGTTGTCGAAACGATGGATGATTTGCGCAGTGTGGATTGCCAGGTATTGACCCTGGGCCAATACCTCCAGCCAACCCCCAAACATTTGCCGGTTGCTGAGTTTATTCACCCTGATGTATTCTCGGAATTGAAAGAAATCGGATTGCAAAAAGGGTTCCGTTTTGTCGAAAGTGGACCGCTCGTTCGCTCCAGCTATCATGCTGAAAAACACCTTTTTTAAGGCGATAAAAGTTGTCCAATCCGAATTGCTCATTGCAACTCTAGCGCGGTTTTCCGCTGCTTATCCCCCTGAGATGTTATTTGACGTTGAAGTCTTGAACACAAATGCTTGGTGAGCGCTTGCTTTGTTGTAACTTTCGAATTCCAGATTGATAAAATTCAGACCATGCAATTGAAATCTCTTTTTGTTGCTTCAGCAACAGTTGCCCTCGCCCTGGTAGGCTGGCAAATCAGTACGAATGTTTCCACTGGTGCGGATGCAGAGGCTGCAGTTTATGCCCCTCGAGTCCAAGCCGATCAAGCCCAATCGCCTGAGGGTGCATGGGAGGTCCAAAAAATGCTTCGCGGTGACATTGAGACAGGCGAAGTGAATGAAAGTGGTTTGCGTGACCTGCGCAACGAAGTCGTGCGGTTCGCAGCAAATCAAGCAATCGACGGCCGTTCAACAGAGCATTATTGGAATGAAATGGGCCCTGACAACATCGGAGGCCGCGTGCGCGCCATTGCTGCCGTGATTCCCGAGGACGGCAGTGAAGAGTCTGTGCTCTATGCTGGATCTGTTTCCGGAGGTCTTTGGAAAAGTGACAATGGAGGAAACGATTGGAATCAAATGTTTGGATTGGACCAAATGATGGTGGGTTCGATTGGTGTGACCAAGGGTGGTCATGTTTATGTCGGGTCTGGTTCGTTGTTTGAAGGTGGAGGTGGAGAAGGAGGGAGTTCTTTCCGTGGCCGTGGAATTTATTGGTCCGCTGACGGTGAGAATTTCGAACTTGTCGAAGGGACTGACCCAGGAGCGTTTGGGTCAGGTAATTTTTCAGCAGTAGATGCCATGGTGGCTGATCCCAATGATGACAACCGGGTGTGGTTTGGATCGAACGCAGGTTTTGGATTCATCGAAGACGGAGTTATGACCATGAGTCCTAGCGGTGACATCAACGGGGCTGTGTCGGATTTAGCGATTGCTCCGGATGGTTCATACATGCTCATTGGCATGAACAACTGCCGTGTATTCTTGAGTGAAGGTTCAGATTTCACATCGTTCAATACTGTATCAGGTTCAAACAATGACGATACGGTTTTGCCACAAAGTGGCAACGGACGTGTTCGGGTCGACATTTCACTGGATGATCCAAATCATGCATTTGCAGTTTTTGCAACGAGCGGAGGTTCGTTTGGAGGTCTGTATCACACAGGAAATGCCGGGGAAACTTGGTCGAATGTTTGGCCCAACGACATTTTGGAGGCAACACCGCTTCCGAGGAACCAAGGTATTTATGATTTAGCCCTCGGCATCGCCCAAGGCCAGCCTGATTTGGCTTATGTCGGTGGAATCGAACTGTGGCGTTCAGGCCCAAACCAACAAGCGGAATTGGCCGCCTATTCGTTTGATTTCGCAGGCACAACGATCGACGTTCACGCGGACATTCATGAGGTGATCTTCACTCCATACGGGAACATGTACGTAGCCGGTGACGGCGGTATCTATAAGAGCGTCGACGGAGGTCAAAATTACGTTGATATCAACCGTGATTTATCGGTGACACAGTTCTATGGTATGGACCACAGCGCGCGAAGCGCTGTTTTGGGAGGAACACAGGATAACGGCTCGTTATTCATTCCTGCCAACGGATACTTCCTGAGCGACCAAGAAGCATTTGAAGTGCAAGGGGGTGACGGCTTCGATTGTTCGATTTCGCAGGTGACCGAGGCAGATGGCTACAGTTATGCCTGGTACGCGACCTCACAAAACGGAGGCTTGTCCCGTGGAACGGTAGCGCCAGGAGAAGGGAACAATTACGGTGATTTCTGGGATGAAAACATCATTGAATTGGCGAATGACATGGGTGAAATTGGTCAGTTCTATTCTGTGGTACGGCTGTACGAAAACACAGATGACCCCGACTCGGAAAGGAACATCATCCTGGTCAACCCATACGGGGAAACGGTCACGGACAGCACATTCACCTTGTCGACGTCCAATCAAAACCTCGATTTTGATTACACATTGCCCGAAGGCACAGAACTTCCCTACTTCGATGAATTGATTCGACCTGAGCGGTTACTCGATGAGCCTTTGGCAGAGGACCCAGATTATTTCTGGTTGGACCCGCAGCCAGCTGTCGAGCAACTCGATTGCACAACGGATAGCGTCGTGATAGGCGTAGAATCGGTTATCACTGATATAACGCCTGTTCTCGATTCTTTGTACGTGGAGGAATGGGACGAGTGGGTGTACAATACGGTGGGATATGATACAACGTACGTTGATGTCGATGTCTATGAGGTAACGGAAACATGCGACACGATGTACTTCCATGCTTCCGATACGTTGACGGAAGTCGCGGGTCGATTGGAGGTTCGCGATCCATACACCACCATGACGATTGCCGGTTTTAACGGCGGCAACGGGATTTGGATGACACGGGATGGTTTAAACTTCAATACCACACCGTCTTGGATTCGTCTGGACAATGCGCCAGCTGGAACAGGAACAAAAGCCGTGGAGTTCACAGTCAACATTGAGCCTGAAGCAGGCAATCATATGTTCGTAAGCGGATGGGACGGGAAATTGTTCCGATTCGATGGCATGGAGTCCATTCATACCCAAGACGATGTCCCCGCAAACATGCGCAAGCAGATTCAAACAGTGGGAGCGGCAATTACCGGAATTTCGGTTGACCCGAACAATCCCAATCACGTTGTCATCACGGTTGGTGGATACGGAACGGTCTCATCGGGCAAGGTTCAAGAAACATTTAACGCATTGGACGAAGATGTGGATTGGACCAACATTTGGAATGTTGATGGGTTGGAGAAGATGCCTTGTTATGATGTGATCATCGATGCAATGGATCCATCGGGAGAAACAATCCTGATCGGAACAGAGTACGGCATTTTTGCAACTGACAACGGCGGAGACGAGTGGGTCATGTCCAACCAAAACATGGCCTCTGCAGCGAACCAGCCTACGGCACCCGTTTTCGATTTGAAACAGCAATGGAGAGGAGCTTCTCCTTGGATCAACCCTTCCAACCAAGGAGCGATTTATGCTGCCACCCACGGTCGCGGAATTTTCCGGTCAGACTTGTTCTTGGGTGTTGAAGATCTCGATTCGGACGATGAGGCTCAGGCAAGAGGCTTGCTTGTGTATCCCAATCCTGTGACGGATGCCAGCTTTACGTTGCAGTCTGATGCGATGAAGGGCGACTTCCAATTGCAAGTATTCGACCTCACAGGCCGGTTGAATGTGAATCAGGCCATCCGAGGTTACGTCGGTGGTCCATTGACCGTGGATGCGTCGAACCTGCCGAATGGTCAGTACATCGTACGATTGGTCAACGGTCAATTCCAAGAGACGGCCAAATTACTGGTCCGTCACTGATTGCATGTGGCCTAGAGATGTCGCTGCCATAGCTTTATTGGCTGCAGCCTCATTGAAAACAAAGAATCCCCGGTCTCGCAATGGCCGGGGATTTTTGTTGGTTTGAAGATGGAAGTCCGACGAATCGAATATCTGCTTTTTAGCTTTTACCGAGGTACAATAATTCAACCTGGCCGCCTTCGATTTTAGCCGCAGTGAAGTGCTGGATCCAATCGCCTAGATTGATGTACCTCGCTGATGGTTTTTGGGCCTCTAAGTGAGGTACTTCCAGATCGAGGGGCAGATGACGATGGCCAAAGATGAAGCAGTCCAAGGGTTGTTCTGACAAGACTTCTCGGCAATGATGCCATAGCCACTCGTTTTCTGGTGATTCGAAAACGATGTCCTCTTTGCCTCCATTGGCGCGGCTGTTTTGTGAAAGGCGTGAAGCCAAGGCTACTCCTACATCGGGATGCACCCATTTGTAAGCCCATTGCAGAAGCGGGGAAGTGAATATCTTTTTGAGGCGTTTATAACCATAATCGCCTGGCCCCAAGCCATCGCCATGCCCGATCATGCAGCGCAGACCGTCGTATTCTCTGATGACCGGCTCACGATGGACTTCGACGCCTAGCTCGTTTTCGAGGTAACCAAACGTCCACATATCATGGTTTCCAGTATGGTAATGGATGGGAATTCCTGAATCTGCTATGCGGGCTATGGCACCCAAAAGTCGCACGCCGCCTTTCGGAACGGCGCTTCGGTATTCGTACCAAAAGTCGAAAATGTCGCCCACCAAATGAATCTCTGTCGCAGCGCCATTGATGGCATGGCCTTGACCACTGGCGGAATCTTCCAGCCATTTGATAAAGCGCAATTCTCGCAATCGGCTTTCCGCAGGATTGGGGACACCCAGGTGCAGGTCAGAGGCGAGATGGACGCGGTTCAAATGGGGAGTTTCAATGATGAATGAAGCAATTATGAGGCAATTACCGGAGCAATTCGTCCAGTTTTGCGGACAGGGCAGGACCGCGCAAATGCGTCGCGGCGATGATGCCGTTTTGATCTACAAGGACTGCATGGGGAATGCTGCTTACCCCGTAGGAGCGAGCTGCGGCATTCTTCCAGCCGTTCAAATCACTCACATGGTAGGGCCAGACCAAACCATCCTGTTCAATGGCAGCCTTCCAACGGGCAGCATCTTGATCCAAGGACACCGAAAACACTTCGAATCCATCTTTCTGGTATGCCTCATAAGCTCTGACCACATTGGGGTTTTCCCGTCGACAAGGACCGCACCAGGAGGCCCAGAAGTCAATGAGGACAACTTTGCCTCGCAAATCACTGAGGCGATGTTCTTTTCCTTCAGGATCTGCCATGACAATGTCCGGAGCTTCATCACCCACGCCGTATCGAGAGTTTTTGGCCTGTCGCGGTTGATTTGCACCATTCCCTTTTCGCACGACGCGGTCATTTCCGTTTTGGCGCTGAGCATTGTTGCCTTTGGTCGCAATGGTCAACGCTTGGTGAAAGGAACCTTTGCGCAACGACTCTTCCGTCGCTGTCAATATTTCCTTGAATAATTGAGCATTGGAACGTGGCTCCAGGTGTTCAAGTGGGCCAAGCAAAGCCAAGGATCCCGGGTGATTCTCAATGAAATCTTTTGCCCATGTATCGGCTTCGTTTTTCTTCTGCGCAGATTGATCCGAAAGTTCCTGCATCTTATCGCGGTCCTTGGTGCGCTGCATTGTACCGCGGAGCATGCTCAAATTCGTCTGAAGCGGCATGGCCTTGGCATAGTATTCATGCACTTCCGCAGTGGCCTTAGAGCCAGAGATGGTGGCATTGGTAATGAACCCGCCATCTGGAATTTCGGCTTGAATGTGCACGTGCATGGTGCTGTCCATGATGATGACCATTGGGGACATTTTGCCCACCATGAGTTGATAGTAGTCCATCACCATCGGCCGGTCGGGAATGATTTCAAAGTGGCCTTGCATGTCCGAGGTGGTCGTTCCAATTGGGACGAACTTTCCGCTTTGCCCTGCTTTTCCAGGCATCCATTGCCGCAATTCCAAGATTTCGCCCAAGCCTTGGCCTGTGAGCACACCTGAGACAGCATTGCGTGGCCCGTTCGTCTGTGGTCCACAACCCGTGGTGATTCCCATAGCGGCCACTGCAACGATCAGTAAACCCAAGTGGCCTTGTTTCATACGCTTCACAAATTCCTTCATGATTCAAATATCTTGAATTTTTATCGGTTTTGAACGGTGCTTCGGGTATCGTCTTGCAATTGCTTGGCGAGCCATGCTTGGAAGTGAGAGGAATTCGACCATTCCGCCTTCATGGGTTCATATCGAATGGGAACCCCATCCACTCCAGTCTTGGGCAAGCGCATGGCGTCCTTTTCGGTTGTAACAACGGCATGGAGGCGATCTGCTTCAATGATTCTGCTCCAACGTTTGAAGTCAGCCGCAGAAAATGACTTATGGTCTGCAAACGCTTCCCTTCGGACTACTTGAAACCGCTCTGCGAGGCGATCCATAAAGCGTTCCGGCCGAGCGATTCCCGCAACCGCTAAAATACGTTCACGGCGGTCAGGGGATTCTCCGGGATTGCCATTCTTGCAGGGAACATCGTCGGGCCAGGAACGCAGCGGTTCGGATTGCATCCGACTGCCAAAAACGGGCCGATCGTCCGGCAGTCCTCGGGCGAAAGCCTCTCGAATCTGAGTAGAATCATGGCTCAGGCGCGTTACCACGACCGCATCGGCCGTTCTCATGCGGTTTCGCACGTCGCGGAGGCGACCCAGAGGAAGTAACGTGTCCGTATGGACGGGCTGGGTGCTGTCAATGAGCAGTAGACTCAATGTGGGCTTGAGTCGGCGATGTTGTAAGGCATCGTCGCACACCACCCATTTGAGATCAGGATGCCCAGCTTTCATTTGCTGCAATCCCTTCAGTCGATTTTCGCAAACTGCGATAGGTGCATGAGGGAGCTTTCGAGCCAGCATGAGTGGTTCGTCTCCAACCTCTGCAGCGTTTGCATCTCCTTTGACCCAGATGTACCCTCGTGTTTTTCGTCCATATCCTCGGCTCAGGACGCCGACTGTTCCAGTACCCAAAATCGATTCCATATCGCGCACCACACGCTCGGTCATGGGGGTTTTGCCGGTTCCGCCAACCGTCAGGTTGCCAAGAACAAGGGTCGGAATCGCCCCTTCCGTTGAAGGGAGGATTCCAAGGTCGTACAGCGCGTGCCTGCCCATCAGCACAGCTCCATGGAGAGCTGCCAATGGTCCAAGGAGTATCAAGCGTACAAAGCGAGGAATCATGGGATAAAAATACGTGTTGTTCGGGACGTCCCTTACATTTGGTTCATGCAAGATGGACAAATCATGAAGGTTCGGGACATGGTCCACGTGTTGGAGCATTGGGCACCCCCCTCCCTGCAAGAATCGTATGATAATTCTGGACTTTTAGTGGGGGACCTCGATGAAGACGTCACAGGCATAGTGGTTTCCCTGGATTGCACAGAGGAAGTCGTTGCTGAGGCAGTCGGCAAAGGAGCCAATGTGATTGTTTCGCATCATCCAATTGTATTTAAAGGGCTCAAACGTTTTACAGGCCGCACATACGTTGAGCGAACCGTAATGGCCGCTATTCGGCATGGCATTCATTTGTACGCCATTCACACGAACTTGGACAACGTGGCAGACGGCGTGAATAAGCGGCTGGCGGAATTGGTGGGGTGCACCCAGGAATCGCTTCGCATTTTGCGGCCACAAACCAACATACTCAAGCAAGTCGTCGTCTATGTACCCGATGAACATTCCGAAGCGGTGCAAAACGCCATGTTTGGTGCAGGTGCGGGTCGCATTGGTCATTACGATGAATGCGGTTGGTCGGTCGAGGGTCAAGGGACGTTTCGACCCTTAGAAGGCGCCCAGCCTTATGCCGGTCATGTGGGCGTGCGTGAGCAAGCAGGGGAACGTCGCATCGAAGTGGTGGCTGCCCCCGAGAATTTGACCGCAGTGCTCCATGCAATGAAAGCGACTCACCCTTATGAAGAAGTGGCTCATGGTGTTTGGACGTTGGAGAATGCTCATTCGAATGTAGGAAGTGGAATGATTGGAGTTTTACCTCAAGCCACAACCGAAGAAATGTTCTTGGATGACGTCAAGGCGGCCTTGGGATGCGCTGCGTTAAAACACACCAAACTGCTGGGACGTCCGGTTCAGAAAATCGCGGTGTGCGGCGGCTCTGGGAGCTTTCTGTTGAGCGATGCCATCCGATTTGGGGCCGATGTTTTTGTTACCTCGGACTTCAAATACCATGAATTTTTTGATGCAGATGGGCACATCATTGTGGTCGATGTAGGCCATTATGAAAGTGAATGGCAAACAACGGACCTGATTGTCAACCGCCTAAACGAAAAATTCCCTAATTTTGCCGTCCATTTGGCAAAGGCCAATCCGAATCCTATTCACTATCGCTGACCACAACATGGCTAAAAAAACCACCGCCTCGACTGCAGAAGACAAGCTGCGTGCGTTGTATGATTTGCAACTAATCGATTCTCGAATTGACCGCATTCGCGTCGTTCGCGGAGAATTGCCGTTGGAAGTCGAAGACTTGGAAGATGAAATCGCTGGATTGCGAACTCGCTTGGAGCGTTTGGAGGAAGACCTTGATTTGGTCAACCAACGGATCTCAGCGTACAAGAATCAAATCGAAGACAGCAAGGCCCTGATTGCCAAGTATACCGAACAGCAAAATAACGTTCGCAACAACCGAGAATTCGAATCCTTGAATAAGGAGGTTGAATACCAGACCCTCGAGATTGAGCTTTGCGAAAAGCGAATTCGTGAGTGCCTCGCTCAAGTCGAACAGAAATCAGAAGTCGTCAATACCAGCAAGGAGAAGTTGGAGATGCGAGACGCTGATTTGGTGAGTAAGAAGACAGAGCTGTCGGAGATCATCGCCGAGACACAGCAAGAGGAGGACGTATTAAACGGTTTAAGTGGAAAGATGGCCAAGGGAATTGATGACCGGTTATTGGCGAGCTATCAGCGCATTCGCGGAGCCGCGAAGAACGGTTTAGCGGTCGTTCCAATTGAGCGCGAGGCTTCTGCAGGCTCGTACATCAAGATTCCACCACAGCGGCAAATCGATATTGCACAGCGCAAGCGAATCATTGTGGATGAGCACAGCGGTCGTATCCTCGTGGACAAAGAGCTCGCTGAAGAGGAGAACAGCCGCATGGATACGCAGATCAGCAAAGCGCTGGCGAAAGCGAAGAAGTGATTTCACCGAACGACTTCAAATGAAAAACGGCACCCCATGGGTGCCGTTTTTCGTAGGTACAAATTGACTTGCCTGCTTAAATGCGGCTCAGTACCGCTTCCTTTTCGACGGACTTGATGGCTTGAACTTAGTGGATGCAGGTTTCTTACCACCTGAATCACTGCGCCGAGAATACCGGTCGTCCGAAGGCATGTCCCGTCCAAAGGCACCGTTGTTGCTAGACTTCTTTTTGGGCTTGCTCTTCCAACTATCGTCTCCCGTGAATTTGCGCTTGCCTGCGTCAGGTCGTCCGCCTGAAGATGGCCTTCCCCCGCTTCGATTTCCTTGACTGCTTCGATCCGATCGGGTTCTTGGCCCGTCGCGCCCGTCGCGTCCTCGCGGTCCACCTTTGCCGCTCCGGCCTCCATAACCACCCCGTCCTGAGTGGCTGCGTTGTCCGCCGCCACGATCATCTCCTCCCTTGAGGTTGAGGTCTTTGCCGTGGGTGATGTTCAATTTGGAGAGCTCAAGGCTGACTACGCGGTTGAGCACTTCTTCTTTGGTCATGTTCTCAAACCGTTCCAAGGTCGAAAACCACAGATCTGCCGGCAGTCCTTGATTCTCTTCGCGCTTGAGAACTGCTTCTGCCCAGCGCTCCAAGCGGGCTGCCGAGATGGACTTGGCATCCGGGATTTGAGCTTCTGTGAATTCAATGCCCAGTCCTTTGGAGAGTCGGTTGACAACAGCTTTTTCTCGCGTATTGATGAACGCCATGGAAATGCCTGTTTTCCCTGCTCGAGCCGTTCTACCTGACCGGTGCGTGTAATACGCTTGGTCGGTCGGAAGCGAGTGATGAAAAACGTGTGTCAAATCGTTGACGTCAATTCCCCGTGCCGCTACATCCGTTGCGATGAGCACTTGCAATTCCCGTAACTTGAATCGGCGCATGACGCGATCTCGTTGCGGTTGGGAGAGGTCGCCGTGAAGGGCATCTGCCCGGTACCCTTTTTTCATCAGCGTTTCGGCTAAATCTTGGGTGTCGCGTTTGGTTCTGCAGAAGACGACGCCAAACAATTCAGGATCCATGTCCATGAATCGTGCCAGTGCCTCCGCTTTATCTGTATGACGAACTGTCGCGTATTGGTGGTCGATTTGATCATTGACCGCGGTTTGCGGGTCGATGCGCACCTCCATGGGGTCGTCCATGTATTGCTTGACCATCCGACGGATTTCCTTGGGCATGGTGGCTGAAAACAACCACGTGCGCTTGGAATCAGGGGTCATGTCCAAGATGGTGTCGAGCTCTTCTTTGAACCCCATGTTGAGCATTTCATCTGCTTCATCGAGGATAACGTATTCCAGTTGATCCAGTTTGACAGCCTTGCGCTTGGCCAAATCAATCAAGCGACCGGGGGTTGCAATCACCACATGGCAAGGGCGTCGAAGCTGTTGAATTTGCGTCATGATGTTCGCTCCTCCATATACCGCGACGGTTTGGATGCCGTCGAGTTGTTTGGCAAACAATTCGATTTGCTGGGCGATTTGTTGGCCAAGTTCTCGTGTGGGGGCGAGAATGAGGGCCTGTACATGCGAGGCCTTGGGATCCAAGTGCTCAAGCATTGGTAGGCCGAAGGCTGCTGTTTTACCCGTTCCTGTTTGGGCTAAGCCAATGAAATCCCGATCGCCTGCGAGCAGATGGGGAATGGCTTCTTGCTGAATTTCGGTAGGGTTCTCAAAGCCAAGCGTGGCAATAGCTTTGAGTAAAGGGGCTGAGAGCCCAAGACGTTCAAATGATTCCAAAAGGGATGAGGGTCTTGCAGATAGAGGCCGCAAGGTAGGGCTGAACCGCATGGCTAACACGGACTTAGGAGGTTTTACATGCGAAAACCGATAGAAGCAACGACCATTCCATGCGTTTGCCTTAGCCTTCCAGCGTCGATTACATCCGGTGAGAACAGGTAAATATCCCGATCGGACCAGCTGCGGCGATAGGTCGCTGATGCATACCAGGCTTGGGTTCTGTAGCCAAAGCCCATGCTTCCGGTATAGCGGCTTGCGTCCGCAGCGATTTCAGCTGCGGGTGAAAAAGGGGAGGTTTCCATCCCTGCGCCGGCTCGCAATCGCCAGTTGCGTTGGACACGGAATTCACAGCCAACTCGTGCAGCATGGGAAACGGTGTATAGTTCCAATGCAGCAGCGTTTTCGCTTGCGAAATCATAGGTGTCTGGCCCAGATAGCGATTGGGCTTTGAGCGATCCCTTGCTGTAATTGACCCGCTCATAATCCGCTGTTACAATGCCCATCTTACCTAGAATAAACGCTCCGGATGCAATCAGGCGAGACGGCGTGAAAATGACGTATTCGAGTCGGTTGTACGGAGATCGGTAATCATACGATTCTCCCGTATTGAATTGACTGCGGATGGTCGTTGAATATTCATCCGTAAAACCGATGCGGCTTCGGGTGTGATAGGCAATGCCCGCGCGGAGCCATTGGGTTACAGCTAGGTTGATGCCCGCTTTGAAGTTGACTCCACTCCCCTCTACAGCCAGCCCTTCCTGAAATTCCCATTCGACGAGTTCCAAAGAGTCAATCCGTGGGCGCTCTTTGTGAATGGCGGTTTCTTCGAATTCGACGCTCACAATGCCGATGCTCGCACCGATGTACAGGCGTTCTTGAAAACCAGATCCTAGTCCGATGTTTGTTTCATTCAGGCGGCCGGTTCTTTCAATGATCTTGGTGGCATAGGCACCCCCTGAAGGAATCTCCGAGATATAGTCCGTTGGATCATTGTTGGGGTGGGGATTAATGAGGTAAGTTTCCCAGGCGAGGTTGCTCGTAAAGGGTGAATTGTCGTACAGTTCATCAGGGAAGGAGCCGATGGCTTCTCCAACGAATGCGTCGAGCAACGAAGCGTCGAGCGGTGCATCATCCACTCGAATCTGCTCATTGTAATTTGCACGCCGCGTGTTGGTCACTGCGAGCGTCGTTACAGGCCAATCCGGATTGACTGAAGGATAACTCAATGCGATTCCAAGGTTCGTGGTCGACCCGGCTAGTTGGTTGGCATTCCCTAATTGACCAGCAATGTTCACTTTGGCCTTCCGAGAGGCGAATCCCGTCGTTATTCCCGCGTCCCCTCTTCGGTACATTCCAATTCCTGCAGGATTTCCGCTGAGGCAAGCGAGGTCAGCCCCCAATGCACCGTAGGCTCCTCCCATGGACATGGTTCGCGTTGTTCCAAGTGCCTCTTGGTAACTGTAACGTAGAATGTCAATTTCGTTTTGGCCGGATGCTTGGGATGCCATTGAACCCAAAAGGAGCAAGGCGATCCGTGCGGTGAATGCATGAAGCCTCTTCATCGACCTCCCCCTCTGCTGGAGCGAGACGAACCGCTGGGCCGCGAACCTCCCGAACTTCCTGAACCTCTGCTTGGAGTGATCGACGGGGTAGAGCGACTTCGTGAAGAATTGTTCGATGGCTCAGGAGCGCTCCAGGATCGATTTGAATTGGGTGTGCTGTTCTTGATTCGGTCTCCCACGTTTTGTATCCAACGGTTCGTGCGGGAATTGGAAGCTGGCGCCACATAGGTGGGGTTGCTCGATGCGTTGTTCCTTGGTTTGGCAACAGGCGATGCTTCAGATTGGGCTTCTTCTTTTTTAGGGCGGACCAAGACGCCGTTGGAGTCATAGTTGCTTCCATTTCCGGTATAGCTCATGATCGGTGTCCGCGTGCGACTCGTGACACCTCCGAAGCTGTCGTTGCTGCCCGCTCCAAACCACCCACCGTTTCCGTTGTTCCATCCGCCATTTCCATTGTTCCAACCGCCGTAACCGCCATACCCACCGTACCCGTAATTCGAAGCGAAAGGACTGTAGCCATAGCCCGAACCGTATCCCATTCCATAGGGATTTCCCCAACCTCCGCCATACGGGTCAAATCCGCCATAACCCATGCCCATGCCATAACCCATGCCCATTCCGCCCGCAGCAAACGGATTGAAGTAGGAGGAAAGTCCATAGCCGTTGCCTATCCCATTGCCGAAGGGCCGGTAAGGATTGTTGAAGCTGGATTGGTACCCCGGCATTCCGTAACCGTACCCGCCCATGTAACCTGGGCTGTATTGGCTGCGATTGGGATCGTAATAGTCGTCCTCAACCGGCACTTCTGCGCTCTGTTCCAATGCGAAATTCAGATACTGTGCGTCGGTGATGAACTCCTCTCCTCGGCGCAGATACAATTCGTCATCTTCCAGGGCTGAGAAGTTGGGAGTGGTTGCACATCCGGAAAAGAAAACGATTCCAAGCGCTGCGATGAGCCAATGCGTGGAATGGGTGGAGCGAGAAAGCGGGAATGTCGTCATCGGAATGTTATAATCTTGGGAAAGGTACGAAATTGGTACTTTTGCGGTGTGGATTGTCCACGTTCGGATAACTGCACAAATCATACCAAACTCCCAGCGCAACCCCATGGCTTCTAAATTGACTTCCCGCGAGGCGGATTACAGCAAGTGGTACAACGAATTGGTGGTACAAGCCGACCTTGCCCAACACAGCGATGTGAAGGGGTGTATGGTCATTAAACCATACGGTTTTGCAATCTGGGAGCGCATGAAAGCGGTCCTGGACGAAATGTTCAAAGAGACGGGACACGTCAATGCGTATTTCCCTTTGTTTATCCCGAAGAGTTATTTCTCGAAGGAGGCGAGCCATGTGGAAGGATTTGCAAAGGAATGTGCTGTCGTGACCCATTATCGATTGATGAATGATCCCGAAGGGAATGGCGTGGTGGTGGATCCAACGGCCAAGTTGGAAGAAGAGTTGATTGTTCGGCCGACGTCGGAGACGATCATCTGGAACACCTACAAGAATTGGATTCAGAGTTACCGAGATTTACCCTTGTTGATCAACCAATGGGCTAATGTCGTTCGCTGGGAAATGCGGACAAGGTTGTTCTTGCGAACCAGTGAGTTTTTGTGGCAAGAAGGCCACACGGCACACGAAACCTCCAAGGAAGCTGTGGAAGAGGCGCGCCGTATGCTCGAGGTCTATGCAGACTTTGCAGAGCAGTGGATGGCCATGCCTGTGTTGAAAGGGGTGAAAAGTGCAAATGAGCGGTTTGCCGGTGCATTGGATACGTACTGCATCGAAGCCATGATGCAGGATGGAAAGGCGCTTCAGGCGGGCACATCGCACTTTTTGGGACAGAATTTTGCCAAGGCATTTGATGTGAAATTTGCTACCCGCGATGGTGGTCAGGAATTGGTGTGGGCTACTTCTTGGGGAGTTTCGACCCGGCTGATGGGAGCGTTGATCATGACGCATTCGGATGATGCAGGATTGGTCCTGCCTCCGAAGTTGGCGCCCATAGAAGTGGTTTTGGTTCCTATTTATAAAGGTGAAGAGCAGATGGCGGAGATTGTTGGGGCGTTGAGAGGCATTGCCGATGAGCTGAAAGCTGCTGGACTTCGTGTTAAGCTCGATGACGACGATTCGAAGCGGTCGGGTTGGAAGTTTGCCGAGCATGAATTGAAGGGCGTTCCCGTGCGCTTGGCCATGGGGCCTCGTGACTTGGCTGGTGGCACCATTGAAGTGGCCCGCAGGGATACACAAACCAAATCCGTGGTGGAAGCAGAGGGCATCACTTCGCACGTGAAGTCATTGCTGGATGAAATTCAGCAGTCGCTCTTTGATCGCGCCGCGAAGCGCACGAAGGAAACGACGACCCGTGTTGATACATGGGATGAATTCAATGCGGCCCTCGAGGCAGGTGGATTCATTGAAGCCCACTGGGACGGCACTTCCGAAACAGAAGAGCTCATCAAGAAAGAAACGAAAGCGACCATCCGATGCATTCCGCTCGAAGGCAATGAAGAGGTTGGGAAATGCGTTCGCACAGGAGCGGACTCTGCACACCGTGTCATTTTCGCTCGAGCATACTAACCCCTAACGCTATGGACAATACCCCCATTGGACTCAATCCTGAAGTCACTGCAGAAACCGTCACCGGTTTGAACAGTCTTCTGGCGGACTTGCAAATCTTTTACCAAAATGTGCGTGGCTTCCATTGGAATATCCGTGGTGCGGAGTTTTTTGAACTGCACGCCAAATTCGAAGAGCTGTACACCGATCTACAACTGAAAATCGATGAGGTCGCCGAGCGCATCCTGACCCTTGGCGGTCGACCATTGCATTCTTATGAAGCGTATTTGGATACCACCGATATACATGCGGTCAAGGACATCTCGAGTGGACCCGAAGCCATGAAACATTGTGTAGCGGCGTTCTCTGTTTTGTTGTTGCGAGAACGCGTGTTGCTGCAATTATCCAGTCAGGCCAATGACGAAGGGACCAACGCCCTCATGAGCGATTACATTCGCCAGCAAGAGAAGACCGTTTGGATGTACCGGGCGTATCTGGGGTGAGTCTCTGCCGCAGCCTGATCATTGCTTCTTTGAAAAAATTGCCTCCCATCTTGTTGGTTGCAATCGATGTAGTATATTTGCGCCCCAATTGGCCCGTTCGTCCAGGGGTTAGGACGCCAGGTTTTCATCCTGGAAACAGGGGTTCGATTCCCCTACGGGCTACAAAACGAACAAACCCACATCCCCCAC
>Ga0209630_10002815_pt1 | contig 16363 bp, 12 predicted proteins | sample COG_01_FD_184745 | JGI IMG/M metagenome (GOLD analysis project Ga0209630, IMG submission 184745) | Pelagic Microbial community sample from North Sea - COGITO 998_met_01 (SPAdes) (version 2) | ecosystem: Environmental > Aquatic > Marine > Neritic zone/Coastal water | place: Helgoland, sampling... | reverse complement strand
CAAGCGACATATTAATCCCTCTTGTAAGTAACTGTTTATCAAAGAAACTTGAGCCAAAGAAAATATATGTAATGAGGCTAGACAGACAAACTGGAATGATTGAGGCAATAGCGTATTTATATGAACCGGTTAACTCGAGGACTAATATTACAGCTGAAATAGGTGCTCCAATTACAGAACTCGCAACAGCAGCCATTCCAGCAACAGCAAAAATAGATAAAACTGATTCATCAATCCCAAGAAATGGAACATGAAATATTATTGCCCCAACTATAGCACCAAGAAATAAAGATGGAGAAAAAACACCGCCAAATAACCCAAATCCTATACAAATCGATGTTAATAATAACTTTGCAAATAAAATTAGTATTAAAAATGATAACAAGTTTGCTTCTGTTATAACCATGGTGATAGTTTTTATTCCTAAACCTAAGACCTCAGGTATAAACATTCCTATTATACCACACAAGAATGCGGGGAAAAAAGGTGAAAAATGTGGCTTTGGAATTATTTGTTTGGATATTTTAGGCATGTTTAAGAGAAGATACATGAATACTAAAGCAATTAAAGCAGACGCTGGACCTATTGTTATTAGCCCTGGTAAAGCATCGGCAAAATTAAATTTGATTTCTTCAAAACGAAAAATCGGAGACACTAAGTTCATTTGAGATGCTGTAAAGCTTGCAGTAATTGAACATAAAGCAATAGATGTAATAGCTTTTAATGAGAAATGTCTTAAAACAACTTCATGTGCAAATATTATTCCTGCAATTGGAGATCCAAATCCAGCGGAAATTGCAGCGGCAACGCCACTCCCAATGATAATGTCATGTGGAATTCTTGGCATAAATGCTAATCGTCTTAACAATACGCCAAGTGTAGCACCGAAGTGGACTAATGGGCCATAAATACCTACTGAAGCTCCACCACTGATTGAGAAAAACGACACTAGAGTAGATAACATTCCTGTTTTGACGTTTAAAGCTCCTTCTTTTTGATTTGCTGCATATATACTATCTGCAGGGCCATGCCATCTTTCAATGTTATTATACTTTACCAATAATGCAATTAATGTTGCAGCTGCAGTGCAAGCAACAAGAGGCAAAAAATTAATTTCATATTCTAAAAATTTTATCCCAAGCGGATTACTGTATAAGTAATAAAAAATTTCTTTTGCACTTATGATAAATAATTGAGCAACAATAGAAACTATAATACCAGTTAATAAAGCTGTGATTATAAGAGCAAGGTTGGTTTTTAAGATATCTTTCATTAATTAATCTAATAAAATTTATTTCTCAACAGTAAAAATATTTTAATAATCTTTCAATATCTTGCAGATTAGAATATAATTTTTTTTATTAATCAATTTATTTCGTATTAGGCATAAATATTGCTCCGTATTAGACGTTAGGGGTCTTAATAAGTAAATATGGAATAATTTTATGGTTGTAGACTATTTAAGCGCAATAAATCAAAATGGTAGTGGTTTAAACACTTCTCAGATTGTTGACAGTATTGTAGAGGCTGAAACTGCTCCTCAAAAAGCATTAATCAACCAAAAAATTGAAAATAAAAATCTCGAAATTTCAACTATGGCTGAAGTTGCACTTGAGTTAAGTAATCTTAAAACCAGTGTGTCATCTTTTGCGAATAATACTAAACTAAGCACGTCTAGTGCTAGCACAACAGCCACACTTTCTATTCAAGATCCATCTGTAGCAAAGGCATTTAATTCAGATGTACAAGTAACTCAACTAGCTACTTCTCAAACGCTTGAGTTTCCAGGCTTCTCTTCACTTTCTTCAACTACTGGAACGGGTGCGATTACAATCGATTTTGGTGCTTGGGTTACAAATGGAACAGCTACCGATACAGATTCTTTGTTTTCAGGAAGTAACATTTCAGCGAATACATCACTTGGAACCCCAATTTCACATAGTGTTTTAGGAGGTACAATAAGTATATTGACAGATGTTGGTGGTGACCAATCAAGCACAGTTTTTACAGTTGTGGGCACTGATATTGCAGGCAACAGTATTACAGAAAATATAACTGGTGGTGCAAGTGGTGTCTCAGTTTCCGGTACGTCAGTTTTTAAAACAGTCACAAGTATTACCCCTGGTTCTACTGTTGGTTCAGGTAAAATCGATATTGGTCATACAGCGTCTACATTTGGAATAAATTCAGCTAAAAGTTCTTCGTCATTAACGGTATCAAGTGGGCATAATAATACTCTGAGTAGTATAGCTACTTCATTAAATTCAATCACTGGTGTGTCTGCAAATGCAATCAATAAAGGAGATGGTACTTATTCCTTAGTTGTCAGATCCGAACAAGGTTATGCTAACGCATTAAGATTAACTGTTTCAGAAACTAGAGGAGATGAAGGGTTGTCGGCATTAAGCAATGTGTCAGATAATGCTACACATCAAACTTCGGCGGCTTTAAATTCAAGATTATTAGTAGATGGCGTTACTATTGAAAGGGCATCAAATACAATTACTGATCTATTCGATGGATACTCTCTGGATGTAACAGCAGTCACGTCTAGTTCCTTTAGATTAAGCTCAAGTTTAGACAAAGTATCATCACTAGACACAATGAACAGTTTTCTCGACGCTGTAAACTCCACCCGAACAAAACTTAATGATTGGACTAGGATAGGTTCTGAAACTCAAGAAGCAGGACCGTTAGCTAGAAATATTGCTGTCAAATCTCTAAAAAAGGGAATAAATGATCTTTTGACTGGGTCTATTAAAGGTTTTGGGTCAGATGCTTTATATTTATCCGAACTAGGTGTCAGAACAAATCAAGACGGGACTTTATCTTTAAATGAAACAACATTTAATGCACAATTAGATACTAACTCAAAAGTTTTTGATTCAATTTTTAATACAATGTTTTCTTCCAGTTCAACATTTTTAAAAGTCGAGAAGTCTTCTGCAACTTCAAATCCTACGCCTGGGACTTATTCATATATTTCTGACGGTTCAAGTGCAACATTAAATGCTTTTAGCATGACTGCAAAAACAGATAGTTCTGGAAATTCTTATTTTTTATCTAACTCAAATGCAGTTGACACTAGAGGTATTAAAATTACAGAAAGTCAGACTGTCTCAAACGCTTTTGTTTTTTATGGGAAAAGTTTGGTAGATACAATGTCGGAATACCTTGAAAATACTCTAAAAACATCAGGTGATTTAAGTAAAGCACAATCATCTGCTGGGAATAGTATAGCAGATTTCAACATAGACTTATCAGACATTGATGATAGGGCAGCTGACTTAACTGAAAGATATAAGTCACAATTTTCAGCTATGGAGAGTGCTGTAACAAGTCTTAAAAGTACAGGTGATTATCTAACTAATATGATGAAATCATGGAATAAAGATTAAAATTATCTAATTTTAATAATAACAATGAAAGACATATAATGAACAACTTAGCAATAGAAATAGATTTAAAAAAAGCTAAAAAAATGAGCAAAAACGGTGACCATGATGGAGCTGCTAATATTTATAATTCTATTCTAAATCATTTCCCTCAAAATTTAAGAGCAAAAAATGCTTTAAATCAAATAAAACTTAATATTTTAGAAAGCACAGAAAAAGAAATTGAAAACGCGGCTTTTACGATTTTTAATAAAAATATGATAAATGAACTATATGATTTTGTTAATGATAAAATTAAAATTTATCCTTTAAATATAAAACTTTTAAATTTTTTAGCTATTTCACAGGCTAAAAAAGGTTTGGAATATGAGTCATCTAATACTTTTAAAAAAATACTTGAAGTTCAACCTACTAACGCAGATGCTTTAAGCGGATTAGGTATGTTGTTAAATGATGCTAATTCTTATGAAGAAGCATTAATTTACTTAACTAAGGCAATAAATATCCAACCAAAAAACTCTAGTATTTTAAATAATTTAGGAATTAACTTTGGTGCCAGAGATAAGTTTGATATTGCTGAAAAATACTTTCTTAAAGCAATAGGAATAGATAATAATTTTGACGCTAGAAGAAATTTATCTACATTATTTATAACTCAAGCTAATAATTTAAATAAGGATTGTGATTATAAAACAGCAGCTTATTTCTATCAAAAAGCTAAAAATTATTATCCAGATAATGAAGATGTTTTTGTTGGTTTAATTTCAACTTATTATAAATTAGAGCAATACTCAAAAGCTGATATCTTAATTAAAGAAGGTATTGATAGAGGAATTAATAACGCTGAATTTTATTATAATGCAGCTAATTTTTATGGCTTTTATAAAAGGGATCACAACAAAGCAATTCATTTTGCTAAAAAAGCATTAGAGTTATCCCCAGATCATGACAAGGCATTAAATAATTTAGCTGTCTTTTATGGAAATAATGGAGATGATGTTGAAGCAATTAATACATTAAGAGATTTGATTAAATCAGATCCCCAAAACGCAAAGGCGCTTACTAACCTAGGAACTATTTTTTCTAAAAATGGATACCAAATTAAAGCCGCCGAATTTTATATTAAAGCTCTATCAATAACTCCAGACGATGAGATACTTCAGAGTAATCATTTATTCAATGTTTCACTTATGCCAGGTATTTCTGCAAAAGATGTTTACGAGGAGCATTTGAGGTTTGGAGAAAAATATAATAATCCTGAAAATATGTTCACTAAATACAAGAAAATTAATAATAATAAAAAAATTAAATTAGGTTTTGTTTCTGCAGACTTTAGAAAACATGCCATAGCTACTGTCTTGCTTCCTATATTAAAAAATTTAGATAATAAAAAATTTGAGATTGCTGCTTATTCTAACAGTCATATTAAAGACGAGATAACAGATGAATATAAATCAATATCAGATCATTGGGTCGAGTGTAGTTTATTAAATGACTACGATTTAGCAAAAAGAATTTGGAATGACGAAATTGATATTTTATTTGACATGTCGGGACACAGTAGCGGAAATAGATTAATCGCATTTACTTATAAACCAGCTCCAATTCAGATAAGTTGGATGGGTTACCCTCTAACTACTGGTTTATCTTCTATAAATTATACAATTTATGACGAGTTTTATGCTCCTAAAGAAGTAGATTCCTTTTTTAAAGAAGAGGTTTTAAGACTGCCAAATCATTTTAATTTTGAAACTCCAAAAAACATTGATAATAACAAACCTTCAAAAACAAGAAAATCTGAAGAAGTAACCTTTGCAAGTTTCAACCATTCAAGAAAATTAAATGAGGAAGTTATAATATCTTGGAGTAAGATATTACAAAAAGTAGAAAATTCTAAAATTATTATTGCTAATTTAGAGCCTTTTTCTTTCAACTGGATAGGTAATAAGTTACGTGAATTAGGAATTGAAGAAAACAGAATTTCTTTATTGAAACCTGTGGGTATGGAAGAATATCTAAATTTGCATAAACAAGTAGATGTTATTTTAGATAGTTGGCCGTATTCTGGAGGAACAACAACAGCTTACGCTATGCAATATGGTATTCCAACAATAACTATATCCGGAGTTACTGTTGCACAAAATCAAAGTGCAGGCATTATGCAAAATGTTGGAATAAAAGGCACCATAACCAAAAATAAAAAAGAATATGTAGATAAAGCCATTCAATTATCAAGCGATATTAAAAATCTTCAAAAGTTGAAAATTAAAAATTTTGAAATTTATAAACAATTTACAAAAAATAAACAGTCGAATGTCTATAAAGACTTTCAAAAATTATTAAAAGATTTGTTAGTAAAACACTCAAGTAATACTTTTACGAAAGTTTAGTAGATGTCTGTTGCTAGAAAAATTACTAATGATGAACTTCATATTCACATTAAAAATATTAAGCTAGATGGTTACACAGTCATAAAAGACTACATTCCCGCAAATAAAGCAGATAAATTGAAACAAATAGCTGGAGATCTATATAAAGACCTAGATTTAAAATTAAATCAAAAAGCACCTGTTGGATTACAACATGTTATTAAGGATGATTATATAATTAATAATATACCTTGCTTAAGTTCTGATTATTTAGATATTTGTACCACAGGAGACCATTTAGAAGTTTTAAAATTTTTTTTAAATGATCCTTATTATAGTTTAATTCCAAAAAATGATCCTAATTTCACACTTGCTCAGGCTAATTTAAGAGCTGGGAAAGTTTCTTTGCCATTTCATGTGGATGTTAGATTAGTCACTCCAGGCTATGAAAGTTGGTCATATCAAGGGTACCTTGCTTTAGAAAAAATTGAAAAGAAATCAGGTTGTCTTAGGGTTATACCAAAAAGTCATTTGCTTCCACAAATGCCAGATTCAACAAAAGAATATAATAATGCAATTGATTTACCCCTAGACCAGGGAGACATTATAATTTTTTCAAGTCAACTACATCATGCTACTCATAAGTGTGAAAAAGATGTTGCCACGCCTTGGACACTATTACTTACGTATAGGTCATGGTGGTGTAAACAACAATTTGATTTTCTTAAAATGATAGATCCGAATGTTTTTAAAAATCTTAATAATAACCAAAAACTTTTATTAGGTGCCTGCTCTCAGATACCAGATAATATCTATGCATCTCCGTCTTCTAGGCAAGGATATGAAGCACTAGACAGCTTTAGTAGGTAGGTAGATGAAAATAAATCATAATTTCAAAATTATAAAAGGTGATTTTTTGAAAGATGGTTATACTATCTTAGAGTGTAAAGATATTAAAGAAAAAATAGAATTAGTTAAAAACCATTTTAACAAATTTTCTAAACTTTTTGGTGTTGATCAACAAAAAAATAGAAATATAATCAAGCGTTTCGCAGATAGCATAGAAATTCAGCAAATATTTTCTTCCGAAAATTTAAAACAAATTATTAGAAATCAATTCAATTTTGAAATCCCAGTTTTTTGCGGTCCTGTTGTATCACATTTTACTTCAACCAATTTAATGGGGAGGGGTTTTGGGTTACCTTATCATCAGGATTGGCCAAGTATGGCATCTTGTAAAAAATCACTCATTGTTTGGTTTTGTTTAAGTGACTGTGATAGCAAAACCCATTCTATAGCAGTATTAGAAGGATTACATAAGCAGGGATTATTAAAAGGTAACCAAAAAGAAAATGGTTATGAAATAGACTTAACATGTGAAAATTTAAAACAAGAAAAAATTTTGAAGATAAAAGCGGGAGAATTACTTTTTATGTCTTCTTTTTTACCACATAAAACTTTTGTAAATAATGAATCTACTATATCAAAAGTTTCACTATCAAGAAGGATAGATGATTTAAGCTCGACGGAGTGGGGCGAACGTAAATTTGTTAACGCGTATAATAATTCTATTGATAGAGAATTATATTTAAGTTAATTATATTTTGTTTTTGCAATAAATATCCCAGTTTTTCCAAATTCATTTCCATTGTATAGCATTAACAAGTTATTATTTTTTTTAAACACATGAGGATAGGCTTGCATGAAATCATCTTGTAAATTTATATTATTAATATTTGTAAAGTTAAAATTATTTTCTATCCAAGAATACCCATCTATTGAAGTGGCATAGCCAATTTTATAAGATTCATTTATATTCGTCCTATAATCAAATTTTCCTCGATACGAAAACCACATATGAAGCCTGTCTTTTATTTTTAATACAGAAGCTTTAGAAATACCTCCCCAGGCTGACTTTAAATTTAGAACAGTTTTATTAGAAAAAGTCCAATCTTTACCATTTTGTGAAGTGGCTATTTTTAGAGAGTATATTGGTTCTTTATTTTTAGTAATAGGATTAGTAATCCAATCACTACAAGACATATAGTAATTAAAAAAAATCTTATTGAACTTAACAATGCAGCTAGTACCTGTAAAAAATGAATTATTTTTATTGTTTGTAATTATAGGGTTGGCCTCATTTTTAATAAAGCTTTTTGCACCATCTTTACTGTTGCTTAATCCAATAGCATTTTGATATGGAAAGTTTTTATTAACTTTCCAACCAATATAATAAAGATCGTAATTATTTCCTTTTTTAATTATCCAACTTGGCATTACACCATGTGAGTCAAAATCTTCTTTGTTTCCAATATCTAATACTGGCCCGTATACTTTTTGCTCAAGAAGTTTTATTGTTAGATTGCTGTATTTGACTTTTACATAAAAAACTCTACTAATATTATCACTACTTCTAGAAGAAAAATAGACTCTTTCTTCATCTTTCATTTTTAAATAAAACGGGCATTGAGTGTGAGAAAAATGAAGTTTTTTATCTGTTTTTAATTCATTAAGAGAGAAAGCTAAACCAATCTTTTCCCAATTGCTATAAATCAAAACTTGATCTCTAAGGATGTCAGTTTTTTATGAGGTCGAGAAGCTTCTCCCACAAATAATGAGTTTTTACCTGTATTTCTTGTTATAATACAACCAGCTCCAATTAATGAAAATTCTCCAATATTTATGTTATCAATAATAGTAGAGTTCACTCCTAGAAAAGAGCCTTGACCAACATTTACACTTCCGGAAATCACCACATGCGAAGAAATAAACGTGTGTGACAAAATGTTTGAATGATGTCCGATATGATTTCCTGACCAAATTATACAATTATCTTCAATAACACAAAATGGTTGAATGACATTATTTTCTAAAATAAAGCAATTTTCTCCAATACTTTTTGAGTAGTTGACACAATTTTTATGAATAAAAGAATAAAATTTATAACCAAGGGCTTTACCTTTCTTGAAAATTCTTATTCTATGAGCATTCATGTTTTTGTAACTTAAGGGTGCAAATAATAAATTTTCTTTTGGGTTATATGTATTGATCAAATCTTCAAAGGGAACAACAGGATAATTTAAAAAAGTTTTTTGTTTTAAGAATTTTTTTTCTACAGTAAAAGCTATTAACTCAACATTTTTATCTTCTTTTATGTAATTTGCAGCTACTTCAGCAATTTGTCCTGTTCCAAAAACAATTAATTTTTGTATTCCCATTTCTATTCCAACTTAAAATGAACTGGTATAATTTTTGCATTCTTAATTATAATATATTTTTAATGTTTGATTAGTCAACGGAGAAATCATGAAGGGTATCGTATTGGCAGGAGGTTTGGGTTCTAGACTTTATCCTTTGACACTAAGTATATCAAAACATTTGTTACCTGTTTATGATAAACCTCTGATTTTTTACCCAATTTCAGTTCTTATGTTAGCGGGGATTAAAGATATCTTAATAATATGTAACCCAATACATTTAGAGCAATATAAAACATTATTAGGAAATGGAGATAAGTACGGTATTTCGTTAAATTATGAAATACAAGAAGAACCAAAAGGCATATGTAACGCACTTTTAGTTGGAAAAGATTTTATAGGGAAAGATGATTTTTCTTTAATTTTGGGTGATAATATTTTTTATGGACCTGGAATGACACACATTTTAAAAAAGTCAATTAATAACAACTTACTAGGAGCTACAGTCTTTACTTATCATGTTCCAGATCAATCAAAATTTGGTGTAATAAATTATTCTAAAAATGGGAAAATTGGTAATATTGTTGAGAAACCAAAAGGAGAAAAACCAGGCTCTGCAGTGACTGGTTTATATTTATTCAAGAATGAAGCAATGATGTTTTGCAAAGAAATTAAACCATCAAAGCGAGGTGAATGTGAAATTACTTCATTATTAAATATTTATGCTAAAAATGATATATTGTTAGAGCAAAAATTAGGAAGAGGTTTTGTCTGGTTTGACGCAGGTAGTTTTGAGACCTTGATAGAGGTATCAAATTTTGTTAGATCAATTGAAAAAAGACATGGTTATAAAATTGCATGTCTTGAAGAAATTGCTTTAGGAAATGGATGGCTTAATAAGAAAATTGATAAAAAAAATAGCCTATTTAAAATACAGAACGAATATTATTCTTATGTTAGAGGTTTGTATTAATTTATGGATCATTTAATTGTGGGCAAACCAACTCTTCCAGATATTAATAAATTTTTACCTCATTTACATAAAATATGGGATAGTAAAGCTTTAACTAATAATGGGAAATACTTACAAGAATTTGAAAAAAAATTAGCAGATTTTTTGGATGTTAAAGCAGTAGTTGTTTTTTGTAACGCTACAATAGCCCTTATTAGTCTAATAAAATGTCTCGAAATAAAGGGAAAAATTATAACTAGTCCATTTTCTTTTGTAGCAACCGGAAATGTAATACTTCTATCAGGCTTAAAACCAGAATTTGTTGATATAAGTAACAAGAATTATAATTTAGATCCAAAAAAATTAGAAAATTTTTCATATAAAGATGTTTCAGCAATAATGCCGGTTCATGTATTTTCAAAGCCAGCTTTTGTAGATGACTTTAAAAATATTGGGCTTAAGGAAAATATTAAAATCATCTATGACGGCTCTCATGCTTTTGGTTCTAAATATAAAAATAAAAGTGTTTTAAGTTTTGGTAATGCTTCTGTTGTAAGTTTCCATGCAACAAAAATACTTACGACACTTGAGGGAGGAGCGATAATTACAGAAAATAAAGATTTAGCTCAAAGGTTAACAGATTTTAGAAATTTTGGCATCAGTCAATCTGGTTATGTAAATCAGATAGGTTTAAACGGAAAATTAAATGAAATTCAAGCGGCTATTGGTATTTTACAGTTAGATGAAATAAAAGGAAACCTTTTAAAAAGAAAAGAAATTGGACTTTATTATAGAAAATATCTTAAAGACATTGCTTTTTTAAAATTGCCGTCATTAATTAAATATCATGAGGATAATTATTCATATTTTCCTGTAGAAGTAATTAATACAAATAAATATAACCGAGAGTACATAAATAATATTTTACTTAAGAATAATATATTTTGTAAAAATTATTTTGATCCTATCATTACAAATCAGCCGATTTATAAAAAGATTTCTAATCAAAATACTTGTTTAATGAACGCAGAAAAAATATCAAAAAAAATAATTTGTTTACCTATTTATCCTGAAATGTCACTGAAAGATGTTGATTATATATTGAAAGTTTTAAAGAGTATAGAAAATTGAAAGTAGCAATAATGCAACCATACTTTTTCCCTTATTATGGGTATTTTAATCTTATTGATTTAGTCGATAAGTTTATTATTTTAGATGATGTTCAATTTAATAGGAGAGGGTGGGTTCATAGAAATAAGTTGTATGATTTTAACTCTCAATTATCTTGGTTAACTCTATCCATAACAAAAAAGCCTAGAGATACTACTTTAATTAGCGATATTGAATTTAATGAAAATGTTGAAAGTCACTTTAAGAAACAATTAAATAAATTTCCTAAGCTAGCAAAATTAGAAAAAGTAAATAAAACAATTGTTGATACAATGTTAAACTTTGAAAAACCTGCTATTGAATACTTGATAGATAATATTTTAAATATTAGTAAAATTTTGAAATTTAAAACTACCTTTATTAGATCTAGTGAAATAAGAATAGATAAAGAAATCGATTTTCAAGATAATATTATTAACCTTGTTAAAAAAGTTGATGGGAATCATTACATTAATCTGCCTGGTGGGAAAGATCTATATTGTAAAAAAAAGTTTACTAAAGAAAATCTGAACTTAAGTTTTCTTGAACAGGATGAAAGAAAATTTAGTATTTTAGAGGCTTTGACATGATTTATTTTATTAAAAAAATATTGAAAGTGTAAATTATAAAAAAGTGTCATGATGTTAGATATTTTAATCACTCTTTACATAATTTTATTAATGTTATTTTGAAAGTTTACTCAATGTTTTCTAAAATTATTCATCAAGATAAATATAAAAATGGAAGATTAATTCATCAGTATTATAGAGATGCTTTAAGCCAAAACTACCAACTTCCAGAATTAGCTGAAATTTCCCATGAATGGCTTTCAAAAATTTTAGGCACAGGTGATTATAATCTATTAGTAAATATTGATGAGATATATTTAAAGACCAATGATAATAAAAATCATTCTGCTCTTAGATTAATGCTGATGATTATATTTCAATCCAATTTAATATTAGATATTAATAAACAAGGTAAAAATAATTTATTACCAATTGCTTTTAATTTTTCAATTATAAAAGCTATAGAAAAACTTTTAAATTTAAATGTTCATAAAGATTATCTGATTACTTCTATGCAAATATTGTACAGAATTGGTGAATATGAAATTTTTATGTATTTAGCTGAAAATAACAAAAATATAATAAATTCCTCTATCCCCTTATTAAAAATTAAGGCTATGATTAACTCATTTTGTGAAAATTATAAAGAAGCAAAACATATTTTAAATCAATTAAACAGTAATCAAAAAAATGATAATATTATTTCAATTTTAGATATAACCTGCGATTATAAATTATCATTGAAGAGTAGATTTGTTTATGATGATGCTGGTTTACAAGAACCACATACCGACAATTTTTTTTGGATTAGAAAACCAACCAAAAACAATTATAAATCTAATAGAGTATTTATATCTAGCGATGAAAGTTATTTTTACAAACACGTTATTTCGCTTATAAAGTCAATATATCATACTAATAAAAATGTTCTATACGTTCATTTGCATATCTATGACCCAGAAGAGAAAACTCTTACATTTATAAAAAAATTTTTAATAAAATACCCCGAGTTAGATATGTCTCTATCTTATGAAAATCTTGAGAGTAAAAGTAAGAAAATAAAAACAATATACGCTTCAAGAAGATTTATAAGTTTATATTTTGTAAGAAAAGAAATTAATAATAATTTAATTGCAATAGATGCTGATTCATTATTTAAGAATAAGTGGATAGTTTCTCCAGATTTAAATGATAAGAATATTGTTACAATAAATCCATTTGTTATACCGTTTTGGGAAAGAGTTATTGCGTCATTCTTATTTTTTTCAAAATCAGATTTATCGAACATGATTTTATTAAAGATTGCTAAGCTAATTGAAGTAAACTTAAAATTGGGGAATGACTTTTGGTTTTTAGATCAATTGGTATTGTCAATCTCATTCGACAATGTATTAAGTAATAATAATGTTGGGCATATCGATATTAATCAAGTATCAGACACAAATCACAACTCTTCTTCATTGATTTGGCAATTAGCTACAGATAAAGTACAAAATAACAGTTATGAAAAATATAAAGAAGAGTTAAATATACTTGTTTGAGTTTCAAAATTAATTCAAATATATTTTATGCTTTATTTAATTTGTCAACATAAATAATAAAAGAGAATAAACTCATGCCAGAATTATCTATATCAAATGCAATTTCATTGCTCGAAGAAAATAATTTTATAGTAAAGTTCGAAGGAAATATTTCTGTAAAAATGATGCCAATGAAGTTGTCAGATTTTGAAAAAGAAACTGACCTTACAAAAAAAGAAAATAAATTGGCAATGTTAAGAAGAGAAATTAGTTTTTTTCAGAGGCCTGAAAAAGAAAAGTTACTTCGGCTCATTATTTTTCAATTATTTGATGTTGGGTACTTAGATAAAAGTAAGTCAATTATAGATATAGGATGTTGGTTAGGGGATAATGCAATCCCTTGGAGTTTTTTAATTAGTGATAACTCTGTTGTTCATGCTATTGATCCATCTGACGAAAATCTTAATTTTGCAAAAAATATAGCCTTAATTAATGGTCGTAAAAACTTAAACTGGGTTAAAGCAGTGTGTTCTGAGACAGTTGGAGAAAAACTCAATTTTCAAGGAAGTATAGAACAAGCAAATTTTAACGTCTCATTAAATTCTGAAGCAGCTACTCATATTTCCAATAATTTAGATAATATTATTAATAGCTCGTCATACAAATCCATATCTTTGATACACGTTGATGTTGAGGGCTTTGAAGAAAGAACACTTCGTGGAGCCAAAAAAATAATTACTAATGAGAGGCCTGTAATAGTTTTTGAACAACATATATCTAGTGATAAAACCAGAGAACTAATTCAATATCTGGTAAAATTTGAATATAAGATATTTATGGTTAATGAAATTTTACCTGGCTGTGAACCGGACTGTAGAAATTTTATTGCTTTTGATAGACGAAAAAGTTTTCCAGAGATGCCAAAATTAATTCACTCTGAGGGAAGGCGTATGAATATTTTTTATGCAACTCTTGATGAAGCCTTAATAGATGTTAGTTAAAAATTAATAAAAAGCATTAATCTTATAATGTAGTATAAAATTAAATAACAGGTTAAATAAGAATTAATTAATGAAAACTCGTGACTTTTCTTTTACTTCAATTTCAACTTTATTTTGAAATTCTTCTTCACTTTTTTGTGAAAATATGATTGTGTCATTGTTATAAATTAAACAATCAAAACCCATCTTTTCGAAACTATTTAATGATTGTTCTAAATCTTCTACTATTGGTTCACCTGCACAATTAAATGATGTGTTAACAATCACAGGTGTTAACCCTTTCGATTTTAATACTTGAAGAGTTTGGTACAGCCAATCTGTTTTATCGTATAAACATTGAACTCTTGCAGTATTATCTACGTGTTTGATTGCATTTGTTAAATTAGTTTTCACTTTATTAGTGAATAGCATAAATCTTGAGTTTGAAACACTTCCTTCAAAATAATCATGAAAATCTATATCACAACATATCGGAGCCAGAGGTCTCCAATCTTCTCTACCTTTAGCAGTGTTTATCAAATCTCTTGTCTTGGAAGATGATGCAAGTGCAATAATAGACCTGTTCCCAAGAGCTCTTGGTCCCACTTCTGATCTACCTCTATTAATACAAATAATTTTGTTTTCCGAAAGCAATTTAGAAACAAGATTAATCAAATTATTTTTATCAATGGGTCGTAATACGAAGTCTTTATTTTGGATATGATTAATTTTGTTTAATTTTGAAATTGGGAATGCTGCATTATTGAAATCTAGATTTTCATCAGATAAACTTTTATTTTTACTTAAATAATTTAGTGCAACAGCTCCTCCAATCGATATGCCAGTATCGCCGCATGCCGGCAAAGGCTTTATATTTAAAGAAGGTAACATAACTTCAAGTTGAGAGTTTGTAGGGCAATTAAGTGTAAAGCCACCGGTCAACATTAAATCTTTAGTATCTGGTTTAATATTTTGAATAAGTGAAACAACTCTGCTGATCTGTTTGCAGAATAGTGATTGAACTAATGTTTGTGTGTTTACAGCCGCTTGAATAGCAAAATCACGATCTTCAAATTCAAAATTAAATTCAGTTAAGTTATTTGTGTTGATAGATTGTGATTTTTTTGAAATTTCTAGAATTGAATTAGTTAATTCTTTTACTTTGTTTGTTCTGACATTCACAGGGGCGTTGAAAATATCAAATGCTATATTTTCTATATTTTGAATATATGGATTTGCATTTCCGAAAGATGCAAGACCCATAAGCTTTCCTGGCGTTATGTTGAAATACTGCGACACATAATCATAAATTTGTCCAAAAGCAAAATTATGTGAATTTATCGGAAATAAACCTTTTTGATAATCATAGTAATAAATCCCTCCTGAATTAAAAGGTAATATATTTAAACCGCCGTCATGTGTAACAATTATCGATGATTTTTTAGAATATTTAGCTGCGTGAAATGCATGTGCAGCATGATGATTAATATAAAACCCACATTTAACAATCCCCTCAAATGAAAGAGATATAGGAATATAAAAATCAGGACAAATGTATTTGTATTTTTTATTTTCTAGACTGTTAAATAATTCATTAATATTCTCTTGAAAAATATTAACACCATCTAAATAAGGGCTATTCCATTCAAGCCTATTTAAAGAGGGAGTAGCTGTTTTTATAAATTGTTTTTTTAATACTTTTGAATTCATAGAATCCAATGTTTCAGAAGATTTAACAAAATTATTATTCTTTTTTATTAAATTATTCAAATTTTCATTAAATAAAACATTATGTTCTTGGGTCCAATCATTCTTAATAATTAAGTCTGAGGTATGACATAATGGCCAATTTTGTGTTCCAGTTACGCATATGGAAGATACTGATTTAAACTCCATATTATTTTGCTTTAGAAAGCTTTTAATAATATTTGAAGTAATTCCAACATGATGTTTTAATCTTGAAATTCTCTCAATTTCTAAAAAGTCTATAATATTTTCATTTTCAAATAATGATAAAGACGCATCATGACCAAAGTTTATTGATAAAATTATCATTATATTTCTCCTAAATTCTAAAATAATAATCTGCAAAAATTATACCACTCATTGAATGACTTGTTTTACGTATATTGTTCAATGTAAAATCTAATATTTATTTGATTTTAAAATAAGGTCTTTGGTAAACTGATGGCAGGAAAGAAGATATGAAAGTAAATAATTGAATTATCTCAA
>Ga0209630_10002814_pt1 | contig 16365 bp, 23 predicted proteins | sample COG_01_FD_184745 | JGI IMG/M metagenome (GOLD analysis project Ga0209630, IMG submission 184745) | Pelagic Microbial community sample from North Sea - COGITO 998_met_01 (SPAdes) (version 2) | ecosystem: Environmental > Aquatic > Marine > Neritic zone/Coastal water | place: Helgoland, sampling... | reverse complement strand
CGATTTCGGTCGGCACCGGGCTCAACGCGCCGGCGGGCTTTGCCGAGGCGGTGGCGGCCGAAATCGCGGCGTTGACCGGCCTGCCGTTCGTCACCGCGCCCAACAAGTTCGAGGCATTGGCGTCGAACGACGGTCTGGTCGACCTGCACGGCACGCTCAACGTGCTGGCGGTGGCGCTGACCAAGATCGCGAACGATATCCGCCTGCTCGGGTCGGGGCCGCGCTCCGGCCTCGGCGAGCTGGAGCTGCCCGCCAACGAGCCGGGCAGCTCGATCATGCCCGGCAAGGTCAATCCTACGCAGGCCGAGATGCTGACGATGGTCGCGGCGCAGGTGATGGGCAACAATGTCGCGGTGACGGTCGGCGGCTTGCAGGGCCATATGGAATTGAACGTCTTCAAGCCGTTGATCGGCGCGAACGTGCTCCGTTCGATCGCGCTGCTGAGCGTCGGCATGCAGAGCTTCGCCGAGCGGACGGTGGACGGGCTGAAGGCCAATCGCGAGCGGATCGGCGCGCTCGTCGAACAGTCGCTGATGCTGGTCACCGCGCTGGCGCCCGAGGTCGGCTACGACAATGCCGCGAAGATCGCCAAGCACGCGCACCAGACGGGGCAGACGCTGAAGCAGGCGGGGCTGGAGCTGGGCCTCGTCGACGCGGCGACGTTCGACCGGCTGGTACGGCCCGAGACGATGATCGGCCGCTAGCGGCGCGGCCGTCACGAGGAACTTCCCCGCGGTTCGCGCGCTTCGAAGCACCACACCGCAAGGGGCATGATGTGAGCACGACAACCACAGGCGCGCTGATCGGCGCGGCGATCGATTCGATATCGGGCGACGACGGCGTCGCGGACGGCGCGATCATCGGTGCGGTGACGGCGAACGTGCTCAAGATCGTGCTGCCGCTCGCCGTCACCTATGCGGTCGGCTGGGCGGTGCTGCGCGGTGCGACGGAGCTCAAGGACCAGATTTTCGGAAAGGTGGAAGCATGATCGGCAAGATTATCGGTGCGCTCGTCGGGCGCGAAATGGGTCGTCGCGAGGGCGGCAACGGCATGAAGGGCGCAGCGATCGGCGCGCTGACCATGGGTGCGATGCGCCGGATGGGCCCGCTCGGCATGCTGCTCGGCGGCGGCTATGTCGCCAAGAAGGCCTATGATCGCCGCCGCGGACGGATCTAACCCGCCTGCCAGATGCGGATCGCGTCCACGGGCGCGATTAGCATCAGCAGGTTGAGCGTCAGATTGTCGCGGATCGCGGCCAGTGCGACCAGTTCGAGGATCACGACCAGCCCGGCGCTCGCCCACCATGGCAGGCGCCGGGCGATCGCGAATCCGAGCATCATCATCGCGATGTCGCTGATCGAATTGAGCCCGCTGTCCCCGGTATAGCCCCAGGCCATGGTGACGCTGCGATAGCGATCGATAATCAGCGGCGAATTTTCCAGGATTTCCCACCCCGCCTCGATCGCCACCGCGACGACCAGCCGCGCGGTCCATGGCCAGCGGCGCAGCGCGAGCCGGGTGATGCCATAAAAGAGCAGACCGTGGACGATATGGCTGAGGCTGTACCAGTCGGAAAGCTGCTGGCTGTTCTGGTCGGACTGGACCGCGCCGTGCCACAGCGCGATCCGGCCGCAGGGGCAGATCGCCGACCGGCCCATCAGCAGCAGGATCGCAGCGGTGGCGACCAGCAGCAGCGGGATCAACCACGCACTTTTCGCGGCGAGCCGGCCACCGATGCTTGACGCCCGCCCCACCCAGACGCCACTAGCGCGCATGCCGTCGTCCCTCCCCACCGATCCGCACAACTTCCGCCGCCGTGGCGTCCTGTTCGTGCTGTCTTCGCCATCCGGCGCGGGCAAGTCCACCATCGCGCGCAAATTGCTGGCCGACGAACCCGAACTGGCGATGTCGGTGTCGGCGACGACGCGGACGATCCGGCCCGGCGAAACCGACGGCAAGGACTATCATTTCGTCGACCTCGAGGAATTCCGCCGCATGGCCGCGGAGGACGAATTCCTCGAATGGGCGCACGTCTTCGGCCACCGCTACGGCACGCCGCGCGCACAGGTCGAAGAGATGCTGGCGGCGGGTAAGGACGTGCTGTTCGACATCGACTGGCAGGGCGCGCAGCAGCTGTTCCAGATCGCCGGCGGCGACGTCGTCCGCGTGTTCATCTTCCCGCCGTCGATGGCGGAGCTTCGTACCCGCCTGACCAACCGCAACACCGATTCGGCCGAGGTGATCGACGCGCGGATGGCGCGCGCCGCCAACGAGGTCAGCCACTGGGACGGCTATGACTATGTGCTGGTCAACGACGACGTCGATCAGTGTTTCAAGGGCGTGAAGACGATCCTGGCTGCGGAACGGTTGAAGCGGTCACGCCAGACCGGCCTGATCGGCTTCATCCGCCGCCTGACCCGGGTCGCCGAAACGCACTGATCGCGGCCGTCAGGTTTCCAGCGCGGACAGGAACGCCGACGCGGCGTCGAATTCGCGGCGCTTGTGGGCGCGGGCCTGAGTCGCGAGGTCGTCCTCGCCCCACATCTCCGCCTGCCAGTCTTCGTCGACGTGAGCGGCCGCCCACAGGCTGTCCGCATCGCCGGCGCGTTCGACCAGCGCGAGCGCGAGCACCAGCGATCCGGTGATCGTCACCACCGGCGACAGCCCCGCCAGCCGGAACGGATCGAGCGCCGCCACCGCTTCGCCGAGGCGCGCGCGCGTCGCCGTGGGCTGGGCGCGGTGGACGATGCCGGCGGTGGTTTCGAAATGCACGTCGTAGCGCGCACGCGCCCAGTCGAGCCACGGGTCCCACGCGGCCTTCTGCCGGTCGATCAGCGGATCGGGCGTTTGGGCACGGTAATAGAGCAGGTCGCTGTCGCCATAAGCGGCGAGGCCGGCGGCGAAGGGCGCGGACGCGGGTGCGATCCGGTCGATCGCCGCATTGGCCAGCCCGGTCAGCGGCATCGCGCGTGGATCGACCGTCTCCGGCACCGCGCGCCATTCCGCCGCGACCAACGCCGCGAGCGCGTCGGTCGGCAGCGCGAGCGGCACGCGGCCGGGCGTGCGCACCGGCCGGCCATCGAGCGTCACGACGCGATCGGCGTCGACCGCGACCTCGGTCCAGAAGCGCTTCATGACCCGGGCGGGGTCCGCCAGCGGTGCGCGAGGCTCGCCGGCACGATTGCGACCACCGCCAGCGCCGACAGGGTGATCGCGACGCCGAGCACCTTTACCGGCCAGTCGGGTGCGCGCACCGCCAGCACCAGCCCGAACACGGCGCCGAGGCTGCCGACGATGCGGCTGGCGACGATGCCGAGCCAGCGGCGGCGGGCTCGCGCCTCGTGCGCGGTCATACCAGCAGGCCCGGCAGCGCGGCGACATGATCGGCGACGACGTCGGCGCCGCCATCGATTAGGTCGCGCACATCGTGATAGCCCCAGGCGACACCGACCGCGCGCACACCCGCCGCCCTGGCCATCGCCATGTCGAAACTGGTGTCGCCGATCATCGCGCTGTTCTGCGGCGTCGCGCCCGCTTCGTCCATCGCCGCGAGCAGCATCGCCGGATCGGGCTTGGACGGATGGCGGTCCGCGGTCTGCAGGGTGACGAAGCGGTCGGCGATATCATGGTGCGCGAGGATGTGCGCCAGCCCGCGATCCGACTTGCCGGTCGCGACGCCGAGCGTCCACCCGCCCGCCGCGAGCGTCCGCAGCACGTCGCCGATCCCCTCGAACAAAGGCTCCTCCGCCATCGCGCCGCTGGTGCGCAGGCGGAAGAACGCATCCTTGTAATCCGCCGCCATCCGCCGGTGCTGCGCGTCGTCGGCATGCGGCAGCAGCGCGCGGATCGCCTCGACCAGGCTCAGTCCGACGATGCGCCGGATCGCGGGTCGCGGCGGCGCGGGCAGGTCGGCGATGCGGAACGCCTCCTCCATCGCGACGCAGATATTGGCCTGGCTGTCGACGAGCGTGCCGTCGCAGTCGAACACGGCGAGTTTGGTCATCGTGCTGCCGTAGCGGGGCGGGACGGACAGGTGAAGGGGCTGGTCAGCGCAGCGTGTCCATCCGGTCGGCCAGCGCATGCCGTCCCTCGCGGCGCAGCCCCGCGACGACGCCGGCGCGATCCTGCGGTGTCTTGTTCTGGCTGAGCTTGGTCGTGCCGCGCACCGCCGTCACCGTGACGTCGAACCCACGGATGCCGCCGAGCAGCTTCGCGAAGACGACGGGATCGACCTTGTCGCGCGTCCAAGGATCGTCGCGCGGTTCGTGCAGCGCCGCAAGCCGGTCCAGCTGTTCCGTCAGTTCGTCCGCACCGATCGCGTTGGCGATGCCATCGACCTCGACCGACACGTAATTCCAAGTCGGCACCTGATTGCCGGGCGCTGCGTAGAAATTGGCGCTGACATAGCCCTGTACCTCGGCCAGGCTCAGCACGACCGATGCGCCGTCCATATGCGGCGCGATGCGGTTGGCGCGCGACACATGGAAGCGCAGCCGTTCGCCATGCAGCGTCACCGGAGCCTGTACCACCATCGGCCCGTCCGGCGTCGCCGCGAAGATATGGGCGAATCCGATCCGCTCCGCATCGGCAAGCAACGCCGTATCCGACCGAAACCGGGGGTCGGGGTGCATCAGTCCTTGGCGCCGCGCCGGCGCCGCTCGCCGCGATGCTCCTTGCGCATCGACTTGGCATGCGCCTTGGCGCGTTGCTTGAGCACGGCCTTGGGCGGCGGCCCCTTCTTCACTTCCTCGAACGGCATCGCATCGCCCTTCGCCTCGTCGAAGCCCAGGGTGGCGAGGCTCTCGGCGAAGTGCGTCGGCAGGCTCGCGGTTTCGTCGATGCTGCCGCCGTCGGGATGGTCGACGCGGATGCGGCGTGCGTGCAGGTGCATCTTGCGGCTGATCCCGCCGGTCAGGAATGCCGCCGCGCCGCCATATTTGCCGTCGCCGACGATCGGATGGCCGATCGCCGCCATATGGACGCGCAGCTGATGCGTACGGCCGGTGAACGGCTGTAACTCGACCCAGGCGCAGCGGTTGCCGGCGCGTTCGATGACGCGATAGCGGGTGCGCGCGGGCGAGCCGTTCTCCTCGTCGACGTGCATCTTCTCGCCGCCGGTGCCGGGCTGCTTGCCGATCGGCAGGTCGATGACGCCATCCTCGATCGAGGGGACGTCGACGATCAGCGCCCAATAGATCTTGCGCGCGGTGCGGCCGGAAAAGGCCTTGGCGAAGAACGCCGCGGCGCGGCTGGTGCGGGCGACGAGCAGCGCGCCCGACGTGTCCTTGTCGAGGCGGTGGACGAGCTTCGGCCGCCCTTCGGCATCGTACTGCAGCGCGTCGAGCAGGCCGTCGACGTGATCGATCGTCTTGGTGCCGCCCTGGGTGGCGAGGCCGGGCGGCTTGTTGAGGACGAGCGCCTGCAGGTCCTTGTGGATCACCATCTCGCGCGCGAAGGCGGTCTGGTCCTCGCTCAGCGGCGCGCGTTCGCGCTTCGGCTTGGCGACGACGACGCCGGCCTCGTCCTTGATCTCGGGTTCGGGCGGCGGCACGCGCAGCGTCTGGCCGGCCTTGATCCGGTCGCCCGGCGTGGCGCGCGATCCATCGACGCGCAATTGGCCGGTGCGTGCCCATTTGGCGACGGTGGTGAAGCTGGTGTCGGGCAGATGCCGTTTGAACCAGCGATCGAGCCGGATGCCGTCGTCGTCATAGCCGACGTTGAACTGGCGGATGCCCTGATCCCGGATCGCCTTGCTGTCGTCGCTCATGCCAGCGTGCCTCCGGTGCGGGTCATCATCAGCCCGGCGAACAGCGCCAGCACCGATCCGGTCACGGACAGCAGGACATAGAAGAGCGCGGTGCCGGGCGCGCCGCGCTCGATCAGGGTGACGACGTCGAGGCTGAACGAGGAAAAGGTGGTGAAGCCGCCGAGCACGCCGACGCCGACGAACAGCCGCCACGCCTCGCCGGAGCCGGCGGCGCGCACGAGGCTGCCGGCCAGCGCGCCCATCAGCAGCCCGCCGATCAGGTTGACGGCGAGGGTGCCGTAGGGGAAGTTCGGGCCGAACAGCGAAAGCGCGGCGCGGCCGGTGAGATAGCGTGCGCCGCTCCCTAGGGCACCGCCGACCATGACTAAGACAAGAGGCATGCCGCTCGCCCTAAAGCAAGAACGCCGTCAGGGGAATGCAGGCCGCACACCGCCGCGTCAGCGGACGAGCCCGGCGGCCCGCAGCGCATCGTCGATGATCGCGGCGACGCCGGTCACCTCGCGTCGGGGCGTCGGTTCGGGGCGCAGGCGCTGCGGCTGGCGGGGCGCGGCGGTGGAGGCAGTGGGGTCGCCGGTCGCCGCGGGGGCGGGCGCGATGCCCCAGAAGGCGGCGATCCGCCGCGTCGAGGAAATGCCGACGTCGAGCATGAACGCGCCGGCGGTGCCGCCCGCCTCCGCGCCGCGCGTCGCGATCGGCGTGCCATGGCCCATGCCGGCGATGCGGTGATCCTCGATCACCGTCCGGCCGGCGGCGTCCTGCCACGTGCGATGCACCTGACCGCCGGTCGCGCTGCGCGATGCCGGCGTGTCGGCGACGCCGTGCAGCGCGCGCCATTGGGTCAGGATCGCCTCGGCATTGGCATCCTGCACCGTCGCATCCGAATCGCCATGCCACACCGACAGCGTCGGCCAGCGGCCGCTATGCCCCGACGCATCGCGTGCCAGCGTGGCCAGCGCGGCGTCGTCGGGCATGCCGTGGCCGCGCATCCGGTCGAGCGCCTGCACCACGCCCATCGCGGTGCCATAGGGCAGGCCGCCGATGATCGCGCCACCAGCGAACAATTCGGGATAGGTCGCCAGCATCACCGCGGTCATCGCGCCACCGGCGGACAGGCCGTTGATGAAGATCCGGTCGGGATCGACGTCGTGATCGTCGCGGATCGCGGCGATCATCTCGTGGATCGACTGCGCCTCGCCATGGTCGCGGCTGACGTCTTCGGCGGCGAACCAGTTGAAGCAGCGGTTGGGATTGTTGGCGCTCTTCTGTTCCGGGAACAGCAGCACGAACCCCTGTTCGTCCGCGAGTCGCGACCAGCCCGCACCCATGTCGTAGCCGGCGGCATTCTGCGTGCAGCCGTGGAGGACCACGACCAGCGCCGGCCGTGCCGCGACGCTGGCGGGCACATACAAGCGCGCGCGCAGGTTGCCGGGATTGCGGCCGAAGCCATTGAGATCGGTCAGGCGATCGGGCGTCGTCCCGGTCCGCCCGTCGAGCGGCATGCGGGCGGCGGCCAGGCGGCCGATGGTATCGGACAAACGTCGCATGCGCGCACTCCACGTAAGGGGCAGGATCGCCGGCAGACGTATTGATGCTGCGCTGCACAATATGGGCGAGCGGCCGGAGATCGCAAGCGATGATCGCCTTGATCTATGGCAGTGCTGTTGCCGTACCCTTGGCTGACCCGCCGCTCTGGCGTTAGCGGACCAGCAGGTCGATGTCGCTGCCGCCGCCAGGGCTGGCGGTCGCATAGACGATATAGGCGGCATCGCCGCGCGTGCCGCCCAAGATGTGCTGTGCGCCCGACGCCTGATGCTCGGCGGAATAGCCGGCGCGGCTGACACGCGCATTGTACCAGTCGAGGATGCGGCCGACCGGCGCGGCGCTGGTGAAGCTGACGACGCGCAGCCCGCAGGCGTCGTTGCCGGCGGCCTCGCGCACGCGCGCATCGGGATAGAGCGGCACGTCGGCGGGCAGGCGGTTGGCCCAGGCGGCGGAATAGGTCACGCGCTGCGCGCAGCCGCCGTCGCCAGACTGGCGCGCCGCGAGCTCACCCAGCGTCAGCGCGCCATCGGCCTTGCGACAGGCCGGGCAGTCCTTGCCGGCGGCGGGGACGGGCTTGAGATCCGCGGCGCGCACGCCGTCGCCGCTGCGGGCAGGGTCGACCGGCACCGACAGCGGGTCGGGGCGGCTCGGCGGGCGCACGACATTGGTGTTGGCGCTCTGCGTCAGCGCGGGATCGACCATGATCTGGTCGTGCAGCGCCGCGGTCAGCGCCGGATCGCGCGTGTTGCCCGCCGCCGATCCGGTCAGTTCCCGGTCGAGGCTGTCGAGGTCCTGCTGCGATGCGGGTTCCTTGCTGCACGCGGCGAGCAGCAGGACGGACAGGAGGAGGGCGCGATTCGTCGTCACGCCATGGTCATGGCGCAGCCGCCGTTAAGGTGCCATCGGCGTTGATGGTTAACCGAACGTCACACGATGGGCGCTTGTCCCGTGCCGAGACAGCGACCATGTTGGCGCCATGCTCAACATCGTCTCCGTCGCGATCGGCCTCGTCACCCTAGTGCTCGGGCTCGTCGCTTTCATGCCGTTGCTCGGCTGGATGAACTGGCTGGTCATTCCGATCGGCATCGTCGGCGCCGCGATCGGCGCGATGTCGTCGTCGAACGGCGGTCGCAACCTCAATCTCGTGCTGATCGTGATCTTCGCGATCCGCCTCAGCCTGGGTGGCGGCATCATCTGAGGACGTGAGAAAGGCCCGATGTCGCCACCGGGCCCTTTCTTAATCCTGCGCCGTCGATCAGCGGCAGGTGACCTGACCGCGGTCGATCGACCGGCCGAGCAGCGCACCGCCGCCGGCGCCGACCAGCGTGCCGAGCAGGCGCGAACCGCCGCCGGCAATGACGTTGCCGAGCGCACCGCCGGCAAGCCCGCCGACGATCAGGCCGGTCGTGCCGTCGGTGCGGCGGCAGTAATAACGCCCGTTGTTGCCGCGATAGATGCGGTCGTTACGACCGAGTCGGCGCGTCTGGTAGTAGCGGCCGTCGCGATAATATTGATCGGCGAAATAGGCACGCTGCCCGCGGGGCAGGCGGTTGTAATCGTAGTTGCGATACTGGCGCCAGTCGTCGCGGCGGTCCTGACGAATGTCGCGCAGGTCGCCGCGGCGATCCTGACGCGCGTCGCGGACCTCGTCGCGATATTCGCGGCGGGCATCGCGGACGTCGCGGCGCGAATCGGCATTGCGCAATTCGCGGCGATCGTCCTGACGGGCGTCGCGTACCTCGCCACGATACTCCCGGTTCGCCTCGCGGCGGGTGTCCTGGGCGGCGGCGGGGATCGCCGAGAATATCGTCGCCACAAGTGCGGCGGACAGGAAGGCGATACGCATGGGTCTGGCTCCTTGATGGACGTGCCCACAGAACCAGCGGACGGCCCGCCGGGTTGCGTGAACGGCAAACTACGTCGCGTTCACCACTCCGACAGGCCGTCCCGGCGGATCAGCCGAAGGTGGTCGCGAGCGTGATGTCGCAGTTGAGGACCTTGGAGACCGGGCAGCCGGCCTTGGCTTCGTTGGCGATACGTTCGAATTCCGCCTGGTCGATGCCCTCTACATGACCGGTCAGCGTCAGCGCGGACCTGGTGATGGTGAAGCCGTCGCCGTCCTTGTCCAGCGTCACCTTGGCGTCGGTCTTGAGATTGCCCTGCGCATGGCCGGCGCCGGCGAGCGCGAAGCTGAGCGCCATCGTGAAGCAGCTGGCATGCGCCGCCGCGATCAGCTCTTCGGGATTGGTGCCGGGACCATCCTCGAAGCGGGTGCCGAAGCCGTAATTGCTGTCGCTGAGCACGCCCGACTGGGTCGTGATCTTGCCCTTGCCGTCCTTGCCGAGGCCGTCGTAGCTCGCCGAAGCGCTGCGGGTGACCATGTAAAACGTCTCCTGTGGGGTTCGGACGTGCATACGCAGAAAGGGCGCCGCGAGTTTCCTCGCGACGCCCCTCCTGACGAAACTTATCCCGTGGCTTAGCGGCAGCGGCGCTTGCCGCCGCGGTCGATCTCGCGACCGAGCAGGCCACCGGCGACCGCGCCGCCCAGCGTGCCGACCGTACGGTCGCCGCGGGTGTCGATCGTGCGACCCAGCAGCGCACCGCCGACCGCGCCGACCACTGCACCGGTGGTGCCGTCGGGCTTGCGGCAGCGGACGCGGCCGCGATCGTCGCGCCATTCGCGATACTTGTAGCGCTGCGCACCGGCCTGCGACACCGGCACGACCATGGTGGCGGGCAGGACCATCGCGGCGCAACCCATGGCGAGCATCAACTTACGCATAAAAATCACTCCCGTTCTCGAAACTTGTGATGTGCTAACGTCGGTCAACATAAGCCGGTTGCATGAACCTGAAACAACGTTCCGTTCAGGAAACGATCGGCGGGTCCGACGGCGTCTTCGCATGGCGTTTGCGGTAGTTGTTCGCGATCAGGGTCGCGCCCAGCAGGAAGCCGCCGGGGGCCAGCAGGACGACGGCGGCAAGGCCGATCCGGGATGTCGTGATACGCATGATCGCCGTCGTAACGTCGCGCGCGTGAACGGCGGGTTGCGGATCAGAACGGCAGCTTGAAATGCAGCATCGCGCGCGGGCTGCTCTGGCCGTTGGGCAGCGTCCCCTGTTCCGCCGCGGCCGACATGCGCATCTTGCCGACCAGCCCGGTTTCGGCGCGCACCGGCCGCCCGGCGTAGCGATCGGGGTCGATTCGCGGCAGGCGATCGGCGTCGCGGACGCGGGCGCAGACGACGATGTCGCCCTGCGCATCCGGTTCGTTGCACGGCGTCGCGACCGGGGTCGGCCGGACCGGCCGCAGTTCCGCGGGCACCGGCGGACCGGCCACCGCCTGCATCGCCATCATCACCGCCAGCCGCATCGCCTCGCCTCCCGATCGCCCGAAGGTGATACGCGATTGCGGCGGCGGAAAGGCGGATCAGCGATAGTTGAAGCTGATGCTGATCCGTTTGCCCTTGGCGGCATTGGGGACGACCTCGTGCCGCAGCCAGCTTTCCCACAGGAAGACGCTGCCGGCCCTGGGTTCGGCATAGACGAAGGTCGCGTGATCCTCGCCCGCGTCGGCGCGGCGGGTGGGGGCGGCCATCATCATCGGCAGCCGCGGGTCCTCCAGCTTGAGCGCGCCCGCGCCCGGCGGCGTGGCGACATAGATCGTGCCGCTGACCGCGCTGTGCGGGTGGATATGGCCGGAATGCGTGCCGCCGGGCTTGAGGACGTTGACCCACAGGCTGTCGAGCGTCAGCTTGCGCCCGCCGAGGTCGAACGCGCACGCCTCGGCGAAGCGCGCGACATGCTTGTTGAGCAGCCGGACCAGATCGGCGAAGCGCGGGTCGCGCGCGGGCAGGTCGTTCAACGAGGCGTAGGAGGTGTAGCCGCGATAGCCGTGCGCCTTCGACCAGGCGACGCCGGCGCGGTCCTGCCGCGCGAGATCGAGGCAGGCATCCTCCAGTTCCTCGAGCAGCGCGGCGTCGCCGAGATCGTCCTCATAGAAGCGGGTGGCGAACAGGGTGCGGATCGTCATGACGCCAGCCTCATAGCGACATCGTTCATGAACCGCACGTCGTCGCCCGCGGCGAGCCACGGCGCCTCCGCCCCGATCGCGCCGAGCATGTCGGCAAGGCCGTCCATCTCCGCCTTGGCGTAATTGCCGAGCACATAGCCGGTGACGCGATCCTTGTGGCCGGGATGGCCGATGCCGAGCCGGACGCGGCGGAACTCCGGCCCCAGATGCTGGTCGGTCGAGCGCAGCCCGTTATGCCCGGCGGTGCCGCCGCCGCGCTTCACCTTCACCTTGAACGGCGCGAGATCGAGCTCGTCGTGGAAGACGGTGAGCGCGTCGGGGCCGAGCTTGTAGAAGCGCAGCGCCTCGCCGATCGCGCGACCGCTCTCGTTCATGAAGGTCGCGGGCTTGAGCAGCAGCACCTTGTGGTTGCCGATCCGCCCCTCCTGCGTCCAGCCCTGGAACTGCTTTTTGACCGGCGCGAAGCCGTGCATGTCGGCGATCAGGTCGAGCGCCATGAAGCCGACATTGTGCCGGTGCAGCGCATATTGCGGCCCCGGATTGCCGAGCCCGGTCCAGATCTGCATGGCTTTGGTCCTTATTCTTCGTCACCCCGGACTTGTTCCGGGGTCCACTTCGCGGCGAGGCGAACCGCCAGTGGTTCGACCGCTGCGCCTAGCCGCCCGGTGGACCCCGGAACAAGTCCGGGGTGACGGGACGGCAAGCAGGCCGCCGGAACCAAGAACGAAAAAAGGGCAGGGGAGCTTGCGCCACCCTGCCCCCTTCAACGGTTCGACGAAGGGGATCAGCCCTCCTTGGCGTCGTCCCCGGCGTCGGTCGCTTCGGCTTCGGCAGCCGCCTCGGCAGCCTGCGTCTCGGCGACTTCGGCCTCGAGCGCCTCGTCCTGCGCGGTCGGGACGGTCGGCGGCACGATCGTGGCGATCGCGAAATCGCGGTCGTCGATCGCGGGCTTCGCGCCCTTCGGCAGCGTCACGTCGCTGATGTGGATCGAATCGCCGATCTCGCGACCCTTCAGCGAGATCGTGATCTCCGAGGGGATGTCCGCGGCGTCGACGATCAGCTCGATCTCGTGGCGCGTGACGTTCAGCACGCCGTTGCCGCGCTTGATGCCCGGGCATTCGTCTTCGTCGGCGAACACGACGGGGACGGCCACGGTCACTTCGGTGTGCTCACCGATGCGCAGGAAGTCGACGTGCACCGGACGATCGGTGACCGGGTGGAACGTCACGTCCTTCGGCAGCGTACGCTCGCCGGAGACCATGATGACGGAATTCATGAAGTGACCGGTCATCAGCGCCTTCATCAGCGCCTTTTCCTCGAGATGAATCGAGGTCGGTTCCTTGTTCTGGCCGTAGATCACGGCGGGGACGCGGCCGTCACGACGCAGCGCCCGGGAGGCTCCCTTGCCAACCCGGTCGCGCGTCTCGGCTGCGAGCGTAATGGTGTCGCTCATGCAGATAACCTTCCGAAACGTGCTTGTATGTGCTTCCGCGCCACGCCTCCAGGGATGACCATGACCGGAAGCGGCGGCGCTTAGCGGACGGGGGCGGGAAAAGCAACTCAGCGTCGCGCTCCCGTCCTCACCCTTCGCCGGCTTCGCCGTCTTATCCCCTCTCCCGGCGGGAGAGGGGAGAGGCGCGCAGCGCCGAGGGGTGAGGACAGGTGACCGGCGTCAGTACTTAACCCGCTCCGCCTTGACCCCCAGCTTCGCCAGGTGCGCCTGCACCGAATCGGGCCCGGCCAGATGCCCCGCACCCACCGCGACGAACACGGTTCCCGGCGTCGTCATCCGCTGCTTGATCCACTGCGCCCAGCGCGCGTTGCGATCGGTCAGCAGCACCTTCGCCACCTCCGGCGAACTCTTCAGCTCGTCGTTCATCTCGCGTGCCAGCGCGTCGGGATCGCCCTTCGCCCAATCCTCCACCATGTTGGCCATCTGGCTGTCGAGCTTGGGCAGTTCGTCGACGGTGCTTTCGAGGAACTGCAATTGCGCCGCGTCCGACAGGCTGCCGAAGAAGCCGAGCTGCTGTTCCGGCGTTTCCAGCCCCGTCAGCGGCTTGTTCGCCTGTTTCGCCGCGGCGGAGATGACCTCCTCCGGCCCGTTGGTGCTGTCGTAGCCGAGCTTCGACAAGGGCGCGACCGACAGCTGCGTCGCCGCCAGCCACGGCTTGTACCGGTCGAGCGCGTTGGCGGGCAGGCCGAGGTCGGTCACCGCCTTGGTGAAGGCGGCGCGCTTGCCCTCGGGCAGGCGCTCCGTCAGCGGCGGGGTGCCCGGCGCGGCGACGCCGGTCGCCTGCACCAGCCCCTGCATCGTCGCGGGATCGGGCATCACGATCTCCAGCTTGACCTCGTCCGACCGGTCGAAGGCGGTCTTCACCGCCTCGTCGAACCAGGTCAGGCCGGGTTTCAGCACGTGGATCGTGCCGAACAGATAGACCGTCGTATCCTTGTCCTTCACCACCCACAGCGCGGGGTCGGCATCGTTCGCCGCCGGGGAGGGGGCGGGCGTGGCGGGCTGCTGCGCGCAGGCGGGCAGCGCGAGGCTGAGCGCGATTGCCGATATCGCGGCGCCAAGGGTTCGGATCATGCGGGAACGGTGTCCTGAAGTGAAGCTCGCCCCATAGCTAATGCCGCGCTGCACCACTTGCTAGACGCCGCCTCATCCGCCAAAGCCACAGGCGCAATGGCCGCCACACCGCTTTCCTTCCAGAAGATGATCCTCACGCTCCATGACTATTGGAGCGACAGGGGCTGCGTGATCCTCCAGCCGTACGACATGGAGATGGGCGCGGGCACCTTCCATCCGGCGACGACGCTGCGCGCGCTCGGCCCGGACACGTGGAACGCCGCCTTCGTCCAGCCGTGCCGCCGCCCGACCGACGGGCGCTACGGCGAGAACCCCAACCGCCTGCAGCATTATTACCAGTATCAGGTGATCCTGAAGCCCTCGCCGCCCGACCTGCAGGAACTGTATCTCGGCAGCCTCGCGGCGATCGGCGTCGACATGACGCGGCATGACATCCGCTTCGTCGAAGACGATTGGGAATCGCCGACGCTCGGCGCCTGGGGGCTGGGCTGGGAGGTCTGGTGCGACGGGATGGAGGTGACGCAGTTCACCTATTTCCAGCAGATGGGCGGATTCGACATGAAGCCGGTCGCGGGCGAGCTGACCTACGGGCTCGAACGGCTGGCGATGTACATCCAGGACGTCGACAACGTCTACGACCTCAAGTTCAACGATCACGGCGTAAGCTATGGCGACGTGTTTCTCGAGAATGAGAAGCAGATGTCGACGTGGAATTTCGAGGTCGCGGACACCGCGACGCTGTTCGACGCCTTCAAAAAGGCGGCGGCGGAGTGCGAGAACAGCCTCGCCGCCGGCTTGCCGATCCCGGCCTACGAACAGGCGATCAAGGCCAGCCACACCTTCAACCTGTTGCAGGCGCGCGGCGTCATCTCCGTGGCGGAGCGGCAGGCCTATATCGGCCGCGTCCGCGACCTCGCCAAGGGCGCGTGCGGCGCGTGGATGGAGAAGAACGGGTGGGCGGCGTGATGCTTCTGCCGCGCATGGAAGAAGGGAGGTTCACGCGGAGACGCGGAGACGCGGAGAAGACGGGCGGCGAACGGTCGCGTCCTTCGAATGGTCTCGCGATCCTGCTAGCCCGACATGAAAGGCGCCTGCGGCTCGAAGCTCTGTCGCTGTCACGAGCGCGGCCCGAAATCTCTTCACTTCTTCTCCGCGTCTCCGCGCCTCCGCGCGCAAAAAAACCTTCTTCCTTCTTCGGCGCCTCGCAATGACCGACTTCCTTCTAGAACTCCGCTCCGAAGAAATCCCCGCGCGCATGCAGGACAAGGCGCGGGACGATCTGTCGCGGCTGTTCGCGGGCGAATTGGCGAAGGCCGGCCTCGCTGCCGCGGCGCTGGTCACCTATGCGACGCCGCGCCGGCTGGTGCTGATCGCGCGCGACCTGCCGGTCGAGACGCAGGCGGTGTCCGAAGAGCTGAAGGGCCCCAAGACGGGCGCCCCGCCGCAGGCGCTGGACGGGTTCCTGCGCAAGACCGGGCTCACCCGCGACGCGCTGACGGAACGCGACGGCGTGTTCTATGCGGTCACCGAAAAGCCCGGCCGCGCCACCACGGCGGTGCTCGCGGAGGCGATCCCGGCGATCATCCGCGCCTTTCCCTGGCCCAAGTCGATGCGCTGGGGCGCCGCCTCCGCCTCGACCGAGAGCCTGCGCTGGGTGCGGCCGCTGCACGGCATCGTCGCGCTGTTCGGCGAGGATCTGGTCGACGTCGAGATCGCCGGCATCCGTTCGGGGTTCGCGACCTTCGGCCATCGCTTCCATCACCCGGGCCAGATCACGATCGGGTCGGCGGCGGATTACGTCGAGAAACTGCGCGCCTGCCACGTGATCGTCGACCAGGACGAACGCCGCACGCTGATCCGCGACCGCGCCGCCGCGCTGGCCACCGAGGCGGGGCTGGTGCTGGTCGAGGACGAGGGGCTGGTCGCGGAGAATGCGGGCCTCACCGAATGGCCGGTGCCGCTGCTCGGCCGCTTCGACGCGGACTATCTGTCGGTGCCGCCGGAGGTGATCCAGCTTACCGCGCGGGTGAACCAGAAGTATTTCGTCTGCCGCGACGGCGCCGGCGCACTGGCGAACGCCTTCGTCTGCACCGCCAATATCGAGGCGACCGACGGCGGCGCCAAGATCGTCGAGGGCAACCGCAAGGTGCTCGCCGCGCGACTGAGCGATGCGCGCTTCTTCTACGAGACGGACCTTAAGACACCGTTGGAGGAGCAGGCGGCAAAGCTCTCCAACATCGTCTTTCACGAAAAGCTCGGCACGCTCGCCGACAAGGTCGACCGCGTCGCCAAGCTCGCCCGCTGGCTGATCGAAGAGGGGATCGTTTCTTCCCCTCTCCCATCGGGAGAGGGGCAAGGCGCGTCAGAGCCGCGGGGTGAGGGTGAGGGCCTAACGCCTGTCACGTCACCCCCCCCCCCCCCCCCCCCCCCCCCCCCC
>Ga0209630_10002813_pt1 | contig 16369 bp, 14 predicted proteins | sample COG_01_FD_184745 | JGI IMG/M metagenome (GOLD analysis project Ga0209630, IMG submission 184745) | Pelagic Microbial community sample from North Sea - COGITO 998_met_01 (SPAdes) (version 2) | ecosystem: Environmental > Aquatic > Marine > Neritic zone/Coastal water | place: Helgoland, sampling... | reverse complement strand
AACAATTTTTTCCTATTTTAACATTTTTACCTATTAAAACATTTTTTCCAAATTTTACTTTTTTTTTAAAAGGTGTTTTGGAAATATCTTTTGCAGATTCATCAAAGTTATCATCAATAGATTTTGGGTAAAATTCTTTTGTAATTTTTGCCATTGTCAATAATACATTATTAACAATTATTTTATTACATGAAATTGGTAAAAACTGAGAAAGATTATCTAAAGTAATGCAGTAAGAAGCTTTAGTTTTTGATGCTAATTCAGAATAATTCTTTGAATGAAAAAAAGTTAGATCTTTTTTAGTAGCACTTACTAGATCGGCAACATTGTAGATTTTATCTTTTTCAAAATTTTCTTTATTTTCAACATTGATTCTACTAAGTAACTTTTTTATATTGAAAGGACCAGCATTTTTAAAAAAAGGGTTTAACATTTAAGAATATTTATCAAAATTTTTAATATTCTTAGTATCAAGAATTATTACTGATTATTTTCTATCAACTATAGTCGCAGACCATTGAGCATCTGCCATTTTTTTTTCGCCTACAAAAGCTTCGCCTTTATACTTCCATACCCTTCCATGGGATCTTATTGCCTCAATTTTTAACTCTAGTCTACAATCTGGGATAACAGGATTTCTAAACTTTGCTTTTTCAACACTCATTAAAAAAACGAGCTTATTTTCATATTCTTTTTTATCTATTCCATGAGCTGTCAAGGCCGCTGCAGCTTGCCCAAAAGCTTCAACAATTAAAACACCCGGCATTACAGGATTGTTAGGAAAATGACCTTGTACATAAAAAGCGTCTTTTTTAACATTCATAATAGCTTTTGCTGAATGGAGTTTTTTGATGTCCAGCAACTCATCTATTAATAACATAGGTTCTCTATGAGGTAACAAATTAATAATTTGATTTTTATTTAATTTATCCATGGATATTTTTAATCTAATTTTTCTAATATATTTTTTGTAATATCATTTTCACTTTTTGATATGATTATATATTTTTTATCAATAATTGTTGTTAAATCATTTTCTTTTGAGTATTTAAGTATAACTATATTAATTTCTTTGAGTAGATTTACAATTTCTGCATTTCTTTTTTTATTGATATCGTCAGACTTTTTTTTTCTTTCTAAATTATAGTTTGAAACTTCCTTTTTAAAATTTAAAACTTCTTTATTGAAATCTTGTTCAGATAGAATATTTTTTTTGCTAGATATATTTAATTCTTTTTCTCTTAATTCTTTTTCTTTTTTCTTAAATTTATTTATAATTTTTTCATTTTGAATTTTAAAATCTTTTTGTATTGAAACTCCTTTTTTTGAATTTTGTAACAAGTACTGAATATCAACAATAGCAATTTTAGCTGTAACAGAACTTGTCAACAAGATAAAAAAAAAGGATAAAATTAATATAATCTTTTTCATCTAGAAAGTTGTTCCTAATTGAAATTTAAATGCTTCGGTTTTATCTGTATCTGCTTTAGTTATCACGCTAGCATAAGAAAAAGATAATGGTCCTATTGGGGTTAAAATTTCTAAAGCTAAACCTGTTGATGATCTTATTTTATTACTATCGTCAATTGTACTAGAGTAATCTACTCCCCATACATTACCTACATCTAAAAAAAGTTTAAGATCCATATTTTCCATTGTTTGAAGAACATAAGGTACTGTGGAAGATGCATTTAACGTAGCAACATAATTTCCCCCTACAAAATCGCTTCCATCTTTTGGGCCAATACCCCCTTTCTGAAAACCTCTCAATCTAGAACTTGGTGCATATAACCTCTTAGAAACTCTTACATCATCATCAGTTATTGAGTTGATTGATCTAGCAAAAAAACCTGCTGAAACAATCATGTCATCAACTGGTTCTGAATATCCTGTAAGAGCATAACCATTTAAAATCGATGCACTATTCGATAAAATTGGAATATGTTGTATCCAATTACTAACAAACCCATCAGTTGCTTGATATTTATAATTTCTTTTATCATAAATTAAACCATATTTAAAATATGCATCAAAATATGAACCATCTTGTTTTTTGTAAGCTGCTGATGCACTTGAATCGGTATCTAAACTTTCATTTGATATTGTAATTGAAGGTGAAAAAAATAAGTCATCTAACTGTTCATAGCTAGTACCTAAACCCACACTATTTAAAGTACTTTTGTAACCATAGTCTTTTAATTTATCAGTCACGGTGCTTTGAACATTTGCTATAAGTGCTCTATCTGAATAAGCAAAATTCGGATGTGTATAATCAAACATTCCTCTTATTGAATCATCGCTCAATGCAAGACTTGTTTCAAGTTTAATACCTTTACCGTTAAAATTATTTTCTTTAACGCCAAAAGATATAGTTGTTCCTTCAGTTCCAACACCGGCAGAAGCTGAAATTTCACCCGTAGGTTTTTCATCAATAAAGTAATCGATAATTTTTTTATCTGATTCTTCAGAGTCTCTAATTTTAGTTTTAACAGATGAAAAAATACGAAGTGATTTTAGGTTACTTTCAGATTTTGCTTGAAGTATCTTATTAAAAGGATCACCTTCATCAACAATTAGTTGGTTTCTAATAAATTCTTCAGTAGTTATATTATTTCCAAAGATATTAATTTTTTCTACATAAAATTTTTGTGATTCTTCAAGATTGAAAGTAAAGTCAACTTTATCATTATTAATTGTTTCTGTAACGTTTGCATTTATAAACTCATAATTTTCTAAGAGAGCTATATTTTCAATCTCTTCGAGTATATCTTCAATTCTACTAAAACTATATGTATCGTTTTTTAATTTTTTAAAAACTTTATCCAATTTTCTAAACTTATTAGAATCAAAGTCTGAGGGTAGATTCAAACTTATATTGCCAAACTTATATTTTTTTCCAGCATTAATATTAAAAGTTAAAATAAAATCTTTATTATTTATAATTTTTGAATATGCATCATTTATTTCAACTTCATAAAAACCTTTATTTAAATAGAAACTTTTTAATAATCTTTTATCTAAGTTAATTCTTTCAATATTTAAAAATTTTCCTTTAGATAAAAACTTCCAAAATTTATTTTCTTCAGAAGTAATTACGCTCTGTAATTTTCTATTTTTGTACTTTTTATCACCAATAAATTTGATTTCTTTAATTGTCGCTTTATCACCACGATCAATATTATAAATTATATTAACAGTACTATTATTATTTTTTTCTATTTTTGCATCAACATTTGCAAAATAAAATCCAGATTGTTTGAAAATATTTAATATTATATTTAAATCTTTTTTTATAAGAGATTTGTTAAAAGGATTTTTATCCTTTAGAGTTATTTTGTCTTTTAATTCTTCAATAGTTTTTTGTCTTTTAATACCATTAATGATAATCTCCTGTATTATTGGATATTCTTTTACAGTAACAATAAGTAAATTATTATCGATCTTAACATTAACATCTTCAAAAAAATTAGTTTCATATAAATTTTTTAGAGTATTATTTAAATCTGAGGAACTAACATCATCACCTTTGTTTAACTCAGAAAAGTTGATGATTGTTTCTTTAGAAACTCTTTCGTTACCATTTATTTTAAAATCATTGATAACTTCAGCATAAAGTATACTGGATTTTACTAATATAAATATTGTTATTAAAAGAACGCGCAACATGATGCAACTTATATACATAACTTCTTAATTTTCAATCTTACAAGCTCATTTAGAGCATATATTTCTGTTATATTTCTTGGTTTTTTCTTTTTTAGTTTTGCAAACTCTTTTAATTTTATAAATTTTTGAAGTGTTTTTTGAAATTTACTGTATGTAATTTTTTTATTAAGGTAAAAATTTACTAATTCATCATTTGCACTGACTAGCATTGTTTCAAACAAAGAACTTTTTTCAGGGATTAAATCTAAAATTTTTACAAGAGGAAATTTCTTAATATCGACAAACTTAAAGTTTAGATTGTTTAAATTTTTAATGTCTAAATCTTTGCTCTTAATAAACTTATTATTTCCATGATAAATTGTATTGAAAATGGGAATACTCATATTTGTATCGTGGGCCAAAATTTTTCTTAAACCATTTTTAAATTGAACTATTGCATGTACATAGGAATTTTCATGAATTAGAATATAAATTTTTGACTTAGGTAAATTAAAAATTCTTTGTGTCTCAATAACTTCAAAAACTTTATTCATCATTGTTGCAGAATCAATTGAAATTTTTTTTCCCATAGACCAGTTGGGATGTTTTAATGCCTTTGTTGGTGAAGCATTTTTAATTTTCTTTAATGACCAATTCAAAAAAGGACCACCTGATGCAGTGATATAAACTTTATCAATATTTTTATTTTCTTTATTTTTAAGTAATGACCAGATTGAAAAATGTTCAGAATCGACTGGAATAAATTCTGTTTTATTAGATTTTAATGCTTTTTTAATTAGACTCCATCCACATATTATTGCCTCTTTGTTTGCAACAGCAACTTTTTTTGAGTATTTTATAATTCTTAGAGTTGGCTCTAACCCTTGAAGACCAGAAATTGAGCACATTGTATAATCTACTTTTTTTCTTAAAATTTTAGGTAGACATTTATAGTTATTAAAAATTTTAATCTTTTTGTTAAGATTTTTTTTTTTAAAAAAATTAAAACTTTCATTATCTGTTACAACTAAATTTTTTACATTAAATATTTTAGCTTGTTTATATAATTCTCTATAATTTTTATGTGTTGTTAAAAGAATAATATCAAAACTTTTCTTATCTTTTTTTAAAATATTAAATAAAGTTTTACCTATTGATCCTGTAGAACCTAAAATTACTATTTTTTTTTTCATTAAATAAAAGTTAAAGCTAAATATATTATTGGCACTACAAATATTATTCCATCTATTCTATCTAAAATTCCACCATGACCTGGTAAAAAATTTCCAGTATTTTTTATTTTTGATTTTCTTTTAAAGTAAGAAATTATTAAATCTCCTAATTGACTAATTAATGAAACTATCAATATATAAATAAAATCATTCAGTTTCATTTGATAATCTTTAAATTCATTTACTAAACCGAAAATTTCTATATTCTCAATAAAAAATGTAAATGTTATAATGGAAAGTAAAAAACCTCCAAACATACCTGAATATGTTTTGTTAGGGCTTATCTTTGTTAATTTAGGTCCTTTAAATAATTTTCCAAAAATATATCCACCTAAATCTGTAAAAACACAAATTACAATTGGCATTAAAAAAAAAACAGCTCCGTATATATTTCTAACTAAATAAGCTGAAATAAATGATAATAATAAAAATAAAATCCCGGGTATAAAATAAATTTTTTTTTTAGACATTTGATACCATTCATAAGATGATGCCAAAAATAAAATTGAAAGAAAAAAGATTAAAAAAAAAGAACCTTTTATTATAAAGTAAATAGCTAATGGTATTAAAATAATCGAACTCAGTATCCTTTTTAGTAACTCACTTTTCATTAAATTTTACCAAAATTTCTTTTAATATTTCTAAATTTTTTTATAATTTTATTATAGTCTTTTTCATTAAAATCTGGCCATAGTTTCTTTTCAAAAAAAATTTCAGAATAGGCTAATTGCCATAGCAAAAAATTACTTAATCTTTTTGTATTTCCAGTCCTTATGAGTAAATCTGGATCAGGAATATTTTTTGTTTGCAAGTATTTAATTAAATTTTTTTCATTAACTTTATCTTTATTTCTTTGTAGATATTTGAAAGCATTAATAAGTTCAAATTTAGATCCATAATTAAGTGCTAAATTAATTTGTATTTTTTTATTTTTTAAAGTTTTTTTTTCTGAAAAATTTAAAAGATTATTTAATTTTTTAGAAAAATTTTTATTACCTATAATTTTGAGTTTTATGTTTTGCTTGTGAATTTCTTGTATTTTGTTTGTTAAAAAAGTTTCTAATAATTTAAACAAATAATCTATTTCTTTTTTGGGTCTTTTCCAATTCTCAGTTGAAAATGCATATAAAGTAAGAAATCTAATTTTATTTTTAATTGATTCTTTTATTATTTTTTCTACTGTATTTAGTCCAGCCTTATGACCTGCATTTCTAGATTTCTTATGCTTGAGACCCCATCTCCCATTACCGTCCATGATAATGGCCACATGTTTTAATGGGTTCATATTGTCATTATTTCTTTTTCTTTAGAAGAAACTTTTTCATCAACTATTAATATGTGTTTATCTGTAAGAGTTTGGACATTCTTTTCAAAAGATTTTTCTTCATCCTCACCTATTTCTTTTGATTTTAATAGTTTTTTTAATTCATCGTTAGCATCTCTTCTAACATTTCTAATTGATACTTTACATTTTTCACCCATTGATTTAATTAATTTTTTTAACTCAGTTCTTCTTTCTTCGTTTAGTTCTGGTACAGGTAATCTAATTAATTGACCATCTATCTGAGGATTTAATCCTAACTCTGATTTTTTAATTGCAGAGTCAATTAGCGCAACATTGCTTTGATCCCAAACTTGAATATTAATCATTCGTGGTTCAGGCGTAGTTATGCTTCCAATTTGATTAATAGGCATTTGCTGGCCATATACATCAACTTTAACAAGATCTAACATAGCTGCGTTAGCCCTCCCAGTTCTAAGAGAAGATAATTCTTTTGAGAATACCTCAATTGCTTTATTCATTTTAAGGCTATGTGATTTTTCATCGAACATTTATTCGCCTATCTTAATTCTAGTAAACTCCTTAATTTTTAAATCATTAACAGCAAGTTCTTTTAATATATCTTGAACTTTCTTTTTAGGCTCCATAACCCAAGCTTGTGTCAAGAGGGCATTTTCTTCTTTAAACTTATTCATCTTACCTAAACTTATTTTTTTAGCAATATCATCAGGTTTTCCAGAATTTTTAAGTTCTTCTGTAACCAATTCTTGTTCTTTGTTAATTACAGCTTTATCAATCAGTTCTGACTCTAATGCTAAAGGATTAGAAGCAGCTATGTGCATTGATAGTTGTTTTCCAAACATTTTAATAGTATCTGAATTGGTTTTTGTCTCTAAAGAAACTACAACTGCCAACTTAGCTAGATTGTCTTTTACAATTGTGTGTAAATAGTAAAAATTGCTTGAACTTGAGTTTACAATTGTTTTAGTTTTTCCAATAGTGATTTTTTCACCAATTTTAGCAATTAATGAAACAAGGTTATCTTCGACAGATGCCCCATTTTTCATTTTTGTTTTATTTAATTCTTCAATATTAGAATTTTTTTCATTATTCAATTCACTCAATTCTTTAACAAAAGAAATGAAATCATCATTCTTTGCAACAAAATCAGTTTCACAATTAACTTCAATAATTGAAGTTTTTTTATCATCACCACTTAAAGCAACAACTCCTTCTTTTGCATCCCTTGACATTTTTTTAGAAGCTTTTGAAATACCTTTAACTCTTAAAATTTCAACAGCCTTGTCAAGGTCACCATTAGATTCTTTTATTGCTAAATTACAATCTTTAAAGCCGGCCCCAGTTGCATCTCTAAGTTTTTTTACTTTTTCTAGGTCACTCATATTAATTCAATTTTGCAGTTTTTGGTTTAGAAAATTTTTTTTCTAATTTATCTCTGTCTATCTCTTGAAGCGTTTTATCCACTTTTTTTACTTCAACTTTATTATCTGACGTTTTTTTTGTCTCTACGACAGGAGCATCTTTTTTTGCTGCAATAATTGTTTCTTTTATTAAATTACAATAAAGATCTATTGATCTTCTTGCATCATCATTGCCAGGTATTGGAAAGTCAATATTATCAGGGTTAGAATTACTATCTAGTATAGCAACTATTGGAATACCCAATTTAACCGACTCTTGAATAGCTAATGACTCATAATTAGTATCTATAATGAAAACCAAATCTGGAGTTTTTTTCATCTCAGCAATTCCACCTAATGACCTTTGAAGTTTGTCTTTTTTAACACTCATTTTTAAAAGTTCTTTTTTTGTGAAACCTCTATTTTCAGCAACGAGATCAGCCTCATATTTTTTCATTTTTTTAATAGATCCTGAAATTGTTCCCCAATTTGTTAGCATTCCACCTAACCATCTATAGTTTACAAAATACTGGTCAGTATCTTTTGCTACATCTGCAATAGCTTCCGAAGCTTGTTTTTTTGTTGATACAAATAAAATTTTCCCATTATTTACTATTGTATTATAAATTTTTTCTAAAGCGACTTTAGTTAATTCTAAAGTTTGTGTTAGATCAATAATATGAATTGAATCTCTTTTTCCAAAAATATATTTTTTCATTTTTGGGTTCCATCTCAAAGTTTTATGTCCAAGATGTACTCCTGCTTCTAAAAGTTGTTGTATTGTAACGTTAGGTATCTTCATATTTATTCCCGGTTAAGCCACCACAGTAATTTCCAATTAAGGACCGGAGGTATAAAACCAACAACTGTGTGCGTGTTAATTTATTTCAAGGTTATTTACAAAAATTTTTCATAATTAACAAGTATTAATTAGTTAATTATTGCAGATATTTCCTTATTTCGGATTAGATTTATGGTTTTTCTATCTAAATTTCTCTTATTTTCCAATTTAAAATGTAGATCACTATTATTATCATGCAATTTAATATTAATTAAAGTTTCTCCTTTATCATGCAAAAATTTAGAAATTTCATCTAATTCTTTAAGTGATTTAATATCAAATGTTACTTCTTTAATTGGATTATTTAATAAATCTTTAAGAGATCCAATTTTTTGAACATTAGTTCTTTTAAACCTGTTTTCATCATTAGAGATAGATTTAACAAGAGTTAAAATTAAAGAACTACCCTCTTTTAGTATCTCTCGATTTAAATCAAGAATATCTGAAAAGATAAATAATTCAAAAACACTAGTAAGATCAGTTAACTTTAATACTGCATAGGAATTTCCTTTTGCAGTTTTCCTTTCTTGTATTTTTAGTAACGTTGCGGCTATATTTGCGTCTTTTTTGTCATTGGTGTTATTGAAAGTTTGATAGTCTATAATCTTGTAATCATCATAAATTTCTTTAAATTGATTTAAAGGATGGTCGGAGATAAAAAAACCAACAGCCTCAAATTCTCTAGATAATCTTTCCTCAAATTTCCAATCATCAACTTTAGATAATATATCATTTTCATCATTACACTCATCTTCAAATAAATCTATTTGGTTTGCTGATTTATTTTCAAAAATATTTTTAGATTTAGAAATAAAATTTGGTATTGAGTTAAATAATGATTGTCTATTTAAATTCAAATTATCAAATGCTCCAGCTTTAACCAGTCCCTCTAGTTGAAGTTTATTAATATCCTTTGGATTAACGCGACTTAAAAAATCACTTATATTTTTATATTCTCCATTATTGATTCTCTCTTCAACAATATTTGATATAGCCTCAAAACCTACAGCTTTAATACCACCCAGCGCATAATAAAATTTTTTATCGTTTGTTTTAAAATCAGCAAAACATTTATTTATATCTGGTCTGATAATTTCAATATCTAATCTTTTTAGTTCTTCATAAAATTCACTTAATTTATTTTGATTTGAAATATCCATAGTCATAGATGCAGCAATAAATTCTTTAGAATAATAAGTTTTTAAAAATGCTGTCTGATAAGAAATAATTGCATATGCTGCAGCGTGACTTTTGTTAAAACCATATTCAGCGAAAGGTTCTATCTTTAAAAATATACTTGCTGCAACTTCTTTGTTAATTCCATTATTGACAGCTCCAGCAATAAAACTTTGTTTTTGTTTTTCTAGTTCAGCTCTTTTCTTTTTACCCATTGCTCTTCTTAGTATGTCTGCTTGACCTGCGCTAAATCCTGATAATTTTTGTGCTATTTGCATTACTTGTTCTTGATATATGATTACCCCATAAGTGGGCTTTAAAATATCCTCTAATAAAGGATGAAGATAATCAGGAGTTTGTTTGCCATGTTTGCAATCATTATATGTCGGTATATTGCTCATAGGACCTGGTCTATACAAAGCTACCAAAGCGATGATGTCCTCAATATGATTTGGTTTCATTTGTATTAATGCCTCCCTCATACCAGCACTTTCAACTTGAAATAGTCCAACGGTGTTACCCGAAGCTAATAAATCAAAAACTTTTTGATCATCAAAAGATATATCTTCAATATTAAAATCTTTATTTTTTTTTCTTATTAGTTTTTGAGTATTATTTATGACTGTTAAAGTTTTTAGTCCCAAAAAATCAAACTTAATTAGTCCAGCATTTTCTGCTGAATACATATCAAATTGAGTTGAAGGTAATAATAAATTGGCTGTAGAGTCTTTGTACAATGGAACAACTTCAGTCAACTTTTTATCTGCAATAACCACACCAGCAGCATGAGTCGCAACATTTCTATTTAAACCTTCTAATTTTAAAGAAAGATCAGTAAGTTTTTTTACTCTTGAATCCTCCTGAATTAATTTCTGAAGTCTTGGCTCACTAGAAATACATTCAGTTAAATTTTGAGGTCTAGAAGGATCGAATGGTATCATCTTTGAAATACTATCAACAAAACCATAAGCTAAACCCAAAACTCTTCCAACATCTCTTATCACCATTCTTGCTTTTAATTTTCCGAAAGTAATAATATGAGCAACACTATCTTTGTATTTCTTAGTTAAATAATCAAAAACTAAATCTCTTTTTTCCTCACAAAAATCTATATCGAAATCAGGCATTGAAATACGATCAGGATTCAAAAATCTTTCAAAAATTAAATTAAATTTGATTGGATCTACATCTGTTATTGAAAGACACCAAGCAACCAAAGATCCTGCACCTGAACCTCTACCAGGTCCTACAGGTATATCATTTTCTTTAGCCCATTTTATATAATCAGATACAATTAGGAAATAACTTGCATACTTCATTTCAATAATAATATCAAGTTCATGACTCAATCTGTCTTTATATTTTAGAAAATCTGGATTTAATAAAAGATCTTTTTCTTCAATCTTAAATATCTTATAAAATTTTTCCTGCAAACCTTCTAGAGAATTTCTTTTAATAATTTCTTCAGCATTGCCTTCTTTGTCAGAACTAATATTTGGTAAAATAGGTTTTGAAAATAATGGCCTAAAGTTACAACGAAACGGAAAGTTATAATTGTTTTCTAAGGCTTCTGGTAGATCTGAGAATAATTCTGTCATTTCGGAATTATTTTTTAAATAATGTTGATCACTTAACTTTGTTCTATCTTTTTCATTAACATATGTTTTGTTTTTAATACAAATTAAAGCGTCATGAGCTTCATGCATATCTTTATTAATATAATATACCTCATTGGTTGCTATTAATGGAATTTCAAGTTCTAATGATTTAGTTAAGTTAAATTTTTCAAAACCAGATTCATTTTGGTCTCCGTGACGTTGAATTTCAATGTAAAATTTATCTTTGTATTTTGATTTTAATTTTAAGTATAGTTCATTAATTTCAGTGAATTTACCCTTATCAAATAATTGGCCAAATAGACCAAAAATAGTTCCAGAGAATAATGCAACTCCCTCATTTTTATTAAGTAACTCATTAAAATCTAAATGAGGATCAGAAAGTGCATCGTTCTTAAGAAATGACATTGAGGACAATTTTATCAATGACTTATAACCATCTTCATTTAAAGCGTATAACGGTAGTAACCCTGTTGTTTCACCATACTTAAAATTTATCTGGGTTCCAATAATTGGTTGAGTTCCTATTTTTGAAATTTTTTCAGCAAATTCTAAAGCCCCACATAAATTTGTGGTATCACAGATAGCTAACGATTTGATTTTGTTTTCTCTGGAAAAATCTTTTAGTTCATCTATTTTAATTGCTCCCTCACATATTGAATATTGCGAATGAATTTTTAGATGATTAAAAATTTGAATTTTGGATTCAGCCATTAATGGTTTTTATATTACCATTAACTATTTCCAATAAGAAATCTGATTTTTTTGCAAAAAATCTATTATGGGTTGCAAATATTATTAATCGGTCAGCATTTATTTGTTTTTTTATTATATCAAAAATTTCTTTTGCAGTCTCTAAATCTAAACTTCCGGTAGGTTCATCTGCTAAAATAATTTGAGGATCATTAATCAAGGCCCTAGCAATAGATATTCTTTGTTTTTCTCCGCCAGAAAGTTGTGAGGGATAATGGTCTAACCTATTAAAAAGTCCAAATTTTTTTAGCAGAGTTTTTGCTTTATGTATTGATAACTTTTTACTATTTCCTGCAGCAAGACTTGCTAGATATATATTCTCTAATGATGTGAAATCAGGTAGTAAATTATCTTGTTGATAAATAATTCCGATTTTTTTAGCTCTTAAAATGTCATTTTTTTTGGGATCATTAAAATTAATTTGTTTATTTTCAATAGAAATTGAACCTGAATTGGGTCTATCAATTAAAGAAAGTAAATTTAGAAGAGTTGATTTACCTGATCCTGAGGGGCCCATTAATGAATAAATTTTTCCTTTTTTAAATTTGTAGGAAATTTTTTTTAAAACATTAATTTTTTTTGAACTGTCAAAGGATTTAGTTATATTAAAAAGGTTAATTAGATTACTCATATTTCAAAGCCTTAATTGGATCTAGTCTCGCAGCTTTTAAGGCTGGAAATATTGAAACAATAATTGTTATTAATATTGAACATATTGATATAATGAATATTGAAAATGGATCAATTTCTGAAGGCATTTTACTTAGAAAATAAATTTCTTCTGGAAATAAAGCTATATTAAAAACACTGCTCAAGAATTGTCTCAAATTTTCCACATACAATGAAAATGTTACACCTAAAAAAATGCCAAATATTGTAGCTGAGGTTCCAATTATAACGCCAATTAAAAAAAAAATTTTTATGATGGATTTATTTAAAACTCCAATAGATTTTAAAATAGCAATTTCTCGTGTTTTATTTTTAACCAAAATTGTTAATCCTGAGATAATATTAAATGCAGCAACAACTATAATTAAAGATAATATAATAAACATTACATTTCTTTCTACTTTTAAAGCAGAAAATAAAGAGCTATTCATATCAGACCAAGTATAAACAAATTCATTGGGGAAATTATTTTGAACAATTTTTTTTTGATGTTCAATATTTTGGGGATTATCTAAATAAATTTCTAAATTTCTATCTTTTTCATCTAAGTTAAAAAAATCTTCTAACATTTCAAGGTTTATAAAGGCTATATTATTATCAAAATCAACTAATCCACTTTCAAAAATAGATGAAACTAAAAAAGTTTTTTGTTTAGGTAAACTACCTATAATTGTTTCAATTCCTGCTGATGACATTAAAGTAATTTTATCACCCACATCTAAGTTTAGAGTAAAACTTAATTCTTTACCGATTGAAATATAATTTTTTGGCAGAATCTCGTTATTACCTAAAAAAAGTTTGTTATTAAAAATCTTTAGTTTTGAAAAATCATTACTTTTATAACCCCTTACCAAAATTCCTTTTGATGTATCCTTTTTAATGATGATTGCTTCCCCTGAATTACTTAAAATCGTTTCTTTTGAAATACTTTGTAAATTTTGATTTATTTCCTCTACTTTTATTCTGTTTTCATATGGTTTGACTGTGATATGAGCATTAAAACCTACAATCTTATTTATTAACTCTGTTCTAAATCCATTCATAACGGACATTACTATAATCAAAACAGCGACTCCGAGGCCAATTCCAATAAACGAGAATATTGAGATAACATTTAGAAAGCCATCTTTTTTTCTGGCTTTTAAAAATCTAAATGTAATTTCTTTTTCTAATGTAGAAATCAATTTTTTGCTTTTTGTTCTTTAATTATCTTTATAACTTTAGCTAAGCTAATTTTCTGTGTTTCTTTCCCGATTTCTTTAAATTCAAGTAAATCATCCTCAGCCTTTTTTCCAATTATGATTTGGTATGGAGCTCCAATTAAATTCATCTTTTTTATTTTTGATGAAAAATTTTCTTCTGTATCATCAATTATTGACTCAATATCATTTTTTTCAAACTCTAAACTAATACTATTAGCCTTATCTAATGCTGAAGTATCATTTTTATTAATCATTGGAATTATTGAAACATCATATGGAGCAACAGAAATTGGCCATTTCATGACATCGTTTATTTCATCATATTTAGCTTCTATAATTGCTCCAACTAGTCTAGAAACACCTATTCCATAAGAGCCCATTTTAACATAATCTTTTTTTCCTTCAGGTAAATCAACTGATGCACCCATTGATTTTGAATATTTATCACCAAAATAAAAAATATGACCAACCTCTATACCCTTGGTCTTTAATCGGTTTTGTTCTGAAACCTTCTTTTCAAATTCTTCTTTATTAAATTTTTCATCTGATACTGAGTAAAATTGTTCATATTTTTTTCTTAAATCTTCTAGAGATTTTTTTTCTACTTCTGTTCCCTCACTAGTTAATTCAAAAATTCTTTTATCAGTAAAAATTTTACTCTCACCAGTTTCAGCTAAAATAATAAATTCGTGTGAAAGATTCCCTCCAATTGGTCCTGTATCAGCAGCCATTGGAATTGCAGTAAGATCTAATCGTTTGAAAGTTTTTAAATAAGATAAATAGAATTTATTATATGAAAACAAAGCTTCTTCATCAGTTACATCAAATGAGTATGCATCTTTCATATAAAATTCTCTACATCTCATTATTCCAAACCTTGGTCTTATCTCGTCCCTAAATTTCCATTGTATATGGTATAAAAGTTGCGGAAGAGATTTGTAAGATTTTATTGATGACCTAAAAATATCTGTTACAAGTTCCTCGTTGGTTGGACCGTAAAGCATTTCACGATTTTGACGGTCTTTTATTCTAAGCATCTCTTCACCATAATCATCATAACGTCCACTTTCTTTCCATATTTCACTTGATTGAATTGTAGGCATTAAAATTTCTTGGGCACCAATTTTATTCTGCTCCTCTCTTACAATCTGTTCAATCTTTTTCATAACTTTAAAACCTAATGGTAGCCATGAGTAAATACCAGCAGAAGACTGTTTTATCATACCAACACGTAACATTAGTTGATGAGATTTTATTTTTGCCTCAGAAGGATTATTTTTTAAAATGGGTATAAAAGTTTTAGAAATAAGCATGTCAAATGATTATATTTCTTAAATTCAAATATTCAAATTTCATTAATAGATAGATAATAATGAACAAAAGTGTTGTTATTGCTGTACAATAAATGAATTTTTTTAACATTTTTGGATTTTCAGGTGATCCTGAATCTTCGCCTTCTATCTTTGTTGTTTTTTTTCTTTCAACATCAACTGGTAAAATTGCAAAAAAAACAATCCACCAAATAATGATATAAATTATAGCTAATCCAGTTGCACTCATTAAATCTTTACTAAATTAATATTTGTAAGTGGTTTTTTACCTGTTTTTTCTTTTGTAAATTTTCTGCAGGAAATCTTAAGGGCATCAATTAAATTATATTCCTGTTGTTTATTGCCCAGTCTAAAGGATCTTGTTGTTTTTTCTATTTCGTCTTCTAAACCATAAATAAATTCTTCTTTTTCATAAATCGGCAAACCTTTAAATGTTGTTATAGGACTATTGTGAATATTACCCTTAGGTGTGATTAAAATTGTTACTTCTAAGTATCCGTTTGTTCCTAAATTTTTTCTATCTTTAATTGATTGAGATTCCTCTTCAACACTAACACTTCCATCAAGATACAATCTACCACTTGGGGCTTTGTCATAAACTTCTGGTTTATCACCTGGGTATAATTTTACAATATCACCATTTTCAACTTGAACAGGATGAGGTACTTGCATTTCTTTTGCAAAATTTATGTGCTCAATCATATGTCTATGTTCGCCGTGAACAGGAATAACACATTTTGGTTTAACCCATTGATACATATCTTTAAGATCTTCACGATTAGGATGTCCTGAAACATGAATAAACTCTGTCTCTTCTGATATAACTTCAATTCCATCTTTAACTAATTGATTATGTAATTTGTATAGTTTTTTTTCATTTCCAGGAATTATTTTTGATGAAAAAATAACTGCATCATCTTTTTCTATAAATACATCTGGGTGTGTATAGCTCGAAATTCTCATCATAGCCCCCATTGGTTCACCTTGGCTTCCAGTGCATAAATAAACAATTTTGTTTCTAGAAAATTTCTTAGCTTCTCTAGGATCAATAGGTTCAATCATATTTTTTAAATATCCACACTGTCTTGCAGCCTTGTAAATTCTATGCATTGATCTTCCAACTAAAGAGATCTGTCTTCCTGTTTTTTCTGCACAGTAAAAAGCTGTTTCCATTCTTGCAACATTAGACGCAAATGACGTT
>Ga0209630_10002811_pt1 | contig 16370 bp, 21 predicted proteins | sample COG_01_FD_184745 | JGI IMG/M metagenome (GOLD analysis project Ga0209630, IMG submission 184745) | Pelagic Microbial community sample from North Sea - COGITO 998_met_01 (SPAdes) (version 2) | ecosystem: Environmental > Aquatic > Marine > Neritic zone/Coastal water | place: Helgoland, sampling... | reverse complement strand
TTGACGACCGTAGTGAAGAAATTACATATAAACTAAAATAACCTATCGATGAATATATACGTATTTATGGAGATCTGAATACTGTAGAGAACTTTTTCGAGACGAGAGGAGAAAAACCAATATTTATAAACATGAAATACGCCTTATTATTTATCGTTTTATTTTTTGTGGGATGCGCTTCACAAAAAGAATGTACTTCTACCCCTACTAACACTCACGAATGCTGTCAACCAAAATGAAATTACTAGATATCTTACAAGAAGCTGTAACCGAATACAAAGTTAGCTACACTGTCATAAAAAATAAAAATGTAAGCAAAGGTAGTGCTTCTTACAAAGATTTAGCTGATGCTTCAAAATTTTTTGATTCATTAACAAAAGATCCCGAAGTTTATAGAGCTCAAATTGATAAAATATTAGGTGAGGATTCTAGTCGTGATATGGGAGGTGCTCGATATATGGGAGGTAAGGAAGAAATCGTAAGTTATAGTCACCCCGCTACTAAAGGTGTTAGCCAAGGAGGTAAAAAATTTGACGAATTAACTCCTGCTGAGCAGGATATAAGAACTTTTGCTAATTCAAGATTAGACCAACAGGAAAAACTTGGATTTACAATATCAGAATCAGTTAAAGATAAAATTGATGCCCAATTAATGAAATTATTAGATGCTGTTGGCTTTGATAAGTTTGCAGATGTATTAATAGATAAATTTGGGGTAGATGGATTTACTGATAGATTACATAGTGCTATTAAAAGGATGCCGGGAGGTGAAAAAATATTACAAAAAATAGGGGATATGAGTGCCTTAAAAGAAGGCATGTCTAAGGAGGTATTATATAGTCAAATAAGAGATATTATAGACTCTTTGGATAGTGGTGAGTCAGATGGTATTCCTCTCGATAATGAAACCGAAATGCTACTTCAACAGGAACTTCGTAGATTAAGGAAAATTTATAAAAGTATTAAATAATGCCCACAATATCCAAAGTAGATTTATATAATGGTGTTAAGCCCTCAGCTAATATCACTTCAAATGCTAATTTCGAATTAAGAAATAACGCCGGTAATACTTACTTTAATATTGAGGGGCAAAACGATACTGCTTTATTTAATACTGCTACTATTACCTCATTAGTAAATTGCTCAGTGGTAAGTGGTTCTATAAGTGCCGGATTTTCTGTAAATGGTATGTCTACAGCTTCTTTCACCTTAAATCTAGGGGGAGTTACTATTGCACAAGAAAATATTAGGTTTTTAGCTACTAATTCTAAAGTATACAGCACAGGTGATTCTACTGCTTCAGGATCATTTTTTGGGATTGATTTGACGTATTCTTAATCTACGTCATAATTTCGTCATACTAAAATTTGGAGTCACAGGAGACTGTTCGTATATTTACGGGGTAAGGTTGCAGCAGCAGCCAGAATTAAATAGAAACCTAAATAATTAGTTATGGAAGATTTAATGTTTTCAAACGATGTGAACTCAGAGTTCATGACCCGCGAGCAAATTCAAGAAGCTTGCCCAGTTGCATTTTCAGAAACTCCAAGTAGTGAAGTTTCTAAGCACTACACCCACATTCCTACAGATCGTGTTATTGACGATATGGAAAAACTGGGATGGGGTGTTATTGATGCTAAACAAGTATCAGCCCGTAAGAAAGCTACTAAAGGCTTTCAAAAACACATGCTCGTTTTCCGCCACCCAGATTTGATGGTTGAGGGAAAAGATGGAGATAATGTTTGGCCACAAATTATCATGACTAATTCCCACGATGGTAAAAATTCATTTACCTTCCAGGCAGGAATGTATCGATTTGTATGTTCTAATGGATTGGTAATTGCCGATCAAGAGTTTGGGAAAATGAAAATCCGCCATATGGGTTATGATTTTGAAGCTTTGCGTGGAACCATTGGAGAAATGGTTGAAAAATTGCCTCTTACAGTAGAGAGCATGAATAAGTTTAAGGGCACAGAATTGACTCAACCCCAAAAATATGATTTGGCTCGAAGAGCAATTGCAACTCGATTTAAGCTACAAAAAGATCAGAAGGTTGATCAAGTTTATAAGATTGATTTGGATGAAGTATTGAAGCCCGTCCGTAAAGAGGATGCAGGTAATGATCTGTGGAGTGTATTTAATCTTGTTCAAGAAAAAGTTGTTGAAGGAGATTTTGAATATGTTTCGGGTGTTAAAATGCGTAAAGCTCGTAAGATTAAGAACTTTAAGCAAGATTTAGATGTTAACCAGAAGCTTTTTGAAATTGCAAAGGAATTTGCAGCGTAAAGAAGCAGTTGCCATGTTGTTTAAGGGGGGAGTTGCCGCTCCCCCCAATAACACTAAATAATATAATTATGGGACTTAAAAATAAATATACTTCTCCTAAAGTTGAACTCCTTAATAAACTTAAAATTGGGAATGAAACTAGAGTTCTTAAAATAGAACTCATAGAAACTTCTAAGGTAAGAGATCATTATATCTACGAATGTCAATATGTTGAAAAAAAGAATATCCATCAAACATATATTATTGCGGTAGATATTGAAGATGCTATAAGTCGTCTTGCAGAAATGGTTAAAATCCCGAGCGCTAATACTAGGCATTTTATTTTAGGTAATGAAACTCTTTATGTTGATGAAAAGAAATCAGACAGTTGAATCCGTAATGGAAAAAGCAGGACAATGGGGATTAAGATCAGAAGTAAGAGCTGAAGCTCTAGCTTTGCTAAATGAGGATCCAACTCTAGACACGGGTTCTGCGTATATTATGGCGGCTCGTGATTGGGATGTAATATGAATTTTAGAACAGTAAAAAATAAAAAAGTTAATCCTGTTAATTATACAGCTAAGATAATCCAGGATAATCCTTTTGTTGAAACCCATATTGGAACTGATTCCCAAAGAGTTGGCTCTAATATTAATTATGTAACAGCTATTGCATATCGTTACCCAATGAGAGGGGTTCATTATATTTATTGTAAAGAAAAATTTTTCCTAATTAAAGATGATTGGGTTAGATTATGGATGGAAACCGAAATAACAATGCAAATCGCAGAAAAACTCTCCAATAATCTCCCAGGGATTCGTTTTGAAATTGATATGGATTATAATGATGATGAATATTATATGAGTAATAAATTGGTATCAGCTGCTAGGGGTTGGGCACAATCTTTCGGTTATAAAGTTAATATAAAGCCTAATAAACAAATAGCAACACGAGCCGCAGACTATCATTGCAGATGAATTATTGGACATATACAACAACATATAAAAATTTAGGAATTAACTATATTTATACACATGGAACACCGACTAATAAAGGCTCTAAAAAAACAGGCAGAAGCCGACAAAGAAGAAGCACTACTTACTTTAGAAACCCTACTACATTCACCGGCTGGCATTGGTGAACATACCTCAGGGCATTTTTTAGAGGAGGGGAGAAAAGCACTTCAAAAATTAACTGATGCTGAGGATCAAATCGAAACTTTGAAATTACACTTTGGACATTAATAAAATATTTGGGTCATTTAATTCATCATCTAGGGATGAAGGGAGTCTGTCTTCCTTTACACCCCCTAAAAGAATATCTGTAGTTGATGAAAATAGCCCCTCATATAAATTAGGAATGTTTCGGAAATTGATTTTAAACTATTTAAATTATACTACCCAAGTAATAGGTTTATTTGATAAAGCAGACCCCACGTTAGATATAAAAGATATTAAAAGAGTAGGTGAATTTATGCTTTATGAAAGAGCATATGATTATATTAAAGATATAGATTTACAAGATAAAAAACACATTAATGCTTTATTTAGAGAAGCTAAAAATTCTAAAATAGATTTTGAATCCGCTTTAAATAAAAGTATAGACCATTTCGAAAATTTAGAAGAATATGAAAAATGTGCAGTTCTCAAAAAATACCTTGATTTTTTAAATTTTTCATCGTAACTTCGTTATAAACAATAAAAATTATGCAATATAGACAACACATTCAGAGAAAACTTGAAAACCTCGAAGCAAAATTAAAGCACGTTGAATACCATAATGGTAGAGGGAATCGACAGGAAGTGGAATCCGCTAAAAAACAGTGTGAAGATTTAGTTGAAGAGATTAAGGCGGCAGTTGAGCGAGAGCCTATGTCACCTAATGAACAGAACAAAGTATGAACCTAACAGCTGAACAAATTCAGGAGAATTGGGAAGAATTCTGTGGTAATATTGAAACACATATTTCCCGTCCTCGTAGAGAAATGCTTATGGCGTTTTATAATACTTATAAAGAACGTATTATGATGATGCCCGCTGCTCATAAAAAAGAATATCATAATTCCTTCCCAGGGGGTTATGTAGAACATGTTAATAGAGTAGTACGGTGCTCTCTTAAACAATATGATCTTTGGGAAGAAGAAGGAGCAGATATGACTACTTTTACTGTAGAAGAATTAGTGTTTTCTGCTATTAACCATGATCTTGGAAAAATGGGAGATGAAGACAATGAATCTTATATCCCCCAAACCGATAAATGGAGAAAAGAAAAATTAGGGGAGGATTATATGTTTAATAAACAAGTCCCGTTTGCTTCTGTTCCTGATAGAGGTTTATTTATGCTTCAGTCTCATAATGTTAAGTATTCATTTAATGAAATGCTCGCAATTCAAACTCATGATGGACTATATGATGCGGCTAATGAAAAATATCTTAAAGCATATATGCCCGAGCAAAAACCACGTACTTCTTTACCATTCATTTTACACCAGGCGGATATGATGGCGGCTCGTATTGAATTTGAAAAAGAATGGTTACCTAAATTTAAAAATTCCGTGCCTCCCCAGGAGAAAAATTTTATATTGAACACAGAGTCTAAAAAATCAACTAAAGACAAAGCACTTTCACAACTTGAAAGTAAAGGTCTTAAAGATTTATTTGATAAATTATGATAGAAACAGTAGTCATCAGTGTATTAGGGATATTAGTTGTAGTCTTAGGATTTACAACTCGTAATCTCTTACGTAAAAATGAAAAGCAAGAAGATATTCTTGCAGGATACATTACTTACTTAGATCAATTTAGTCGAATTATAGAAATCTCTGATGAAAAGCTCAAGAAAATTGATGAGCGTGGTATTTTTAAAAGTGATGACGAAATAGGTTTCATATTTCAGCAAATTACAGATCTTCAGAGAATTCTATCTAAATTTAGGATAGATAAATTATGAGCACATTACCCCCTAGAAAAAGGAAAAAGAAAACAAAAAATTTATATTTTACTCAAGATACGGAAGATGCTATTGTTAGATACAATAGCTCTTCTGATCCCGAGGAAAGAAGTAACATCTATAGGGAAGGAATTCATTATGGATTTTTTAAACTTACGGAGAATATAATCCATACCTTTAAATTTTATTATACAGAGGTGAATGAAATTGAACACCTCCAACATGAAGTAATTACATTTTTATTAGATAAAATTCATTTATTTGATCCTACACGTGGAACAAAAGCGTTTTCATATTTTGGTACGATTGCAAAGCGGTATTTAATTATACAAAATACTAAAAACTATAAAAAACGAGTAGATAAAGCCCCAGTTGATGAATTACATCATAATCTAAAATATTCATATGATTTGGATTACGATCCTATGGAAAAAGATAATGATTCTATTTTTATGGATGAATATATTAATTATTGTAATTCTATTCTTACAGATTTGTTTCCCAAATTAAGAGATGCCCAAATAGCTGATGCTATTTTGTCTATTTTTGCTTCAAGAGACCAATTGGATGTATTTAATAAAAAAGCATTATACATCTATATAAGGGAAATGGTTGATGCTAAAACCCCCCAAATTACTAAAGTCGCCAGTAAATTAGGAGATATTTATAAAACCCATTATCTCTTTTATAAAGAAAATGGATATACTAATTTTAAAGATACTTCATATTTATAAATAAAATAAATATGGGGCAGTTAGACAAAAATATATTTGGTAAAAAAAAATTCTCTAATATTTTAGAAGAAATTTACAACAACCAAAAGAAAAAAGAAGAACAAATTTCAACTCTTATATCGGAGTTAAAACCTTTAATACAGGATATTGGAGATGCTACTTTAGTTGTTCCTCTTCTTAAAGAGTATTTAGAAATTTCTGTTAAGAATGATGAGCAGCTTATTAAAATGGCTACTATTGCTCAACGCGCTATTCAAAGTGATGGGGTAGATGATGGGAACTTTGGTATGACTGAAGATGAGAAACAGCAATTACTAAATGAAGTAAAGAAATTCAAAGACGATAAGAAATAATGCCTAAGTTAAACTATGGTATAGGGGGGTTCGCTAATTATGCTAGAAATTTAGTTAGTGACACCGTAGATTCAGCTATTCCTAAAGAACTTAATAGCTTTAGAGTAAAGGACATTATTTTAGATGAAAACCACCCCCATTTTAGTACTTATGGAGAATGGGCTTCTATAGGTATGGTTTTAATAGAGGACGTAACTAATCCTAGTGAAAGCAATGATGCTATAAGGGTAGCGTATCCTTTATTTCCTAATATAAAGCATTATCCTTTATTAAATGAAATTGTTGCAGTAATAGATCTCCCAGATAGTAAGTTAGAGGAAGCGGGGAATTCTAAAATATCTTATTACTTCCCTCCTATAAATATTTGGGGTACACCCCATCATAACGCTATTCCCGGCACATCCAATCCACCTTTTTCATTAAATAAAAGTATTTCTCAAGTATTGGGGGGTAGCCCTAATAAAACTACCAACGAGACTATAGAACTTAAATTAGGAAAAACTTTTATAGAACAATCTAATATAAATCCTTTAAAACCATTTGAAGGAGATCATATAATAGAAGGAAGATTTGGACAATCCTTAAGATTTGGTAGTAGTGAAGGTATATCTCCTATTACTAAAATAAGAAATGGGCAGGGTGAAGAAACAAGTGAGGGATGGAATACTATTAAAGAAGATATAAACCTAGACAAAGCTTCTATATATCTAACTTCTAACCAACCAATAGAACTAGAACCTAATACCTTTAATTATAATTCTTATTCATCCCCACCTGAATTAATTCCTAGTTATACACAAAACCAAGTTTTAATAAACTCAGGAAGAGTAGTATTAAATTCTAATATTGATAGTGTTTTAATTAGTTCAGCTAAATCTATAAATCTAAACTCTCAGGATACCATTAATATAGATAGTAAAAATTCATTTACAATAAATTCTCCTAACATATTATTAGGGGATAAAGAAGCAACAGAACCCCTATTAAAGGGTGATATTACTATACAATTATTATCTGAATTAGTAGGGGAATTAAGGAAATGGATGAGTCAATTTAATAATAATCCTTCTCCTTACATGGCTTATATGATCGCTTCAACTACCCCATTAATTAGTACTTTAGTTTCATTAAAGAATGATTTAGAAACCAAAACCAAATCTAAAGTAAGTAAAACTATATAATGGCTAAAATCGAAGAAAATTTAATTAACAATTCTACCCCAGGGGAATTTAAAAAAAGAGGGATTGAGGCTTTAATTGTACTAGTAACAAATCAGGCTATGTTATTTTCTGATAGATTAATACCTTCTTTAGAGAAACAGTTAGTTAAGGTTGAGGGTGATTGTCCTACTCGAGAGGAATTATCTAAAGTGATTTCTATTAGAAATAATATATTAGATCAAGCTAATAATATATCTAAAATTCTTAAGGGAGTAACATTTACAGTTAATTTAGCTAAATTAGGTATAAACACTTTAGTAAAGTTAATAACTGCCCTAAAAAGAGGCAGAGTAGCAGTATCCATAATAGCAAAATTTATTCCATTCGGCCTCCCAGGAGCAATTCCAGCTTCTTTAAATGATTTAGATACTCTTATTACTAGTCAAACTTTTGATAAATTTGGAAACCCTAAAATTCCACCCATTAAAACTGCTGTAAATAGTATTTCAATCCCATTAGCATTAATATCATTTTATATTAATGAATTTATTGTAAAATTAAAATTATTAGACGATAATATTAATAAATGCCGTAATGTAATTCTACCCCAACCTGATGAAGCACTAGTAGAAATTTCTACTGTGCAAAGACAAGCTGAGGAAAGTGTAAATTTATCTACTTACCAAGGTTTTATTTTTGAAATTGAAGAAGTTCCATTTTCACCTACTATAAATAGAAAAAGAGCTTTAGGAAAAAATGATGATGGAATTACTTTAATCCAAACTGAACTTTCTTTCACCCCATCAGATAAAGTATTAATAAATGAATTAAAATTTATTATTGATAGAGATAATTTAAAAGCTTATTAAATATAATATTTATAATCAATGAAATCGCAAGTACTTAAAAATTTAATTAAAGAATCTGTTAGAGAAGTAATTCAAGAAGAATTAAAAGAAATCTTATTAGAAGCAGTTAGAGCTCCAAAACAAGTTATTTCTTCTCCAACTTCTCCACCTATGGAAAATAAACCAATTAGTGAAGATAAAAGGGCAGCCTATGCTAATATTTTAGGGGAAACAGCAGGACAATTTACTAGCCAAGATGTCAACCAATTTAATCCTCAAGGAATAATGCCCGGGGGGGATTTACCCCAAGGTAATGTAGGTATGGATCAAATCATGGGTCTTTTAAACCCCACTAAATAATGGCAATAGAAGTAGGAAATATACCAGCATTTGATCAAACCCCATCCATTGGGTTAGGATTAGCCCTTCCTTTTAAATCTCTTGCAACCTCAGGTTCTGATTCTGTTTTTAAGATTAATTACACCAGTGCCGAGCAAGTAAAATTTAATATGATCAATTGGTTTCTTACTAATAAAGGAGAAAGAGTATTTGATCCCAATTTTGGGGGAAACATATCAACATACCTTTTTGAACAAAGTGGTCCTTCCGTACTTGAAACTCTAAAAAAAAGCATAGAAGATGATATAGCTTTAGTGTTTCCTGTGGTTGAATTAAAAGAAGTTATAGTTACAGAAAGCTTAGATGGGCATACTATCAAAGCCCAAATATTCTACTCAGTATTTTCAAGTGTAGATCAATTTATAGAACTTAACATACCATTATAATGCCATACGATTTAATAAATAGTAATAACGGAATTAATAGAAATATTAAATATATTAATAAGAATTTTTCTGATTTTAGATCAAATCTTATTGGGTTTGCTAAAACTTATTTTCCTAATACTGTCAATGATTTTAGCCCTTCCTCACCAGGAACTATGTTTATTGAGATGGCTTCATATGTGGGTGATGTTCTTTCATTCTACACAGACAATCAAATACAAGAAAATTTTATTCAATATTCTAAACAGTTAAATAACTTATACGATTTAGCTTACATGATGGGATATAAACCTTCTGTAAGTACAGCCGCAACGACCCAAATTGAATTATTTCAAACTGTACCCGCTATATATGATGCGGATGCAGATGAAAATGTACCTGATTTTAAATATGCTTTAGCTATATCTGAAAATACTCCCATACGTGGAGGAGAAGGGCCCACTTTTTTAACCCAAAACAAAGTTGATTTTAGTGAATCTAGCTCATTAGACCCTACAACAATAAGTGTATATGAAATCTCGGGAGACCAACCAGTTTCTTTTTTATTGAAAAAAACCACTAAAGCTATTTCCGCTACTATTAATACAACTACAGTAACAGTAGGGGAACCTGAAAGATTTTTTACTCATAATATTAGTACCCAACAACCTTTAGGAATTTTAGATATTGTTGATAGTGACGGAAATGATTGGACCGAAGTAGATTACTTAGCTCAAGAAACAGTATTTGAAACTATTAAAAATACTAATCCTTTTGTTACTGATCCTAATACTCAAGCTGATTCTTCAGAGGTAGGAGATTTATTAAGATTGAAAAAAGTTTCTAAAAGATTTGCTACTAGAATTGTAAGTAGTAATAATGTTGATGATAACAGTGCTACTTTACAACTCCAATTTGGTGCAGGTACTGTTGAAGATTTTGATGAACAAATCGTTCCTAATCCTGATAATGTAGGAATAGGATTACCATCTACTCAGGATAAACTTAAGACGGCATTTTCCCCTTCTAATTTTATGTTTACTAAAACATATGGTGTAGCCCCTTCTAACACCGTTTTAACTGTAAGATATTTAACTGGAGGGGGGGTTGCATCTAATGTTTCTGCTAATACATTAACAGATATAACAGTAGCAGGCAATGTACTCCTCACAACTTCAGATAATTTAGATGCTACTCTAGCTCAGGAATCTTTTAGTTCCTTAGCCGCAAATAACCCTGATGCCGCTACTGGAGGTGGAGATGGTGATTCTGTCCAAGATATACGAAAAAATTCATTAGCTAATTATGCCTCCCAATTAAGAAGTGTAACACAAGATGACTATTTAGTAAGGGCGTTAAGTATGCCTTCTCAATATGGGTCCCTAGCTAAAGCTTATATTGAGTCTCAAAAATATGATAGTCTCCTCCCTGGGGAGGAGCCGTCTGTTTTAGATTTATGTGTTTTAGCTTATGACAATAATACTAATTTTACAACTGCTACTTCTACATTAAAGCAAAATCTATCTACTTATCTTTCCCAATATAGAATGATAAATGATTCTATTAGGATTAAAGATGCTTTTATTATCAATATAGGTGTTAATTTTGAAATTGTAGTATTACCTAATTTTAATAGTAACGAAGTACTTACCCAATGTATCCTTAAGTTACAAACTTATTTTGATAATAAAAATATGCAAATTAACCAACCTATATTGCTTAGTGAGTTATTTGCTCTTTTAGGATATTCGGAAGATTTAAAAGGAGTACAAAATGTAAAAAGTATTGAAATAGTCAATAAAGTAGGTGAAAGCTCAGGTTATTCTCAATATGCCTACGACATTAAAGGCGCAACTCAAAATAATGTAGTTTATCCCTCTCAGGATCCCTCAGTTTTTGAAGTTAAATTCCCTAATACAGACATAAAAGGTAGAGTAGTACCATTATAATATAAACCATGGCAGTATATAAATTATTTCCCGAAAAAGATTCAACTATATATTCTGAGTTTCCTACTCTAAATACGGGGTTAGATGAAATTATAGAAGCTTCTACTTTTTACAATTCTTTACTTCCTCAAGTAAGTAGGTATGTAATTAAATTTTCTCAAACAGAAATAGAAAATATAGTAGATAATAAAATTGGTACTAAAAACTTTCAAGCTAACCTTAAAAACTATATAGCAAATATCACTGGGATTAATGCTGAAACTACTTTAGAAATCTACCCAGTTTCAGGTTCTTGGAACATGGGGACTGGGAGATACTCAAATGATCCTATTACTACTAATGGGGTATCTTGGAAATTTAGACTTACATCGGGATCAGGTGAATGGCCCACATCATTTCAACCTTATGTTACAGCTTCTTATACCGAAGCAAATACGGGTGGAGGAACTTGGTATACAGGATCAGGTTTAGGATTAAACGTAACTCAATCTCAAATATTAGATTACGCTAGTGAAAAAGATTTAAATGTTGATGTTACTAATACTATTTTAACTTGGCACAGTTCTTCTAATAGTTTAGGAGGATTTCCTAACGATGGATTTTTAATTAAACAATCCGATTCAGATGAATTTATTGCCGATAGAGATTATGTTACTACTGTTAAATACTTTTCTATAGACACCCACACTATTTACCCGCCACAGCTCGAATTTAAGTGGGATGATTTTATATATAACACTGGATCATCGTCTAATACGGAAATTGATACCGCTCGCATGGTCGCTACGTTGGATAATAATAATGGAACATTTAGAAGGGATAGTGTTAAAAAAATTAGAATTAATTCTAGACCTCAATTCCCCCAAAGGGATTTTGAAACAGGTTCATCGTATACTAAATGCCATTATCTCCCTACCGCTTCGTATTATGCTGTAAAAGATTTAGACACTAATGAATTTGTAATTGATTTTGATACTACTTACACTAAAATTAGTGCAGATAGTGAAAGTAGCTATTTTACTTTATATATGAATGGATTAGAACCTGAAAGGTATTATCAAATTTTACTTAAAGTAAATATTGGTGGAGAAACCTTAATATTAGACGATAATTATTACTTTAAAGTTATAAATGGATAATAATTTAAACACATATGATTCTGGGAGTGCTTTAAACTTAAGGAAGAAACTATATAATAAAGAAGCTTACCTTAATACCATTAATACCCAATTTAATGAATTACTCCCCCCTTCTCTTCCCACCCCAGTAGAAGAAGTAACAACCGTAGATGAATTTTTTCAAATATACGAAAGTTTATTTTATGAAATTCCAAAAGAAGGTAGTGTAAATTCTCACGAATTTTTAATAAAACAAAGTACAGAATATGTTGGCTCACAAGGGTTAACAAACGAAATACAGGCACTTTTAGATGAGATAACTCTTTTAAGACAAGAGAATCTTACTTTACAACAAAACATTATTGATTTAATAGAAGATGATAACATTAACCCCACTGAATAATCCTGAAGGAGCTATCCAACAAGAATATAGTTCTTCTCAAGAAGCACTTATTCCTGTGGTGGATTCTACTTCGGAATTTAATCCTGTAACGGATCAAGTTATATTTTCTGTTGAAACTGTTACAGGGGAATTATTACAAAGTGGAAAAGTCTCTAATTTTACAATTAGAAATTATGAAAATACTTTAAACGAAGATCAAATTTCCTCGGTTGTAGTATTTCCTATTAGAGATTTACAAAATAGTGGGTATAATATAGGAGTATATAATGTATATTATAACTTTTATAGAACATCTTTAAAATCGGATGAATATAAATATTTTATTCAAGAAATATCCCCCACTAGAACTGAATTAAGATTATCTGTTAATAATGTTCCTAGTGAAGAAATTACCTTATTAGTAGAAGAATTTAAATCTGCTTTAGAAGGTAAAGCATTTAAAGATTTTTATATTAATATTAATGGGTCTTATTATATAGCTAATAATATCACAATAGATAGCACTTCAGTACCCAGTACTATATTAGTAAAATTATATCAACCCCTTCCTTCATCTATTTTAGTTAATTCTCAATTACAAGTAGTATTAGAAACAGCAGAAACAGTAGGGTATAGTCTAAATTTACCTCCTAAACCTATTACTGTAGAAGAAGATATTGTATATCTTAAAGGACCAAATTTTAACTACCAAATTTCTGATCAAATTAATAATTCTACTGAGTTAAAAAATTATGATTCATTAGTAGAAGTTTCCCAATTAAGTTCATCTTATAATGAACTAGAAAATATTTTAAATGAAAAGGGTATAAATATTAATATAGATTATACCGAATTTGCTAATTTTGTTCAATACAGCTCAGCTGAGGAAAGGTTATTAAATTTTTATTATAAAGTAGGACAAATTGAAGGATATAATAATAGTATAAACAGTATTAACACTATTACAGGTTCAACTTCCTCCTCTTTACAAACATCTGCAAGTAGGGGTACTTACGAAGCTCAGATAACAGATATTATTCAAAATTTTGATGGTTATGAAAATTATCTTTATTACACTTCAGGAACTTTATCCTACCCTAAATCTAATGCTGACCAACCTTATTTATTACAATCTACGGGAAGCACAGAAGTATTAAATTGGTTAGGAAGTAAAGATGAAGCTACATCTGAATATGGAGGGAGAATATTTTCTGCATCTCAATATGATAATGAAAATCAAGATAGTTTAATAAACACTATTCCAGACTATTTAAGAAATGACTCGGATAATTCAGGTTATGAATTATTTTTAAATATGATAGGACAGCATTTTGATATAGTTTATTCTTATATTAATACTATTACTGAAAGATATAATGGTGATAATAGATTAGATTTTGGCATATCAAAAGATTTAGTATCTGATGCTTTAAAGGGGGCGGGATTAAAATTATACCAAAATAACTTTTCATCTGATGATTTATATTCTTCTTTACTAGGAATAAATGGGTCAGGAAGCTTATTAGCTCCTACTGGTTCTGAGGTAATAGAAACCTATATCTCAGCTTCTAATGTAGCCATTCCTTTAGATAATGTAAATAAAGGAACTTATAAACGTTTATATCATAACTTACCTTATCTTTTAAAGAAAAAAGGCACGGTTGAAGGATTAAGAGCATTAATAAATTGTTTTGGTATCCCTGATACAATTCTTAGAATATCTGAATTTGGGGGGAAAGATAAAACCAACTCTAATGATTGGGATTACCAACAATCCAAATTTAATTATGGTTTGACAGGAACAGATGTAACTTTATCTGCTACTGCTTTAAATTCTGCATTTGATGGGGGGTTAAATGATATTAGTTTTAGATTTAAATATATAAGTGGTGCTCTCCCTCCTAATGGAGATATTTTAGTAGCGGGTACTATTGGGAGTGAAAATATAAATCTCCAATATGCAGGGGGAGGAATGGTTAGTGCTAGTTATTCGGGATCTATAGTTTCACAAAGTGTTTACGATGGAGTAGTTAGGATAGGATCAAATGAAGTAACAGCTTCTTTCTTTAATGGAGAATGGTGGACAGTAGGTGTTGGTAAAACTAAATTAAGAACAGGAACTAAGATATATAATGGAAATGATGGTTTTAAAATTGGATTTAATACTTCTTCAATAAGCTCCGCATTAACTTATGGAACTGGAATGACCTTGAAAGGAGTAGGTAGTAAAATAGCCTTCCAGGAATTAAGATTATATAGCAAAGCAACTACTGATTCTCAGTTTAATGACTTAGTGATGAATCCTCTTTCAATTGAAGGGAATTCATTTACCTCATCAAAAGATGAACTAGCATTTAGAGCCCCATTAGGAGCAGAACTCGATACAGATAATAATGCATTATCTACCAATTATACCTCGATTCACCCTGCTATTACAGGTTCATCTGTAACCCAATCATTTTCAGCAAATAGTAATTACCAATTTGTAAATGGTGCTGTTACATATATTAGTAACTCAGAATTTATCTATTATGATCAACCCGCAGTTGGTATTAAAAATAGAATTTCTGAAAAAATAAGAACTCAGCCTAAAGTCCTCCCCGAAGTTGGAAATACTTTATCATCTTATAGGAGTATTCAACAAAATTACCCACAAAGTTCTAGTAATTATACTAAGGATATAAATTATGTTGAAATTGCATTCTCTCCTCAAAACGAAATTAATGATGATATTAATAATAGTTTTGGCTATTTTGATATAGGTGAATATATCGGTGATCCTAAACAATTTAATTCATCCTCATATTCATATCCCGATTTAGATAAGTTAAGAGATGATTATTTTGATAAATATTCTAAAAATTACAATTGGAAAGATTATATAAGACTTATTAAGTATTTTGATAATTCTTTATTTAAAATGGTACAAGATTTTGTACCTGCAAGTTCTGGATTAGCTTCAGGGGTTGTAATTAAACAACACTTATTAGAAAGAAATAAACAACGACCCGCTCAAGTTGAAACATCCCAACATGATTATAGTGCTTCTATAGAATCTGGGTTTATTAGTGGGGGGCAAGGAGGAGCATTTGATGCTATAAACTTCCCAACTTCTTCTAAAGAATTTATAAATGGAGTTTCCCCTCAAGTTACCCAAAGTTGGGTTTATGATGTTGATACTCCTTATGGTATAGCAGCCTTTACTCAGTCTTCTCAAGAGGAATTTTATGATGGGGAATTTAGTGGAAGTGAATTTACTGCTTCCTCGGGAGAATTAAATCCATCAAATACAAGTAAAAAAGCTAATGTAATAGAAATAAATTATGATGTATTTTTCTTTAGTAGTAGTACTTCCCCCTTACCTCCATTTCAAAGTGCTTTCCAAGGTCCTCAACAAGGGGAACTATATTTATGGTATGATACCGGAAGTTTCTTAGATACGGGGGAGGGAAGTTCTCCTCAAGGTCAAATTCAACAACTCCCTAACGCATTAGGCGGAGGATAAAAAATAAATTAAATGGCAACACCACCACCAGATAATCCTAATTATGGTCAAGTTTTTACTAAAGGGATAAAATATATTAAGATTAATAAACTTGATAAAGATGGAGAAGATTTTGGCCCCCAATTAGCTATTGCCGATAGTCTTAATCTTAAATACCCTGATATTGGGAATATTCAATATAATATATTAACTACACAAGATCAAGGAGGGCACTATTTAATGGGGGTAGTTGCTAATGAAAATACATCTTCCCTTAATGAAATTAGGGATTGGGATTTAGATTTAGCCAGAGGTACTTTAAGTAAAACCTTAACCCCTTTTGATGTAGCTGTATGGAATAACG
>Ga0209630_10002807_pt1 | contig 16380 bp, 19 predicted proteins | sample COG_01_FD_184745 | JGI IMG/M metagenome (GOLD analysis project Ga0209630, IMG submission 184745) | Pelagic Microbial community sample from North Sea - COGITO 998_met_01 (SPAdes) (version 2) | ecosystem: Environmental > Aquatic > Marine > Neritic zone/Coastal water | place: Helgoland, sampling... | reverse complement strand
TCGGTCGCAACTTGATCGTTTCTTGAGCGTCCAGTATGTAACTTTTTACCCACATCGCCGATATTCGCTACCAAAGCCGTCTCAATGTTCATATGAACGTCTTCAAGGGTAGTTAACCATTGAAACGCGCCGCCTTTGATATCTTTCTCAATCTTCTTCAAGCCGCGGATAATCTGAGCACTTTCCTTTCCAGAGATGACGCCAACCATACCCAGCATACGCACGTGAGCTATTGAACCCATGATGTCATAATGGGCCAATCGCTGGTCATAAGAGACAGATTCGGTGAATTGTTCAACAAATTTATCTGTTGGGGCCGTGAATCGCCCGCCCCAGGGTTTTTCTGTATTTTTTGAGCTCATTTTCAGTGGTAGTGTGTTTATTTACTAATGGACAGTATAACTTATGGTTAACGTGAATATTACATGAGTACACATTAAAAATGCCAAATCTTCACAAGCAAAATAAAACCAGCTTTCTGCCTGACTTTTGCAGCGCGTACGTCTTATTCATCGTCGTTCTCAGCTCGGAGTTACTCGCAATCATTTTAACTCTAGCATTGCCGCTATACACAAAAGATTTGATGTTTAATCTGGCAATGAATTCACTCTTCGTGCAGTGGATTGCCTTAACCTGTGTTGGCACTCTTTGTATATCCCGACGATTCATTGCTACGCTCTCAGAAAGACAGGCCGCTACTGTTAGTTACTTATTAATACTATTGGTTTCATTCATCATCACAGAATTAGCTTGGTGGTCATTGTATGTATATCCCGATAGAGGCAATCCTGATCAGAAATTGCACATCCTCTTTTTAATACGCTCATTAGGAATCTCTGCAATTGTTGGGGCGATCGTATTACGCTATTTGTATGTTCAACATCAGTGGCGTAAGGATATCGAGACTGCTGCCCTGTCTCGTTTTCAAGCCTTGCAGTCCCGGATACGCCCTCATTTCTTGTTCAATTGCATGAATACCATTGCCAGTTTGACGCGCAAGTCTCCCGATCTTGCTGAGCAATCAGTAGAAGATTTGGCTGATCTGTTTCGTGCAAGCTTACTTGAACCAACCGAGCTATATAAAATCGCAGATGAATGGAAACTCTGTCAACATTACCTTCGGATCGAAGGCCACCGTTTGGGCGAACGATTAAACGTTGAATGGGATATTGGTTCACTACCTGATAATGCTTTAGTCCCTCCATTAAGCTTACAACCCTTGCTCGAAAATTCTATTTATCATGGGATAGAACGATTGTCCGAAGGCGGGACAATAAAAATCTGTGGTAAATTTGAAGAGGAAAAACTTATTATCGTCTTCTCAAACCCGATACCTGACGAAAATGTTGAGGACACTCATAAAGGCAATAAACATGCGCAGGATAATATTCGCCAACGGTTGATTACCATTTTTGGCGTAGAAAGTGATTTAATTATTGAAAATGAACAACAGCAATACACTGTAAAACTTACAATACCTTACAAACGTCATGAAAATATTGATAGTTGATGATGAAGCTTTAGCAAGAGAAAGACTTCACGATCTTGTGATCGAGCTATTTCCGGACACTATTACCATTGAAGCAATAAATGGAATTGATGCGTTAGAAAAGATTTCTGAGCATACACCAGAAATAATCTTGTTAGATATCCGTATGCCAGGCATGGATGGACTAGAACTTGCGAACCACTTGTTAAAGCTGGAATCACCTCCAGCGATAGTATTTACTACCGCCTATCAAGATCATACCTTGAGTGCGTTTGATGCTAATGCTGTTGATTACTTACTAAAGCCTATCAGAAAAGAACGACTTAAAATTGCTATTCAACGAGCTGCTACTGTTAGCCAGTCTAAACTAGCTTTATTGGATAAGGGTGCAGAAGAAACTTCTGCACGTACACACCTCAGCGCGATGGTTCAAGGCAGTATTCAATTGATTGCTGTCGAAAATATTTATTTTCTTAAAGCAGATCAAAAATATGTCACTGCTGTCTGGCCAGGAGGAGAAATACTTATTAATGAACCTCTGGTTACACTGGAGGCAGAGTTCTCAGATCATTTTATCCGAGTCCATAGAAATGCGCTGGTTGCGATTGATCATATCGAAGCACTCAAGAAAACAACTGAAGGTCAGCACGTCGTTAAACTGGCAGATATGCCAATTGAGCTGTCAGTAAGTCGACGACACTTTAGTGACGTTAAAAGAATAATCAAACAGCATTGACGATTTCGCGCGCCGCTGCCAACAAGGCTAAACGCGCTATGACACCATAGGTATAAAAACGGTTTTGGTGACAATCCGGTTCCTGACTTGGATCCGGAAGTATACAACAATCTTCAAATGCCAATGGTTCAAAACGCATGCCAGGCGCATTCAGGTTTTGACTTGCTGAACGCTTTGCATGAACACGATAAAAACCGCCCACAACTTGATGTCCCAACATATAGACCACTGGCTCAGCAACGGTTTCTTCTTCGCCCCAGGTTTCATTCGTATACACACCTTCCTGAATTATAACCTGACTGACTTTTTGTCCCTCTTTGGTGGTTGCCATTTTCGTGCGTTCTTTACGGTTTAATGCCGCTATTTCATCTGAACTTCGGATCGTCATCACACCCATGCCATAAGTGCCTGCATCCGCCTTCATCATAACAAAAGGCTCACAATCTAATTCATGTTCATCATATTTAGCTTGAATAGCCTTCAACAAAGAATCTACATTTTTTGATAGGCAGTCAACACCTTCACGCTTCATGAAATCTACTTCACCGCAATTACGAAACATGGGATCGATTAGCCACGGATCAATATCGATTAATTCGGAAAATTCCTGTGTGACTTGCTGGTAAAACTTAAAGTGATTTGATTTTAAACGAGATGACCACCCCAGGCTTGTTGGCGGTGTAATAATTTGTTCTACACCTTCCAATATTTCAGGTTTTCCTGTTGCCAGATCATTATTTAATAAAATAAGATCCGGATTAAAATCGCCAACAAGTATGCGATCTTGATCGCGCTTAATGGGCTCTAGCAAGACTGAGCGTGATGACTCAAGATCAATTCGCATCGGCTCATCCAAATCAGACATTAAACTACCAATACGAACTTCAAAACCTGCCTTCTCGATCATTGATTGCAGACTGGCAATATTCTCCATGTAAAATAAATTACGCGTATGGTTTTCTGGGATGATTAATATTTTGTCGATTGGTTTTTCTATTGCCGCAACTGCCATCTGAACAGCATGAATACATAAGGCTTCAAATGAAGGATTTAGATTATTAAACCCTGCTGGAAATAAATTTGTGTCTACCGGTGCAATTTTATAACCCGCATTGCGTAAATCAACAGAGGCATAAAATGGCGCTTGTGTCTCGCGCCAGGCATTTCTGAACCAGGCTTCAATAGGAATTTGATTATCGAGCATCTGCCTTTCCAATTTCTGAAAGGGCCCTGTCAAAGCGGTTGTTAGATGTGGAACTGTCACAGTTTCATTTAAAGTCATGATAGGTTTTAGAATTCTTATCGATTATACAGCCTGATGATTATATATGGGTATTGGATACATTTAATTCAAGTCTCCCCAAAGCTGCTGGGCATTACTCACCGCACTGATAACAGCAGTCTCAGTTCTTAATATTCTCGGGCCTAGATTTATAGGATCACAACCATTTTCTTGTGCCAGCTCAACTTCGGCATCACTGAAACCGCCTTCTGGGCCAATCATCAAAGTTAACTCATTGTCAGGAAGGCTAATGTTTGCCATAGATTGCAAACTCTCAGGATGCAATATCAATCGAATCTTTGATGCGTCTAAGCGCACCCATTCGACAAATGACACCGGTTTTTGAATTTCCGTTAAATAACTTCTGCCACATTGCTCAGTTGCACTGATTATTATGTTTTGCCAATGCGCCAATTTATTATGCACACGATCATCCTGTATTTTCACATTACTAAACTCAGAGGTAACAGGGATTATATTCTTTACGCCAAGTTCAACCGCCTTTTGAATAGAAAAATCCATATGCTGCCCCCTCGCTACGGCGAGGCACAGATTGATGGTTAAAGGTGATTCATTCGCTACTTGTATGGATTCTGCAATTTCGATCTGTGCGTTTTTTTTACCAATTTCAATAACCTTTGACTGATAATCATCGCCAGAACCATTAAATAACTTTATTGAATCGCCAATACGCATCCTGAGCACATTGGAAATATGATGCGCTTTATCACGAGGCAAGTTAATGGTTTCACCTGTTGTTAATGGCATATCAATATAAAGCCGTGGGACTCGCATCGTTTTCTGTAATATTGTTCCGTATGGTTATTAATGTCTTTTAAATTGGGAAAGAAAATTAAAAACGCTCCAGAGATTAATCATCTTTCTGTTATGATAATACTTATCAAACGAATCAGCTTACAAATTCTTTTATGCAACACGCTAAATATTCACTTGGACAGATTATTCATCATCGAAAATTCGACTATAGGGGTGTAATATTTGATATAGATGCTGCCTTTAGTGGAACAGACGCATGGTATGAGACCGTAGCAAAATCAAAGCCTCCGAAAGATGAACCTTGGTATCATGTCTTGGTAGATAATTCACAACAAACCACATATGTTGCGGAAAGGAATATTGAGACTACTAATTCAGCATTACCGATAAATCACCCTCTAATTAATCACTATTTTAAAAAATTTGTCGATGGCCATTATTCTCATAATAATACCAACAACTAGTTCAAGCCATGATTAAAAACATTAAAACCTATTTTGAAGCGTTACTAAAAAATGATTCAAAAGACGAGTCATCACATACAAAAACCATTGAATTAGCAACGGCTGTATTAATGATAGAAATTAGTCTGGCCGATGATCACATTAAGGATGAAGAAAGAAACGTTATAAAAATCGTATTATCTGATCACTTCAAGCTAAGTGATGAGGATATTAATGAATTAATCGCGTTGGCCGAAAATGAGGTTAATCATGCCGTGTCCCTTTATGAGTTCACCCGGCTTTTGAACGATAAACTAACTATGACAGACAAAATAAATATCATAGAAAGTTTATGGCATGTTGCTTATGCTGACTCGGTGCTTGATAAATATGAAGAATACTACATCAGAAAAATTGCGGACTTACTTTACATCTCACATTCAGATTATATCCAGACGAAACTAAAAGCAGCAGATTAAGCCGAGTAAACTTATATTCAAGACTTGGCTTCTAGCAGCAACTGGATCAATTGGTCTTCAAGTTCAATACGCGTAACTAATTCTTCGCAAAGTGCGGACAGATCTTCTGGGAAATGGTCGAGCCCATGTTCATTGTTTTCAGGATTGTATTTTTCATCAAAAGCCAGAGCAATTTGTGTAACTTGTTCTATTCGCGGATATATCTGAACTGCCAATTTAGATACTGGTTTTCGGCGTTCCTTGCCCTCAGCGATTCTTTCGTATAGACCAAAATGTCCAGCAGCAATATAGTCCACTAGTACTTGATTAAACTCTTCAAGGTCAGCGACAGACTTGACATAAGCGGCGTCTGAACCTTCCGATGAAACTTTCAGCATTAATGATAATAGCTGCTTTCGCTCTTTTAGCATGTGCTCAATCAGCTCATTGCTACTACCGCGCCTCTCCTGTGTTTCTTCCGCTTGTTCTTTCATATTGATACAGTCCATTATTTGTTGGGAGATCCTGTTCCGGGTCTTATTATTTTATCTCAGCCAAGGATTAGCTCCTGACTGGATAGCTCTTTTAATCCTAAATACTTAGGACAACAGCATATTTATTATTTTCTGCTTTATCATAACAAGCAAAAATGATTCCACATCTACTATAATGCCATGACAAAGATACCCGTCAACCACCACAGACTTACAGCACCATCAAACTATCCGATTTAAATATATATAATTCTGAGTATCAAGCATCCGATATCCGACTCAAATGCCAAAAACATTATTTTATAGCCCTTACTTAAGGCGTTTTGCTTATGGATCCACTATATTCTTTAAAATCCGTATCGGATAAACTATGCGGGGAAATTGAATGCCCGACTTAATAAATATAGAGCTTATTCCGGTAATACCTGAAACATAATTATAATAATCAACACGATGGAAATACCTGGTTATAAAATAGATAAAGAGATCGGAAAGGGAGGCATGGCGACTGTCTACCTAGCCACTCAGGAATCCCTTGATCGGTCTGTTGTCCTAAAAATACTGGATAAAGTAAATAGTACCGCTGTAGACGACATGACCCAGCGATTTATGGATGAGGGACGTATCGTAGCCTCGTTGCATCATCCTAACATTGTCACCATATTTGATATCGGCTTAGCTGGTGATGAGCTATATATTTCCATGGAATATGTTCAAGGTGGTGATTTAAAAAAGCGCATGGAATCACATGTGTCTCCGAAAGTAGCCTTAGATATTGTCGAAAAAATTGGCTCCGCCCTGGCTAGCGCCCATGCACATAATGTAATTCACCGTGACGTCAAGCCCGCCAACATCCTCTTTCGAAATGAAGATACACCATTATTGACTGATTTTGGCATAGCTAAACAAACCGATCAGGTAACAGATCTGACATCTACTGGAATCTTTCTTGGAAGCCCAAATTATGTCAGTCCAGAACAAGCGGATGGCAAGAGGGTTGATGGAAGAACGGATATATACAGTCTTGGTTGTATATTTTATGAGATGTTAACAGGCTACAAACCCTACCATTCTGATTCTGTGATAGATATCGTCATACAGCATAAAACATCTCCCGTTCCGACCTTACCTGAAAAATTCGAGATCTATCAACCGCTGCTAGACCGAATGATGGCTAAAAACCTTGATGACCGTTTTGCTAGTGCGGAAGTCATGGTAATGAGCGTAAAGAAACTGCAGACTTTGGATAACACTGATCAATTAACTCCTGATTTTGATATAACAGGCCATACACCAAAAACTGACAATAAAAGTCAATCAAAAGATAAACCAAAGCTAACATTAAACGTCTTATTACTCTTGTCAGCGATCTTCTTTTTTAGTCTCCAGTACGTTGAGATAAAACTTAAAAACTCAGAAACGCGCATAGATAGAGCATCAACAAATAGTGTATTGCCGATTACCGCGGCAACCGCAACAACGTCCAACAACCTTGCTGACCAAACATTAGAAACAATACAATCTTCACCGACTCCTGGAGTCGCAGAAGTAAGTGAACCTACAGTCAAGGTAGCTAAACCTCATGTATCAGAAGAAGTATTAAGTGCATTAGCCTGGTTAGGTAAAAAAAGTCTGGATGAATATAATTTAACCTATCCAGAAAAGGACAACGCCTATTATTATTTTTCCAGATTATTAGAGCTACAGCCTGACAATCGTGTGGCCTATGAAGGGATATTATCGATTGCTGAGCGTTACGCAATTCTTGCTGAACGTTCTATGGCTAATAATGAGGGAGACAAAACGCAAACCTATATCGACATAGGCCTTCAGATTAACCCTAACAATGAAGCATTGTTATCTTTGAAATCTATAGTGTCGACACAAAAAACAGGCTTTTGGCAAACAATTAAATCTATGTTTTGATATCGCGTAAGCTTTATAGATTCTAATTTAATCTATTGTTGAAGCGCTTTTTTAGCATTTTCAGTTTGCGCGTTTTCCCAGTCAGTAATTAATTTTCGCAACTCATCGACAGTATTATCGGTGTTGTCATCGTCCTCTTGAGCCTCAAAAGAGTCTTCATCAACACTAAGCTCTTCGTCTGTTGAGATCTGCTGCTGTGAATCTTCGGTATCTACCAATTCAACTTTTTTCGGTTTATCTTTGACAAATTTTTGTTGCATTTCTAAGGATTTGGCAAGTTTATCTTTAGCTTTTTGCTGATCCTCTTCCGCTAAAATAAATGCCCTTCGTCTTAATTGTTCGCGCACTTCGTCATCAACTTCAATGGCCGTGTCATCCATGAGACGCCCATTATCAAAGACAAAAACTCGCGGCCCAGGTGAAGCGCTTCTATACCACATTGGCGGCTTTCCGGATAATTGAGTAGACCCTGTATCTGCGTCAAGCCACTGATACATTCGCGCAGAGATGCCCTGGCTAAAAACGAGCAATAACACGACAAAGAGTCTCATTATGGGCATTTTAATTTTCATATTCTAAGTATATTCTAAATACATTAGTTTTCTACGTGGTACTCATACATTAGCACCAATACAGTTTAGATACGCATTTTCAAGATCGTTTGCATTAAATTCTTCACAACATTGCGAAGGTGAGCCGTTAAAGCATATTTTACCACCGTGCAAAACAATTATCCGATCACAAATACTTTCCACGTCTGCTAATAAATGCGTGCTAAAAAAAAGCGTCTTTCCTGTTTCTTTTAAACTTACCAGATGTCGTTTCAGATACGCACGCGCTTTTGGATCAAGACCGCTCATCGGTTCATCAAAAAGCAACATCGGTCTTTGACTCAAAAAACAAGATGCGAGTCCCAGTTTTTGTGACATCCCTTTTGAATACTGTCGTACTGATTTTTTTAATGCGGTAATATCCAGATCAAGAACCTGAAACAATTCTTCTATAGCAGCGCCCTCTAATTCCACCTGATTTAATTCGGCCATATAAGAAAGAAAATCTTTTCCCGTTAAATAATAGGGAGGAATAAATTTTTCTGGTAAGAAAGAGAGTGATTCACGCGATGATGTTTCTCTATGCGATTTTCCAAAGATCTCAATATTTCCAGAATCTATAGAAACAAAATCTAATATCGCTTTAATTAATGTCGTCTTACCGGCACCATTAACACCAACAAGCCCAACATATTCACCTTCGTAGACGGTTAGGTTGATGTTATCCAGGACGGCATTGCTAGCATAGCGTTGATTTACTTGTTCAACTTTAAGTCCAATTTTAGTCATTCATCTTACCGTCGCTATTGTTCATGCCCTACTTTGTCGCTTGCGCCTCATTCTCTCGCCCATTAATGAACCCGTAATACTACCGGCATGCAGATGCTTATGATTTGCCTAAAGTACCTCCTGCATCCATGCAGTCGTGCAAAACCTATAAACATCACATCACTGTAAATAAAAATGCCCGCAAAGCGCGGGCATTAATTAAGTCGAGTTTAGTATTTGATCTAATATACAAAAACCTGTGGACAATCTTGAAAATCATCGAAAATATCATAGATATCAGTAGCATTGGTTGGCATGACATTAGCACCTGCTGCGTTGGCCGGAGCATTTGCGGTAGAGTTTGTCGCACAAGTTGCAAACGATGGCAAAAACTCTATTGCATCAAAGGTTGTTCCACCGCCTGCAGCACCAGCTGTATTGGTAAGTCTTAACACACCGGTGTTCGGTAGGCCATCATCAACCTTAACATCCAACTCTCGGGCAATCGTAACCGGCACATTTCGGCCCATGTGTAGATTCAAACGGATAGAGGCAGTTCCGGTATAACCCGCATTTCGTGTCAAAATCAATGCTCCGTTAAACGCATTCAAAGGTCCGACTTGACTGGCAGTATAAGCACCTTCACTTGCTGGGATAGCTGTAGCTGGGGTAAAACCACCACCCAAAAAGTTAGATTTCGCCAATTGCTCCCAAACGGCTGCGGCTTCTTCAAGCGTATTATCTAATTGGCCGTTACCATCTGTAGTTGAAGCTGCAACTGGCAAGTTAATCGTGACACCCATCGCCTGACTTGCATTAGCAGCAATAAAATCGCCTGGCACTTGGCGATAACGATCTATGAAACCATAGTACGCTGCCTGTATACCTGAATTCTGATCTGCCAAATTTCGCACACGTGCGCTATTAATTAATTCCTGACCTTTAAGGATGCCGCCGAGTAATAATCCAATAATGACCAGGACGATTGCGATTTCGACTAATGTAAAACCTTTCTGTTTATTAATATTCATTACTTCTTCTCCGTTTAAGCTATGTCTGCTTTTCATAATCATAATGCAGAGATCATGCCAACACTATATCCTATTGTTTTTATTATAAATTTAATAATAATCTCATGTAAAACATTAACATTATTGTTGATATATCATCAATACTGTTGAGAATTCGACGATCTTCATTTGCTCGTTTACTATAGGCCATCATTAATTTGGTAATAACATGTGTGACTGGATAAGATTAGATCTTTTCCATGCAAACTCATGTTTACTTAAATCAATAGCAAAATATCATTAATCATAAAAACAACCCATAAATCAAATGAAGATACCTGAAATAACGAAACATGTTCTAATAAAGATATCTGTCATCTTCAGTGTATTTATGATCTTCCTTTCAGGCGCAATTGGTCTTATAGAAATTACCATTGCTCAGGACCCTATTATCAATATTAGCAGCAAACTCCTAAATCAATCAGGCAACTATAACCTTGCATTAGGCAAGCTAATGCAGACAAAAGAATTCATATTTTTGCTTATAGCCGGTCTAATATTGTCGAGCATGCTGCCGCTATTATCTCCCGTAAAGGCATTTTTGCTTACTTTTGTAACAATTCTTATATCAGCGGCAATAGGCTATTCAAGCCCCAATGTTGGATTAATACCAATAGAATATTGTGTATTAACTATCCTGGTTATCTACATGACAAACGTATTGGTCAGTTACTTCATGGAAATACAATCCAAACAACGGCTAATAGAAACCTTTGGTCAATATATCCCACCGCAATTAGTCAGTGAATTAAGTCGCTTACCCAATTGGCTTTCTACAGAAGGGGAATCAAAAATATTAACTGTTTTCTTTTGTGACTTGCAAAACTTTACCAATATTTCTGAAGAACTAAATCCAAAACAATTGAATAAGTTACTAAACGAATATTTTACCTCTATGACTGAGATCTTATTTAAACATGGCGGAACCATAGATAAATATATTGGTGATGCAATAATGGCATTCTGGAATGCGCCGACAGAGCAAGCTGAACACGCACAACGTTCGGTTGAGGCTGCGCTTGAAATGAGTCAAGCCATACAAACGCTTGCAGAAAAATTTATCAGTCATGGCTGGCCTCGACTTTCCATGGGCATTGGCATTAATACCGGCAGAGCCAACGTTGGCAATATGGGCTCAAAATATCGCATGACTTATACTGCTATTGGCGATGCGGTTAACCTTGCCTCTCGCATTGAATCTCTGACACGCACCTATCGTGTTCCTATATTAATAAGTGAACACACGCATAAGCAGTTAAAAGGAATCACTTGCCGAGAACTTGACCAGGTTCGGGTACGCGGCAAACACCAACTCACTCGGATTTATCAACCATTATGTTATGACAATGAAGTCGATGCCGCATTAAAAGAGAAACTTATTATCCACACAGAAGCGATGGCGCTCTATTACTCAGGAAAGGATAAGAATGCATGTAGATTGTTTAAAGAACTTTATGAAAAAGATAAGAATGACAAATATTATAAAGCCATGGTTAAAAAAATTATGGGCTTATGATTTTATTGCAGTGGTTCCCGTTCTTGATTCTGGCGCTCTTCGATTTCTATTAAGCGTTGAGTTAAAAAATTTACTTGATGTGCATCTTTCAACTCACCACTTTCAAGTAAACCGCCTATTAGTACCTTTGCGCTTTCTAGTTCCCCCATATCTTCCAGAACAAAAATTTCCATTTGTTTTGCCCAATACGGGACATTGTCTCCAGTAGCATATTGCCGAATTAGTTTTGCACATTCCAAAGCTAATTGCTGATCTTTAATTCTATGTTTTGCGATATAAACCGCATGCGCCATAAACTGCCAACGTTCACTTGGGTTTTCAATGAATTTTTTACTTATATAATCTATCATCAATCTTTGCTTTTTTTCATCTGAAACTTCAGCATAAAACCTAATCGCAGCTAAAAGCGGATACTGGATTTTATTATCAAGATCTAAAATTAAATCTAGCCATTCACTTACTCTCTGATAATTCAATTCCCTTAATGGAATACTAATCCCGGGCTGATTATCAAACGCTTGTAGCCACAACATCACCCCCTTTGCTGCTGGAACCAAATCATCAAGACTAACAAGTCTTACCAGTGACACCTTTGGCGGGACGGGCAAATCATCTCGTTTAATTTCGAGATTAGTGAATGACCAATGCCAATAACATTGCAGAAATAAACTTAATAATAGGACAGGCCATACGCTGGCAGGGACAAAAGATATATTTCGTGTATTTTTTACGAAAAGTTTCATCGAAAAGATATTCTTATAATTCCTTTCTGTATAAATCAAATAGCGCTATCGATGAAATAAAAACGATATAAATTATTGTTTGGCCCAAGACAAAACCCACATCGCCAAATACATCAACTTCATAAATAAGCCATTCAGTTTGAGTAAACTTATATAGATCAGGAATTACATAAGCAATAACGTCTAATAATCCACTCATGAATTTATGGCTAATTGAGCCAAGCGCAAGAGCTGGGGAATTACTAATTAATAGAATGGCCTCAATTGATCGTGACAAAATATAAAAACCGATAACAACACTAAAAGAAATAGTAATGCTGCTGAATGAAAATAGGCATAACAAGCTTAAAGCAATGATTATTAGAAGTTCACAAAACAACGAAAACGACCACAAAAGCACCATATTAACCGGGGCAAACAAACATAAGCATGCAGCAATCATTAAAACAACAATTAAAGATATACCCGAAAATCCGATAAACTTACCAAAATAATAGGATGAACGAGGCACAGGGTGAGACAAGATTAATTCGAAACCTTTATCATTAAACTCCCGAATCATGCTCGTTATAACAAATAAGCCTATTGTGAATACCGAAAATAAACGTAAGGCAGAAGCAAGCAGTGCCGCTTGTGTCATCGCGCCCTCTGTTATCGCAAGTTCACCAATAAACAAAGCCGCAAAAAATAGGCCGGCAACTCCACCAAAAATAAACAGAAGAAATTTATCCCTGATTGCCTCCCATATGGAGAACTTCGCTATAGTACATAATAGATTGTGATTCATGGCAAAAGGCTATTCTTTACTACTCCGGTCTGAGCTAATATAACAAAAAACTGACATCACAAGGCTATTTGTGTCTACATTTCTAAATAAAATTTTCATGAGAAAAGAACTCATCATCCTCGTGATGATGTTAGAGCTGCTACATCTCTCTATCTGGTTTGATTTTGGTAGCTTAATGTCACGCTCTCTTATGCTCAGCCACCTTGGGCTTTTCTTATTATGGCAACCGGTATGGCGCGGAGATGAAAAGCTCAGCATTAGAAACACCGTGTTATTTATTGTTTTTACTTTATCGATCACCTTTTGGTTAAACTTTTGGTTGCTATTTGCCTGGTTAATTCTGTTAATTGGATTTATAAGCGGCCGCGTCACCTTAAATAGAAGCGAAAGCACAATATATATTATTGCGATTGGATTCCTTGTTTTAGAGCTGTTATTTGGTTGTGTTCCAGAATTGGCAGATATTAAAATTGAAAAAGCTTATCTATTTGAAATGGCAATTCCAATTCTACCTATCTTAATTCTATTTCTTCCTACTGATAAATCGCAACACACTATTCAGATAGTAGATTTTATTCATGCAATAACAGCTTCGATGCTAACCAGTCTTGTAGCATTAGGAAGTTTGCTCAACATGTTTTTAAGTGACACTTCTTATTTTGTTTCATTGGCTGGGACTTCTATTGCTATAGGTGGCTTCATAATATGTATTAGTTGGTTATTAACCTCGCAATCGCGATTCAGCGGCATTACTCAATTATGGTCAAACTATATGCTTAATATAGGAACACCCTTTGAAGAGTGGTTATCTGATTTATCTGAAATTAACGAACAGGATCTCTCGCCAGAGGATTTCCTACAAAAAGCAATGGAGAAACTAGTTCAATTTTTATGGATTTCTGGTGTTAAATGGAAACTTAATGAAACCATAAGTGACATTGGTGAAGCGACAAACAACGAAGTTGAAATTGAACACAAAGACTTCAAAGTATACATCTATACCTATAGCCCCGCCGGCGTTTCACTTAAATTACACAGTCACCTATTAATTAAGTTACTGCATAATTTTTACCAAAATAAACAACGCGAACTTGAGCTAACCAGACAAGCACACCTAAAGGCAATTTACCAGACTGGCGCACGTATAACTCATGACATAAAAAACTTATTACAATCACTGCAAGCAATCACAAGCATAGTCACTCATGATACAGATGGTTCTAACATGCTGGTATCTCAGCAAGTATTAAAAAAGCAGCTACCTCATTTAACACAACGCCTGCAATTAGCTCTGGATAAATTACAAACACCACAAGTTCAGGATGACAAAGAAATTTATCTTAAGGATTGGTGGGACGATCTACAAAAGAGAAATACACACAACAAGATGCAGTTTCAAGCTGACATTCATGGCGATCCAACCGTTCCAGTTGATCTATTTGATAGTGTTGTCGATAACCTACTAGAAAACATTCAAACAAAGCAATTTGACGAACCGGATATTGAAACCACTATCACCTTAGCCTGTAACCACGATGTGATTATCGTCACCGTTTGTGATTCAGGAAGCATGATTCCGGACAGTGTTTCCAGCCAGTTGCTCAACAACCCAGTCTCATCTGACAATGGCTTAGGCATTGGCCTTTACCAAGCCAACAAACATGCCGAAATGTTTGGCTACAGTTTAAAATTAATTATTAATCAAGCTGGCAGGGTTTGTTTTGAACTATCATCAAACAACTATACAATTGATTAAGGTAAGACTTCTGCCTTTACCATTCTATTCATAAGAATATTAGGTGAAACCCACATCACGATATCATCAAACTGGCATAGTAAATTTGCTTCATTTGTATCATCAGCACAACCTGCAGCGCCTTCAGAATATGTTCGTGAATAAAAAATATTGTCTGTATTTGTATCTTCGTTCTGAGCTTCGTCAGTCCCTACTGCCGGAGCGGGTAATGCGACACCATTAAAAACAGTTGTTGCTCCCAAGCCATTCTTGCCATGTGAAACAATAACGGCAGGGACAAAGGTCGCAGCATTGTATTGAAATTTAGATTCAACAGCAGCAGTACCCGGATTATCGCCTCTGGTTAATATAGCTATATCTCCAGCTTGGCATAGATCAAGATCACTGACTGTTCCACCTGTACCATCACCGCAAAATCCATCATCGGCCACAGTAAACCCAGGCGTTGTCACATGATATTTGAATCGATTACCCCAAACATCGCCTTGAATATTTATACCCAGCGTTTGCCATGGTAACCAGCCGTCACCGTTTGCGGTTGTACAGACTAAGGATGCTACCGGGTTAGAAACTCCATCTCCTGTTGTATCAGGACAAGGCAAACGCCCATTAATAACAGCATAACCATACAACGCTTCCATAATATCATTCATGGTATCTATAGTTTGTTGACGTTCTTTTGCTTCTATCTGTGAAGCCAAAGGTCCCAACAAGCCGACTAATAGTAGGCTAATGATAAAAAGAACTATGGAGAGTTCTATGAGAGTAAAGCCAAGTATATTTTTTTTCATCTAGGGTGCCGTCGAAATAATACGGGTCTGGTCATTATAAGCAGCACTTAATCTGCCTTCTAAAAAAGAATCATCAACTGGGCTAGAGTTTTCAAGTTCGTAATAATCTGTCAATGTTCCATTAGGCCTTGTCGTACCTGGAGTCAGATCAGCTCCAGCAGTAAAAGCTGCGGCACGGACATTTGTTGCTGCTGCACCATTGATAGTCACTGTGACACAAGGCGTTGCGAGCGAGACACAATCCTGGCCTGCAGTTGTATCACCAGGCAATGCCTCGCCTGACGCGTAAGCAAGATAAACTAACTCATGCCAGTCATTATCGACAAACCATCTTGGTAATTCAGGAGCGACCTCATTTACATCAACATAATCACCATCACTATTAAGGTCTACTCCATCAACATCCAGATCATAAGGTATTTCTAAAGAGATACTGTCAATAAGCGTAGCCGTACTAATTCTAGCGTAAGCATAATCTAATATGGTCCAGCCAGAACTAATGTTTGGCCTAACGTAATCAATTACATAAAGGACATCATTGGAGCCTGCATTGGTAAGAGTAAAATTTACTTTGTTTACTGTTCTCGTTCTGGTACCAAGCAAAGTGTCAGCTGCCTTTGTAATAGTAACTGTATCCCCATCAAATTCTAGAACAGGGTCTTTTCTTGTACCCCGTCAGCACCATGTGGACCAACTAGCCTGATTGTCTAAGAGATAGTTTTAGTTCATCGTTAACCCAAGAGGAAACGATGATGACAAGTAAAAGAAGTGTAGAACATACTGTGCGCGATAT
>Ga0209630_10002805_pt1 | contig 16392 bp, 15 predicted proteins | sample COG_01_FD_184745 | JGI IMG/M metagenome (GOLD analysis project Ga0209630, IMG submission 184745) | Pelagic Microbial community sample from North Sea - COGITO 998_met_01 (SPAdes) (version 2) | ecosystem: Environmental > Aquatic > Marine > Neritic zone/Coastal water | place: Helgoland, sampling... | reverse complement strand
CAGGATGACGGCGCCCGCCCCGATCAGGGCCGCTTCGCCCACGACGACATCCCCGGCCAGAACGGCGCCCGGCGCCACATGGGCGAAATCGCCGATACGGTTGTCGTGCTCGACCACGGCGCCGGTGTTGATGATGGCGTGGCGGCCGATGCGGGCGCCGGTCTGGATCAGGGCGCCCATGCCGATCAGCGCGCCCTCGCCGACCTCGACCCCGGGCGCCAGGCGCGCGTCCGGATGGACCAGGCTCAGCCAGATGGCGCCCGGCCGCGACGCCGCGATCCGGCGCCGCGCCGCGTTCGATCCGATGGCGATGTGCAGGGGGATGTCCGTCCGACCGGCGTCGGCGGCGATCGCGACACCGCCCAGCAGAGCCCCGGCCCGGGCCGGATCGGCGTCGAACACCGCCTCCAGCGACAGGCCCAGCCGCGCCAGGGTCGCGGCGACGACGCGCGCATGGCCGCCCGCGCCGATCAGGGCGCAGCCTCGGACGGAGGGGATGGGTTGGACGCTCACCGGGGCATCTGGCCCCCAGACCCTGATTCCCGCAAGCGGATCGGAACTCAGCCGGCCGTGCGGACCAGCGCCGCCTGTTCGGAAGGCGCGGAAACGGACGTCACGACGGCATCGGTGGAAGAGGCGTATCGGGCGATCCAGAGGTGACCTGCGCCGATCACGGCGGTGGCGGTGATCACGGCGGAAACGACGGCGACCGCGACCAGTCGCAGTCCGTGCGCCATTTCTTCCAGATCAGACGGCATCGCGCTCCCCCGAGTCGATCGACACGGTTAATGATCACGGGCGTCTGAATCGTTCAAGTCACGGAACGGTGTGAGGAATCAAAAAAGGCGACGCCGAAGCGTCGCCCTTTCGATCAGGTCGTCGACCGCCGCGTCAGCCGCGGAACGGGCGGATCAGGATCTCGACCCGACGGTTCTGGGCGCGGCCCTCCGGCGTGTCGTTCGAAGCCACCGGCGTACGCGAGCTGTTGCCGGCGACATAGAGCCGTTCACGCTGGACGCCGTTGCGGATCAGGGCGTCGGCGACCGAGACGGCGCGGCGCTCGCTGAGCGGCTGGTTGATGGCGTCTCCGCCGCTCGAGTCGGTGTGGCCCACGATGTCGACCAGCGACTGGTCATAGCGTTGCAGCACCGCCGCGACGTCGGCCAAGGTGGCGTCGAAGCGCGGGTTGATGTTCGACTGATTGGTGGCGAAGGTCACGTCCGACGGCATGCGCAGGACCAGATTGTCGCCCTGACGAGCCACCCCGACGCCCGAGCCCGACAGCTGGCCTTCCAGTTCGCGCTGCTGACGGTCCATGTACTGACCCACGGCCGCGCCGCCCAGGGCGCCGATGCCCGCGCCGATCAGGGCGTTCTTGCGGCCCTGTTCGCCGTTGGAGGTGTTGGTCAGATAGCCGAGCACCGCCCCGCCCAGAGCGCCTGCGATGACGCCCGTGCCCGTGTTGTTGCGGCGAGGCGTCGAGCTGTAAGGATCGGTGGTGGTGCAGGCGGTGGCGCCCAGCATGGCCAGAACGCCGACGCCGGCGACGATGAAATTGGTGCGCATGATCTGAAATCCTTCTTGTCGTGCAGTCCCCATAGACCCCGGGAACGTGATCTTACTGTGAAGGTTCCCGCCTGACCCGGAGATGAACAGGCCGGCTTTGGGCGCCGCTCTGCCAATTTCGGGCGTTAGGGCGTATGGAACCGTCCGTATTTCGATCTGAAGGCCCGCCCGTGAGCTCCACACCCCAGACTTCCGACACCGAAGCCACCTCGACGCTCGGCGCCATACAGCCCGTGTCGATGTCGCGCTATGACACCGACTTCCAGGGCTTCAGCGACGATCTGGGGAACTCCTTCAAGCGCTACGGCTTCGCGGTCATCGCCGACCATGGCCTTGACGAGGACGTGATCCAGGCGGCCATCGCCGACGCCAAGGCCTTCTTCGCCCTGCCGGAGGAGGTCAAGCGCGCCTACCACATGCCGGGCACCGGCGGCGCGCGCGGTCTGACCCCCTTCGGCGTCGAGGCGGCCAAGGACGCCAAGACCGTCGACCTCAAGGAGTTCTGGCACACCGGCCGCGAACTGCCCGCCGGCCACGCCTACGGCAAATATATGCGCGCCAACCTGTGGCCGACCGAGGTCGAGGGCTTCCGCGACCACCTGTACGGCATGTTCGAGGCGCTCGACGCGCTCGGTCGCAAGCTCCTCAAGGCCATCGCCCACTATCTGGACCTCGGCGACGACTTCTTCGAGGACAAGGTCGAGATGGGCAACAGCGTTCTGCGCATGCTCCACTATCCGCCCGTGCCGCTGGACGCGCCCGGCGTCCGCGCCGGCGCCCATGAGGACATCAATGTCATCACCCTGCTGCTCGGCGCCGAGGAGGCCGGGCTGCAGCTCAAGGACGCCGACGGCCATTGGCTGGCCATCGCCCCGCCGCCGGGCGCCCTGGTCGTCAACATCGGCGACATGCTGCAGCGGCTGACCAACCACGTCCTGCCCTCGACGACCCACCGGGTGGTCAATCCGGCCCCGGAACGTCGCGGCTTCGCCCGCTATTCGACGCCCTTCTTCCTGCATTTCAACCCGGACTATGTGATCGAGACCCTGCCCTCGACCATTACGCCCGAGAACCCCGACCGCTACGCCGGCAAGTCCATCATGGCCGAGGACTTCCTGATGGAGCGGCTGAAGGAAATCAGGTTGATCTGACAGGGGCGGACTGCCCGCGAATAAAAAACGGCGCGCCCCTCGGGACGCGCCGCTTTCTTTGGCCGGTAGTCATCGCGCTCAAGCAGCGAGGCTCCGCGAGCCGAGCGATAGCGCGTCGCGAAGCGAGCCGAGTAGCGAACCTCGCTACTTGGAGATTCTCAATCGGGTGATGTCGCGGCCGATGGCGGCGAAGTCGTCTGTCAGGTCGGCGCCCGAGGCCGGCAGGAAGGCGTAGTCGGGGCTGGTGGCGCAGTCCTTCAGAATTTCGGCCGCCTGGCTGCCGGCGGTCACGCTGAAGCCAACCGTATAGACCACGATGTTCTGGGCCTTGATCGCGTCGCAGAGGTTGGCCGCCTGGGTGAAGGGGTCGCCGTTGGTGGCGTTGCAGTTGATGTGGTCCGAGCTGCTGCCCGAACCCGAGCCCGCGTCGCCGGCTAGGACTCCCGTGCAGTAGGGGGAGTTGAAGTCGCCGTCGGTCATCAGGATGACGGCCTTCAGGGTGTCGCGCGGCACATTGGCCCCGGCCGGGTTGCCGGACCACAGGGTGTTGAAGTTCGGCGACACCGTATACCAGCCCCAGGCCAGACCGATCTGGCCCGCCGTCGACCCGGTGACCGTCAGGCCGCTGATCAGATTCTTCAGCGTGGTCTTGTTGTCCGTCAGCGGCTGGATAGTCGCCGAGGGGCAGGGATTGTTGGTCGAGGCGTAGTTGCGGCCGACCTTGTAGCTCGCCGGGCTGGCGTCGGTGTAGCGCTGGCTGCCGACCCGTTCCGACACACAGGTGCTCGTCTGGAAGGAGGTCAGGGTTCCGCCGTTGTCGTTGCGGAAGACGCGATACTGACAACCGTCCATCCCGCACCAGGCCTTGCCGCCCGAGACGTAGGGGACGTATCCCGTACCGTTCACGCCGATGGAGAAGGTGTTGGTGGTGACGTTGCCGATCTCGAAGCCCTGATTATTGACCAGCGAACTGGTCCCCGAGGTCAGACCCGTGACGTCGGTCAGATAGACGGTCGTCGGGCGGGTATCGCCCGTGTCGGTCGTCGTCGCCTGCAGGCCGTGGTTCGCCGCCGTGACCACGATCGAGCAATCGGTGACCTGGCATTTGGTGACGACGCCGGCGGTGACGCTGACAAAGGTCCGGAAACCGCTGGTGTTGACGTTGGCGCCGGCCGCCGTCTTGATCGAGAAGCTGTTGGCGTCGATCTTCGTAACGACATAGGCGGCGTTGTTCAGCGTGGAATATTTGGTCCCGCTGTTGTTGCCGCTGTCCAGACCGGTGATCCAGACGGTGTCGCCGGTGCTGAAGCCATGGGCGACGGCCGTCACCACGGCCGGATTGGCCTTGCTGATGCCGGTGACGACCTTCGAGGTCCCGACACTCCAGGACGCGCCGGTGATGTTCACATAGGTCGCCGGCGTGCCGCGCGCGGCGTTGGCGTAGCTGCCGACGTTCACCCCGATCGAATAGGGCACGATGGCCATGCGGGTGTAGTAGGGCGTCTGCTGGGCCTGGACGACGATGTCGACCAGCTGGGCGGCGGCGGTCTTCAGGTCGGCGATGCGCTGGCCGGCCATGGAGCCGGTGATGTCGAGCACCAGCCCGACCTCGATGTTCTTGGACGACCGGTTAACCTCGGAATGGGCCCCGACCGGCAGGGTGTCGTCCAGCAGCTTGCCGTAGGGCGGCAGGACGATGTTGGCGACCAGGGTCTTCACATTGACCGTGGCGTTGGCGATGACGATCTGGTCCGCGCTCAGGGTGAAGGTCGCGTTGGCCAGGTTGATGTCGGGATAGTTCTGCAGATTGGCCTTCAACGCCTTGGTGCCGATCGTGGTCAGGTCGGCGTCAGTCGTCGCGGTCGAGCGGGCGGCGGCCAGGGTGGCGGCGTCCAGCGCATCCTGCAGGTTCACCCGCACGGTGGCGGCGCGGTTGATGTCGACCCCGCCCATGGTGATCATCACCAGGATCGGCAGGCTGATGGCGAAGATCATCGCCACATTGCCGCGCGTGGATTGGCCGAACCGCCGGGCGAACGCCCGCGCGCCCCGCGCCTGCCGCTTGATCCAGTTTCCGACGCCCATGGCCTTTTCGCACGTCCCCAGACGCGTCCCCTGGCGGGCGCACGGGCCCGCAATCGCGAAGCCATACCGTGAAGGCGGTTAAGGGAAGCCGTACCGCGCAAGGTTAACGCCGCCGGAATCGCGTTCCGGCGGCGTAACTTAGGTTACAGGCGGGAAGGCGAAACCAGGTCGCCTCAGGTCTCCGACCAGCCGCAGTCCTTGCCGCGGTTCTGCTCGGTCAGCCAGGCGTTCAGCGGGGCGAAATAGTCGATGATGGCCGTGGCGTCATTGCCGGTCTCGCCGGTAAAGGCCTGCATGGCCTCGGGCCAGGGCTTCGACTGTCCCATCTCCAGCATGGCGTTGAAGCGCTGTCCCACCTCGGTGTTGCCATAGGTCGAGCAGCGGTGCAGCGGGCCGGTCCAGCCCTCCATCTTGCAGGCCGCGCGCTGGAACTGGAACTGATAGATCGCGGCCAGGAAGTAGCGGGTATAGGGCACCGCGGCCGGCACATGGTATTTGGCGCCCGGATCGAAGGCGTCGGCGGGACGTGGTCCCGGCGCGACAAGCCCCTGATATTTCAGCATGTCCGCGTTCCAGGCGGCGTTGTACTGATCCGGCGTCGTCTCGCCCGAGAACACGCCCCAGCGCCAGCGGTCGACCATCAGGCCGAACGGCAGGAAGGCGATCTTGTCCAGCGCCATCTTGAGCAGGAAGGGGATGTCCTCATCCGCGCCCGGCGTCGTCTTCAGAAGCCCGATCTGGTTCAGATAGGTCGGTGTCAGGGCCGACAGGCCGATGAAGTCGCCGATCGCCTCGTGGAAACCGTCGTTGGCCCCGTTGCGGAACAGCATGGGCTGATCCTTGTAGGCGCGCTGATAGTAGTTGTGCCCCAGCTCGTGGTGCACGGTGTAGAAGTCGTCGGCATTGACCTGGGTGCACATCTTGATGCGCACGTCCTCGAGGTTGTCGACGTCCCAGGCCGAGGCGTGGCAGACGACCTCGCGATCGCGGGGCCGCACGATCTGGGAGCGCTCCCAGAAGGTCTGGGGCAGGGGCGCGAGACCCAGAGACTTGTAGAAGCCCTCCCCCGTCTGAACCATCTTCGTCGCGTCATAGTCGGCGTCGGTCAGGAGCTTGGTCAGGTCGTAGCTGCTCTGACCACCGGTCGCCGGGGCGACCACGTCATAGATATTGCCCCACTGCTGCGACCACATATTGCCCAGGAGGTCGGCACGGATCGGGCCGGTCTTCGGCTGGACCGCATCACCGTATTTGGCGTTCAAACGCGCCCGGACATAGCAGTGCAGGTTCACATAGAAGGGCTTCACCTGTTCCCACAGGCGGTCCGTCTCCTTCGCAAAATCATCCGGCGGCATGTCATAGCCGGCGCGCCACATGGCCCCGGTGTCGGCGAAGCCCAGCTCGCGCGAACCTTCGTTGGCGATCTCGACCATCCGCGCATAGTCGGGTTTCATCACTGGCGAGATGGTGCGCCAGCCTTCATACAGGGCCTTGGTCTCGGCCGGATCGCGGCTCTCGGCGATCAGGACATTGGCGTCGTCGAGGGTGATTTCCTTGCCCTTGAACTCGAACTTGCCGGTCGAATAGGTCGAGTCCAGCCGGGTCGTGATCTCGGCCAGCTCAGCCGCCGCGCCCGGGCGATTGGGCGCCGGCAGGACGATGCCGAGGCGCAGCAGGTTCAGTTTGCGCCGCACGTCGGCGGGGACCTCGACGTCATTGAAGCGGGCCGCCTCATTGGCCAGCTGGACCTGCAGCTCGGTCACCTGGGCGTTGATTTTGGCCTCCAGCCACATGGTGTCGAAGGTGATGTTGGTCGCCCGGGTCCAGGCGACCCGCTGCTGATACTCGCTGATCTTCGCCAGCTCCGTCTCGGCCCCGGCGATGAAGGCGGTCGCGCCCTCGGCGGTGGCGGGCTGTTCGCCGACGGCGGGTGCGGCGGCTTCGCCGGCGGCGGCGGCGGCATCCGCAGCGGCCTCGTCGGCCAATGCCGCGGCGTCGGCGGCGCGGTCAGCGGTCGTGGCGCAGGCGGCCAGTCCAAGAGCGCAGGCGGCGACGGCGCCCAACAGATGCGTTTTCATGAGACCCTCTCCAGCAAGGCCGGCATCGGAGGCCTCGTTGCGGGTTCCGTCAACCCTGCCGGCTCAGTCGGCGCCTAGCGGGGATAGACGCAGGTCCCCAGACCCTGAACCCGCACGGTCCGGGCCGCCGCCTGGATGCGCGCCGCGCGGCGACGGACATAGGGGCCGGGTTTGGCGGCGTCATAGCGACGCGGGCTGGGCAGGATGGCCGCCAGACGCGCCGCCTGCTGCGGCGTCAGATCGCGCGCGGACTTGCCGAACCAGTGCTGAGAGGCGGCTTCCGCGCCATAGACGCCCGGCGCCCATTCGGCGACGTTCAGATAGGTCTCCATGATCCGGCGCTTGCCCCAGACGCCTTCGATCAGGACGGTGTAGCCCGCCTCCAGACCCTTCCGGACCCAGTCACGCGACGGCCAGAGAAAGACGTTCTTGGCGGTCTGCTGGCTGATGGTCGAACCGCCGCGGATCTTGCCGCCGTCATCATTGTGGTCCAGCGCCTTCTGGATGGCCTTGAAGTCGAAGCCGCTGTGCGAACAGAAGCGCGCGTCCTCGGCGCCGATGGCCGAATAGACGAGGTTGGGCGAGATGTCGTTCAGGCCGCGCCAGCGGTAGTCCAGACCCTTTCCGCCGACCAGCTGCTGCAGCATCAGCACCGTCATCGGCGGCGGAAGAACCGCATGGACCAGCACCCCGCCGATCGGCAGCAGGCACAGCACCAGAAAGACGATCAGAAACGGACGGCTGCGCCGCCCCAGCTTTGGAACCCCGAACATGGCCCCATGTTCGCCATCCAGCCTGCAATGGCAAGGCTCAGTGCTGGTTCACGTCCCACAGGAAGACCACCGCCAGCCCCACGGCCAGCACCACCCCGATGATGGCCACGACCAGACAGCCGTAAGCGCCGACCGGCGTCGGCGCGGGCTTTCGCGACTGGGTTCGGGTTTTCGGCGGACGCTCGCCAAATCGGGGGTTCATGCGCGGACGATGCGGCCGAATCCCGTTCGGTGTCGAGCCGCCAGATCGAACTCTCAGGCCTCGGCGACCCCGGCGTTTCCGTCCTCGTCGGCCCAGGCGACCCGCTGGCCGTTCGGGCTCATGGCCAGGGCGCAGATGGCCGCGCCGCGTTCGGCCTTGAGGAACCGCAGTCCCTGCCCGGCCGGATCGGCCCACCAGACGCGGCCGTCGCTGAGCCCTGCGGCCATGACGCCGAGCTTCGGCTGACCCGCGACCAGGGTCACCAGACTGCCTTCGTCATAGCCGATCTCGGTCGCCTCCTTGCCCATCGGCCCATTGGCGCCGACGAAGGGCCAGAGCACCGCCCCTTGCGCGCCCGAGGTGGCCATCAGCCGGCCGTCCGACAGGAAGGCGACGCTGCGCACCTTGGACGGATAGCCGCCCATACGCATGTCCTTGGAATCCTTCAGCCGCCAGCCGTGCAACTGGGCGTCCTGCATGGTGGAGATGAGGAAGTTTCCGTCGGGCGAGAAGGCGATGCCAGTGTGCGACCCGGCCCATTTCAACAGGGTCGGCTTCTGCTGGGCGATCCGGGCGTACCACAGGGCCGCGCCGCCATAGGTCGATGTCGCGATGCGGCGGCCCTTGGGATCGAAGGCCACGCCCGAGACTGTGCGCTCATGCTCGAAGTCGCGACGGAAGCCCATGTCGGTCGCGTCGATCACCGACAGGGTCTTGCCCGAGGAGAAGGCGATCAGCTTCGTTTCCGCCGAGGCGTCGATGGCGTCGATCCACTGGCTCTTCGCGGAAGTGGCCAGGACCCCGGCCTCCTCCTTGCGGCTCCAGATCACCCGGCCGTCGTCGCCGCCGGTGACCACGCCCTCGCCGGAGGGGTGCAGGGCGGCGCACAGGACCGCCCCGTCATGGACCTCATTGTACGATCCATCCTCGAACCGCACCGACCCGTCGCCCAGGGCGAAAACGGCGCCGTCCTTGTCGAACAGGGCGGCGGTGATCTGGGCGTCGAAGGCGAAGTGAGTCATCGGCCGCTTTTGTCCGTTTGCGTCAGGCGGCGCAACTCTCGAACCCGGCGCGGATCGCGGCCTCGTCGAGGTCGCGGCCGATGAAGACGGCGCGAGACCAGCGACGCTCGTTGGCGCCCCATTCGCGCTGGAGGTCGCCTTCCAGGATCATGTGCACGGCCTGGAAGACCAGACGGCGCTCCTCGCCCTCGACATTGATGATGCCCTTGGCCCGCAGGATGTTCTGGCCCTGCTCGCCGAGCAGCCGGTCCAGCCAGGCCGTGAATTTCTGACCGTTCAGCGGGCCGTCGACCGAGACCGAGATGCCCTTGATGTCGTCCTCATGGGCGTGACCGCGCGCGCCATGCGAATGGTCGTGCCCATGGTCATGGTGGTCATGCCCGTGGTGATCGTGGTCATGACCGTCGTGGTCGTGGTGATGGTGGTCGTGGCCGCAGTGTTCGTCGTGGACATGGCCCGCCTCGCCGTGGGCGGGGTTGGCGAACTCGGGGTTGATGTCGAGGATCCGCTCCAGATCGAAGCCGTGCAGGCCCAGCACCTGATCCAGCGGCACATTGGCCCGTTCGGCGCGGGTGATGGGGGCCAGGGGGTTGAGCTTCCTGAGGCGCTGCTCGACCGCCGTCAGCTCGGCCTCGGAGGCCAGATCGGTCTTGTTCAGGATGATGCGGTCGGCGAAGGCCACCTGCTCGCGCGCCTCCTTGGAGTCGTCCAGGCGGGCCATGACGTGTTTGGCGTCGACCAGGGCGGTGACGCTGTCCAGCTGGGTCTTGGCCTTGACGTCCTCGTCGACGAAGAAGGTCTGGGCCACCGGCCCCGGATCGGCCAGACCGGTGGTCTCCACGATAATGGCGTCGAAGGCCGGCTTGCCGGGACGCTGGCGCTTCATCAGGCCCGCGACCACGCGGATCAGGTCGCCGCGCACCGTGCAGCAGACGCAGCCGTTGTTCATCTCGAACACGTCCTCGTCGGCGCCGACGACCAGATCGTTGTCGATGCCGATCTCGCCGAACTCATTGACGATGACGGCGTAACGCTTGCCGTGGTCCTCGGTCAGGATCCGGTTCAGCAGGGTCGTCTTGCCCGCGCCGAGATAGCCGGTCAGGACAGTGACGGGGATCTTGCCATTCGTGGCGGCGGAAGCGGGGGCGTCGAGGGTCGAGGTCATGCGCCGCTAGATGGCGGTTCGGACCCGCGAAGGGAAGAGGGGCCCCTTCCCTTCCTCAGTTCGTGGGCCGCGCCGAGGTCAGCGAGCCGTAGAGGTCCGTCCGCCGGTCGCGGAAGAAGCCCCAGGCCGCGCGATAGCGGTCCAGCTCGGCGAGGTCGAACGTATGGACCAGCGCGCCCTCGTCCCCGGCGCCAAAGCTCTCGACCAGTTCGCCCTGCTGATCGGCGATGAAGGAATGGCCGTAGAAGGTCTGGCCGACCGGGGTCACCGTCTCATGGCCGATGCGGTTGGCGCCGACCACGGGGATGGCGTTCGACACCGCATGGCCCTGCATGGCCCGGCGCCAGGGTTGGGCCGTGTGCAGATCGCCGTCCTGCGGCTCGGTGCCGATGGCGGTCGGATACATCAGGACGTCGGCGCCCATCAGGGCCATGGCCCGCGCGGCCTCAGGGAACCACTGGTCCCAGCAGATGCCGACCCCGACCTTGCCGAAGCGGGTGTCCCAGACCTTGAAGCCCGTATCCCCCGGACGGAAATAGTATTTTTCCTGATAGCCGGGCCCGTCGGGGATGTGGCTCTTGCGATAGACGCCCAGCGGCGACCCGTCGGCGTCCAGCATGACGATGGAGTTGTAGTAGTGCGGCCCCTCCTTCTCGAAGATCGAGACGGGGATGGCGACGCCCAGATCCTTCGCGACCTCCGCCATCGCGACCACGGCCGGATGCTCGCGCCAGGGATGGGCCGTCTCGAACCAGTGCTCCTCCTGCGAGACGCAGAAATACGGCCCCTGGAACAGTTCCGACGGCAGAATGACCTGTGCGCCCCTGGCCGCCGCCTGCTTCACCAGATCGACGGTCTTTTTGATGTTCGCGTCCGTGTCTTCGCCGTAGGACGTCTGTAGCCCGGCGACGGTGATGGTGCGGGTCATGAAAGCTCCTCCACGCGAACCCCGTCGCGATAGGTGGCGATGCGCCGGATGGGTCCGACGATCATGGCGTTGAAATCCTCGAGCTCCTCGGCCGGGACCCAGAGCTCCTCGTGCGTCCGGCCGCCGGCGACCTGAACCGGCCAGCGGGTGATGACCTCTTCCGGCAGGTCGAAGGCCAGCACATGGCCGACGCCGCCCCAGCGCGGCTGGGAGTTCCAGTTCTGCGCGATCTGTTCGGCGTAGTCGAAATTCATCACCGGATAGAAGATCGGCTGCTCCGGCAGGCGCGGCGGAAAGGCGCGCCAGTTCGCATCGGCGATGAGCTTCAGCTCATTGTCGCCGGTCGGCCGGAACAGAGTGACGACGCTCACGCCGGCTCCTGCTGGGAGATGCAGTGGAAGGATCCGCCGCCGGTCAGGATGGTCTTGGACGGCAGGGGGATGATCTCGCGGTCCGGGAAGACGGTCGACAGGGCCTCGCAGGCCAGACGGGCGGCCATGGCGTTACCGTAAGTCGGAACGATCACCGCCCCGTTGGCGATGAGGAAATTCATGTGGCTGGCCGGAACCGGGCGCTCGTCGGCGTCGACGACCATGCCCGTCGAGGGGATGCGCAGCACCGTCAGCGGCGTGCCTTCGGCGTCGGTGGAGGCTGCCAGGGTCGCGGCGCAGGCGTCATAGGCCTCGGCATTGGGGTCGTTCAGGCCGAAGGCGATCGGGCAGGCGACCACGCCCGGCGCGACGAAGCGGGCCAGGTTGTCGACGTGGCCGTCGGTGTGGTCGTTCAGCAGCCCGTCGCCCAGCCAGATGATCTTGCGCGCGCCCAGCGCCTCTTCCAGCGCGATGCCGGCGACATTCTCGTTCCAGCCGGCGTTCCGGTTGGGGTTCAGCAGGCACTGGCGGGTGGTCAGAATGGTGCCCAGACCGTCGTGATCCAACGACCCGCCCTCCAGAATGGCGCTGTGACGCGTCAGCGGGACGCCCGAGATTTCGCCGATCTGCGCGGCGACCTCGGTGTCGTGCTCATAGATGTATTTCTCGCCCCAGCCGTTGAATTCGAAGGCCGCGGCCGTCTTCGAACCGGGTCCGAAGATCGGGCCGGTGTCGCGCAGCCAGATGTCGCCGAACAGGGCCGGGACCACGGTCACGCCCGCGACGCCTTCGAAGCGGGCCTGCGCCCCCTCCAGCGCCTCTTCGGTCCCGATCATCAGCCTGACCTGTTCGCGGCCGGGACCGGCGAGGGCCAGGACCAGACCCTCGACCTCGTCGCGCGCCTGTTCGAGGTCGTCCCACAGCTCGGGATGGCTCGGCCAGCCGACCCACATGGCCCGGTGCGGGGCCCATTCGGCGGGGATGACCTGGGACATGGGCGACGAAAATCCAGAGAAGCGGCAGGCGGGCCGGGAAGCGGGTCCAGATAGACACCCCACCCTGTCGTTTCAATGACAAGGGGGCTTCAGGGCGCTCTAGAGGAAGCTGTACGGATCCACGTCGACCGTCAGCCGCACCGAGGCCGGAACCTTCACGCGCGACAACCAGGCCCGCAGGAAGCCCTGCAGATCGACGTCGCGGTCGGCCCGGACCAGCAGACGTTTCCTCCGCCGCCCCCGGATCAGGGCCAGCGGCGCGTCAGCGGGACCGTAGACCTCCAGCCGTTCGGCATTGGGAATGTTCTGGGCCAGGGCCTCGGCCGTCTTCTCCACCGCCATGGCGTTCTCCCCCGACAGGATCAGGGCCGCCAGTCGGCCAAATGGTGGCAGGGAGGCCATCTCCCGCTCGGCCATCTCGGCCTCAACGAAGCCGTCGCGGTCGCCGGCGGCGAGCGCCTGAAGCACCGGATGCTCGGGCGTCCAGGTCTGCAGCAGGGCCCGGCCCGGGATCTCGGCCCGCCCCGCCCGACCCGTCGCCTGGATCAAAAGCTGGAAGGTCCGCTCGGCTGCGCGCAGGTCGCCGCCCCTCAGGCCGAGGTCGGCGTCCACCACCCCGACCAGCGTCAGGCGCGGGAAGTTGTGCCCCTTGGCCGCCGCCTGGGTGGCGACGAGGATGTCGATCTCCCCGTCGACCATCGACTGGATCAGGGCCCGCGCCGCCTTCGCATCCGGCACGGTGTCGGAGCTGAACACCGCTGTCCGCGCCTCGGGGAAGAGCGACTTTACCTCCTCCTCGACCCGTTCGACCCCCGGCCCGACGGGCACCAGCGAATCCGGCGCGCCGCAGGACGGGCAATTCTTGGGCTTCGCCATCGAGAAGCCGGTCAAATGGCAGACCAGACGGCCGGTGTAGCGATGCTCGACCAGCCAGCTGTCGGTGTCCGGCGCGGTCAGCCGATGCCCGCAGGCGCGGCACAGGACCACGGGGGCATAGCCGCGCCGGTTGAGGAACAGCAGGGTCTGTTCGCCCTTCAGCAGGGTTTCGCCGATGGCCTCGCGCAGCGGCTGCGACAGCCAGGTCTGGGGATCGGGCGGACTTTCGCGCAGGTCCAGCAGACGGATGTCGGGCAGGACCGCCGTCCCGTGCCGCGCGCCCAGCCTGAGCCAGCGATAGCGGCCCTGCCGCGCGTTGAAGAGGGTCTCCAGCGACGGCGTCGCCGAGGCCAGCACCACCGCTGCCCCCTCGATCCGCGCCCGCGCCACGGCCAGGTCGCGGCCGTGATAGACGAGGCCCTCCTCCTGTTTGAACGAGCTGTCGTGCTCCTCGTCGACGATGATCAGCTTCAGGTTGGGGAAGGGCAGGAAGAGGGCGGACCTCGCCCCGACCACGATGTTGCATCGGCCGGCGACCACCGCCTCCCAGACCTGACGCCGACGCGGCGGTGCGATGCCCGAATGCCATTCGGCCGGGTCGGCGCCGAAGCGGTCGCCCAGACGCGCGATCAGGGCCTGGGTCAGGGCGATCTCGGGTAGAAGGATCAGGATCTGGGCCGTCGGATCGGCGCGAAGCGTCCGCGCCACGGCCTCCAGATAGGCCTCGGTCTTGCCCGAGCCCGTGACCCCGTCCAGCAGGAAGGGGGCGAAGCCGCCAGCCGTCGTCGCCTCCGCGATGGCCGCCGCCGAGGCCGCCTGGTCGCCGTTCAGGGTCGCGGGCGCGTGGTCGGGATCGGGCGAATCGAAGGCCGCGACCGCCTCGATCTCGATGACCTCCAGCACCCCCTCGTCGACCAGTCCCTTGACCACGCCCGACGACACCCCGGCCGCCCGCGCCAGATCGGGGCCGGGCATTCCAGTCTCGGGGGGCCGGCTCCCCAACGCCTCCAGCACCGCCGTGCGTGAGGCCGTGGGCCGCCCCGGCTCCCGCCCCTCGACCCGGCGCACCCGGCGCTCGGGCTTCGGACGGGGGGCGCGCAGTCCCTTCAGAGCGGTCGAGGCCATTTCCCCCGGCGCGCTCAGGGTCCAGCGCGCGGCCCATTCGACGAAGTCCACCGTGCCGGGCGGCAGGGGCGGGTCGTCCAGCACCATCTCCACGGCCTTCAGGCGCCGGTTCGAGCCCGTGGTCTCGCGCACCTCGGACACGATGCCGCGCATCAGTCGGGGGCCGAGCGGCACGGCGACCTGATCGCCGCGCACCACGTCCATCTCGGCCGCGACCTCATAGTCGAAGGCTTCCGGCACCGGCAGGGGAATGAGGACGGATGCGACTTTCAAGACCGGCCCGCCTCGGCTAGAACCCCGCCCATGAAACTCTTCCTCGACACCGCCGACGTCGCCGTCATCAAGGACATGCTGCCCACCGGGATGGTGGACGGCGTGACCACCAATCCTACGCTGATCGCCAAGTCGGGGAGGAACATCGCCGAGGTCATCGCTGAAATCTGCGCCCTGGTCGAGGGGCCGATCTCCGCCGAGGCCGTGGCGACCGATTTCGAGACCATGGTCAAGGAAGGCGACAAGCTCGCCGCCATCGCCCCGAACGTCGTGGTCAAGCTGCCTCTGACCTGGGACGGGCTGCGCGCCGCGCGCAACTTCTCGGACAAGGGCATCAAGACCAACGTCACCCTGTGCTTCTCCGCCGCCCAGGCCATGCTGGCCGCCAAGGCCGGCGCGACCTTCATCTCGCCCTTCGTCGGCCGTCTGGAAGATCACGGCGCCGACGGCATCGGCCTGCTGGAGGAAATCCGCGTCCTCTATGATCTGCATGGCTTCGAGACCCAGATTCTGGCCGCGTCCCTGCGCAACCCGGGTCACGTATCGGCCGCGGCTGTGGCGGGATCGGACGCAGCCACCCTTCCGGCCGACGTTTTCAAGGCCCTCGTCAAGCACCCCTTAACCGACAAGGGTCTTGATCAATTCCTCGCGGATTGGGGCAAGACCGGCCAGTCCATCCTGTAGCATCCGGCCCGGCGTTTCCGGGAGGAGACGACCGTTGAGCGGCACCAGAGACCTTTTCGCCGAGCTGGAAGCGCAAGCCGAGCCGCATTGGCCGGAGGTGCGCGTCTGGTTGCAGGCCAATCCCCAGATCCTGCTGGACGACCGCTCCCTTTTGGAAGAGATCGGGCTGAAGCCGCACGGCCGCAATGTCGTTGAGTTCGGCGCCGCCGCCCTGACCCGGCTGGAAGCCGTGGCCAACCGCGAATCGGACGCCCGCAAACAGATCGAGGCCGTCGCTCGCGCCAACTTCGCCGCCCAGACCCAGACCCATGTCGCGGCCCTGGACCTGCTGGAGGCCCGCAACCATTCCGATCTGGCCCGCCGCCTCGATGCGGCCGCGCAAGGACGGTTCGGCCTGACGGCGGCGGCGATCGCCCTTGAGAAGCCCGGCGGCGTCCCCTTCGGCTGGCGCGCGCTGGAGATCGGGGGCGTCGATTCCCTGCTCGGCGAGCACGGCCTGACTTGGCTGGGTCCGAACTTCGAAGGACTGGACCTGTTCGGCGCGGCCGATGAGCAGGTGAAGTCCGTCGCCCTGATCCGCATGGCCCCGGTGTTCGGCGGCGATCCGGCCGGCGACCTCGGCGGCGCCCGCCACGCCATCTGCGCCTTCGGCTCGCCCGAGGAGGAAGGCTTCACGCCCCAGATGGGCTGCGAACTGGTCGCCTTCATCGCCCGGGTCGTCGAGCGCACGGCCGAGCGTTGGCCGATCCTCAATTGAAGCCGTCCGGCGAGGTCCTGCTCGCCTGGCTCGAGCACCTGGCGCATGAGCGGCGGCTCTCGCCCCGCACGCTGGAGGCCTATGGCCATATCGGGCGGCACTACCTCGGCTTCCTTGAGCGCCATCGCGGCGGAGCCCAGTCGCTGGCCGACCTCGGGACCGTCACCGCCGCCGAGGTCCGCGCCCATCTGGCCGAGCGCCGCAGCGGAGAGCATCCTCTGAACGCCAGGTCGCTGGGCCAGACCCTGGCGGCGATCCGGGGCTTCCACGACTTCCTCGACCGGCGTTGCGACACGCCCGCGCCCCAGCTGGCCCTCGTCCGGGGGCCGTTGCTCGAGGAG
>Ga0209630_10002801_pt1 | contig 16409 bp, 18 predicted proteins | sample COG_01_FD_184745 | JGI IMG/M metagenome (GOLD analysis project Ga0209630, IMG submission 184745) | Pelagic Microbial community sample from North Sea - COGITO 998_met_01 (SPAdes) (version 2) | ecosystem: Environmental > Aquatic > Marine > Neritic zone/Coastal water | place: Helgoland, sampling... | reverse complement strand
TTTAACAAGATTGAATTTACTCATTTGTTATAGGGATTTTCAAGTAGTCCCATAAATTTGATTTTATAACTCTCATATCAGGATAATATCTTTGTATTTCTAAACATAAATTTGCTAACGATTGTTTAACAGCATCAGTTTTTTCAGGGTCAGTTGCAGGCAATAGTCTAATTGTAGTTCTATCCTTACCAGTCATCACTTGAATAAAATAATCATGATGAGAATTATCAATTACAACTGTTGAAAATAAGGCATTTTTTCTTTGAACATCGGTATACATCTCATGAATTTTGATCAGTGGAGATTTTTGAAAAAGAGGTTTAAACAATATTGCAAAATCAAAAAGATTTATTTTTTGATCCAGTACAATATGAGGCATAAATTTCTGTTAGATTCATTGTATTAAAATACAAAAATAATATGTAAATAGTGCTAACTAAAACTCAATTTCCTAGTGGTAAATGAAGAAAATAATTTTTACGAGTAGAAATATTAGCACTAGAGAAAATTTCTTTGATTTGTTATATAAAATGAAAGCATAAAGTATTCATGTTAACTGAATTAATACATCAAGAAAATTGTAAGAAACATGAAATAGTTACAGACATGCATACTGGGGAGATTGCGTGCAGTAACTGCGGAATAGTATCATCAGAACCAATTGTTGATCTAGGAGCTGAAATGCCAGGAGGAAGTTCAGCAGATTACCAAAATAATTCAAGAGTTGGAGCAAAAAGATCTTTAAAGATGATAGACATGGGACTGTCTACATTAATTGAAGCTAAAGATAAGGACGTAACAGGTAAATCACTGTCAGTAGAAAACAGACGAATGTTTTACAGATTAAGAATGTGGGACAGAAACAGTCGCTCAGCTGTTACATCAAAATCGTTTCAAAAGGCATTCACTTTACTTGATGCAATAAGTTCAAAGCTAGGTCTGCCTGAATCAGTAGTCGAAGAAAGTGCATATTTGTTTAGAAAAATTGCAGCAAGAAAGATTCTTGCAGGAAGATCAACAGCAGCTATGTTATCTGCCACAATTTATGCAACATGCAGAATTACAGATACGCCTAGAACACTACAAGACATTTCTGATGCAGCAAACATTAAGAAAAAAGTTCTACAAAGAACATACAGATTCCTTGCAAAAGAGATGGACATATCACCTGAGTCATACACACCATCAGAATTTGTCACCAGAATTGCAAAGGGGTTAACTTTGTCAGAAAAAACACAAAGACTTAGCTTCAAAATACTTGATTTGTGCGCAAAAAAGCACGTATCTACAAGTAAAAATCCAATGGCTATGGCAGCAGCTGCAATACACCTAGCAGCAACAACCAATGCTGAAAAAGTATCACAGCTAAAAATATCCAAAATGTCAGGAATTAGTGCTGTTACCATAAGAGAAAGAAGAAAAGAAATTGTCAATAAGATAGGAGATGTGAAAGTTGGGTAGAACTTGTAGAAACATCTGCAAAAGACATCAAGCTGAATCAGTACCTAATAAAATTAGGTATGAGATAGGACAAAAGCGTTGCACATTTTGTGGTATTTTTCTTGAATCCGAAGATGTTAGATGCATTTGTTGCAAAGCAGTGTTAAGGACAAAACCTAGAAGTAAGAAAAAGTAGAGTATTTTAAAATATTTTATTATTTCCTATCTTCTAAATATTTTATTTCTCAAAATTATTAACGATAACATGACAGGAATTCCAACAAGTATGGAAATTCCAATAGCAAGTCCAGCATAATCATTTACAAAAATTCTTGTATCAAACCAAGCTTTAGGTAGTATAGTAAAAAAATCAGCACCAGAGAAATCCTCAATAGTACCAATAGCTAAACTATATTTTCCACTTTGATTTTTCTCATCTAATACTAAAATAAAATATTGTCCATCTTCAGGAATAATTGTATTAACCTCCTGTCTCTCCCAATAAGTCACCTGACCAAAAGGTTCGTAAAATTCATTTCCAGGATAATCTCCTTCATAAAGAAATTTTTGAACACTGGATTCTATATTTTCAGAAGGTCCATCTCCTTTATACAAATCATCATTCATTAGAATTAATGAAGGAGAATATCTTTCCAATCCTTCAAGATTTGGAATTACAATACTTGCATAAAACGAATCACCTTTTTTTGCATCAAAAGTATAAAATTTGGATTCCTCCACGCCTAGATTCTCATAAATTGCCCATGAAATTTTATGATCAGGTATTACTAATGCAGAATCAAAATCACGATGAGAGTCATCATGGCTAATTAATTTATGACCATATGCAGGAGATATAGAAATTAACATTATAACAAAAACTAATAAAAATAATTTTTTCATACAATTTTCTTAAAAAATTAGTATTTTAACAAAAGCATGAAATCTAAATTGTTAGCACTATAGGAAATATTAGAAATTATTCATATACAAAAAAAAATTAAAGTGTCTGTTGCTTAGCGAGGTAATTAAATGCAATACGTAGAAAGAGAGTTAGCCCCAGATACAAAGATACCAATTAGAATAGGATTCATCAAACCTAATGGAGCACCATCAATTATTTCATTATGGTATATTGACATAAATGGAAAAATCTATTGTGCAACACAAAAAACTGCAAAAATTATTCATTACTTGGAAAATAAACCCACGTGTGGATTTGAAATAGCAGCAGATCAACCCCCATACAAAGGCTCACGAGGTGAAGGAACTGTTAAAATTATACCATCCAAGGGTCCAGAAATATTGAAAATTTTAATTAAAAAATATCTAGGAAATAAAGAATCTACATTATCAAAATTTCTACTAAGTCATTCAAAAAATGAAATTGCAATTGAAATTACACCAAAAAAAATATTTCATTATGACTATTCAAAGCGCATGAAGGGAATTCAGTTTTGAATGACGACGGATGCCCCACGTGTGGTTCAAAAAATTTTGGCATAATAGAAATGAAAAAGGATTCCGAGGGATTAGTGATTTGGAAGAAACAGTGTTACAATTGTAAAAAATTTTGGCATGGTTCAGATTTTTAGCACTATAATCAATACTTACCACTATTTTAAATAAAAAGTTGTACTAATACAAATGGTTACAATGCAACAGACAACACAACAAAAACCACCAGTATTGAAATTCTTAGCAATAATTTCAATTGCTACGGCAGTAATCTTGGTGCTTACAATTACACCATGGAACATTGTCCCAACATCAGTTACTGAGGATGTACAAGTCATCGCAATAACTGAGATTGGCTGTGTAGGAGAATCAGCACTAGGGCATTCAGTAGTTGTAGAAAACTGCCAAGCTAAAGTGGGTGACACAATATCTGCTACATTTTATGTTCCAGCATTGGAACAAAATGGATATTATGACAAAATCCATGAAAAATTAGAGAAGGTCACCCCTTAACTCTATTTTTTATTGAAAATATCATCAAAACAAATAAGAACTGAAAAAATATTTTAAAAATATGTCAAATAAAGTCAAATGTTCACACATACTAGTTGAAAAACAAAGTCAAGCTCTAGAAATTTTAGAAGAAATCAAAAATGGAAAAAAATTTGGTGCTGCAGCCAAAGAAATTTCTACATGTCCCAGTAGCAAAAAAGAAGGAGATCTAGGATACTTTACAAAAGGAATGATGGTAAAAGAATTCGAAGATGTTGCATTCACATTGCAAATTGGAGAAATATCTCAACCAGTGAAAACAGAATTCGGATACCATATCATTAAAAGACTAGGCTAAAAAATTCGATTGTAATGACAGTTTTAAACGAACAGACATTAAATGATATTTTGCAATATTTAGAAAAATCAATTAACAGTTTAGTATTAGACGGATTAGACAATTTAGAAATTAATAGTGGAGAAGAAATGAAAAATTTTCTAGAAAATCAATTTGACATACGCTTAGAAAATTTACTAATATCAAAAAATAGCAGCATACATCATCTAGAATCAGGGATGAAAAATTTAGTAATACAAAAAAAGCAAGAAATCATATCAAAAATTTCAAAACAACTGAATAATTAGATAAACGCATCCAGTCCTGTTTTTATAGAAGGATCTTTATTTTTTTCTAAAACTTTAGTCATTTTAGACCCCATAGACTTTGCAGCAGAAATTTTTCTTTTTCCAATCCAATAGTAAGTTTCATCAATGGTATCTTTAGCGATTAATACAACTAATTTTCCAGTATCTTTTCTTCCAGTTCTTCCCCTTCTTTGGATAAATCTAATTGAACTTGGGACATTGTCATAAAAAATTACTTGATTTACTTCAGCAATGTCCAATCCCTCTTCTCCAACTCGAGTTGCAACTAAAACCTGAAATTCACCATCTCTAAATTTCTGTACAACTTCAATTTGCTTTTTTTGTTTTAATCCAGTATCACCGGCTTTCCCAATTAGGATACCAGCAGGAATTCCAAGTTTGTTAAGTTCAGTATGAATCATATCTACAGAATCACGATAACTAGTAAAGATCAATGCTTTTCCAGGAACTGAATTTAAAATTTCTTTTAGTTTAGGAATTTTAGAATGCTCAATACCGTTAGATTTTGCTTCCTTTGCTAAAGACAGTGCTTTTGTAAAATTAGGATCAAGTTCAAACAAGTCCTTTACCCCAACACCCTTTTTTGCCTGCGCACGTTTACAGAACTGTAAAAATGGGGTAATACCATGAGCTTCAAGAATATTTAGTGCATAATGAATTCGAATTCCAGAAAACAAAGGTTTAGCAGATTTTCGACTTTTAGATAAAACAAACGGTCGCAGTCTTAGCAGTGAAGAAAGAGATTGTTGATCATTTAATGGCAGGCCATTTTTTTTGAGTAAATCATAGCGTTCATCTAATGCAGATTTTAATAATTTTTGAATAGATTTAAGCTCTATAGGAAGTTCTACGTTTATCCACTCAGTATTAGTTTCCTGAATGTAAGGTTTTACATCAGGACTATTTTCATTTCTTTCTGCAACAACAGATATTTGTAATCTTTTCAAAATTTCAGTAGCTTTTTCTTGTTCACTAGGCAATGTTGCAGTCATTCCCAAAATACGAGTAGATGAATTTTCAAAATGCTCAGCAATACTAGAATAAGCATAGTCACCTGTAGTTCTATGAACTTCATCAAAAATTACTAAATTGAATTGAGTGGATTTAACAACATTGTGATTCATATCATTTCTTGCAACTTCAGGAGTTGCACAAATTATACGATGATTCCAAAGATCAGTACGCTTTTCAACAGAATCCTCACCAGTAATTAAGACAATATCATCAACAGTTAGATTTTTTTTTAAAAAATCAAAATGCTGATTAACTAAAACCCTGGTAGGAGCTAAAAATAAAACGGTTCCAGATTTCTTTTTCAAATATTCAGAAATTACATGTAATGCAACAGTTGTTTTTCCAAGACCAGTGGGTAAGACAACAATACAATTTTCATCGATTGCCTGACTAGCAAGATTGATTTGATAATCTCGTTTTTCAACAGAATTTTTTTGGATGAATTCTTTTTCTATATATTCAGTCAAAGTATAAACAAAAAATAGAATTTAGGAATTTTATGTTTACTGTGTGATAATTATTATGAATGGATCAATAAGGAATTCACATTCAATTAGGCACAAAAAAATATAATTTGGATCACAGGGTCAACAAGATAAGTTTAGATTATTACTGATTTTAAAGAATTCATGATTTCTAAAGGACTTATTGTAGGAATTATTGTAATCATAATAGGTGCAAGTATGCTCATAATCACTAATTAAAATAAGAATTTCTTATCGCAATACCATCAAAATACCACCAGCAATTGATCCACATATTACAATGATTATCATGCTTTTTCCAGAAAAAACAGAACCAGAATGTTTAGACCATGACATTTTAATTTGCTCCAAAAGTGTTACAATATGCAGAATTAGTCTTTTGAGAAAATACTAATGACGTGCATAGAATCCAGACACTTACCATATTTTATCATAAATTCTTCAATTCATTAAGTTTTTGAATTGTGTCAAATTATCAGATTCAGATACTGTGATACAAATAGAAGTAAAAATACAGAAAATCATGCCATTATTATGCAAGGATTGCAACGGAAGAAGATTTCCTATTGCATTTCCTGATCAAAGAGATGCATTATGGCTATGTGAAAAATGCAAAAATTTTGTAAATATCAAAGATGAATTTGTAAGAGAATGGACAAAAGAAGAAATGGAAGAAAATAAGACCAAGTTAGAAAATTTTCAAAAAGATGTCACCACAGAAAAAACACCTGAGAAAAAAAGACGAAGTGGCGTAAATTAGAAAATGCATTGGAATAAATAATTTAATTTTTGACACAAAATGTGGTATTTCTAAACAAAAAAAGTATCATTAGAAACATAATGCTAGTGATTGGAGGAATTTTGTCACTGATCTTTTCCATATTACTAATTAATGATTTAGAGTCTGAAACAATCACCCAGTGGACTGTGATGACATCATACTTTATGATCATTTTCCTAATCATTGGCACAGTATTAAGAATCACTCAAAAATAGGCTCAAATGTCCTGACCAGTTACTACCCATTCAAGTGTTCGTAAGGCACCTTGATAATATTTCATAGCAGCATCAGGGTCTGGTAGTTTAGAGACATCAATCAATCTTTGCTCAATGTCTTTTCGAAATTCTTCAATTTCTTTTTCAGTTTTCATAAATCATGTTAAATTTTTTAATGTATAAATTAATTGAGAAAAATTTAAAATTTTAATTCATAATAAAAAAAGTGATTCTCTACTCGAGAGAGTAGAAAAATCATTTGATTTGCTATTATAATAACAGAATATTATTTACAGTGAAAACATAGAGATACGATAAGGAGTTGTTCTAATGTATTATAATTATGAATTTATAGAGTAAGACATTACATAAAAAATACAAATGGCAATTCCATGTAAATTACCAATTTTAAAAAACATCAGTTATCTTAGTGGAGCAATGTTTACATTTTCAATATTTATTCCAATATTTTCAGAGACACCAACAGAAGCTAATACAAGTACATTAACAATTTTATCAATAACTGGAATGGTTATTTCATTTGGAATTGCAATGCGAATTAGGAAAAAATTAGCAAAAAAGAGTAGAAGATTCTAAACTAATTTGTAATTTTCATAAATCCTTCTTGAACTAGAAATTGAATTCCTTGAACAAATGAAGAATCATCTATTGAACCATCTGCCCACCAGCCTGCATTGTTTTTAATCCAAACAGGGATTTCATTACTCCCAGTAGAATCACCTTGTTGTGTAATAGGAATTTTCATAAATCCTTCTTGAACTAGAAATTGAATTCCTTGAACAAATGAAGAATCATCTATTGAACCATCTGCCCACCAGCCTGCATTGTTTTTAATCCAAACAGGGATTTCATTACTAGATTCCATTGTGGAAGAATTTCCAGAGACAATTAAAAATGATGAAGTGTTTACAGTTGATTTAGAATTACCATATTGAGCCTTTACTATAAATTTCCCATCAGAAAATTTTTCATTTAATTCAACAGAGTGAGAGAATTTACCATATGTATCTACAGGTGTCTTTTTAGTACTGATTAAATTTTTACTAGAATCAAAAATAGTGATTCTCAAAGAACGATCCTCATCATATTTGTTTACAGAACCTGAAAAAATAATAGATTCACCTAGCAAGTAAGATTCCTGATTAGTACTAATTTCAACAGTATAATTATTTGCACTATTATTTTCAGGCGGACCACCATATCCATAAACAGATTGACCTACTGCAGAAATAGTGAAAATTGAAACTACTGTAACAATTAGAAGATAATTAAATTTCATTTCAATTTAGTATATTTTAATTTGAATTTAAAGGTGGGGAATGAATGAATTTTAAAAAAAATGATCGCAAATTAACCAATGGTTAACGAGATCCATATATGGAACAATTAGACACAATTGGTATGAATGATTCTTTTGAAAGACCAAATTGGGATGAATATTTTATGTTACAAGCTGAATTAGCAAAATTACGTTCTAATTGCATAACTAGACAAGTTGGAGCAGTGATTGTCAGAGATCATAGACAGTTAGCAACAGGATACAACGGAACACCACCTGGTGTGAAAAATTGTTTTGAAGGAGGATGTAAGAGATGCCAACTTAGAATGGAAGGTAAAATTGAATCAGGAGCATCACTTGATCGTTGTTTGTGTAATCATGCAGAAGCCAATGCAATAATGCATTGTGCAATTTTAGGAATTGAGGCAGGAGTAAAAGGCGCCATTTTGTATACAACATTTGTGCCGTGCCTAGAATGTACTAAAATGGCAATAACTATCGGAATCAAAAAATTTGTTTGTCTGGATACGTATCCTGAAACAGATTATGATTTGTTAAACGAAGCAGGAGTAGAAGTTGTCCATTTGGAAAAAGAAAAAATTGGAAAATGGGCCAATGAGTTAGTTAGCAAATACAAAACAAATGAGTGATTAAATGCAAGTCAAAGTGTCACAGATTGAAAAAATGGAAACAATGCTCCCATCAATGCTAGTTTCTGCAACCTATGATGGACCAAGTAAATCTGCAATTTTAAAATTTTATGAACCAACACAACAGAAATTATTTTTATGGAAAGATGAAATTGGTCACAAACCATATTGTTATTCAAAATTAACTCCTGAAGAATTAGATTTTTTACAAGAAAGAGAAGATGTTTTAGAAATTAAAACAGTAAAAAAACACGACTACATTCACGATGAGGAAATCGAGGTATCAAAGATCGTAGTAGATAATCCACTTTCAATTGGAGGAAATTATGGAGAAAGTATTAGAAATCAAATTGAAACTTGGGAATCAGATATCAAGTATTATGAAACATACCTATACGACAGACAATTAGTTGTTGGAAAATATTATGAGATTACAAATGGATTACTAAAACCACACAATATGGAAATTTCAGACGAAGTAAAGCTTGCACTAAAAAGTTTGTTGTGGGATAAAGTCGACAGTGAAAGCATGATAGATGCTGAAGAGTTTAAAGAATTTATTTCAGAATGGGCAGATTTACTAAATCAACCAATTCCAAAAATAAAAAGACTTAGTGTGGACATTGAAGTGGAGTTTGATCCCGGGAGATTTCCAGACCCAAAACTTGCAGAAAAAAAAGTCACAGCTATTGGACTCAAAGGAAGTGATGGTTTTGATCAAATTTTTGTGCTCAAAACAGAGGGAACAGAGCAAGGAAACAATGAACTAGATGAAAATATCAAAGTGACATTTTATGAATTAGATAAAGAAAAAGACATGATTGCTGATGCATTCAAGATAATTGAAGAATTTCCATTTGTAGTCACATACAATGGGGATGAATTTGATTTACCTTATTTGTATAACAGAGCAGAACGACTAGGAATTCCAAATGAGAATAATCCATTATACATGATGAGAGATTCTGCAACCCTAAAACACGGAGTACACATTGATTTGTATAGAACATTATCAAATCGTTCATTTCAAATATATGCATTCAGTCAATCATATACAGATTTTTCACTAAATAGTGTATCAAAGGCACTACTTGGAAAAGAAAAAATTGATTATGGATTAGATTTTGACAAATTGTCCCTTTATCAAACTGCAAACTATTGTTACAATGATGCACAACTAACTTACGAGTTAACAAGTTTCAACGGAGATTTGTTAATGAACTTACTTGTTATCATTGCAAGAATTGGAAGAATGCCAATTGATGACATTGCAAGAATGGGAGTTTCGCAATGGATTAGAAGTTTGCTTTATTATGAACACAGAAAAAGAAATGCACTAATTCCAAAAAGAGAAGAATTACAAAAAAGAACAGAAGGAGTGATGTCTGATGCAGTAATCAAAGATAAAAAATATCGGGGAGGATTAGTTGTTGAGCCAAAAGAAGGAATTCATTTCAAGGTAGTTGTAATGGATTTTGCAAGTCTGTATCCAAGTATCATCAAAGTAAGAAATCTATCTTATGAAACAGTAAGATGTCCACATGAAGAATGTAAAAAAAATTCTATACCACAAACGAATCATTGGACATGTTCCAAAAATAACGGCCTTACAGCAATTATTATTGGTTCGTTGAGAGATTTGAGAGTAAATTATTACAAAAGTCTATCAAAAAAGGAGACATTAACAGATGAACAAAGACAACAATACACAGTGGTTAGTCAAGCACTCAAGGTAATATTGAATGCAAGTTATGGGGTAATGGGTGCAGAGATATTTCCACTGTATTTTCTACCTGCAGCTGAAGCAACAACAGCTGTTGGTAGGTATACAATTTTGGAGACAATTAAAAAATGTGAAGGAACTGGAATTGAGGTTTTGTATGGGGATACTGATTCATTATTTATTAAAAATCCAACAGAAGAGCAAATTCAAAAACTCATAGAACAAGCTAAAACGGATCATGGTGTAGATTTAGAAATTGATAAGACATACAGATATTGTGTTCTAAGTAACAGAAAGAAAAATTACTTGGGGGTAACAGATTCAGGAAAAGTAGATGTTAAAGGGCTAACAGGTAAAAAATCACACACACCAGGATTCATTAAAAAATTATTTTTTGATTTGTTAGATGTACTATCAGAAGTAAAAACAATGGAAGATTTTGTAAAAGCTAAAAAACAGATTTCTGAAAAAATAGCAGATTGCGGTAAAAAAGTCGAAGCAAAAGAAATTCCTTTAGAGGATTTAACATTTAATGTAATGTTAAGTAAAGCACCGTCAGAATATGTAAAAACAATACCTCAACATATCAGAGCAGCAAAACAATTAGAGTCAATCAGAGAATTAAAAAAAGGAGATAAAATTTCATTTATCAAAATATTAAACAAGCCAGGAGTTAAACCAGTAGAATTAGCCAAAAAAGAAGAAATAGATTCTAAAAAATACATGGAGTTTTTAGAATCAACATTAGAACAAATTACATCATCTATGGATTTAGATTTTGATACAATTTTAGGAAAACCAAAACAAACAGGATTAGACGAATTCTTTTGGAGTTAAAGTATCATGGAAGTTGATCCAATATTATTGACAGTACTAGGTGTTGCTGCAGGAGTTTTGATTTTAACTGGATGGGTTGACCAGATATACAAAGGCTACAAATCTAAAAGTTTGAAAGATGTTTCAAGTTTTTTGATGATTTTTATTTCTGCAGGGGCAATTTTATGGTTAATTTATGGAATTATAGTCATAGATGTATTCATCATAGGCACAAATATTGCAGCAATTGTGTTAATGCTAATTGTTTTAACAATGAAAAGAAAATATGACAAAAAAATTCAAGTCAAATGATTCAATGAAGAATTAAATACAATATGTAAAATTCAAACTAATATGTTTATCATCAATTGTAAAAATTATGAGGAGATTTCCGGAGACAAAATAATCAAATTTGTAAAAACAGCTGAGAAAATTTCAAAAAAATTTAAAATCAAAATTGCAATTTGTCCACCACAGCACCTAGTAGGAGTTGTATCAAATAGTTCAATACCAATTTTAGCTCAACATATTGATGATTCCAAAATTGGCAGTACTACAGGTTTTGTAATTCCAGAATTATTAAAAAAATCTAAAGTTAAAGGTTCACTAATTAATCACAGTGAACATAGAATTTCAAGTAACGAAATAAAAAAACTAGTTGAGAAATTAAAAGAATTAAAAATGATATCTGTTGTTTGTGTAAAAGATGTTGCAGAAGCAAAAAAATATGCAAAATTAAATCCAAACTTTATTGCAATAGAGCCTCCTGAGTTAATAGGTTCAGGAAAAGCTGTATCAACGGAAAAACCAGAATTGATTTTAAAAGCTGCAATTGCAGTAAAAAGTGCAAAAAATAACACCAAGTTACTTTGTGGTGCAGGAATAGTATCAGGAAACGATGTAAAAAAAGCATCAGAATTAGGATCAAAAGGGATCTTGGTTGCAAGTGGCATAATTAAAGCAAAAAGTTGGGAAAAAATTATTTCAGATTTTGCCAAGGCATTAGTTTAAAAAGCCAAAAAAATTACAAATTTTTGCATGGCAAAGAACAAACCAGTTTATGCATTTGAGGAAGCAGATAGTAAAAAAAGAATGCTTCTAGGCGGTAAAGGTGCAGGATTAAGTGAAATGACACGCCTAAAATTGCCAGTTCCACCAGGATTTACCATTACAACTGAGGTATGTAACAAGTATTACGACAATAACAGAAAACTTCCAAAAGACGTGATGCCAGCAGTTATGAAAAATATTGCAAAAATGGAAAAAAAGACAGGTAAAAAATGGAATTCAACTAAAAATCCATTACTTGTTTCAGTTCGTTCAGGAGCAGCAATTTCAATGCCAGGAATGATGGATACAATTTTGAATTTAGGATTAAATGAAAAAACAGTTGAAGGCTTTGCAGAACAAACTAAAAATCCTAGATTTTCATGGGATTCCTACAGAAGATTTATTCAATTATTTGGAAAAGTAGTTTTTGGAGTTAATGATGAAAAATTTGATCATGTTTTAGATTCTGCAAAAGAAAAACAAGGAGTTACAGATGATAGCAAATTAAATGTTGAATCATTGAAAAAAATTGTTACAGAATATAAAAAAATCTGTGAAGAACATACTAAAAGAAAATTTCCAGATACACCTGATGAACAATTAGTATTATCAATTGAAGCAGTGTTCAAGAGTTGGATGGGTGAAAGAGCAATAGTTTATCGTGAAAAAAATAACATTACAAAAGATATTGCAAATGGTACAGCAGTAAATGTTGTAACTATGGTTTTTGGTAATATGGGTGACGATAGTGCCACAGGTGTAGTATTTACAAGAAATGGACATAATGGTAAAAAAGAGATAGAAGGAGAATACCTCATCAATGCACAAGGAGAAGATGTGGTAGCAGGTGTAAGAACTGGAAAAAGTATAGAATTGTTAAAAAAAGATATGCCAAAATCACATAAGGAATTATCCAACGCATGTGCAAAATTAGAAAAACATTTCAGAGAACCACAAGATATTGAATTTACAATCGAACAAGGAAAATTTTACTTATTACAAACAAGAACTGCAAAGATGAGTGCAGCAGCATTAGTAAAAACATCAGTAGATATGGTTAAAGAGAAATTAATCAACAAAGACAAAGCACTCACTAGAATTCCAGCACAGCAATTAGAAGCATTACTACATAGAACAATGGATGAATCAAAAATTAAAGAGTACAAACAACTAGCAAAAGGAATTGCCGCATCACCAGGAGCTGCAAGTGGAATAGTTGTTTTTGATGTTAAAAAAGCAATAGAGTTAGGGGATTCAGGTAAAAAAGTTATTTTAGTTAGAAAAGAAACAAAACCAGAAGATGTTCCAGCATTCTTCTCTTCAGAAGGAATTTTGACAAGTCTCGGAGGAAAATCATCTCATGCAGCAATTGTTTCAAGAGGAATGGGAAAACCATGCATAGTAGGTTGTCCAGAATTAAAAATTGATTATGATAATAATATAGGAACTGCAAATGGAATGACAATCAAAGAAGGTGAAACAATTACCATAGATGGTAGTGAAGGTACTGTCTTTATTGGAGAAATTCCAACAGTAGAGCCTAAAGTAACAAAAGACTTTGAACAAATACTAACCTGGGCACAAAAAACTAAGACATTAGGAATTAGAGCAAATGCAGATACTCCAGACATGGCAAAACTTGCAAGAAAGTTTGGAGGTCAGGGTATCGGATTATGTCGAACAGAAAGAATGTTCAATGGAAGTGATAGAATCAATTTATTTGTAGAAATGATAATGGCCGAGAATATCGAAGAAAGAAATAAAATTTTAGAAGAATTAGGCAAATTACAAAAAAGTGACTTTATTGAAATTTTAAAAGCAATGGAAGGTTACGAGGTAACTATCAGACTATTAGATCCACCATTACATGAATTCTTACCAAATCCAGAAGAGTTAGTAGAAAAAATACAAAAATTAGAAGCAGATGGAAAAACAAATGAAATTTCTGAAGCAAAAGTGGTTCTTAAAAGAGCAAGAGAACTTGCAGAAGTGAATCCAATGATGGGACATAGGGGAGTTAGAGTAGGTGTAACATATCCAGAAATTTATGAAATGCAGATTAGATCAGTATTTGATGCATTAGTAGAACTAACTAAAAAGAAAGTTAAAGCACATCCACAAATCATGATTCCACAAATAAGCAGTATAGCAGAATTAAATCACATCAAAGCAATCTATGACAGAATTAAAAAAGAAACAGAATCAAAACATAAGATGAAATTAAAAATTAACTTTGGAACCATGATTGAAGTTGTAAGAGCAGCATTAACAGCAAATGAATTAGCAGATACAGCAGAATTTTTCAGTTTTGGAACAAATGATTTAACTCAAGGAACATTCAGTTTTAGTAGAGAAGATGTAGAGGGCAAATTCTTACCAGAATACATGGAAAAAGAATTACTAGAAAGAAATCCATTCCAATCAATAGATGTCAACGGTGTAGGTAGTTTAATCAAAATTGGCATTAATGCAGGTAGATCAATTAGAAAAAACATGGAAGTAGGCATATGTGGAGAACATGGAGGAGACCCAAGTTCCATCAAATTCTGTCATGGTGAAGGATTAAGTTATGTCAGTGCATCACCACATAGAATTCCAATTGCAATTGTTGCAGCAGCACAAGCAGCAATAGAACAACCAAAAAAAGCAAAAAAGAAGAAAAAATAAGACAATTTAAAACTAAATAAAATTCACAATAATTGAATTGCTTCCAAGAATTGAGTCCATAAAACAAATTAGACAAAAAATTGGCATCACTCAAAAAAAACTTGCCAATATGACAGGAGTCAGTACTTCCATGATTAATCAAATTGAATCAGGTAGAAGTCAACCAAGTTATGATACTGCAAAAAAGATATTTGAAAATCTTTCAAAATTAGAAGGAGAGTCTTCATCACATACGGCAGGAGACTTTTGTAGTAAAGACATAGTAAAATTAAAACCTTCAAACACACTTCATGATGCAATTAAAAAAATGCACGAGTTATCAATTAGCCAAATTCCAGTTTTTGATAATTCAAAAATAGTTGGAGTCGTATCAGAAGATGGAATTGTAAAACATTTAGCAGATTTAGGTGAAGCAGAATTAAAAAAAGCAAAACTTGCAAATACAATGGATTCAATTCCACCAATTGTGGATTGGGATACACCAGCAAATGTACTTGTCCCATTAATTAGATATTCAAAATGTATTTTAATTTCAAAAAAATCTAAAATTGTAGGAATCATAACAGCTTCAGACACACTAAAGATGATGGAATAAAAATAATTTTTAAAAAAATAAAAAACATAATAAAAAATTAGTTGCGTCTAATTAGTTGCGTCTAATTTTAACAGCATTTAATAGAATTAAATGATAATATCTATCATGAATGTATGGAATAAATTTTGGAATTGGTATGAAAATAAAATACTAGGAAGTATTGTAATTATTGCGATAATACAATTCATTCAAGTACCACATATGGTATGGAATGCAGACATTATGCTAGAAGCAGGAATTATTTCAAGAGTACATCCAATTATTGATTGGTTTCTTTACGGTGTAGACTTAATTGAAATTATTTCAATTATAAATGTTGGAATGATCATGTATAGTTTGATTAAAAAAAGACGAGCAGATAAAAAACAATCAAAAATGAACTAATCTTTTCCACTCCAAATTACTCTTTGAGGGAAAGGAATCTCAATTCCAGATTTATCAAGTGCACGTTTTAGAGTATTCAAAAGAATAGGTTGGGCATTACTCCAATCATCTCGAGGATGCCAAACGTATACATGAATATTCACACTTGAATCGCCCAATTCCTCAATTCTGAACTCAGGTTCAGGGACTTGAAGAACAAAGGGCATAGTTTGTAAAATTTCATTTTTCATTACCAAAAGAGCATTATCTATGTCAGATTCATACGAAATTCCAACACTTGCATCTGCTCTTCTTACAGTTGAGAGAGTTAATGAACGAATGTTAGATGTGAAAAATTTCTCATTTGGAATTCTTGTAACAGTTCCATCAAATCTTCTAACTTTACTAGAAAATGTTCCTATGTCTAGTAGAGTTCCCGAAATACCCATATCAGGTAATTCAATGGTATCGCCGTGTTTTGCAGGTTTTTCAACAATCAAAAATAATCCAGAAATCAAATTAGAAACAACAGATTGGGTTGCAAAACCAATAACTACAGCAAAAATTCCTCCAGCCACCATTATTCCAGATAAATCAATTCCCTGGCTAGATGTAAATCCCAAAAATGAAATAATTAAAATTCCAAAATAAATTAACTTGCTGATATTTTGTGCAGTGTCTTTTGGTAATGATG
>Ga0209630_10002798_pt1 | contig 16419 bp, 26 predicted proteins | sample COG_01_FD_184745 | JGI IMG/M metagenome (GOLD analysis project Ga0209630, IMG submission 184745) | Pelagic Microbial community sample from North Sea - COGITO 998_met_01 (SPAdes) (version 2) | ecosystem: Environmental > Aquatic > Marine > Neritic zone/Coastal water | place: Helgoland, sampling... | reverse complement strand
GAAGGCGGCGACGGCGGCGGCGAGATCGTCGCCGTGGGCACGCCCGAGGAGGTCGCCCGCAACGAGCGCAGCTGGACCGGCAAATACCTCAAGGAGGTCCTCGACCGCCACGAGACCCGCCGCAAGGCCCGCGTCGCGGCCCTGACCGCCGAAGCCAAGGCCAAGCCGGCCAAGGTCCGCAAGACGGCCTGACGTTCGCCGAACGCGCGTTAAATTCATCACAGGACGAACAATCGTTAACGGCCGTGAAGCTCGACCGTGAACCGCCGCGTAGCTCTCGCGTTGGTCTCTCGAATGCGAGCCCTGTGATGTTCAAGGTCCTTGTCCCTGCTGTCGCCGCCCTCGGTCTGGTCGCCTTCGCGGCCAAGACCCAGGACTGGTCTCACGAAGACGCCCAGCCCTCGGCGGCCTCTGTCGCCGTTGGGGCCATGGCCCAGCCGGTCATGGGCTGGCACCTCAGCTATGAGGGGCCGATGGCCAAGCTGGCCTATGGGGTCGAGAACTCCGACCAGCTGGCCATGATGGTCACCTGCGCCCCGGGCGACCGCTCGGCGGCGGTCTATGGCGATGTCCTGCCCGCCTCGCCGCGTCTGGCCCAGGCCTCCATGGGTTCGCTGGAGGACGAGGCGCGCATCCCGGTCAGCGACCCGGCCCTGCAGAGCCTGGCCCGCAACGGCGTCATGCCGGTCGTCGGCGAGGCCGGCCCGACCCGTATCCACGCCAGCGACGCGGAACGCCGCGTCGTCTCGGGCTTTCTGTCCTATTGCGACCAGGCCCACGCCTGACCATCTGCAAGCCTGACCATTCGGGGTTCACGACATCAGCGGGGGCTGAGCCATGACCACCACCTTGACCGCCCTGACGGCGGTGACGCATCTGGCGTTCGCCCTGCTGTCCGGCACGACTGTCCAGGCCGCCGCCTGGACCTGGACCCTCTATGAGGGCGGGGGTCCCGTTGTGCTGGCCAATGAGGTGCCCGACACGCCCCAGCTCAAGGCCACGCTGGAGTGCACGCCGGGCTCCGGCGTCGCCCGCGTCTCCGTCTATGGCGGCCCGCTCGGCGCCGGCATCGCCACCGTCACCTCACAGGGCGGCTCGGGTCAGGCCCAGACCGAGGCCCAGGCGGGTCGCGGCGGCAAGCTCAGCCTCGCCCTCAGAACCGACCACCCGGTCTTCGGCCAGTTCGTAGCGTCGGGCGACCTGACCGTGGCTGTCGGCGACCAGCATCAGGACGTCGACATCGAAGCCGCCCATCTTGCCAAGCTGCGCCGCTTCGCGGACCTTTGCAGTGGATGACCGACCATGACCGCAACCGGGACCGCCGCGTGAAGACCACAAGACTGCTGATCGTCGCGAGCCTCGCCGCTCTGGCCGCCGCCTGTTCGACCACCCGCGACGCCGCGCCGGTGTCGGGCGCCTCCAGCGGGTCGCCGCAGCCGGTCGCCGGGATGGACTGGTTCTACCACCCCGACGCGGGCGAGGCGAAGCTGGTCTACGGCGTCGAGACCTCCGACGACCTGCGGCTGGGCCTGACCTGCCAGAAGGGCGCGGGCCGGCTGGAGATCACCACCAGCGCCCCGCACGGGACCCGCGAGATCCATCTGGAGTCGGGCGGCGAGACCGAACGTTTCCGCGCCCAGGGCGAGGCCTCGGAGCTGGCCGACGGCGACTTCCTGACCGCCGAGGCCGCGACCTCGACCCCGGTGTTCCAGCGCTTCCGCCGCGTCGGCTGGCTGGCCCAGTGGCAGGGCGCGCGCCGCGAGACCTATGTCCCCCACACGGCCTCGGCCCCGGACATCGAGCGCTTCTTCACCTTCTGCGGCTGACGCCTCTACTGGCCTTCAAGCTCGCGCTGCTTCTCCTCGGGCGTCTCGTCCGGCTCCCCATCGGCGTCGGCGTCGATGAAGTGAGTCGGCTGCGTCCGGCCGGGCCTGAAGGCCATGGTGAACAGGACGCCGGCCAGGATCAGGACGCCCAGTCCGACGATGAAGGTCTGCATGGCGGCTCTCCGAAGCTACCCCAAGCCAACGCCGACCACCCGGGAGGGTTGCCTGACCGGCTCTCCCACCAAAGACATGTGGCTCCGGGACCTTGGCCGTAGGAATGTCCGGGTTCGGGCGCCGTTCTGACAAGGATCAGGATCACAGCGCCAGACGCGACTTCCCGCACCGATCGCCGATATCCATGACCGACGCCCCCGACGCCTCGCCCTCCCCTCACGGCAACGACGGGGGTCATGGTCACGGTGGAGGCGGCAAGCCGATCTTCCTCGACGCCACGGGGACGCGGGCGCGGCGGCTGCGCTGGGCGGCCATCGTGGTGGCGGCTGTGGCGGCCGTGGTCCTGGCCAGCTTCGTCGCCAGTCTGGTGATCCTGCCGCGCCTGACCCATCTGGCGGTCTCCAGCCCGGCCTACTCCGGCCATGTGAAGCACGGCGGCCGCCATGCCGGGAACGCCCTGCTTCGCCGCATCGCCCTGGACGACCGTCGCAACCGGGCGAAGCCCGTCGCGGCCGCCGGCGCCATCGCGGGCGCCTGGTTCGCGCCGTGGGAGGACGGGGCGCTGGACAGCTTCCGCCACCACGCCGCCGACCTGACCCACGTCTATCCGACCTGGCTGGAGCTGAGTCCCGACGGCTCGGGCGTCCTTACGAAGGACTACGACCCCGCGAAGAACCCGACCACCGCGCCTCTGGTGCAGGCCGCGCGGGCTAACGGGGTCCGCATCGTCCCCGTCGTCGGCAACGCCACCGAGGGCCTGTTCGACCCGCACCGCATCGACCGGATGCTGGACGGCCCCAACGCCGACGCGGTGCTCAACCAGCTGGTCGGCTTCGTGGATCAGCACGACTTCGCGGGCCTCCAGATCGACTTCGAACAGCTGACGCCCGAGCAGATCCGCCGCGTCACCCCCTGGCTGAATCGGCTGCACGCCCGGCTGCAGAGCCAAGGCAAGGAGCTGTCGATCGCGCTGGAGGTCAGCCTGTCGGACGCCGACATCCGGACCCTGGCCTCGACCGTCGATTACGCCGCGGTCATGGCCTATGACGAGCACGGCGAGACCAGCGTCCCCGGCCCCATCTCCTCGGCCGGCTTCGTCAACAAGTCTCTGGACCGGTTCACCCGGTTGGTCCCCGCGGGCAAGCTGATCCTCGGCGTCGGCGTCTATGGCTACGACTGGAAGGTCGGGACCGAGGCGGCCGACTCGATCACCAACACCGCCGCCCTGACGACGGCGCAAGGCTATCGCCCCGAGGACGCCCCCGCCGACGTCATCGACTTCGACCCCGTCGCCCTGCAGCCGACCTTCAGCTACCGCGACGATCAGGGCCGGATGCACGAGGTCTGGTTTCAGGACGCCGCCTCGGTCGCCAACGCCATGACCATGGCGCGCGGGCGCGGCCTGCGCGGCGCCTCCCTGTGGGCGCTCGGCGAGGAGGATCCGACCAGCTGGAAGGTGTTCGGCAAGCACGCCGTCCCCGCCCCCCAGGCCGACGCGGCCATGCGCACCGTCACCCTGGCCCAGGCCATCGCCTTCACCGGCGACGGCGAGTTGCTGACCGTCACCCACGAGCCCCGGGCCGGGCAACGGACGCTGGAGCGCGATCCCAACAGCGGCCTGATCACCGACGAGAGCTGGAGCGCCTGGCCCTCGGCCTGGACCATCCGCCGTCGCGGCGCGCCCGACCACGTCCTGGCCCTGACCTTCGACGACGGCCCCGACCCGGAATGGACGCCGAAGATCCTCGACATCCTCAAGGCCAAGGGGGCCAAGGCCACCTTCTTCATGATCGGCGACGAAGCCGTGGGCCATCCCGATCTGGTCCGCCGGGTTCAGGCCGAGGGACATGAGATCGGCAACCACTCCTTCACCCACCCCAACATGGCCCATGTCGGGGACGAGCGGGTGCGGCTGGAGCTGACCGCCGCCGACCGGGCGCTGGAGAGCCTGACCGGCCGCCAGATCACCCTGTTCCGCCCGCCCTACAACGCCGACTCCGAGCCGGACTCCTACGGTGAGATTGCGCCGATCGCCGTGGCCTCGCGCCTCGGCTACTCGACGGCCGGCGAGTCGATCGACCCCAATGACTGGGACCTGACCCGCGCCAGTGCAGGTGGTGGAACCCACCGCCTGACACCGCAGGAGATCGTCGCCTCGGTCCTGGCCCAGGCCGACAAGGGCCACGCCATCCTGCTGCATGACGCCGGCGGCGACCGGTCCGCGACCGTCGCCGCCCTGCCCGCCATCATCGATGGGCTGAGAGCGCGCGGTTACACCCTGACCACCATCGGCGGACTGGTCGGCCAGACGCCGGACCAGACCATGCCCGCCCTGCCCAGGGACGAGCAGTCTCTGATCGCAGCGGATCAGGCGGCCTTCGGCTTCACCCATCTGCTGGGCGTCATCCTGTTCTGGGGCTTCAGCCTGGCCATCGGCCTGGGGCTGCTGCGGATCGTGCTGATGCTGTGGCTGGCGTCCGGCAAGCGTGCGCGGCCGCTGGCCGTTGAAGGCGCCGCCTTGCCGCGCCTCGACGTCATGGTCGCGGCCTACAATGAGGTCGAGGTCATCAACCGGACCATCGACAGCCTGCTGACCAGCCGCGACGTCGATGTGCGGGTGCTGGTCATCGACGACGGCTCGACCGACGGGACCTATGACGCGGTCAAGGCGGCCTTCGGTCAGGACCCGCGCGTCCTGCTGCGGCGCAAGCCCAACGGCGGCAAGGCCTCGGCCCTGAACGTGGCCCTGGCCGAGGCGACGGCGCCGGTCGTGGTCGGGGTCGACGCCGACACCCAACTGTCGCCTGACGCTCTGGCCAAGCTGGCCGCCTGGTTCGCCGATCCGAGCGTCGGCGCCGTCGCCGGCAACGTCAAGGTCGGCAACCGCCGCAACATCGTCACCCGCTGGCAGGCGCTGGAGTACATCACCAGCCAGAACGTCGACCGTCGGGCGCTCGCCCGTCTGAACGCCGTCACGGTCGTGCCCGGGGCCATCGGCGGCTGGCGCACCGAGGTGCTGCGCGCCGTCGGCGGCTATCGCTCCGACACCCTGGCCGAGGACATGGACCTGACCTGGCGGGTGCGCGAGGCCGGCTGGGTCATCGCCAATGAGCCCGAGGCCCTGGCCTTCACCGAGGCGCCCGACACCCTGGGCGGCCTGCTCAAGCAGCGCTTCCGCTGGAGCTTCGGCACGCTTCAGTGCCTGTGGAAGCACCGCCGGTCGCTGTTCAGACACGGCTGGTTCGGCGGCCTGGCCCTGCCCAGCCTGTGGCTGTTCCAGATCGCGGGTCAGGTGCTGGCGCCCCTGATCGACCTGCAGTTGCTGATCGCCCTCCTGATCCGCCTGCTGTCGTGGTGGGCCGCGATGCAGCACGCCGACATCAGCGCCAGCCCGGACACCACCCTGTGGCTGACCCTGACCGTCTATGCCGCCTTCACCGTGCTGGAGCTGGCGGCGAGCTGGATCGCCTATGGCTTCGACCGCGAGAACCGGCGCGACCTGTGGCTCTTGCCGACCCAGCGTCTGGTCTATCGCCAGATCATGTACGTGGTCGTCTGGCGGGCGCTGGAGCGGGCCCTGACCGGGCTCGGCCAGGCCTGGGGCAAGCTGCGCCGGACCGGAGACGTGGTGCTGGAAGCCGGGAAATGACACCGATGGACATCTTGCCGGTCAGACCGGATTAGTCATACAAATCTTCCCAAGAGATCGGCCCCGGGACGACGCTCCGTCCAACCCGCGGCGTCCCCCGGAGGAAGACCCATGCTGACCCGTCGTCGGTGGCTGCTGAGCGCGGCCGCCCTGCCTGTTGCCGCCCATCTCGTTCCCACCCTGGCCTTCGCCGAGGCCGCCACTCCTGAGACGGTGAAGACGGCCATGAGCCGCGCCACCGCCTTCATGACCGACAAGGTCGCGGTCCACGGCGGCTATGTCTGGTCCTATCTGGCCGACGGCTCGCGCCGCTGGGGCGAGATGGAGGCGTATCCGACCATGATCTGGACCCAGGCTCCGGGCACGCCGGAGATGGGCCAGATCTTCCTCGACTCGTACCACGCGACCGGCGACGAGCAGTACTACCGCGCCGCCGAACAGGCCGCCGACGCCCTGATCGCGGGCCAGCATCCGGCCGGCGGCTGGAACTACATCATCGACTTCGCCGGCGAGGACTCGCTGAAGCGCTGGTATGAGACCATCGGCAAGAACGGCTGGCGGCTGGAGGAATTCCAGCACTACTACGGCAACGCCACCTTCGACGACCACGCCACGGTCGAGTGCGGCCGCTTCCTGCTGCGCCTGCATATGGAGAAGGGCGATCCGAAGTATCGGGCCGCGGTCGACAAGGCGGTCGGCTTCATCCTGGACGCCCAGTATCCCAACGGCGGCTGGCCGCAGCGCTTCCCGCGCATGGGCCAGTTCTCGAACCACGGCCGGCCCGACTACACCGGCTTCATCACCCTGAACGACGAGGTTGCGGAGGAGAACATCAGCTTCCTGCTGGTGGTGCTTCAGCAGCTGAAGGACGAGCGGGTGCGCGCGCCGCTGATCAAGGCGATGGAGCTGATCATCGCCCTGCAACAGCCGCAGCCGACGCCGGGCTGGGCCATGCAGTATACGCCGGACCTGAAGCCCGCGACGGCGCGGACCTATGAGCCCGCCTCGATCACCCCGCACGGCACGGCGGCGGCGGTGGAGCAACTGCTCGACTACTACCGGCTGACCGGGGAGCGGAAGTATCTGGCCCGGGTCCCCGAGGCCATCGACTGGATCGCCAGCGTCGAACTGCCGCCCGAGAAGCGCGCCTCCGACGGCCGCAACTTCTATCGGAACTACGAACCGGGCACGGGCCGATTGATCGGGACGCACCGGCGCGGCTCGAACGCCCAGAACGGCGAATACTGGTCCGACTTCGACACCGAGCAAACGAAGCCGGAGAAGCACATCAACGTCGCGGCCCTGCGCCAGCATTATGAGCGGGTCGCGGCCATGACGCCCGAACAGGCGACGCGCGACTCGGCATTGCTGGGACGCGGGCCGTCGCTGCTGCCCCGCTACATGATCACCTCGGACGTCGGCGGCTCGGACCTGAACGTCACCGAGACGCGGCAGGCGGCGGACGACGCGGCCCTGCTGGTCGGGGAGCTGAACGCCGAGGGCTACTGGCCGCTGGAGCTGCGCACCACCAGCCACCCGTATCAGGGCGACGGTCCGGCCAGCCCGCCTCCGGGCTTCGCCGATCGCGGCCAGGTCGGCGACGACTGGGACACCTCCCCCTTCACCGAGCCGTCAGGACCGATGGGCATCTCGACCGGGACCTACATCAACAACATGAGCCGGCTGATCCGCTATCTGGAGGCTCACAGGGGGGCGAGTTGAGGCGCCGCCCGGGGCTTCAGGTCGACCGTCTATCAATGTCCGGGAATGAGGAAGAGATCGCCGTCGGCGAACTCCCCCATGGTACGTCCTCTCGGGCTCGAACCGAGGACCCTCTGATTAAAAGTCAGATGCTCTAACCAACTGAGCTAAGGACGCGCCGTGGGAAATCAACGACTTGCGCCGCCTAGTCCAAAACCGGTTTGTCGCCGGTTTGTGCGGCGCGTTTCTGGTTCATTCGAGACATCAGGTCAAGAGCCACCGCGTCACCTGAGACGTACTTTGTGAGCAGAGCGTCAACGTCCTTCTCCGACCAGCCCATGATGAGCGCGATGTCGGCCTTGGGCGCCCCCGCGATATAGAGGCGGGTCGCCGCTGTGCCCCGCACGTCGTGGAAGCGGATGCCGGTCAGACCCGCATCCCGCTTTGCTTCCAGGATCATCGTCTTGAGGCCGTCCTTGGTCCACGGGCGCTTTTTGGTGTTGGTCAGTACGATGGTGGACCGCTTGGGTATTTCCCCCAGCAATGTCCGGGCTCCCGGGGTTAGCGGGATCAGGGCTTGCCGGCCCTTCTTGCTGGTCCGCCAGACGATGCCCTCGGAGCCGATGGCGCTCCAGGTTAGGGATACGAGGTCCCCGAGCCTCATGCCCGTCTCAGCGGCCAGTCGAATGGCCCATCCGAGTTCCGTGCTGGCCTTGGCGCAGAAGGCGGCAATGTCGGCATCAGACCAGATGATGTCCGATCGGTCGGCCCTGTGCAGGCGCGGGACGTCTTCGGTCGGCTTGGCCTGCGTCAGGCCCCGGCCCCGGCTCCATTTGAACAGGCGCCCGACCGTCTGCATTGCGTAGTCGGCGGCGCGAGGCGTGTCGGCCCACTCGTCGCGCCAGTCGAGCAGATCGGTCTTGCTCTCCAGCCGGTCGAACAGGGCGACCTTCCAGTCCCCGAACTCGGCATCGAACGATTTGAGGTAGTGGGCGTAGGCGGTCTGGCTGGACTTGCCCAACTTCGCCCACTCCGGGGAGGCTTTGAAGGCATAGATGAGGCCGCGCACGAAGGCCTTGTCGTCGGTTCGCTTGACGGGCTGGCGGGCCTTGTCGAGCCGGTCCAGCGTTTCGCGTTTCCCCAACTCGCGCTCCATCGCCAGATTGGCGGCGGCGAGGTTGCCGCCCTCGGCCCGGGCGATCAAATCGCCGCCTCGGAAGGCATAGGCGTAGACCGCCACTCGCCCGCCGCTAAGCCGCTTGGTCGCCTTGTGAAGACCGGACAGCCTTGCGCGCACGTCGGCGATCCCTCGCTTGCTGGAGTTCGTCATCTGCCTCTACCTGGGGGGCAGCCGTCAAGACCTCGAAGCCGCCGTCGGGGTGGACGGTGACCCCGGTGACCGTGAGGCCGGCGCGCTGGAGCGTCTTCACCGTCTTGTGGATGGTGGCGCTCACCCGCCCCTCCTGTCTTCAGTAGAGAGGGCAGCGGCAGCGCGGCGGTAGTCGTCAGTGAGCAGTCTGAACTTCGCCCACTCCCCGTCTGGCGCGCGAGGAATGCCCTCTTCCGGCCAGCCCTCCAACTCGCGAGCGCAGGCAGCGAAAGGTTCCAAGGCCGCTCTCATCCCCTCTATCTGGTTGATGAGGGAGAGGACGACTTGAGGGCTAGCGGCCTGATTGAAGGCTTCCAATGACCGAACAGCGGCGAAATAGTCAGGGTTCGTGTTGTCGGCTTCAGAAGCCTCAGCCAGACGCTTCAGTTCTTCCAGATCGAGAGGGGTAAGGTCAGGCACCGTCTCTTCCCTCCAGACCATCGGCGGTTTGGCGCATCTGCTGGACCAGATCATACAAGGCGTCAGCCCACATCCGTAGGCGGAACGGCGGGTCTCTGAGGTCGTCGCCCCAGAAGTCCACCATCTCCGCGACAACGTCTGTTCCGTCGCCCGGCTTGAGGACGACCATGCCACCCCAATATGCGCGCTCTCGGCGGCTCTTCGCGAGGTCGATTAGATCACCGGCCATGTGCGTCTACTCCCTTATGGGGTTGGGAATATTGATCTTTTTGGGGTTCATTCCCTTCGGGAATACCGCAGGTGCTGGATGACACGCTCTGTCCAGCCTTAGCCAAGGCCAGCGCTTCCCACACCGCCGTGACCTGCTGCGGCGATAGCTCGTAGTCGCCGAAATACTTGTAGCTGTAGGTGTCCTGAACGAAGGCAAGACGCTCTTCTCGCTTCCCGCCATAAAGGGCCCAGCACTCTTCGTTGGCGCAGCGGCGAAGGCTCGGCGCGTCAGCCCAAGAGCGATCTGGCTGGCGAAGCTGAACCGGCTCGGTGACCAGAGGCTTGTAGCATTCAGAGCAGGTGGCGGGCGCATCATCCTGTGCGGTAGGTACGGAGCCGCTTTGCGGCGAAGTCTCCTCAATCATCCCGGCCTCCAGTCTCATGGATTGGTGAAGGGGTAGCGTAGTATTCGACTTCCCAGCTCATGACAGAGTCTCCGCGAAGGCTTTCTTTTCGTCGAAGTCGCCGGGGTACGACCACGACCAGAAGTCACCCTTGGTCATCCGCACGCCGCCGGACTTGAACTGGACGATGCGATAGCCGTTCACGACCTCTTCCCGATCAATGTCGGTGTCGTCTGGGTCCGGTGCTGACCAGAATGGGCGGCTCATCCCTTGGTCTCCGACATAAGGGCGGCGAACCGACCGTCGTTGAACTCGTCGCATGCTCGGACCCAGAGGTCGCCCTCCTCGCCGCGATACACGGTGACCTTGTCGTAATCGCAGAGGCCGGTGACCGTCTGAACCTGGGCCTCCCCGATGACCTCATATTCGGTCCCGCGCCCAAGGTGGCGATGCGTCGGCGTCCATCCCCCCTTCGCCTGCTGGGTTCCTGTCAGAGCGGCGAGAAGGACATCGGCTGACTGCCCGATCTTCATCAAGTCGCCCAGCATTTTCTCGCCGTCGCCCGGACCCATTTCTTGCAGGCGAACCTCTTCAAGATAGGCGGCAGGCGGTTCCAGCGGGTTGCGTTCGACATAGCCGACCGAGCCCGCGTCGCTCCACACTTCAAGCCAAGAGAGGACGTTGGTCAGCGCCTCAACAGCCTCTCTCAGTTCCCCGGCATCCGGTTGGGCGGGGGCGGGATGGGTGTAGAGGGGGCCGCTTTCGACCGGATCACCACCTATCCACCGGCCCACAGGCTTCCCGTCACCGTAGCTCCAAGGTCCGCCGTCAGCGTCGAACCGCCACCGCCACGCCACCGGCTCCCGCTGAGAGGCAACCTGCCCCGTCATCGTCCGCCACCAATGTGGATCGCGGCGCGGGCGTCAGGCGCGACCGTGTATGCGCTCCAGCCTTCACGATCCTCGCGGTGATGCTCGTTGATGAAGCCATCGTGTGCCGCGCTCCACTGCCAGCCCATGATTTCAGCGCGGCGCTTGAACGCAGAATCGGCCTTGCTCAGCAGGGTCCAAGACGGGCGCGTCGCGCCAGTCTCGATGCGGCGAGCAACCAGATCAGCAGCATCGCAATGCTCGTGCACCTCAGCGATGCGCCGAATCTCAGCAGGGCTCGGCTCGGACGAGAAGTGGAAGCCGGTTTGCACGAGGTCTTCAGCCTCCATGATCTCCGCAACCACCTCGTGAAAATAGCGATGCCCGGCGGGAAGAGGCCGAGGCGGGTCTTGGCGAACGGTCATATTGCTTCCTCGTTTCGTATCTACGATTGAAGGAATATCGTACATATGATACGGTGTCAATAACGTACATACGAAAAGGTGTCTCTTGATCGAATCCCGTACATATGAAAAGCCCCGTGGCGTGGGACGGCGAAAAGAGTTTCCAGAGCGGATCACGCTGCCCTTGGCAGAAGGCACGACCGCGCGCCTCGACGGCCTGCTGGAGGCGGGCGAGGATCGGGTCACGCTCATCCGCAAAGCCATCGACGCCGAAGCCAAGCGCCGCGAGAGAGGCAAGTCGAAAGCCTGACCGCAAAGGCTCACGGCTTCACCTGTTGGGCTTGGGCGAGGGCTTCATCGATCTTCATCGAAAGCTCGGCGTATCCGCCGCTGTCCTCATCCAGAAGCCTCGGACACTCGCCCCGCACGATCGCAGTCAACTCGCTCAGCGCCTCCACCAGCCCGGAAACGTCAGAAGACTGGTCGGTGGGGGAATGGACTTTGACGCGAATGTTAGTCTCGAACGGGACGTCCATCCCCATGCGGATTTTATGGCCAAAGGTCGCCATCAGGTCCCAGAGCTGGAAGTCCGAAAACCCATCCGGATCAACCTTCGGGGGCAAATAGCGGCCCGCCGAGAAGGGCTCCCAATAAGCCTTATGCACCTCGCGACCGAGGTCGGTCAGCTTGACCTTGACCGTGTCGTTGACGTTCAGACTCTGCCAAGCCACCGCCTCGCGCTGAGAGGCTACCTGTCCGTCCGCCGGAGCGGGTATCGCCGTCTTCGGCGATGAACCCTCATAGGCTGCGATCATGACGGCCCATGCACCCCGGAGAGCGTCGTCTTCATGGGTCATCTTGTAGGCGTGCTGTCCGGCCTTGAGCATAGCTTCAGTCGGCTCTCTCGGAACCAGCACGGCAGGAGAGGAAGAGGACGTCATTGGTCCGAGACCTTCTTGTTGGCGCGCTTGAGAGCGGCATCAGGATCAGCGTGATAGTCAGCGTCCCACGCCCACCAGAACCCGGTGCGCAAGAGCCGCATGTCGTATGTGGCCCACGTCTCGGACCACTCATCGCCAGCCGCCGAGAAGGCCGCCGAAGCCATGTTCGCGATGATCCGGAACGGCAGGAGCAGGCAGGACACGGGGGCTACCCACAGAGCCGCCAGTGGCAGGCAGGCGACCAGAGCGGCGCGGCGGAGCGGGACACTGCGAATGCCGAGGATGCGCTTGTCAGACATCAGCGCTCCTCCCTATGGTCGATAAGGGCTCGGGCACGGCGGAGAAGACCAACGCGCACTGCGAGCTTCGAGGTGTCGCTGTCGGACGGATAGACCTCGGCATCGCAGACCGCCGCGAACTCCGAAACCAGGGCCTCCAGCTGGGCTATCCGTTCCTGTGTAGTGGGGGGAATGGGGAGGAGACTACCGGCTTCGCCGTCCGTACCGCAGGTGCTTGCCGCAATCGCCTCATGCGCAGCGGTAGCCTTCTCCATGGTATCAAAGCCGAGCAGGACTCGGTGATACGACATGTACGGCTCGCTGATGATGTAATCAGGCTTCGGTATCATTGGGCTTTCCACTTCATGTGATTGCGGGCGTAGACGACCCAGAGGGCGATATTCATGGGGATCAGTCCCCACGACGAAGAGGCGATGATCCAGATCAGCCAGAGTGCCTGATTGCCGAGCCCAACAGCCCACGCATGGCGGTGCTTGTTTCCCGCCAGAACAGTCATCCAGATCGTGATCGCGGATAGCAGCCACGGCAGGCCAAAGATGAGGATGCTCACTTCAAGCTCCCATAGAGCGCGCCAATGGAAGCTCGAATGACTTGGCTTCGGGTGAGATCAGGTCATGCAGCGCCTTCTCAAACGCCCCCCAGTGCGTAGGGTCGTCGGCATCCAGATAGCCTCGGATCATTGAGACCAGATCATCATGGGTCTTCGGGCCGGGAGCGGGATGGTCAAAGAGGACCGACAGGATGCGGGGAACAAGGCCGCGAGCGCAGCCCTGAGCGAGTGCGTTCCCGCCATCAACCCACGGCGGAACGTTGCCCTCCTCGGCGTTCTGAGCGGCCCACGTCATCGCCTCATAGACGAGCTTGGCCACCGCTTCGGTGCGCCCCGCAACTTCACCTTCTGCCGCTACGGGGTGGGAGGCGATGATGTCGAGGATTTCGCCACCCGCCTCGCAGGCCTCTTCATTCGACAGGCCATACGAGTCTACGAAATGCTCCCAAAGCGCATTCGGCAGAGGTGCGCGCCAGTCGATTTCAGCCGGAGCGGCGGGCTCGTCCGTCTGCTCGGTGGGGATTTCCGCTTTTTCTGCGGAAATGGACCCTAATCCCCCCTCCCCATCCTTAAGGGGGCGAGAGACCGAGCAGTCGCACGGACCATTCGGGTAGGCAGGCTCGTTGTGCAAGGCGCAGTCGCTGTCGTGCAGGACTTGGTTGGGTTCAGGTTGGGCGGTCATTGCGAGGTGTCCTTTTCAGGTGTGGCCAGGATCCCGAGACCAGCCGCAGCGGCTCGATGGAGGGCAGCGACGGCAGACGGACCGGACGCCCACAGGCATGTTCCAGTTCCAGGGCTCTCACCCCGCGTGCCGTCCGGGCGAACGAACTTGATCTTCGGCGTGAACATCACGAGGTCGGCGCGCTTCCACGCTTCCCGAAACCACGGCGCCGAAGTGCGGTCTGGCGTCAGGGCAATACCCCGGCCATGGTCGAAGAACTTCTTCAGCCACGCCCGCTTGTTGGACTGATTGCCGAAAGGCATGTTCATCCAGATGAAGCCGGTCCACTTGCGGGAGAGGCTGTCCTTGCTGATGAAACGCAGGGCCGGAACACAGACGTGGGTCCGGTCCTCAGGGGCCGCCACGTCCTCGTCAAAGCCGACGCCAAGCGCATCGAACACGTAGGCCGGGGTGTACCACTCGTTGCTTTCGCCAGCGGCTTCATAGGCGGCCATCAGAACAATTCCATCTGTTTGGGTTGCTCACCGCTCTCAGCCTCAAGGGCTCGGCGGGAGGCGTTGGCGGGTTCCAGGGTCGTCAGCCATGCGAAGTGCGGCGCCATTTCGCGTTCACGGCCCGCCCACTTCTCGCGGGCATGGGCGATAGCGCCGGCCAAAGCCGCGTCCCGATCGGTGAAAGTGGGCGTGTGGTCTTCCAGAAAGCCGGGGTCGCCGAAGCTGCCCCACATGTCGCCGCTACGCTGCTGGTGGTTCACGCGATGGACCCAGCGCCCCGCGTCATGACCGAGAAGGATCTCCACCAGCAGGCCGCGCGTGTCCCGCAGCTCCAGCCTTTCAGACAAGGCGACGCGGACGAGGCCCATCTACGCCCCCTCTCCAGTAGCCCGGAGGATGGCGGAACGGGCCATCTCGCATTCGCTGGGGTATTGGTCGGAGAAAGTCGTCATCTCCGCGACCGCCGACAGGGCCTGAAGCGCCTCAAGAAGTTCAGGAGCGGCAGCGTATAGGGTGGCGTTGGCCAAGGCCTCTTCGTCGCCCTCCCAAGCTCCCTCGATCCAAGCGCCGACCAACTTGACTGGCTCCTGATAGCCGTTCTTGTTCTCGCGGCAGATAGACCCTCTCTCGTTCACCGCGAGAGGACCCGGCGTGTAAGCCGTATGCTTTCCATCACTCATTGGGGTTGGTCCGGGGAAGGGGTTGAGTAGGAGACTTCCGACCTTCGGTCGTCCGTACCGCAGGTGCTTGCAGTGGCTTCCTGAACTGCTTTCAGGATCGCGACGCAGAGGGCGAGCGATGGCGTCTGACCCGATCCTGAGACGTACGGATTTGCCTCAAGGTCGCCGATGCAAGCGGGGTCCACGACCATCCACGACCATCGCCCCGCAACGCTGCCGTCTGCGCTGTAGGGCCGCAGACCGAGCCGCTCTGCCAGTGCCAAACACCGATCCATGCTGGTGGTGAACTCGAAGCCTTCGACGGCATTGGTCACGAAGCAGTCGGTCAGGGGGTCGCTCCAGACCCAATCAAGATGTTTGGCGTCCGCGCAGCACGTGCCGTGATAGTCGTCCCAGCACGCCACTCCGATGTGGCGACGGTCCCAATGGTAAAACAGTGCCATGATGCTAGCATCCAAGGCGCGAGACCCAGCGGTTGCCGACTCCAGCCCCTTGATCAGGGCGGAAACGTCACCCGTCTGCGCGGTGGGTACGACAGCCTCTTGGCTGGAGTGAACCAAAGACCCCTCCCCCGTCTCTAAGGGGCGGGTCATTGGGTGGGGCTTTCGACAGCATCGCGATCCGGCTCATAGACCGGCTTCCACCCGCCGCCATTCCAGCGGACAGCCCGACGATCAGCATGCCCGGACTTGACCACGACGTACTCGGTCGTCAGCTCCAGATCGGTCAGATTGTGGTAGAGGCTGGCCATCGCCTCCGAAAGCGTGGGGCCGTAGCCGCAGACACCCTTGAGGACGCTGCCGCTCTTGATCTGGGCGTTCAGGCTCAACCCCATGGTATGGCCGTCGGTGCAGAGGAAAGCTCGCCAATCCCCGGCGTCGAGAGCATCCAGACGTTGAGCGATCAGGATTTCAGTCAGTTCGGTCATTCACTTCTCTCCCCGGTATTCAGCGGCGCGGCGCTGTTTGGCGTTCGGGCGCTTGCCGAACTTGACGGAGCCCTTCGGGGGCCATGCGTTCGGGCGGTTCACGATCAGGCCGTGCCCGCGCTTCTCCCGGCGAGCGTACTGGCCGGTCTCGCCGCCTTGGGCTCGGGCCTTGGCGATCTGAGCCAGGTCCGCCCGCGTCTTCTCCATCGCGCAGGGCTTGCGGAGGAGGCCCCGGTTTTCGAGGACGTCGCGCTCGCCTTCGTGGCCCTCAGCGCTCAGCTTGCGGGGCAGGTCGTGTTCGTCGATCACCTGCTCCACGACGGGATCAAGGGGCTCCCCACAGCCACAGCCGCAAAGGATCAGCCCGGTGGACTGGCGCTGGCACAGGAGGATCAGTTGGGTGCGGGTGAGCTTGGGGCGTTCGGTCATGCCGCAGCCCTCTCGACGCCGTCGAAGTGCTCGATGGTCAGGCCTTCATGGGCGCACCACGCCAGCATGAACTCGATCAGATCCGACATTTCGGCGACGGTCAGCTTCGAGGACCGGTGTCCGAACGGGAACAGGCCCTGCCCGTCCAGCGTCGGCAGCATCACCAGCTCGGCGCCCAGAGCCTGCATGAAGACGGCCTTCCACAGGACGCCGGACATCTTCACCCCGTTGTGTTCGGGGCGCTGGCGAAGGACCTGGGTGAGGATCGACCACATGGCGGCGTTCTGGTCGCCAGTGCGGTTCTTCTGCTTGAACTCGACGACCGTGCCTTCAGGGGCGTTGTGGACCCAGTTCAAGGCGCGCTGGCGGTCCCGGCCGGTGCGGATGATG
>Ga0209630_10002796_pt1 | contig 16424 bp, 27 predicted proteins | sample COG_01_FD_184745 | JGI IMG/M metagenome (GOLD analysis project Ga0209630, IMG submission 184745) | Pelagic Microbial community sample from North Sea - COGITO 998_met_01 (SPAdes) (version 2) | ecosystem: Environmental > Aquatic > Marine > Neritic zone/Coastal water | place: Helgoland, sampling... | reverse complement strand
TCTGGATTTAAATGAAAACCAAGAAATCCTATACGGTGATTTTATGAAGTACCCCTTCCACGATGAAAAGTTTAAGACTATTATTGGGAATCCACCATATGTTAAGAAGTCAAATGGAAATCTGTATCTTCATTTCATTAAAAGGTGTTACGAACTTTTGGATGATGATGGAGAATTAATATTTATCGTTCCATCGGACTTCATTAAATTGACGAGTGCTTCGACGATCATATCTGAAATGGTTGAACATGGGTCATTTACACATTTTTTGTTTCCACACGATGAGAAACTGTTCGATTCGGCGAGTGTGGATGTGGTAGTTTTTAGGTACAGAAAGGGGGTATTCACACAGAAGGTAGATGTAAATGACACTTTGAAATTTTGCAATACAATCGATGGTATCGTGACATTTAGTGATGAACATATGTGTGGTGATGTCGTGTCGAACGTGTTCAATGTGTATGTTGGTCTTGTTTCTGGAAAAGATGAAGTGTATAAAGTTCCCTTTGGGAATATGGATATCCTCGTAGATGAAGAGAAAGTGGAAAAATTCATTTTTGTAGATACTTTTCCGACAGGTCAGACACAGATTGATGAACACCTCTTGAAAAATAAAACACACCTGATGAATCGAAAAATCAAAAAGTTTAACGAGACGAACTGGTTCGGGTGGGGTGCGCCGAGGAACATTAAGATGATTGAAGAAAAGGGAGATCACCCATGTATATATGTGAAAAATCTCACGAGGGATGAAAGGGTTGCATTTGAGGGTACGGTTAGGTACTTCGGTGGTAAGCTTTTGTGTCTTGTGCCACACGTGGAAGTAGATTTGAATGAAATTGTTCGGCTTTTCAATAGTCAGGAGTTTAGGAAAAATTACATGTACGCTGGTCGATTCAAGATTGGGCAACGACAGTTGGCAAATGCACTCCTAAGTGATTTAAAAGGGTGATAAAAGTATGGACTATGGAAGTGATCCGAAAAAATCACAACGAGGCTAAGAGGTTGTTGATCCAGTCTGTTGCACAGAAGGGACAGCATATCTTGGATGTGGGTTGTGGTTTTGGTGGGGATCTTCAAAAATGGCACAAATGTGGGGTGAATATAAATATGTGTGATCCGGAGCCTTCAGCCTTGGTGGAGGCCAAGTCTCGTGCGAAGAATATGCACATGAGGGTGAATTTTTATGACGGTGACATACACAATTGTCCAAATAGGAAATTTGAGGTGGTGTGTTTTAACTTTTCGCTTCACTATATATTTGCTTCGAAGGCGCTTTTCATGAGTTCCCTGAGGGAAATCAAAAAGCGCATGAAGCCCGGTGGTCACCTAATCGGCATCATCCCAGATTCGGAAAAGATCATATTTAGAACACCATTAGTTGATGAGATGGGGAACTTTTTTAAACTGGAAAAGCATGGGAATGGGGATTTTGGTGAAAAATTGTTTGTACATTTGACGGACACACCATACTACGCAGACGGACCAAAGTCAGAGCCTGTAGCCTATAAGGATTATCTTGTGACTAGTCTAGAAGACATGGGGTTTAGGTTACAATTGTGGGAGGGTATAGGTGGGAACCCAATCTCAGAATTGTATAGTAAATTTATCTTTGTCTATAACAGATGATAGCATTATTTCTATTGATACTCATAAACCTCTTTATACTCCGTGAAACCCGCGAGCCCCAAAGACTCAAGGAAGTCAAAGAGAAATACCGTATCCTCAGGGAACACCTAGACGAGACGAACAATGAAAAGTATTCTATGATCGTACGAGCTATCCCAATCACGGGTATTCTACGTATGAATGGTGCTGTTGGATACAATACAAATAAGGGTGGTGAAATTGCTATATGTCTTGATGGTGAGTCCAATGAGATTTTTCACGTTCTCATACACGAGTTGGCACACTGCACGGTCAAGGAGTATGAACACTCCCCTCAATTTTGGGAAAATTACATAGAACTTCGGGACATGTCTGTGGATCTTGGCATCTACGAGAAGATTCCCATCAGAACAGAATTTTGTGGGGAACACATCCAGGATAAATAATATTCTGTGCGTACAGTAAATGAAGACACCACTTAACGTATTGTTTATGGTGATAGCATATTGGATAGCTATATTCTCGGTCATGACCGTTCCCAAATTTATCGACAACTACACGTTTAATCTCATTTGGCTCACTATGGTTATACCAAATGTGTTGCGTGTGATTGTCGGTAACATTCCCCGCCTCGCCGTCGATCGCGGTTTTTTCTTTTCAGCCACGGTCGTTTCTTTGATTCTCACCTATCTGGCAAACAAGATATGGACACAAACAGCGGATTCTATAAAGACCTATGAGGGTGACAAGAGAAAGGCGTTTGACCTCACGATGTTACTCTCAGCGACTTTTGCTATGGGAGCTATAATTACTTACTTTGCTGGTATAGATAAATCAATCTACAGTAATATGGGCTGGGAAACAGTTAATTAGGGTTTAACGATGTAATCCTTGGTCATGTAGAAGGCAATCGCCGATACGATACCAGTAGTAGCAAGACCAACCATACTTCTACCCCCTTGTTCGTTAAGGAACTTGGGGATAGAGGTCGCCAGACGGTCCTGGATGGGCTTGCTCACGGCAATGGCGGTGCATGCCGCGACGACGAGGGCAGTGAGCTGCTCATCGGTGAGGTTGAAGGGGTTTTTCTTCTCGGGTTGCGCGGGGGTGGGGGCGACATAGGCACCCTGGGGTTGTGGGGCAGTCATTTGGGGCATCATACCCTGCATCCTGGGCTCGTCGGTCATCATTGGGGGTTCCATCATAATATCATTAATGGGGGTAGAATCCATCGTTGTCTCTTTACTTTGGTTCATATTTTTTTCAGGTGTAAAAGCCACAGATGGATTATCGTTGAGGGGGACCATTCCCTCACCATCATCCGACAAATTCATGGTATTCACTTGGGGGGAAGCCATTTAATAGTCCCGTACTTTTTCTTCAGCGCCGACCGACGCAATTATCTAGTTTTTGTAATCTTGAGATTCGTCTTCTTTGTCGCCTTCTTGGCATCATCCTCCTTCTGCTGTAGGTGTTTGGGGTTATACATCTTCTTGTGGAGTCTCCATAGATCTGGACCACCAACCCTGAAGTTTTTCCTGATGGTCGCCTTGTACCAGAACACACAATCCTGTATCTTGTTCGATTTTACGGTGTTATCTAACACGAGACACTCGTAATTCTCTGTACAGGCGTCCATCACTTTACAGAACATGTCGAAGGAGGGAAAGATCCCAAAGAAGGATTTGTACAACTTTTCTCTATTCTGGATGATATTCTCTCTGAGGATGAAGACGTAATCAACATTAGCTCGAAGTGCGGGTGGAAGGTCCATGACGTACTGCATGGTGAGCATGAAGAAGATCTTCCAGTGCCTCCCGTTCATGAAACACTGTCGAATGCATGTATCCTTGAGGAACTTTGAGTCGTACATACAGTCATCCAGGAGCATGAAGGCTCCACAGTTTTGTTTTCCTGCACCCACCAATTTTCTCTGCCTCGCCATGACCCTTTCTATCGCGTCTCTGTCATAGTCACCGTAGATGAAGAGGTCTGGAATAAATTCAGAGTAAAAATGGTTACCTTCCTCTGTCCCCGAGAGGACGATACCGGCTGGGAGATGCTTCTTGTGGAACATGATGTCTTTCACGAGGGTGGATTTACCTGTATTTCGCTTACCGATGAATACACAAACTTTATCGTCCGATATCCCCTCTGGTTTGAATTTCCTCAACTGAAGATTCATTCTACTGTAGTCTATCGTTTTATTTGGTGAAATTTTACTCGCGCCGCGTACCTAAATGATAAAAATAACAAAACTATATTAAAATGAATATGCAAACCGGATTCGGTGGTGGTGATGGTTCTGCCATGGCGGAACAATACATGAACTCCATGATTGACATTATGATGCCTGTCATGGAAAACAGTGTTGTTTTAGCGGCTGAATATTCCAAAGCTTGTGGGAGGAACATTATACTCCCAGAGGACATGGAATATGCGACTAAGTACTGTGCGATGAATACAGTGGGTCAGAATGTTGGAAGTTTATTTCCTGAAATTTATGACGAGGACGAGGACGAGGACGAGGACGATATCGAAGAAGTTCCAGAAGAGGATTGCCCACATTTTGAAAGATATTCGGGGGACCAGGAAAAATTCATCCTCATGAATCAAGCTCACGACCAATGGGAGAGTTGGGTGCCACAAAATCCGGCAGAAGAGATGTTAAAAAATGCTATTAATAGTAATGGGCACCTCTGAACCTGAAGGATGGTCTTTTTCAAATACTAAATTCAAAATATATGAATCTGGAACCAGTTCTAGTGAAGATTCTTCAGATGATGAAGAATTATTTTCAAAAATGAAAACAATAAAAAAGAAAAAATTCAAAAAAGTCGTAGAAAAGCAGGAGCTGTTACCTGAATAATTTTCTCAGGATAATCTATATACAATGTCCGCCGTTTCCTCTGCTATCAAGACTGTCGATCTCGTGACTCAAGAACTTCAGACCCAGACTCTCAATTCCATCGTTGGTGGCTTCTCCTTCGCGGCGGCCATGTCTTGGATGGATTTCATCCGTTGGTCGATTACCCAAGTCATCAAGGTCCCCAAGAATGGTGGTAGCCAGTACGCGCTCATCGCCATTCTCACCTCCCTCCTCTCCGTGATTGTCTATCTCGTGATCTCGAACATCAACGGTCGTGTCCAGAAGCCAGCGCAGCCAGTCTATGCGATCACTCGGTAATTTTCCTTCGATATCTCCGACGCCCACCTTTCATGAAAAATGTGAGGAGGAGTCCAAATATAACGATCAATACAATGTAGGTGTATTCTCTTTTCCATCTATAAACATTCTTCACCTCGGGAATGCTTATAGATTCTTCCTCTATAGTCTCGATTGGGGCTTTTGATAGTCCCTCTAATTTATCAGTGGAGCAGGTAATTTCAAATTTCAGTACATGATCTTGATTTCTAAAATCATATGGAATGAGACGACCGTGACTCATGTAGAAAAATTCAATACGAATATCTTGTACAAATTTTTTGGGTCCAGAATGGAAATGGTGGATCACTAGATCATCTGCACCGTTAAAGTTTATAAAGTCTGAACCATCCATGAGAATGTGACCCGTGTAAAACGGGGTTGATGAATATACATCTTGACTAAACTCATCCGATCCGGAAGTTAATTTTAGAACCAATGAGTTGGGACCATGGAGATTGATGAACCCAGATATAATTTCACCGTTTGCATTTGAACTAAAGTCTTGAGAACTAAAGCCCATGAGTTGGTGCGGTGTCGTCATAAGGGATGAGGCACTTTGATATCCATCTGTTCCTGAATGAAACTCAAATGTAAAGGCATTGGATGTTCCCACGTTTGAAAAGTTCAAACTCTGTGTTTCTTCGTCATACACAACTAAACTTACATTAGAATCTGGTGGTGCGAGGATCGTTTCCAGGTCTTCAGCCAGGACGTAACCATTGGCGTAATTTGTTTCATTGAGTGTGAAAACATTTCCATCGACACTAAATGTCTTATTGGTAGCACATGATGACAGCTGAGGTGTAGGAATTCGCGCAGAGACTAGTTTAATTTGGGACACGTCGTAAATTGGGTTCTCTAACGTGACAACGTAGTTGTTCGCATGTGAATATACATTCGTAAGACGCTCACTACTATCAATCGAGAGGTTATACACCTTCATTAAAATACAGGCACAATATTTTAATGAATGTTTTTGTCTAATATCTAAATACTTACTGGTAGATTCCATGAGCGAGGGGGTTGTTCTGAAGCTGGCGCTTGGCGATATCCAAATCATGTGCATTTGGATTTGCGTTGCCCTTGTAGGCGTTGAATTGGTGGATTGGCTTCTGCTGGTATTGTTGGGTCCAACCACCGTTGGCAGCATTCACACGACCATCGATGCGAGTTGTATCTGATCGAACCGAAGTGAGGCGACCACCCTGTTTGAGGGCACTCTCACGGACATTCATACGACCCGCGTTACCCATCCTGTTGGGCTTACCACGACGATCTTCGGGACGGAAACCATACTTCATGAGCTCCTCGTTGGTCTTTGCAGTCATCTTGGCAGCGGCACCACTCGTGTAAGCGCCTTGGAAATTTGTAATACCCGGTGCAGGTTGGTTGTAGTAGTTGTACTGTGAATCGTTGCGGTCACTCTTAAACCGTGTAGGATCTTGGGACATTGTCTGAGCGGAAACGAGACGCTTCGCACCATTGAAACCGAGTCCATCTGTGCGGAGACCAGTTTCCGATCGGTTTGTCGTGCGCTTAGTTCTCTCGTGTTCATTACGTGGGACCACACCCGACATACCTTGGGCACGCCCCGCCATTGTAGGCCGACGGGAAGGGAGGAATGAAGTTGTTTCTGGTTTGTTGTGGGTAAGTTCTCCGACGACGGCTGATCGACCACCAGTGATGTCAGCAGCGGGACCAGATCGCCCAGGGAGTGTGGTCAGTCTGTACTCACCAACATTCACAGGATTCACCCTGAACATTTGCTGATACCCACCAACAGCTGGGGTATCTGCACTCACACCGAGACCCGGGCCAACGAGTTGTTTCTCCACAGGTGAGAGGTTATTCATTCGACCATGATCGTACATGCGGTTTCGCATATTTAGTACTTCCTGACCACCACTTCGTTGCTGCACAGAGATGTCGGCGAAACTCTCCATCTCCCTTTTTTGAGGTACTCCATTCATTGGACTAAATTGATTGCTTTGGACTTCTACTATGGGCGCCTTGACTACTGTTTTTTCAACCTCCTCTACGGGTGGTGGTGGTGAAACAGACTTAGTACTCAAAGTTCGACCAGCATACACTAGACCGGCTACAGCCATGAGCGAAATTGGATCAGCCATTCTTACTTCTTGCCGACATTTTTATTAGCGTACCTCTGCTGAAAAAGACCATTTTGGAGATCGGCGCGGGTACTCGAGGGTTCATACCTCATGGTACGGAGAGGAACTTTACATTCCATGTTGGACAGGGGGAATAGACGACGCTCGTAGGTTTGGACAATGTTCTTGTTAAATCGGGATGTGGATTGTGGGCGAAGTTGGTCACTCGTGTCGATGTATTGGGCTGGGGAACCTTTACCCGCCATGTAAGGGGCGGTACCATAGAGCATGGTGTTGGGACGGCATTCGCCACAGTTCGTACTACTGGGCTGGGGATATACGAAAATTTCATCAGTCGCCTTGACAGCGGGGAGAGCACCCGAATTTTGAACTATCGAAAGGCCAGGTTGAAGCTGATATGCCATTTTATTATTACATGAGAATATTAATCTAACTATAGGTTCCACCACCCCCTCGCACACTTCCGCCACCAAAACCACGGCCAATATTTCCATCTGAACTCAATCCCGAAAATGCCTCGAGCTGGACCCCTCTCGCGTTTGGATCACAATATCTACTATCACTCCTGCACATAGGTCCATTCTTGGGACCGTATAACCATTCCGCAAACTGCGTTTGATCTCCTGGGATTTTCGACACTGGGTTGGTGACAAACTGTCGATTTACTGCATTTTGCATATACTTGGGGAGGGGGGAACGCGAGCGCCCACTATCCATGGGGATCCTACTACTCGCATTTGAGTTCACCGTGGAATAATAACACGCCTCCAATCTGTTTGGGGCATCGGTAAAGTCAGTGATGAGAACGTTACCCATTGGGTTTTCCTCGGTTGGCATCTGACACGGGACCTCACCATCCACTGTATAACTCACCGTATTCATTACCATTTTAGACTTATAAAGAACATACACAACTGAAAGAACGGTCGCACCTAACACGAAAATCCTGGGGTCCCTACGAATAAGGTAAATCAGACAACTCGCATAAATGATAAAACGAGAAGCGGCGTTGATGCGATCTTCTGGTGTTTGATCACTGGTTGGCCAAAACTCGGAAACTTTATCAGCCCTGATGAGTTGTTGGGGATCCTCAAACCAAACTTTCATTTAGTATAGGTGGAGGTTTATTTTTTAGGGAGACTACCAAGCATGTTCCCCATCATTTTCATAAGTGCATCCTGGTTGAGTTCCCCCCCATCACCATCCTGCATCTTGTCAGCGCATTCCTTCGCGATACCCTCAATCATCTTCAACGTGTCGTCTGGGATTGAGGTAATCGTGGTGCCAAGCATGTACAGAGTCTGAAGATACTGCCATGTCGCAGCCTTTGTATTGGCTGACATCCTCTCCCAGTATGACTTAATGTTGAGGTCCTTGAGGAAATCAATTGTATTCATCTCATTGAGGAGAAAGTTGTCATCCTTCGCGGAAATCTTATCGGCGTAGGGAGAAACACCATTCATGAAACCATCAACAACGAGGCGTGGATTGGTCGTTTTCAATAAGTCGAAGGAAGTCATCATTTTTTTAATGCCTTTTTCATCTGGAAAAGTCTTGTGCAATTCCACAAGAAATTGACCCATCATATCGTTAAACGCAGTAACGGATGCCATTTTCTTATTCTATTCGTGTAATCTTTAAGTTTAGAAAGGTTCTGAGGAAATAGATTCCTTTTGTCCAATACCACCAGATACTATGGCAAACACGAGAATCGCATTGAGGACAGCGGGCTTGGTGTATTTATTGAGTTCCAACTTACCTTCATTATTGAGGTGAGCCTTCAAATGAATGTATGTCGCGGTAAGACCCGCCGCGATGAGAGCAGCACTCACCGGGTCTCGAAGATAGTCAGAGAGTTCCATTTAATTATAGGCAACTTTTTTTGTACGCTGCTCCGGTGCATCCCCAAAGAAAACATCATCCGCGACATCTTCGCCTGGCTGTTCCGGTTCCGGTTCGGGTTCGTGGTTCGGGGCTTGAACACCTGGCACGGTTTTGAATTCATTCTCGAGACCGGTTGGTTCAGGCTCTGGTCCCAGCTCCGACACGGGCTCCGGTCCCAGCTCTGGCTCTGGTCCCAGCTCCGGCTCTGGCTCCGGATCTGGGAAGGGATCCTCCTCACCTTCGAGTACATCGGGATCAATGCCATCCTGAATATCACCATCGAGGGAGATGTCTCTCGTTTCTTGGGACATGTAGGTCTGGAGAATCTGCTGTACGGGGATGAGCTCCTTGACCGTGTTCTCTATACAGAGGGAGAAACGAACAGTCAATTTCTCATCCCTTAGGTACTCACTCTGCTCCTCGCTGAAAACATAGGGATCTTTGTAGAGATCCTTGGCGATGTTATTGTAGCAGGTTTGAATGAAAACCTCCGTAGTGGGAAGTTTGAGAGAAATCTTCTTATTGTCAGCCTTGAGGCGAACAGCTGAGAGAATCTTAGTGCATGCAACAAATACAGCCGCCAGTAAATCGTTAAACCATGCACACCTGTTGGCAATGTTATCCGAATGATTTTTCGACATCGCGTTGGACCAGTTGGGAACCTCCTTGAGCAATTTCTGATACATTATGAGAACTTTTCGTCCCTTGGAGAGGGACACAGATTCGTTGTACATGTCCTGAAAGACTTCAATCATAGCTGGGCACATTATGAGGCACATCTGCCCCAAGTATTCACGCTTAGCCTCTACCAATATATTGAGGTTGTCCATTTATGATTAAAGTGGTTTTTAAAATGAGATTTTACTACGCACCTCCCCTGTATTTATTCGCAATTTTCTTGAGGTTCATGAGGTTTGGGAAATCATCGTCGGGGAGCCGCTCTGCCGCCCTTCTCTCCCTTTTCTTTTTGGGAACAACCCAAGAGACATATATATCGTGATCGTTTATGAGTTGAACAGTAAATCCACCCAATATAAACTGTCTGCTTATGTATTTCGCAGCCATACCTCTATCAAATGCTGGATAGCCCATGAGAAAGTGTGGAACAGTCAAAAATATCTGCTTGTGTCCAAGTTCAACCGTCTGTCTAATTTTAGAAGAAAACTGATCGTAAATTTTTTTATAAATTTCCTTTCGAATTTGTTTTCTCTTTTCATCAATCTTATTGACATCATCGATGCTGATCATTACAATTACTCTGACTTATTTTTTATCGAATCCAACTCAGCCTTCGTAGGTGAAGCCGCATCCTTAACGAGCTCGTAATCAAGGAATTCTTTACCAGGGGAACCATCGGTAAATGCACTCACATCACCAGGTACATCAACGTTAATGGGTTGAGATCGGAGAGATACAAGACGAACCTTACCATTCTCAACCTCGTAGGATGCGACGACGGAGAAACCGAAAGAGAAGCCACCCTTCTTGATAGCCATGAACATACATTCGTAGATGTCCTTCTCCTCACCCTTGTAATGCATCACCGATGTTGTCTCGATAATGTAGGTGCAGATACCAGTACGCCTGGATATTTCCTCGTTGGCTTGGAGTACAAATTCTTCAATGGTGTCATTATCGACACTGGCCTCAACTTTGGTATATTTGGAGAGGTCTGGTCTGGGGTCATCGAACTTGACGATACCCGTTGGCTTTGTGTAGCCTGATAAACCGAATGCTTCAGTGAAAGATTCTCGGGAGGTCATGATAAAAACAACCAACACGAGAAGGATGATCGCGACTGAGTAATTCATATTTACTATAACGCGTTAATTTTTTTTTACAAAATACCCTATAGATAATAGATGTCGCTGTTGATTTACAGCCCGAGATGTAAACACTCTATGGATGTCATTGAGTATGTCAACAAAGTTCCTCAGTTGAAACAACTTGTACATTTTCATAACATCAACACACAGGGTGTGCCACCAAACTACCAAAATAAAATCAATCGTGTTCCAACTATGCTAACGAAGAATGGTAAAATTCTCGTGGGTAATGAGATTAAGAATTGGCTTGATTCTCTATTACCAAAAAAAGATGTCGAGAACTCCAGTATCGGTGCGTTTGGGTGCTCCATGTCCAGCCTGGATGGTAATGATAACTCTGATATGTTCCGCCTTGATGATTACGGTCGGGCACTCCAACCCGCGATGACCAAAGAATTAGAAGAGAAGATTAATCGTGACGTGTCTAAAGGTGTGGCATATACAGATTTAAAGATGTAACGCACATATCATAGTAGATATGAAACTTACGACTATTCAAGCTTCTGCTTTTAAGTCTACATTCGAAGTACTGAAAGATATTCTTAATGACGTCAATGTGTACTTTAGACCGAGTGGTGTGTACGTCATCACACTGGATACGGCGAGGACATCTCTCATAGATATGCATCTCGCTGCTGACAACTTTGAAGAGTATGAATGTGAGCAAGAAGAAATTATCGCTGGGATTAACATTTCAAATACTTTCAAACTTTTAAAAACGATCACCAATAACGATGTTCTCAAGATTTCGATTGAAACAAAGGAATATATGAACATAGAAATTATTAGTGAAGCGAAAAAAACTAATTCCAAATTTCAATTGAAACTCCTAGACATTAACGAAAGTCGTATCGAAGTTCCCGATGTAGAGATGACCACTATAACAACCATCCCATCGGCTGACTTTCAACGTTTGTGTCGCGACATGTCAAATATTGGTACGGACATTGAAATTAAGAGGTCTGGGAAGAATATCCATCTCAAGTGTGATGGGGACTTTGCGAATCAAGAGACAATTATCGAGTGCCCTGATGAAAGTCCCACAATCGGGGGTCTGTATAGTTTGAAGTATCTGAATATCTTTACAAAGGCGACGAGTATGTGTGCGTCTGTGCAAATTATACAAGAAATTGGAAATAGGTTTTTGATTCTAAAATACAATGTCGCAAATTTGGGGGACCTTAAGTTTTATCTGGCGACTAAGGTATCTGAAGATCAGTTGTAAAATCATGCAAGGTTGAAAGTACCTTTTTCATACCAAATGTATTGGTGAGTATGATTTTGGGGAAATTTTTCTTTAAAGTATCTCTTTCGTAATATAAAAAGTGTTCGAGTGGAACCTTTTGTCCGTGAAAATCATTCCGCGGCCCTGAATACCGTTTCACCTTTTCAGTAATGTTTCTCTTGGGTTTATCGTCGTGATCAACCACCCAGGCACTACTCAAAGGGATACTAAAATGCATCGCAGTATCTTCATTCTCACCAGGTTTGAAATTTATATCATCCGAGATTGCGGTGTATTCTTTTCCGTTGAAATAATACCTGACCCGTAAAATCACCCACTTGATGTTTTGGGGAAGTAAGGTATGTCTAAATTTTTTACCTTTGACGAATACATGGTATTCGTCTAAAATACCATCGTCCCAAGATTTGCTCTCTTTTAACCAAAAATCATCTTCAATTTGATATTTCATATCGTGATCAATTTCATATGAAATTTCCTCAGAAATTATAGAATAATCACGTGGTGTGGTAAGGTATTTATAAAATAGAAAAAGATTACTTAAAAGTTTGAGGAGCATTCCTTTATATAAGATGGAAGGTAATTTTTTAAGTAGATATAACAACCGAATAGAAGAATGGAACATTCTGATAAAAAATGACCCAGACAACACACAAAAATATCAGAGTGATATGGCGGAGTATATTATGAAATGTATGCCCTACATGAATCAACATACTGATGAAACTGAAGAAATATCAAATACTGATAACGTATTCAATGTAAAGGAGACGGTTGGGTTGAAGAGAAAGGATATTTTCACAGATTATCTAATAGAGGTTGAAAAACAAAACATATCGAGAAAAATAGTAAAAACTGCGGATAAATGTAAAACGTGCCCAGACAGCAATCTTTTACATTTTCATGACACGAGTGATCTCGTGTGTGACTCGTGTGGTGCAATCATAGATTGCCTCATTAGTGAAGAATTAACATATAGAGAAGAACAAGAAACATCCGAAAAAGTTGTGAACTATTCATACAAACGGGAGAATCATTTCAATGAATGGTTGTCACAATTCCAAGCACAGGAGCTCACCAACATACCCGAAGAAGTCATAGAACAACTTCGATCTGAACTCAAAAAAATTAAAATCAAAAAGTTGGAAGACATTACACATGTAAAAATTAGAGGACTCTTGAAAAAGTTGAAACTCAACAAGTACTACGAACATGTCCCATATATCACTAATATTCTAAATGGAATCAAACCACCAAACATGCCACAAGAGTTAGAGGAGTGTCTCCGAATGATGTTCAAAGATATTCAAAAACCCTTCGACACCCACTGTCCAGCTGAACGTAAAAATTTCCTCAGTTATTCTTACGTCCTCTATAAATTTTGCGAACTCTTGAGTGAAGACGAATACCTCCAATACTTCCCCCTCCTCAAATCCAAAGAAAAACTGTACCAACAGGATGTCATTTGGAAAATGATTTGTCAAGACCTTAGGTGGGAGTTCATTCCGACAGTTTAGAATTGTAATCTGAAGTATATATATGGTCATCATCCCCCTCAGTAACTCTGGTATCCTCAGTGCCCACGGCTATGAGGGTGTCAGGGAAAAGTCCAAACTTGCACGACACCGTGCACTCATGCGTGTCGTGCGAGCTGGAGAGCCACCCCTTAGTCTCTTCCGCCGTCTAAATGTCCTCATGATCCTCTTCAAGCGTAAGGATCCCAAGTTGTCGAAAATTTTCAAAGCCGACCGCGATTGGGTGAGAGAGACGCTGCTATGAGTACCATGACAAAAAACGCAAACACGTTGTACGGATGGTTTTTGGTGTTGGCCACTTCGTCACCCGCAATTTTCCTATATGCAACTCTTCCCAAAATCGCAGTCACTATTATGTACCATGGTACATTCAACAGGTACAGAAGTAAAGACACTAATACATACCCATTTATATACCCATTCGTCGCTGTATATACATGGTCATGCACAAATTCTAAATAGATATATCTGAACAGCGAAATCGCGGTAGCCAGTTTAAATTTTAAGGTATCCAATGCGAGCATCTTTGTAGTGCCTTAATATATCTTCTACGGATAAAAAAAATGGACACGTCCCATCTACCATTTTTTGTGTCTTGTTGAAGTGGCCCAAACAACCACCACCTTTCCAGTATCCCTCTTTGTTGAAGACTTTTATAATTTCTTCCCTCTTTTCTGGATCAATGTGCTTACCCGTCTTGATCACCATAATCTCGCCACTCCCCCAGTCGTCGTAAATATATTTAAGTTTGGCGAGACGTGGTATCCCGTTGGTGACATCCTTTGTGATGTTATCATATTTGGGAAAGTCTGGATGTCTACACTCAACAAAGTAGGTATCATCGAGTACAGTCGCGTAATGTTTTGCAGGGATCTTTGTGTGCAAAGATAGACCACCATCCCAATATACCCACTCGGGTATATCAGCCGATGTATGTGAAAAAAAGATTAAAATGTCACCGGGTTCTGGTGTGTATTCTTCCTTCACACCTGTCAAGAAGGTGTATAACTTGTACTGAAAGAGTGTTACCAAGAGGATACTCACAGTTGTTGTGGTTATTGGGAACGTGAGTAACAATAAAACAAACAGAAGAGTAAATATATAAAATTGTGACTTCCGATCTGTAACCAGAATGTTTTCGAATCTCCGCTTTTCAAAATAAAACATCCGTACTATAATAATGAAATATTATTATTACATAATATTCTTGTATGTGGTGATTTCATTTTACGAATGGTTCTTACACCGTTATATCATGCACGGTGATCCAGAGTTCCTGAGAAAATTTCCAGGAATTGGTTCGTACATGGCTGATACCGCCAAGCACCACGTCGAACATCACAAGTATGTTAATATAGATATGACACTCAAAGACAATAATCACACGACGGAGGTGTATTTTCCGTGGAGTATGACAGTCTTACTCGGAATCCTCTTCTTTCTCACTATACGGAAAGTGATCCCCATGCCCGCGATGGTTGCCGTCATTGGGGTGTTTCTTCACAATCTCCTATGGAATAACTGGCACACGAGGTTTCATGATTATAAACCAGACGTCTCCGTGACCGAAGGTCTTCCAAAGCTACGCATTTTCCCCACAACTTTCATTTATGATTATCTTTGGAGGTATCACACGATTCATCACTCACAAAAAGGTGAAAAATATAATTTCAATATAATCTTCCCACTTTTCGATCATATATTTGGTACTGTCGGGAATGTATCATGTATTGATAACATGGAATACTGTAAGAAAAATCATCACGATGAAAGATGCTATCAGAAACAGCATCATTGTTACTCGAAAAAAGATGTAATCAAATAATAGATGATCTTCATCGATCGAATTGTTCGCTACTTTGCAAAAGACATCAATTTACCATTGAGGTGTTATGCAAATAAACGGCAACTTCTAAACAGGAGAGACTGCTGTGATTGTAAAATCTATTGTAAAAAACCTCCGAATGGGGGCACCCCATCACTCCAAGAGATTACGACACTTAAGTACAAAGAATCTATATTTTATAATAAATATGGAGCAAGCCCTACACGAACTGGAGACCCGTGTGCTTCCATGTTTAGACGACGTTAGTCTAGAGAATCCAGAGGCACAACACTGCCTCGAAGAAGTTAGGACTCTTCTTGGTCGAGCACGGGAACTTCTTCAGGGAACTCTAACGAACCCAGAGGCTCAGTACCAAGAATCTCTACAGTTCTACCAGAGTCTGGCACAGGTCCTCCCCCTAATGGTCCTACTTCAATCTTCCGGACCTCCACCCCCCGATCCCTACACGGAGGATAATTTACCAGGTACGCCGTCTTCAGACCAGTCAGATGAAGATAGTTTTTGGCCTGGCACTCCGCCGCTTCATTCAGAGACTTTATGATTTTGAATTCTAAAATAGTAGTGTTGTCAATGATCATATCTATCCTCAAATTTCCAATCACGTGACCCTTAAACTTAATAAGTACAACCCTCTCAGACTCGTAGGGTATCCCCTTCTCCCTAAGTAGAACTTCCATAGCATTGTGATATACTCTCTCACTGTACCCCGGACCCAGGTCAGAATATATCTCTCGAGCAAAGTCCTCTATGTTCATTAAATAGTTTTCAAAATATTTCTCTATATACTTTAAGATGCCTTCCAAAAGGCCAATAAGTTCACAAGAGAGGAGACAACAAAAAAAAGAGTCTGTTAATCGGGCGATTGATCAACTGGCAAATAAATTTAAAAGATTGAATATAGGTAAAAATCGATACAATCTAGGTACCATCACCAACACAAACAATCGATACATGACTGTGCGTTTAAGTCGAATTCTCATCGATAGACTCAAAGAAATATACACCAGAACTTGGAATCAGAGAGTTGAGTATGTGGGTAGCATTCCCTTCACTGTGAGCAATACACGAAACTATGTGAGATTTAATCAACCGACCGCCAGAACAAATATGCAACTGGCTTCTGTGATGCCCACACAAGAAGAACT